>ULZQ01002392.1_pt1 | contig 14407 bp, 9 predicted proteins | sample 1963261 | NCBI WGS metagenome assembly ULZQ01 (sample SAMEA4835893, study PRJEB28245) | human gut metagenome | biome: gut microbiome; material: fecal sample | place: Denmark | collected 2008 | reverse complement strand
GGATATGAAGGTTCGAAAAAAGGATATGCCTGCAGGCGGACGAAAAAAACATTTTTGGGAGACACTGCTGTTTTTGGCGGTGATGGTATTCACGCTGCGGTTTTGCTTTAGCGGGCAGAAGCCGCAGGAGATCTGGGCAGCGGTAAAGAGCATGCGGGGAATGAGTCTGGCCGGGGCGGTGGCACTCGGCCTTTTCTTTGTCTGTATGGAAGGGACGATCATGAGGATTCTGCTTGGGGCAGCAGGCGGAAAAAGCGGACTTCTGACATGTATCAGCTATTCGTTTCTCGGATTTTTTTATTCCGGAATCACACCGTCCGCGACCGGCGGACAGCCGATGCAGCTCTATGAAATGAAGAGGGATGGAAACAGCGTCAGCAGCAGTACGGTCGTGCTGATGGTCACAGCAGTGTGCTATAAGCTGGTGTTAGTCTGTATCGGCACATTTCTGCTGATTTTTCAGGGGAAAATGCTGCGGCAATATCTTGGCAGATATTTCGGTCTGTATCTTCTGGGGCTGTTTTTGAATCTGGCGATCACGCTTGTCGTGACTGGAATGATTGTCCTGCCGCAATGGATAATCGCAGGGGCGAATGTTTTTGACCGATTGTTCGTGAAAGTGCATTTGTGGAAAGCTTCGGGAAGCGCGGGCAGACAGGAAAAGGTGCGGTGCTTCGTGCAGGAATATCATCGGGCAGTCCTATTTTTAAAAGAGCATCCGGGGCGGCTTGCGGCAGCATTTTCACTGACCTTTGTGCAGAGAAACAGCGCATTTGTGATTACCTGGCTGGTGTACTGCGGAATGGGGCTTTTCGGGACAAATTTGTGGAGCGTCGTCTTTTTACAGGCGGCGGTGACGCTGGCAGTGGCCATGCTTCCGGTGCCCGGCGCGCAGGGAATTACGGAGCTCGTGTATCGGAGCGCGTTTGCACAAATTTTCATCGGAGGGACGTTACCTGTGTCAATGATCGTCAGTCGGGCGGCGTCGTTTTATGTGCCGATGGCGGTCGGGCTTGCAACCGTGCTCTGGAGGATGGCGCGTAAGGCAGGAAAGAGTTTGCCCGAGACTCCATAAAAAATCACTGATCAGAATCGGCAGAATCATGATCAGATAATCCCTGATTGTGATTTTTTTAATGCAGAGACAATACCGGTTTATCTCTATCTTTTCTGATACATAAGACAAATCTGATCACAATAAATACCAGGTTAAGCAACTGCTCCAAAGCTTGCCCGAAATGGTATCGTGGCATGTTCCTTACAGCGCAGCTAAGAGGATAAACTATTGTGTTGTATTACGGCGAATCAATATAGGCGTAATTTGTTTGTGGATGGGTTCGCCCAATGGTTTGGGAGCACGCTTTTTCTGCTCATCCATCTGCCGGACCAGAAGATCCATGGCGGTTTTGGCAATGACATCAATCTGCTGACCAACGGTTGTGATTGGAAGGATTGCTTCGCTGGCAATCGGGGAATCGTCAAATCCAACAATCTCATAAGTGGAAGGAAATGTTCCGTATTTTTGGAAAATTAAATTCAAAAACATATTGGCATAGGTATCATTCGCAAGAAAGATGCCTTTTTTTTGATCAGGGTATTTGGCTTCTATTTTATCGAAAATTACCCGGATCACGTTTAAAATCTCATGATAAGTATTACCTTCTACACTCAGATCGATATGATATGGAACATGATGTTCTTCGCAAGTTTCCTTAAAAGCCCGGATACGGTCATAAGCCGGGGCAGACTTCGTCACATTGACATTTATATGAATCAGTATGTCACATTTATCCCGGATCAACAAGGAAGTAGCCTGAAGTGCTCCCATATAGTTATCAGTATTGACGCTGCTGATATGTTCTGCTTCACGTTCAATTGCGATGACAGGAATCTGATAGGAAGCGAGCTTTTCAGATGGAAGCGTGTGACTTAAAACAATCAGTCCCTCAATCTGATAAGATAGAAGCTCTTCAATGTATTGTTGCTCTTCTTCAGCCCCATGTTCGCTGGCGAAAACAAGAAATTTATAATGATAATCTCTGTAGCTGGAAAGAAATTGTGCCAGCATCTCAGAATAATAGTGCAGATAGAGGTTTGGAACGATGATTCCGATAAATTCACTTTTTCCATTCGCCAGGACCTTTGCCAGCTTATTCTTTTTATATCCAAGTATGTCAAGAGCCTGTGAAATCTTTTCCTGGTTTTCTAAGGTAAGAGAATCAGGATGATTGAAGTATCTTGATATTGTAGTCTTTGAAAAATTTGTATATTCTGCAATATCTGCAAAAGTTACCTGTTTTTTACTCATAAAAGCGGAATCTCCTTTAATATGACGACTAACAGTTTATAATAGTCTTTAGTATAGCAATTCTCATGGAAAAACACAATGGGAAAATAACCGATTACGTAACCGGTTATTTTCACACGCAAAAGTGTTGACAGAATGAGAGGAATAGAGTATTATCAAACCAGAAAGTAACCGGTTACTTAACCGGTTTTGTGCGAAGCGTTAAAGGAATGGAGGGAGTAATGCATGAAAAGAATGCGAAACCAAGCAAAGTCCGCAAGCAAGCGAACCTGGAGAGAAAAGGGGACTTATGTGAAGAAAAACTGGCAGCTATATTTATTCTTCCTGATGCCGGGACTTTTGCTGACAATTATTTTTAAGTATCTTCCGATGGGTGGTCTTCTGATTGCTTTTGAAGACTACAATGTAATCAAAGGAGTTCTTGGGAGTCCCTGGGTCGGACTGGAGTATTTCAGACGATTTTTATCTTCACCAGATTTCATGAGCTATCTGATGAATACATTAAAATTGAGTATCTACGGATTGCTGTGGGGGTTCCCGGTTCCAATTATTCTTGCATTGCTTCTGAATCGTATTCAAAAGACAGGAATCAAGAAGAAAGTTCAGCTTTTGATCTATATGCCGAACTTTATTTCCGTCATCGTACTTTGTGGTATGGTCCGTATGTTTTTATCGCCTGTAGGACCGCTGAATAAAGTACTCGGAATCAGCACAAACTGGATGACAATGCCTTCTGCATTCCGGACAATCTATATTGCAAGCGGAATCTGGCAGGCGGCAGGATGGGCATCTATTATGTACACGGCAGCATTGTCGAATGCCAGCAAAGAGCTGGAAGAAGCTGCTCTCATGGATGGAGCAAATCTTCTGCAGCAAATCTGGTATGTAGAGTTGCCTGCAATTAAAAATATTATTGTAATTCAGTTTATTTTACAGGCCGGAAATATTATGAGTATAGGTTTTGAAAAAGCTTATGCGTTACAGACAGATATGAACTTGCCGGCATCGGAAATCCTGTCTACATATGTATATCGTATCGGACTTTTAAATGGCGATTATGGATATTCTACAGCAGTAGGTCTTTTCAATTCTGTTGTAAATGTTATCTTGCTGGTTTTTGTAAACTGGGTTGTTCAGAAACTGAATGATGGAGAAGGATTATAGGAAAGAGGGAGAAAAGATGGAGAAAATAAAGAATAAAAAATATTCAAGGACAGACAGCGTAATCCTTGGAATCGGATTTACCATTCTTGGTTTATTCGTCCTTTCTATAGCAATACCGATTGTTTATGTGGTACTCGCATCCTTTATGGATCCGAATGTTTTGAATAACCAGGGATTGAGTTTTAAAATCAAGGACTGGACATTAGATGCCTATCGAAGAGTATTAGAGAATGCAATGATCTGGCGTGGATTTTTAAATTCTTTCCTGTATTCACTTGCATTTACAGTTATTTCCGTTTTTGTGACATTGCTGGCAGCATATCCGTTGTCTAAAAAAGAATTTGTAGGAAGAGAATTATTCAATATTATTTTCCTGATCACAATGTTCTTTGGGGGTGGAATGATTCCTACCTTCATTTTGATCAATCAGCTGCACTTGGTTAATACGGTGTGGGCAATCCTGATTCCGGGGGCATTTAATGTATGGAATATGATTCTCGCAAGAACTTATTATCAATCAATTCCGACAGAATTAAGAGAAGCATCTGCGATCGACGGGGCAAATGAGATTCAGCATTTCTTTAAAATCATGATTCAGGTATGTAAGCCGATCATTGCAGTTCTGGCACTCTGGTCCTTCGTTGGAATGTGGAACAGTTATTTCGATGCAATGATTTATTTGAATGATGCAAATCTGCAGCCATTGCAGTTAGTGCTCCGTTCTATTCTGGTACAGAATACACCACAGCCGGGAATGATCGCCGATATCCAGAGTACGGCAGAAATGGCAAAAATAGCAGAACAGCTTAAATATGCAACCATTGTAGTATCAAGTTTACCACTGTTAGTAATGTACCCATTCTTCCAGAAATATTTTGATAAAGGAATTATGGTCGGATCGGTAAAAGGCTAATAAGAAAGGAACGATACAGATATGAAGAAAAGAAAAGTAAATGCATTACTTGCAATTGGACTATTCTTGACGATGATGGTGGGAATTGCAGGATGTGGAAAAGAGCAGCAGCTTGCAGCTGAAATTGATCCGGATACACCTGTATCGGAAGTGCAGTTTCCATTGAAGGAAACCGCAGAACTTTCCTTTATTACAAGTGCACCGGCTACATCAACACAGGAGCCAAATGAACGAGTGATCTTTCAGCGCATGGAAGAGCAGACAAATGTTCATATTGACTGGACTTGTTTTGTATCAGACCAGTTTTCTGATAAGAAAAACCTGGCACTTGCCCAGTTTGGAAATCTGCCGGACGGATTATTCAATGCCGGAATGAGTGAGTATGACCTGCTGCGTTATGCAAAGCAGGGAATCATCATTCCATTGGAAAACCTGATAGATAAATATATGCCGAATTTACAGGCAGTATTTGAAAAATATCCGGAATACAGGGCGATGTGTACAGCACCGGATGGACATATTTATTCCTTTCCATGGATTGAGCAGCTTGGAGCAGGGAAAGAAGCCATTCAGGCAATCGGAGATATCCCGTATATTAACAAAAAATGGCTGGATTATCTTGGACTTGAGATTCCGACAACAACAGATGAACTGGAACAGGTATTAATTCAATTCCGTGATCATGCAGATGAACTTGAAAAAGAATTTTCCATTGAAGGTGATGTAATCCCGATGTCATTTATTATCAATAATGGAGATCAGGATCCTGCAATTTTGATCAATGGATTTGGAGAAGGTTATGGAGATACAGGGGATCATTTTGCTGTAACGGATGAAGGAAAAGTTATTTACACAACGGTTCAGGAAGGTTATAAAGAAGGTATCCAATGGTTACATAAGCTTGTAACAGAGGATCTGGTCGACCCGGAAGCATTTACACAAGAGTGGTCCACCTATGTGGCAAAAGGAAAGAATCATCGATATGGTCTCTGCTTTACATGGGATATTGCAAATATCGATAACAATGAAGATTATGTGATGCTGCCAGCGTTGACAGGACCGGATGGAATGAGAAATATCACAAGACAGAACAACAGCGAAACAAGCGGATTCGATCGTGGAAGATGTGTCCTTACATCCAGCTGTCGTGACACAGCACTTGCCGCCGCATGGATTGATCAGATGTATGCCCCCTTTCAGTCACCGCAGAATAACTGGGGAACTTATGGAGAAAAGGATTCTTTTAACATTTTTGAACTGTCCAGGAATAAAGATGGCGGAGAAATGCTGAAGCATATGGATCTTGGAACTCAGTCTCCGGTAGAAGTACGTGAGGCACAATCTGTAAATGGTCCGCTTGCAGTACTGAATGAATATTATGATGTATATGTAACACAGCCAGAAGATGCAAAATGGCGTTTAGACAATATGCATGAAACTTATCTGCAGGATATGAACAGCAAGTATGTTTATCCAAACGTCTTTATGAGCATTGAGGATACCAATAAAGTGTCTCAGTACGATACAGATATTAGAAAATATGCAGAGCAGAAGAAAGCAGACTGGATCCTGAATGGTGGAATTGAAAAAGAGTGGGATTCCTATCTGAAGAAAATGGAACAGTATGGACTTCCTGATTATCTTTCAATTAAACAGAAATACTTTGATCAGTATCAGAAGTCATTGAGTGAAGAAAAATAACGCTACGAACAATAGGAGAATTTACATGAGTGAGATGTTAGAAAAGGCTAGAAAATATGAAGATGAACAGGGAAAGCAGATAAAAGCAGAAGACAGACCGGCTTTTCATGTGAGTCCATATGTCGGATGGATGAATGATCCGAATGGTTTTTCATACTATCAGGGAGAGTACCATCTTTTTTATCAGTATTATCCATACGATACACACTGGAACAGTATGCATTGGGGTCATGTGGTTAGTAAAGATCTGCTTCACTGGAAACATCTTCCGGCAGCTTTGGCACCGGATGAAGATTATGATAAAATTGGATGCTTTTCAGGAAGCGCAATAGAGTTAGAGGACGGAAGACAACTGCTCCTCTATACTGCGGTAGATCAGGAAACAATGGAAGATGGAACTGTAAGGGATATTCAGACACAGGCAGTGGCTGTTGGAGATGGAAAAGATTATAAGAAATATGAGAAGAATCCTGTTCTGACAGCCAAAGATCTTCCGGAAGGTGCAAGTAAAGTGGATTTCCGTGATCCAAAGATCTGGAAAGGAAAAGATGGGAACTTCTATTGTGTTATCGGAAGCAGACCGGCAGATGGAAGTGGACAGATTCTTCTTTATAGAAGCGAAAACGGATTTGACTGGAAATTTGTCAGCATCCTTGCAAAAAATAAGAAACGTTTTGGAAAGATGTGGGAATGTCCGGATTTCTTTGAACTGGATGGGAAACACGTTCTTTTGACCAGTCCACAGGATATGCTGCCGGAAGGCTTGGAATATCATAACGGAAATGGTACTTTATGTATCATAGGAGAAATGGACAAGGATAACTATACCTTAAAAGAGCAGTTTGCGCAGTCTGTGGATTATGGAATTGATTTTTATGCAATGCAGACGTTGGGAACCCCGGATGGACGGAGAATTATGATTGGCTGGATGCAGAACTGGGACATGATTGCTCATCGTTGCAATGACTCAAAATGGTTTGCACAAATGAGTCTGCCGAGAGAATTATCTGTGAAAAACGGAAGACTTTATCAAACGCCGATCAAAGAACTCGATGCGATGCGAAAAGACAGAGTTGAGTACAATAATGTAGTAATAAATAATGATACGATCTCATTGGATAAAATCGAAGGACGAACGATAGATATGGAGCTTGTGATACGTCCGGAAGATAAGGAAAATGTCTATAAGAAATTCGCATTACGTTTTGCACAGAATGAGAGGTTTCATACAGAATTGTGTTTCCGCCCGGATGAGTCTGTCCTGAAAATTGACAGAAAATTTTCGGGAAGCGAACGAGCATTGGTTCATCAGAGAAGATGTCTGGTAAATGGAGATGCCAATGAATTAAAGCTTCGTGTGATTTTGGATAGATTTAGCGCAGAAGTATTTATTAATGATGGCGAGCAGGTTATGTCGGCTGTCATATTTACAGAGCAGGAGGCAAAAGGAATTTCATTCTTTGCGGAAGGTGCAGCTAAAATCGATGTGGTGAAATACGATCTGGTTTAGAAAACACATGATAAAACTTACATGGAGTTGGAAAACGCATGGATAATGATAGGGGGATTCCTAAAACGGGAATCCCCTTTGCAGTACAGATGGTGCGTGAAAAAATAGGGGCACTGCGTGTAATGCCAACCAGAGAGGAAATTCAGAAGCTGCTGGCAATCTGCATGCAGGCAGGAGCATGACTTGTAGAGTTCACACATTCACACAATCTTCACAAAAAAATTAGCACTCACCTCTTGACGTGGCTAATAGCTGGTGTTATAGTAGGATTCAGATGAAGTGTTATAGCTTCACTAGAACAAACAACAGCGGCCGGAAGGTTCCAATAGAGGAGCCGAATGGCGAAGGCATGATAGATTGAGTAAGGAGGGAGCTGTGTATGAACATTTCCAAATTTACCCAGAAATCCGTAGAAGCAGTGCAGAACTGTGAAAAGCTTGCCTATGAATACGGCAATCAGGAGATCGAAGAAGAACATCTTTTATACAGCCTTCTGACCATCGAAGACAGCCTGATCTTAAAGCTGATCGAGAAGATGGAAATCCAGAAGGAGCATTTTGTGGACCGCAGCAAACAGGCGCTGGCAAAGCGCGTAAAGGTGCAGGGCGGTCAGGTTTATATCGGCAAGGACTTAAATCAGGTGCTGATCCATGCCGAGGATGAAGCAAAACAGATGGGAGATGAATATGTTTCTGTAGAGCATCTGTTTTTGTCCATGCTGCAGTATCCGAATAAGGAGATCAAGCAGATCTTTACCGAGTACGGCATCACGCGGGAGCGTTTTTTACAGGCATTGTCCACGGTGCGCGGCAATCAGAGGGTCGTTTCGGACAATCCGGAGGCTACTTATGATACATTGGAGAAGTACGGACAGGATCTGGTAGAAAAGGCGAGAGCCCAGAAGCTCGATCCGGTCATCGGCAGGGATAATGAAATTCGTAACGTGGTTCGGATTCTTTCCAGAAAAACGAAGAACAACCCGGTTCTGATCGGTGAACCCGGCGTCGGCAAGACCGCCGTTGTCGAAGGACTGGCACAGAGAATCGTGCGGGGCGACGTACCCCAGGGGCTGAAGGATAAAAAGATCTTCGCACTGGATATGGGTGCACTGGTAGCAGGTGCCAAGTATCGGGGCGAATTTGAAGAGCGTCTGAAGGCAGTGCTGGAGGATGTGAAGAAGAGCGAAGGACAGATCATTCTGTTTATTGATGAGCTGCATACCATCGTCGGTGCGGGTAAAACAGACGGTGCACTGGATGCCGGCAACATGTTGAAGCCTATGTTGGCGAGAGGCGAGCTGCATTGTATCGGTGCAACGACACTGGATGAATACCGCAAATATATTGAAAAGGATGCTGCTCTGGAACGTCGTTTCCAGCCGGTGCAGGTGGATGAGCCTACCGTTGAGGATACCATTTCCATTCTGCGTGGCTTAAAGGATCGTTATGAGGTGTATCACGGCGTAAAGATTCTGGATAATGCATTGGTAAGTGCCGCCGTTTTGTCCAACCGTTATATTTCTGACCGGTTTTTGCCGGATAAAGCGATCGACCTAGTGGATGAAGCGTGCGCACTGATCAAGACCGAGATGGACTCCATGCCTGCGGAGCTGGACGAGCTGCGCCGTAAGGTCATGCAGATGGAAATTGAGGAGGCTGCGCTGAAAAAAGAAGACGACACCCTGAGCAAGGAGCGTCTGGAAGCACTTCAGAAGGAGCTTGCGGAGTTAAAGTCCGAGTACAACAATCGCAAAGCGCAGTGGGATAACGAGAAGAAGAGCGTAGAGAACCTTTCCAAGTTAAGAGAAGAGATCGAAGCGGTCAACAATGAAATTCAGATTGCACAGCGCGAAGGCGACCTGGAGAAAGCTGCAGAGCTTTCCTATGGCAAACTGCCGGATTTGAAAAAACAGCTGGAGCAGGAAGAAGAAAAAGTAAAGAAGGAAGACCTTTCCCTGGTTCACGAAGCGGTAACCGATGAAGAAATCGCCCGGATTATTTCCCGGTGGACAGGTATTCCGGTTGCAAAGCTGACAGAAAGTGAGCGGAATAAGACGCTGCATCTGGATGACGAATTGCATAAGAGAGTCATCGGTCAGGATGAAGCGGTAACGAAGGTGACGGATGCCATTATCCGTTCCAAAGCGGGTATCAAGGATCCGACCAAGCCCATCGGTTCGTTCCTGTTCCTCGGACCTACCGGTGTCGGTAAGACGGAGCTTGCAAAAGCGCTTGCGGCGTCCCTGTTTGATGACGAGAACAACATGGTCCGGATCGATATGAGTGAGTACATGGAGAAATACTCTGTGTCCCGTCTGATCGGAGCGCCTCCCGGATACGTTGGCTATGAAGAAGGCGGTCAGTTGACAGAAGCAGTCCGCAGAAAGCCCTACTCAGTTGTCCTGTTCGATGAAATTGAAAAGGCACATCCGGATGTCTTCAATGTTTTGCTGCAGGTGCTGGATGACGGCCGGATTACGGATTCCCAGGGCAGGACCGTGGACTTTAAGAACACGATTCTGATCATGACCTCGAATATCGGCGCGAACTATCTGCTGGATGGCATCGATGCGGACGGCACGATTAAGCCGGAAGCAGAAGAGCTGGTAACGAAGGATCTGCGCGGTCACTTCCGTCCGGAGTTTCTGAACCGTCTGGATGAGATCATCCTGTTCAAGCCTCTGACGAAGGATAACATCAGCGGTATTATCAATCTGATTGTCGCAGACTTGAATCATCGTCTGGAAGATAAGCAGCTTTCGATCGAACTCAGCCCGGATGCGGAGCAGTTCATTGTAGACAACGCATATGATCCGATTTATGGCGCGCGTCCGTTGAAGCGTTATATCCAGAAATATGTGGAAACGCTGTCTGCAAAGCTGATCCTGGCAGATCAGGTACAGATGGGTGACACGATCCTGATCGCAGTGGAAAACGGCGAGCTGGTCGCAAAGAAAAAGCAGCGTAGCGTTTAAAGCTGCAGACTGTAGAAGCACTCGGTGGGAGGAGGTTTCTCCTGCCGGGTGCTTTTTCTCTTTACAAAATCAACTCCTGCGAGTATTGTGGTAGATACGGGTCGAAAAACGGCCTGAAAAAGCGCATATTGATGCAGATTCTGTGGATAGAAAGGCTTTTACAGGGGAATGGAGAGAGAAAAGAAAACAAAAGCAATAGAAATGACAACAGGTTCGATCTGGAAGAACCTGTTTTTCCTGAGCTGCCCGCTGGTATTTTCCCAGGTGCTGGAAGTGCTGTTTAATATGAGTGACGTAGCGGTGGTAGGGCGATTTTCGGATTACCGGGCACTGGGGGCAGTTGGTTCGACAACGCTTCTGGTCACGCTGTTTACCGGCTTTCTGATTGGAATGGGCTGCGGTGTTAATGTGCGGATGGCGCATGAGCTGGGTGCAAGGCGCAGGGAATCCGTGATCAAAACCGTGCATTCCGCCTTTGTGATCTGTCTGATCGTCGGTCTGTTTGTGGGTGCAGCCTGTTTTTTCTTTGCAGAGGGACTGCTTGGAATTCTGCATACCAAAGAAGAGCTGATGGACAGTGCTGTTTTGTATCTGAAAATTTATGCACTGGGCATGCCGGGTATGGCACTGTATAACTGCGGCAACGGTATTCTGAGCGCCACCGGAGATACGAAGCGTCCGCTGGTATATCTGTCCATTGCAGGAATTGTAAACGTTATTTTAAATCTGTTTTTTGTTATCGTGTGCCATATGGCAGCAGAGGGCGTGGCCATCGCCAGTGTGATCGGACAGTATTTATCTGCACTTCTGATCGTGATTCATCTGCTGCGACGGACGGACGATTGTGGGCTGCACCCTTCGAAGCTCAGACTGGATCCGGCCTGCGGAAAAGCGATCCTGGTGCTTGGCATACCAACCGGTATCCAGAACGCCATCTTTGCTATCGCGAACCTTTTTGTGCAGTCCGGCGTCAATTCCTTTGATGCGGTGATGGTGTCCGGAAATGCAGCTGCAGCGAATGCGGACACGCTGATTTTTAATATTATGGCAGCGTTTTATACCGGCTGTTCCAGTTTTATCGGACAGAACTGGGGCGCTGGCAACCGGGAACGGATGAAAAAGAGCTATCTCGTCGGGCTGACCTATTCCTTTGCGGCAGGTGCGATCTTTGGCGGACTCCTGCTGATTTTCGGACGACAGTTTCTGTCGCTGTTTGCGACGGAGCCTGCTGTGATCGATGCCGGAATGCAGCGTGTGAAGATCATGGGATTTTCTTATATGATCAGTGCGTTTATGGACTGCAGCATCGCAGCCTCCCGAGGAATCGGAAAGAGCATTGTGCCGATGGTCATCGTTATTTTAGGCTCCTGCGTGTTCCGGGTGATCTGGGTGTATACCATTTTTGTATGGATTCATACGATTCCGGCGCTGTACTCCCTCTACTTTTTCTCCTGGGCGATTACATCTGTGGCGGAGGTGCTCTATTTCAGGCACAGCTTTCGGCAGCTGGAATTTCAGAGCTGAGTCCGGGGACGAGAACCGTCAAAATCCGGCAGCTCTTCTGCAGACAGATAAGGTTTTGGCGCTGCTGCGCCGTTCTTTCTGAATGATAGAGGGCTTCTGCTGCATAGATTAAAAAGAAGGAACCGGAAAAGGCGGTTTTCCATGGAACATAAAAAAGAGAAACGAAATGAAAAGGCAGCAATTCAACTGGGACTTTTTCTGGTTGGATTGCTGCTTTTTGGAACTGTTGCGGGAGGGCAGCTGACAGGGGAGGAAAAAAACGGGAAGGAAAAGGCGGCAATACAGACTTCTGGCGGCGTATCCGATGCAGCAGAGCCAAAAAAGATCGCCCTTACCTTTGATGACGGTCCGCATCCGGTCTATACGAAAATACTTTTGGACGGCCTGGCAGAGCGGGGTGCAAAAGCCAGTTTTTTTGTTACAGGGGAGAATGCAGAAAAATATCCGGAGCTGATTTTGCGTATGCAGAAGGAGGGACATCTGATCGGCAACCACACCTATAGTCATATTCAGCTGACAAGCAATAACCGGGAAGCCTTTCGACAGGAGCTGATTTCCACGAATGAGGTATTGAAGGAGATAACGGGAGCGGAAACCATTTTTGTCCGTCCGCCCTATGGAAGCTGGGACAAAGGCTTCGAACAGGAGCTGAATATGTTCCCGGTGCTGTGGACGATCGATCCCCTGGACTGGTGCAGTCAAAGCAGCACCAATGTTGAAAAGCGAATCTTGTCCAAAGCGCGGGAAAATGCGATTATCCTGCTGCATGATGAATATGCTTCCAGTATTGAGGCGGCACTTTTTATTGTGGATGAGCTGCAAAGCCAAGGCTATGTCTTTGTGACAGTCGAAGAAATAATGCTGGTATCCTGAAATCCAATAGTTGGATAAAATCGAACAGTTGGATGAAATCCAACATGTACAGCAGGGAAAATAGTTGTTATAATCAAATGTGGAAGCTTTTGCACCGACCTTGATGCCTGCGGATTGTTCCGTGCTGCGCACTCCAACAATCCTACTTCGTAATCCATGGTCAGGTTTATAACGAAAGGAAACGGATTGGTAACTGTTCAGTAGGTCTGCGCATTTACTGCGCTGACCGTAAGAAGACTTAGGCTAGAAGGCAAAAATCCTATCGGCATAGCCGATTTGGAATGGATTTTTGCGCGTAACTGTGAGGGTACTGAACAGTTACACAGATTGAAAAATAAAATGTTTCAATCACGAGATTTGTGTCTGCGCGCACTTGACACAAACTCGACATGCGCAAAAAGCGTGCGCAGAAATGAGTGGAAAGAATGCAATATACCTACACAGAACTGGCAGCGTATCTGCTGCTGTACAGCTTTATCGGATGGGCACTGGAGGTTGCCTTTTTTGCAGTAAAAGAAAGAAGATTTTGCAACCGCGGATTTTTCAGTCTGCCCCTTTGTCCGGAATACGGCATAATGATGGATATTCTGATCCTTTTGCTGCCGGAGCAGGGGACAAAATGGCTGCTGCAGTTTCTGACCACTTTGATGGTCGTGTCCGTTGTGGAATATTTTTCCGGAGGGATCGCAGCCAAAATCTGGAAAAAGCATTTGTGGAATTACGAGGATGTGACACTGTTTGGCGGGAAGAAAAAGAGTGTGCTCCTTTCGCTGATCAAGGCAGCAGTTGTGATGACGGCGGTGCTGCTTTTGCATCCTCCGGTCTTTATCCTGTTTTCGATGATTCCGACAATTGTGCTGCGGATCATAGACATAGTCGGCTTTGGGCTGATGGCTGCCGACATGGTGTCGATTCTGATTGCAGTCAGGAAAAGCAGGAGCCTGACAGAGTTGAAGGAAACCCAGGGGAGACTTCTGCAGGAACAAAAGGAAGTCAAGCAAAAGCTTGGAGGCAAGATCTATCATGCAGTCTGGAAGCGGTTAAACCGTGCATACCCGGAGATGGAAGCTCTGGAGGAGGCAGATCGGGCAGAACGATATGTCTTTGCAAGAGGCGTCTGTGTGGATAAGCTGATCTGGGTATTTATGATCTGTGCATTTCTCGGAGATCTGATCGAAACGCTGTTCTGCAGGGTGACGGGAGGCGTATGGATGAGCCGGTCCAGCGTAATTTACGGCACCTTCAGTATTGTCTGGGGCTTCGGTGCGGTCATTCTGACAGTTGTATTGCAGCGGCTTGCCGGAAAAGAGGATCGTTATATTTTCCTGGCGGGCAGTGTGCTGGGCGGCGTATATGAATATCTGTGCAGCGTATTTACAGAGATTTTTCTTGGAACCACATTCTGGGATTACAGTGATATGCCCTTTAATATCGGCGGGA
>ULZQ01021845.1_pt1 | contig 15711 bp, 20 predicted proteins | sample 1963261 | NCBI WGS metagenome assembly ULZQ01 (sample SAMEA4835893, study PRJEB28245) | human gut metagenome | biome: gut microbiome; material: fecal sample | place: Denmark | collected 2008 | reverse complement strand
AGAGAGGGGAGCAAAATCATTTATGAAGTTGTGGAATATTAAAAGAAATGAGGTGAAATAATATGAAGAAATTTCTAAAAAGGCAAAATGAAAAGATATATCGGAAATGGTACAGAAATAAAAAAGTTCTATCAGTTTTTAGTGGCAAACGAATTAGTTCATAGTGATTATTGCTTTGAATATCCGTTTGAGCAAAAAACAAACATATATGTTGACGATTGTTACAACGCATAAAATCGAGGGGTTGTCAGTAATATGGCTTTCTACTGATTTAGATTATATTCTTGTTGTTGTTTGTAATTATGGTATGCTTTATGACGAATAAACAAAACCGCCCTACCTAATAAAGTAGGGCAGTTCAATATTACAATTAAACGATTAAGAACAACGCGATTGAAAATGTAGCACTTGATATAGATTCAATGTTAGTAAGTGAACACACTAAAGATACGTTTTGTGTCGTGTCGTCAAAACTTAAGTATGTTTGCAAGCTGAAAACATCATCGCTAGGATTATGTGCGTTTGCAAAATCAAAATCCTCTCTATTTTCTGTACCTAGATTTCTTGAAAAAACTGGAGAACAATTACAAATTACGGTATTCGTGTTGTCACGTACCGTAATATTGGCACAAACTTTGGCGTTCTGCCATTTATTCAATTCAAGTTCTGCATTTTCCCTGTTTGTTTGTAAATCTGCTTGCATGGCACTTCCGACATTTGTTGCGTCAACATTTTTGAAATTTACCAACAAATTTGTTCCACGCTTTAGGGTCTCAATGCTTTCGGTATTTCTTGCAGTGCTAGCCGTATTCCGCCCAATCTCGCTTGTAAATTCAGTGTTTTTCAACTCCTGTTTTTTAGCATTGTTGTCAATTCGGGTTGACAATCCGCTTAACGAATCCTCATAAGTGCTATTTTTCTGTTCCTGTGCAGTCTTGAAACTCTCAAAAGATGTTTCCAGTGCTGAAACCCTTGCAAGCAAATTTTTAATTGACGTTCCCTGTTCAATTAACTGCGTTTCTAAAGTTGAAATATCTTCCGCATTTTTTGATACACTCGTGTTAGTCTTTGCAAGTTCGGTTTTTAATGTATTGATTATAGTTTCTGCTGTGTCAAGTCTTGCTTTAATTGCGGAAATTTCAGAAATGAATTGTCTGTCATTCACCTCTCCGCTAGCGACTTTTAACGCTAAAGTGTGTAACGATGTATCAATCAATTCCATCGTTTCGTTGTATGTTGTAAGGTATGACGTCGGGTCACTGCCCTCGTAAAGAGGGATTTTGTAATTTGCTGTATAGTTCATATTGAATAATCTCCTTTCTAATCTGTGTAAATGTCTGTGTAAACGATGGCATTTGCATGTAATAACCCTGTTGCCTCTTGTTTTTGCCCTATAATACGAATCCTAATACTACCAGTGGAAGAATTAAAATTGATATATATGATATATCGAATACCGTCCACCATGTAGTTGTAAGTACTTCCGGTTGTTGAAAAGGCACTATTCAAGATAAAACTTGCCATTTTTTGGTCTGCCATTGTTTGCATAAAGTCAAGCATTACGTAGGATTTTGTGAAATTTTCATCGTTTGCAAGTCCTGTTTCAATGGTAAAATCTGCCGTGTACTGTCCTTTGTTTGTACTTGACGGAATACTATATGTATATGTCTTGAAAAACTGATTTCCAACCCTAGCGGAAATTTTATTGTTAAAATGTTCCTGTCCAGTTGCGAACGACATAAACCGTGTTCCTAAATCAGCAAGATTATTTGATAACGTTTTTACTGCTGTATTCTGTGCAAGTAAATCCTCTTTTATTTTTGCTATTTCGCCCGTGTGTCCGCTAACGGTTGTCGAAAGCGTGGAAATATTTTCTATTGCACTAGATAAGGATGTATCAAGTGCCGTAACACGTTCGGTAAGGCTTTCGATTTCTCTATCAAGTTCTTCTCCGTGCAACTCTCCGTTTTCGGCTTTTGTCTGCACGTTGTGAATAGCCGTGTCAATTTCGGTTATCGTGTTGTTATAGGTGTCAAGATAATTTGCAATGTCGCTTGCCTCATAAATAGGCAAATTGTAATTTGGTGTATATTGCATAATAAATCTCCTTTCTTTTTATAGGCGTTTATGACAAAAACTGGTTATTGAATTTGATAATCGCTTAAACGCCGTTGCTTGGTTTGTTAAGTCGTTTGTTAGTTGTAATATCTCGTCTGTGTTATTTTCAACTTTTTTTGATAACTCTGTTACATTCTCATTTGTTGCGGTTGAATTATTTTTTAATTCTGCTATGCTTTCCGTATTTTTTCTAATATTCATTTGTTGTGTTGCCATTGCTTGGTCAATCTTATTTGTGTCATCGTTTACGGTGTCCAACAACGGTTGAATGTCTCCAATTTCCCATAATGGAAAATGATAAAACTGTGTGCTTTTCAACGTCAATCACCCTTTCCGATTTCTGTCAAATTATCATAAGTTGCTATGCCGTACAATTTTTTGATAAGCAAAAAGTTTGGGGCAAAGGTTGTTTCTTTTGTGTCGGCATTAAATACCTCACAGTTTTGTGTAACAATCTGATAGCCTGTTTCAGTTTTTACGATTGAAAAATTTCTTGAAACTTGCGTCAGCGTGTTGTTGTCCGTGTCAGTAAATGATAACTTTCCGGCAGTAACATTACAGAGCAAATAACATAAATTTGCGTTTTTATCAGTATAGGCAAGTAAAAATTTTTCAAATTCCTTATCCGTTGTAATGTCAACTGTTGTGCCTGTGTCAGAAACAATATCGGTGTTATAAATCAATTCTGAAGTATGCAAGAATTTATCCAACATATCTATCGGGACAATATCAATTGGCAAGATTCTTTTTGTCCAATCATAATCATAAGCGGTTGTTTCTGCGCCGTCATACTCGCTTGCTGTAATTGTTCGCTTGTCATACTCACTTGCCGTTTTATGGTTCATGTTGATTTTTTCAGCAATTTGATAACACAATTCTTTTAGTGTTATTTTTTCACCTGTCCACGGACTAAACGCCGTTTCTTTTTCCCATGTTTCAAAAATTTCAGCACCCCTAATATCAAAATTTCGTACTAAAATTTTCATAGCGTCAAATTCCGCAACGGTAATTTTCATGGAGTCAAAAGCAAAACACGTGATTCCGTGTACCCTTAAATATAAATACAAGTCATTGATTGCCCTCTGTACGTCTGTTTGCTTGCCCTGTGTTGGGTTATATACTGGTGGGAACTCCTTGACAATGTTGTCAACCCTTATTGACAAGGCGTTTATTTTTTCAATCAATTCAAGTCGTGCTTGTTCGGTATAAACCCTAGCAAAATTCTTTGTTCTTTCGTCACCGTTCACGATTTCAAGATGTAAACGGTTTTCTAATTCTGATAATGTTGTCCGTATTTTTAGTATTTCAGAATCAACATATTTTTTAGTGTTTGCCGTTTTCTCATCCACATAAAGTTTCATTCCGTCAACTTTGTCAGAAACTTTTTTGTTTTCGTTGTCGACATAAATTTTCAACTCTGAAATTTCGCCATTTACATAGTCCGTCAAGTTACTGATTCTTTGCGATAACAAGTCAAACAATTTTTTGATTTCCTCATCCGTGTAGGCATTTGTATCTTTTTTCAGATTGTCAACATCTGCTTGTAATGTCTGCAACTGATTAAGTAACCATTGTAATTGTTCCTCGTATGACTCACACTCGCTATAGTATGATGGTAGATTGTATAAAGGCGGTGTTGGTCTTATCAAAGTCAATTTTTTCACTCCTTTCTAATGTTTCACGTGAAACATTCTAGAAAATACTGATAAACAATTCTTCCAATTCTGAAATTACAAGCATGTCAATATTCAAAAATGTTTCTCGGTATTTTTGTAGCAATTCGCTTGGTGAAATCCCTTGATAACCCTGTTTGTTTGTTGATAACTGGTTATCATAATTTTGCTTGGCGTTGCTACCATATGTGATTTTATTTTCACTGTTATAAGTGTCTTTGCTTTGCAGTTCATTTGTCAATTTTCCTTTTGTGTCGTGCGTTGTGACAATTGCTCCGCTTTGAACTGATTCGTCTGTGCCTGTTTTTCCTTTTGTTCCCTTTACCGTTCCACTGGTGGAATCCGTTCCACCTTGTGTTACTGTGCTAGCACTTGTATTTTTTGAGACATCAGCGTCGCTTGCGTAATTTGCTGATTCGGGGAAGTTAGCGGATAACATTCCTTGTGGGGTATCACTGTGTACACGTTTACTGGTGTCAGTTCCCTCTGTGGTTGTTGTTTGTCCATGTCTAACGTCCGTTGTTGTTGCCGTATTTTCATTTTCGCTACTTCCATAAGTCGTTTTGTTCGTTACATCATCAAAGGTCTGTTTGTCTGTTCCATTTTGTTCGTTTGTCTGCGTTCCTGTGTCTGTCCGTGTTGTATCTCCGCTTTGCTTGCTAGAATCTTCTCCAGTTTTTTCTAAAAGGTCATTTCCTGTCTTTTTGCTTATTTCATCATAACTATAATTTGTCAACGCTGATATTTCCAGTTCTTCCGATTCATATAACTGGTTGTAAAACGGCATGATTTCAAACATTTTTCGGTTTAGTGCGAAAATAAATTGTGTAACTGTTTCATATCCAATTTCACGATAACGAAAATGATTTACAATTTTTTCGTTTAATTCTCGACGGTGCGATTCGGAAAAAATAGGGTAATTCTTTAAGCCTAAATCATAACCCATATCTAACACACGCCGTAATTGAGGGGTTACAAAAGCCATTGTATCACTCTCCTATTTCCGCAAGAAATTCTTTTCCTAGCCGTTTACCGCCCCACGGCGGACAATTCTTTCCGTTTACGTCAAAATGATAGCAAACAATTTTTGCATTTTTGCAGTATCGGCGTATATATTTAATCGTTTTCCGAACGGCTCGTACCTGTGCGTCCGTATATCCGTTTACTGCGTTGCACAACTCAATGCTAACAGTGTTTTCATTCGTCAAACGTTTGTAGTATCTTCCACCTTTTGCACTCTGCCTAGCACCGCCAACGGCGTAGGCAATTTGATTCATTGGGATAGACTTAATTGTTTCACCGTTTGACGATATAAAAAAGTGTGCTCCTGTGCTACTATTTTTTGTCGATGCTGGTGAGTTTTGGAAGTAATTGCAATTATTTTTTGCCGTATCTCCCTTATTGCCTGTGTAGTGTATAACAATTCCCTTAATTGTTTTTCGTTTTCTTTTTCCGTGCCATCTCTTTTTATTTGCAAGGATTTTTTTCATCTTCTTCCACTCCTTTCCGTAGTTGATATAAGCAGTTTTTTAATTTTTTAGGTATCGGAATTATCTTTCCACATATTTCCAAAATAGAAATACTTTCGTTGATGGAAAAGAAAATAATGGTAAAGGCTCGAAAACTTTCTTGTCCTGTCATTCGGTCAATTTGGTAGGACAATCCAACCAACATAATGGACACGCATTTTTTTATCAAGCCTTTCCAACAAATGGACGAAGATAATTTTTTGAAATAAACACCTTCAACCAAAATCCCACAAACCATATCCATAGTCATAAGGGTTAGTAAGATTATCAAAGAATTGTCAACCTTTCCAAAAATTCGATTGACTAAAATTCCTAAAAAACCGCCAACCACTGACAATGGGTTACATACTTTGTGAATCCAATCCGAAACTTGTTTCATCTGCCATTTCCTCACTTTCCGCAAGATGTAAAATCTCGCTATAATCTCTAACACGCACCTCAATCGGCTCGGCTAGGTATGCACTAAATTTTTCATTGATTTTTCTAGCAAATTCTTGTCTTTGCCACAAAAAACTTGCTCCGCTGATTCCAACCTTGGAATTGTTTGCGATGATTTCTCCGCTCAAAAGTCTTTCTTTCTTTTCTTTCGGTGTTGTTACACCTAAAAATTCAAGAAATTCATTGAGTGTTTTCTGTTTTAATTCATACAACTTATCGAAAATCTGCGGTACTTTCATATCAAAACATTTTACTTGGTTCAAGTCCTCAAAATTTCGATATGTATACAAAAATGGTAAACCACCCTCAAATTGCTCCATTAAATTCTTAACGGATAACTTTTGGCTTTCGGGTGCAGATACCATAATTGGAAATTTTTGCAAGTCGACATTGCTCCATATTCCTATCTCCAATTTTTGTAAGCGTGTGGCAAACATATCGCACACGTCAAAAGTTGGCATTGTGACGGGGTTGTTCAACCCATAAACGCATTTATCAGCGTCCACATAGTCGGAAAAAACTACATTGTATCCAGTATATCCAGTAAAATAATTATACATGTCCATATTGTTGGATGGATTCGCACGGGTGTTGATAAGTGCGCCGTCCTTGACATATGCCAAAGCACGTCCATCTTCAAAAAATGCCAACTCCAAAAAACGGTCATTCATGCTATCAGGTAATTTCCACTCAAATATAGACATTGCAATATTTTTCAACCAGGCAAAATAAAACGAATAGATAACTTGCCAACGTTGCGCTTGCTCCTTGTTCTTGTCTTTTTTTCTGCTCAAATTTAACTCACCTCATTTCTTTGAGAATAATCGTAAATCGTGCTAGGGTTGTGCCAAAAAGTTATCCCATTTACAAGGTCACGTTTTATCTTTGCTAAATCTTCTTGCGGTATGTCTGCATAGACATTTGCTTGCGAACATCGTACATAATTCCAATTTGGACGCCCCGTGATGTTTGGCTTTTTTAACTGGTTCACTTGGTAACCGAAAGCGCTGAAAAACTGGTCAATTGCTTTTATTTGGTCTTTCTTGGCATTTTTAATATAAAACCTTGGGGCTATATTTCCATTCACAACGGATATATCACTTGCTCCGCCGATTCCGCTAACATTCGGGGTGGTCATTTGGTGCATTTTTTCAAGGTTTTTTTCTGCCATTTCTGCACTTTTGACGTTGGTATACAGTGAATCAATACCACTGACCTGAGATGTTCCATAACTTGCAATGTCCGAGCCTGTACCCTCACCTTGCATTGACATTCCAAGCAAAGACGCTCCGCCTGTCGAGATACTTCCAACCGTTCCTCGTGTTTGCGACATAATTCTGTTCATGTTTTGATTCCGCAAATTCATCTCTTGTTGACGGTAGTATGCGTTTTGATTCGTTGTGTATGGCATTTCGGGATATGTTTGAGAGTTAAACCCAAAATCTGGATTGTCCCCTGTGCTTGTTCCAACCTCATAATTTATCGGTACAAACTGGATACAGTTATTTTCCGTAATATGAGCGTATGCCGTAAACGTAATGTCTGAAATGTCCTTAAAATTTTCAAAGCATAATTCCGAGCCACTGTTAGCAGAATTGCTACATACTAAATAATGGTATGGATATGTAAAGCACTTGTTATTTTTTGGTACATAGCCACTAACATTGGTATGTTGCACTGGTATTTTTAGTGTTGTATATGTGCTATAGGCTATAGTTGTTATTCGTGATTCTTTTTCGCTAATTCTATCACTGGCTAATTTTGGTATTGTTGATACAAAAACAATTCCACCGCTAACCTCATCATTAATAACCTCAAGCCTTGCTTGTAACTGTGATATGCCTGTATCTGTATTCGGAAAAAATAGTACATCACAAGGGAAATATACGCCGTTGGCTTTTCGACCGCCACTCATTTGAGGGTGTCCAATTTTTGAATCAATATCATAAAGCGTTCCGACAACATAACCACCGATTTGGTAGGGTGATTCGTCAATCCCTATCTTTTGTAAATTCCATTCACTAGGACTAACGCTTTCGGGTATCGTATGTTCTCCTATTTTGTCACTTTTCACGTGTTCACGCTCAACAAAACACTGCCCATATGTTATGTCAAAAAACCATGTTTGCCATACATCAGTTTGCAAGTATAATTTTGTGCAATTCGGAGCGACATACTCAACACGATTGATGAATGCGTAAAACCACTTATCTCCAAAATTGCTATTTTTATACATGCAGTAATTCACATTGAATAATTTTTCGGCGTTCCACGGTACACGCATTGTGTTGTCTTTTCGTTGGTAAGTGAAATCACCTTTCGAGAAACTTCCCACAACTTTTGAAGAAAAATAGGCAGATTGTGCCGACCTACTTGAAAAAGTTAAGGTACTTTCGCCATCGTTCGCAAGCGGAACGGCAAGTAGTTTTATATCTGTTGTCGGTTCAAAATCTGCCATAGTTTTTTCTCCTTTCAATGTTTCATGTGAAACATTATTCAGCAATTGTCATTTTAATGGTTGCGTCCTCATTTCCCATTGTGAATGAATACAATCCACCATTAACAACGGTTTTCGGCGGTTCTCCTTCAAGTCCTGTGTAACTAATTGTCACTTTGGACGGGTCAACTGCCGTAACTTTGTATGTAACGGTTTCGCCATTATAACCGCTGTTCTGTACTTCCAAGCCGTATCCCTCTGTTACTGGGTCAACGGTTGCCGTGATGGTATGTTTTACATAGGATTCATCCAAAAATACAACGGCGTTTGACAACATAGACAAGGAAAGCGTTTCAAAATGTGTCAAGAAATACGTAAAGAAAAGTCCCTGTGCGTTCTGCTGTTCTGACACCTCAAAAAGATTATCATAAATCTGCAAAAGAGATTCATCACATACAACCGCAAGAATAGCGGGGTTATCAAATTCGTCAATTTCAACAACGGAATTTCGGAAGTCTGCCTGTGTCATGTTGAACGCCTGTGCCAATACCGTTACATTGATACTCTGCAATACGTCCGCACGCATAATAATCACCTGTCTGTCTTTGTCGCTCCATGTTTTGTAGGCTTTTCCCTCTGCACCCTCTTGTTCAATATAACGATTGTATTTGGTTGATGGATAGCACATTTTCGCCGATGTGGTGTTGACGGCAATTACAAACTTTTCGGCATTGTCTTTTGACGTTGTCGGATTTGCGATTGTCTGCGTGACAAGCATGTCCTTTGTAACGCCCGCGTCAATCAAATTTTTTGTGTAGATAAATTCATCAATCGTATCTCCGCTATACATTGCTGACATAACAGACGAAATAAAATCATCCAGTTTTTCCCATGAGACAAAAGCGGTCTGCAACTGCTGACGACTGATAGAAATTGGGTACTGGTCTTCACGATTGATGGTGTGGTACAAGACTTTCGTGTCGGGTGTTCGCCGATTCAGAGGGGTCAACACCTGTCCATCGGGTGTACGGATATATCCGTCCGAGCTAAAACCCTGTGATTCTACTGGATTCGTGCCGATTTCTTCCACGATTCCGCCTAACGGTGTACTTCCTTTCTTGAATCTCGCAAGTGGGTTGTTATACCGTTTGTTGTGGATAAATTCAAAGCCGATGCGCTGAACAAGTGTGTTTACGAACATATTTCGTAATGATGAAATTTCCAAAATCGGCGTTGCATAACTGGAAATGTTTGAACGCGTTGCCACTGGAACGGCGTTTGCAAAATCACCACCTGCAAGGGTTCTAACCGTATTCGCCATGTTTACGGCTCTTTCTGTTTTTGTTTTGGTTGTTGGCATTTTTCTTTCTCCTTTCTTTTTACATGTATTCCGCAACGGATTTTTCAAGGATTTCCTCGTCCGATTCTTCCTTTTCATCGTCCGTCACAAACTCACTTTTTCTTTCTTCTTTTTCTTCCACTCTTGCACCCTGTTTTCGCAAAAGTGCCATATTTGCATTTCGCAGACTTTCAATATCCTCTTTCAAGTCTTTAATTTCGTCATCACGGTCAACGATTTTTCCACTCAATTCATGGATTTTATCCGTGATTTCTGACACGACTTCCGTCAAGAACCCCTCATCGTCTTTTTTCGTGAGAATCTCCCCGACTTTTTTTAAGAGTTCATCCTCTGCATAGGCTTTTTCTGTTTTGTTTTCTTCTGGCATTTTTTATATCTCCTTTCTTATTTTTTATATTTGAAATCTGCTAGGTTATAACAGATGTTCAATTCTTTCAAATAAATTTTTGGCTTTCGGCGAATCAAAAAATAGTTGATTAAAGGCAAAAGCCTTTTTTAATTCTGCTAAATGATAACATTTTCCACCACGAACCAAAATATTATTTGGCGTGTGGTCTGCTTTCATTACGGTATATGTTATCATGTTTTTATTTCCATTGCAAGAAAAAAATACCTCACCCTTGCAATAATCAAAATAAACACCACAGACATTTTTTCCAATCTGCAGATTAAAGGTACATTTTGCTGTTGGTGATTTCTTCTTCAAAAAATCATCTGTGATGTGTAAATTTTCATTTTCAACCGCGTATTTTCCATACCTTGTTCCCTTAATGATTTTCCCGAAACGTGTATCATATTTTGTTTCTATGTATTCCTCACTTGTTTTTATTTCTTGGTATAGTAGGTCATTTTGACACCATATACCATTCTTTTTCACTGGTTTTTTCAACTTAAAATAATCAAAATACGGGCTATAGCCATCCGTATTGTTACTTGTAAAATAAACGGTCACATTTCGCATACGTGCTATACTTTCATAAAATTCCAAAAACTGTGTAACCTCATCCCTTAAATAACCGTGATACTGGTCGCTTTTATCGATAAGATATTCATCGTAATTGATATATTTTACCTTTGGCAATTCTACGCCCTTTCCCTTTGTCAAAGCCCCATAAAACCCAATCGGTTCTTTGTTTGCGTAAAAAGTACCGCCATTCTTGCCACCGTCTTTAGTAAAGACAATACCTTCAAAAAGTCCTTGCTCTTGTAACGAATCAAAAAATCCTTTGCTACTTTTTGTCAAGTCCTCTCTGTATCTGCGCAAGTAGTAAAATTGTGAACCATCCTCAAGAAAACTTTCTACAAATAGTTTTTTGAGCGAAAAACTTTTACCGATTCCACGTGCACCGTGTAGGAAATTAAACAAACAATTGTATTGGTTTACGGTCTTAACATCGTAATACATGGATTCACTCAAAATTTTTCGCTCCTTTCTTTTTTTTATTTCGGGTAGGTGCGCCACGTGTCACCGTGCGACAACGCCAACGGCTCGCCACCGTGACAGTTTGACGCTGTCCGTACACCTTTTAACCCTTGCTTATACAATATCATATAAATATATATAAACTATGAACATAATTGTAAACATTTTGTGAACATCATAGTTTTATTGTGAAGGGTGTATCGACTAAAACTATACCACCCTCAACTCTTTTCATGCGGAGTTTTCCGCTAAATTCCGAACCTAGACAGAAATTTTCAAAAGTAACATTCTCATAACAAGAATCGGGCATACCAGCCACGGTTGGACATAATTCTCCGTCAATCTGCTCTAGATAACACTTGGAACGCAAAAATTTTGCTTTTTCAAAGTGGCTTTCGTGCGCCCATGCGCCTAGTTTTGTATCATGGATTTCTAAACTTGACACGTCAGCGCCGTCTTTGCAATGAATTGAATCCGTATCACAATATAACAAGTGGTCAAGTCCTACCTTTTGTGCCGAGCGGATGGTATAAGCACGAGCATAAGCGGTTACAAAAGTGGCTACTGGTGTGTATACTGGGTCGCGATATGTTATATCAGATAAGATAAAGCCTACTTTACCCCCTAAATATACAGGTATTTTACTTTGCAATTTTGGATTTGTTCCAAACTTGCCATACAGATTATTAAGTAATAACTTTGCAATTGCACGCAAGCCCTTGTTCCCTGTGCGTGTTGCTTCTTCTTTCATCTCCATCCAATGATTGATATAATTATCAAACATTCCAATATCCGACTTGAACATATAACCATCTATGTATTCAATATAAGTGACATTGTATTGTTCAAAAATTAAATCCAAGTCAACTTGCGTCAAGACTAATTCCACATCTTCGCCATTGCTACTCGATAAATATTCTGTTGGCGAAAAAAGAAAATTCTTTTTTATCTGTATACAAGGCACGTGGTTCGGTTTTAATTCAAATTGTATCACAACACGTTGTATATACAAGTCGTATAATTTGTGTGGTTTATATTTACCCTTGTAAAACTGCGGTACACCGTACGGAAAACGACAGCCACTTGACGAGTGCATGCGACTAGGAAAAAGGGAATTTACATCATAAACATCGCCCTCGCCTATCATTTTATTTTTATGCAAAGGATTCGCCCATACAAAGCCACCTTTGTAGGATTGTCTGCAAAAGTAGTCGGTTTCCTCATCCAAAAGCGGAAACCATTCCGAAAAATTATCTTTTCCGATTCTTTTTTTATAGTCATTTATGGCATTTCCGCCGATGGTCATTTTTTTAAGACCTTGCTCAAACATCTTTACAAGGCTTTTTCCGACTATCACAACGTCATTTTTCAAATATTCAACTTCTTCTTCTGTCAATTTATGTCCTACTTCTCGGTAGGCTTTGTAGTCAATTTCTCCTTTCTTTTCTTCAAGCCCGAACGCTTTCGCCATATCGTGTACGCTCATCGGCAGTATCTTCAAACTGTCATAAATTGTTACTTTATTCGTGTATGTATTATCGCGATAAAAACAGATTTCCATACAGTAAAATTGTCCCTTGTCTGATATGGTTGTTGTAAAGGTTTTTGAATCCAATTTTTTTCTATCGTCAACCCACGTATAGCCGTGCCTAAAAAGCCAATTCATGATAAAATCGCCGTCAAATTTTTCATTATGGAAGTACAATTTGTCATTATAATATATAGTAGCGCACATTGACATAAAATCGTCAATGTTATTATAATACCAAAATTCGTCACTCACTATATCATAACAACCAACTGCCCAAACACGACAATCATCTTCATCCGTGGTTGTTTCAAAATCACAAACGATAATTCGTTGGTTACAAGTTGCCTTTTTCTTTTTCATATGCTATTCTACGGCGTAAATTTTCTAAATAATTAATCGCTTTTTCCTGTTCCTCGCTTTTGTCATATACATAGTCAATATCCAAAAAATCTTCTTGCTGTACCCATATCATAAAGTTCTTTTTTGGGACTTTTTCTACTTCTTGCAAAATTTTTTTTGAAAAAGTAGGAAAATTTATTTCAACTGCTTTTTTATAATTTTCTGTCCATTGTTTTTCTTTCTCTTTTTTATATGCTTGCGTCTGCCGTCTTTCTAATTGTCTGATTCTTATTTCCAACTCCAGTGGTGTAAATTCCTCTGCTTTTTTTCTAATTTCAAACGCTTTACTTCTCTTTTTTATTCTCTCAATTCCAGTTGGTTTACCCTCATCATATCTTTCTACCTCTTGTGTTTCTGCCAACCTTTTATTTTCTAAATTTTTAACGCTTTCGTATCTAGCAACTTGTAATTTTGTTGGTTTTGCTCCGCTTTTTCCAAACTGCGGAATTATGTCTTTTGCCATAAGTGCTTTTGCTTGTGTTTGCACATCTTTATAACTTCCAACCGTTTCAAGAAATTTTGCAACCGTCATTTTCTGCGGTAGATATTGTTGATACTGTATCGGCGTTTTTCTTTTCGCTTGCCCAATTCTACGATTAAAAGTTTTAACCAAATCACTAATATTTTCAAGTGTTTTTTCACTCGGTTCATACATTAGACATCTCCCCTTTCATTTTTTTTTTAGGGTGGATAGCGGCTATTTGCTAACCACCCTAAGGAAGAGAGTTTATATATTCAAATTAAACTTATTATCTTTTTTTATACGGCTCTCAAAATCGTTGCTTTATAACCGCCCTTTGTTTTTACTTTACAAACTTCAAAAGTAACACCGTCTTTCCATGTTGGCACTCCAAACAATGCAAAGGCTCGTTTTATGGAATTATATACTCCCTTTGAATTTGTAGCGTATGTCTTGCCATCCTTGCAGATAAGGGTTATCATGATTTTTTCTTTTTCAACTGGCTCAAAGCCGTCCTTGTTTTCTTCCTCATCTTCTGCCGTGTAACGCTCTGCATATACGTTTACAACGGTAATCTGCTTGCCGACCATGTCGTCAAGACTAGCGTCAGCGTTGTTAATGGCGTTGTAAAGCTGCACCTTTTCCTCTTTTGTTTCGCACACCATACTACAAAAAACATCATTTTCACTTTTCATTGTTACGAGTTCATTATTCATTTTAATCACCTTTTTAACCTTTCTTTTTTTACTGCTCGATAATTTCTGCGTGTGCCTGTTCAATAAAGTCATTGAGTGGCATAGAATATTTACAAATTGTCTTTTTCACTTCCTGTAAAACTGGTTGTGTTGCTACACCTTTAGCAATGAGAATCTTTTTCAGTTTTTCCTCACTGTAGCGAGTTCCGACAATTGTATCATGCCGTAACTCTGAAAGTTTCATGTCACCATCTACAAAGATAGCATCTTTGTACGCCACTTCTGTAATGGCGAGATTTCTTGTGATAAACTTTTCCATGCTTTTCTCTCCTTTCCATGTTTCACGTGAAACATTATTTTTTTTATATTTACAAGGACTATTATAAGTTGTAATTGTATCCTTGTGAATAACAAAATGTAAATAAATTGTAAATTATGGTTGGTTTTCAAGTAGGAATTGTTCAAATTCTTCTATTGAAAAATACATACAACAACCGCATGATAAATTATTCATTTTTATATTGATAAACTTCTTTAATAAAAAATCTCTCTCATTTACAATGTCTTTTGTGAATATCTCAAAATTTTCAAAAAATTCAATAAAGGAATCAACCCCACCAAAATTTTTATGAAAGGATAAAGTCGCCAATTTTAAGCCTGTACGAAAATCATAAATTTCAAATAAACAACCATTTACGGCAGTTATAGCAATATTTCCTATCTTAACCATTTGCTTTTTTTCCGCAATTATTTCCGTTGGACTTTCTCTGATTGTGTTTATTGTACAAGTTTCAATATCTCTAGTTGTCATAAAATTACACCCCCTTTCATAAGTACTAAAATAATTAGGGTTACTAAAACAATACATAAGATACAATCTACCACACCAAAATTGTTATCCAGTAAACTGGCATATTTTGCAATGTGTAAATCCTTATAATAAATATCGTTTCCATCAATTTCTAAATTGCAGTAATTCAGCCATTCAATAAATTCATCAGCATTTACTTTTTTCTTGCTACCATCGTCAAAATATACTTTTATCATATTATAAACTCCTTTCTAATTCGTTTTGTATCTCTGATAAAATTGTATACAATTTTATCAGAGATGATACTGCATTGCTTTTTATTGATTTCAAAATATTTATAACAAAAATTGTATAAATTTTGAAATCCAGTATTGCTTTTAATAGACTTTCTTTTTTGTCTGCATACAAGCATAGTGTATTATTAACTGCGCTATAATTACAATTATTACACCCGACACACATTACGTATGTGTCAAGTATTGTTCTGTTCGGAAAGGCAATGTGCAAATTGCCTTTCCCGATTCTGTAGTTTTCGTTCATTGTATCACCTCAATCCTTTCCACTGATTCAAATTCTTCAAGGTCAACACACCAAACAGTATTATCATCTCTAATTACGTGTGACTTAAAATTCATTATAACCATCACGCCATAATGATTAGCCATTTGTCGTTCCTCTGGAATTGCAAAACGATTTTCATGTGGTTTTACATTTCCAAAATAATATATGTCATTGCTTTTGATAAATCTAGGATAGCCTTTCCGTATAACCCAAGGCAAATCTTTGTATTTCACTTTCCTTGTTTTTATAACCAATGTTATTCTCCTTTCTTTATTT
>ULZQ01013611.1_pt1 | contig 18475 bp, 9 predicted proteins | sample 1963261 | NCBI WGS metagenome assembly ULZQ01 (sample SAMEA4835893, study PRJEB28245) | human gut metagenome | biome: gut microbiome; material: fecal sample | place: Denmark | collected 2008 | reverse complement strand
CGGTTTACCACAAGCTTTCCTACATTGACGCACCGATGGGCGAGGCGGAGATCCGCAAGATGCTCCATCAGAGCAACCAGCTTTCCCTTGAGCTTGAAGGTGGTACAGAGAGCAACGCCCACGCGCTGGATGATGTGCAGAGCTTTATCGCCATGAATACCCGCAATCACATGAAAACATCCATGAAGACGGTGAAAGATCGCTTCATGAAGGCTCCTTACGGTTTTGTGGAAGACGATGTGCATTGGCTGGTGGCGCGTCTGTTCAAGCGCGGCGACCTGTCTTTCACGGTCAACGGAGCTGCGGTCAATCTGAATAACAAGACTGAGGAAGAGATCATCGGCTTCATCACCAAGAAGGCATTTGCGGAAAAGCTCCTGATGGAAGAGCGTGTCCGTGTCAGCGATAAGGACAAAAAGGCTGTCCGAGATGTGATGAAGGAAACCTTCCGCGCAACCACTTCGGCGGAAGATGAAGATACCATCATGAAGAACTTCCAGCGCTACGCGCAAAACACGGTTTATGAAATCGAACGGTTGGAAGTAAATTATAAACAGTACCCTTATCCGGGCAAGAAGGTTTTGTCCAGCGGAAAGGCGCTGATGCAGTCTGTCGTTCAGATTCAGTCTGCATTGGACTTCTTTACGACCGTTTCAAAAAAGCGGGATGATTTCTTCGACTTTGCGGAGGACTACGAGCCAATCAAGACCTTCTTTGAGGGCGAGCAGTCTACCATCTTTGCCCGTGCGCTTGATATGCTTGCAATCTTCGATGACAGCAAGACCTATATTGTCAATGACGAGCTGGAAGGTATCGTCGCACAGATGCGTTCCATTACCCGGCAGGAAAAGCCCTATGCCAACATTCCGAAGCTGCCTGAACTTCGGGAACGGTTCATGTCCTGCTATGTCAAGATTTTGCAGCAGGAATCCGCCCCTGTTCTCGATTCGATTAATCAGGCGTGGAAGCGTGTTTTGGAGGTGCTTTCCACCAAGGAGTACAACGACCAGAAGCGGACGGCTTACTATGAGAAGTTCCAAGAAATCCGGGAGGGAGCCACCCGCTGCAACAATGTCTCTACGCTGAGAAGCTATGCGGACAAGGCAGATGCTTTGAAACTCCGGCTGCTCAACGAAATGGATGAGCTTGACCGCAAGCTGGCAAAACAAAAGGCCGAAGAAGAAGCTCGCCGTCAGGCAGAGGAAGCCAAACAGAGTGGAAAGCCTACCCCGGAAGTGCCCGTTGCCCCTGCGCCAGTGAAGATCCGCAAGACGAAAAATGTCTCCATCAAGATGATGACGGGAACGGCTTCTTGGCGTCTGGAAAGCAAAGAGGACATTGATCGTTACATGGGCAGCCTTCGCAAGTCGCTGGAAGCACAACTGGACGAAGACACGATTGTCAATGTGGAGTTTTAAGATAAGGAAGGAGCTGGGCAACCCACGGATATGAAATTTACGATTGGAACCGTCTCAAACTCGCTGGATTTGGATGAGGATTTGAAACTGATAAAAAGCTCCATTCTTTATGCCGACGAAATCGAACTGATTGGAATGGCAGAATATGCACTGTATAAATACCTTCCAAATTGTATCTTTGACGCTCAGGATATAGATGCAATGATCCCAGCTCTCAGATCATTTTTACAGTCCTTGAAACCTGCCGGTAGTGAAGAACTTTTAGGGCAACTGGATTACGCAGATGCACAACTTCAAATACTTACTCCGTATTTGAAAAGGAAAAAGCACAGGTCTAAGCAGGAAATAATTGCGCAGATGAAATTCAAGCAGCTTGAGATACAGTGCCGAGAGCAGTTGAAAAGCGGAATACAGCAGCTTTATATCCATCCCGGAACACAGGAAATAAAAAACTATGTGGATCGGAACATCGTTTCGGTTTACGACTATGATTTTGATGGGTTTGATGCCAACGAGCTTGCAGGAGGATATTTTGCCAATCTGATGAATGCCATGTACAATGGCACAGCCTATCCGCTTTTCGATAAGGCGAGCAGTGGATTGATAGATTCCGTTATTAAAACAAAGCTGCTTGACATCGGAAGGTTGGACGAAAATGTCTTACGCCACGCTGGAATCGCGTCCGAGATACTTATGACCTTGCCAACCTTGGAATCTGCTTCTGTGGATGAATTGCTTTCTCTCAAGAATGAAAACCAAGTTCCGCTTACTAATTTTCGGAAAGCAATTTACGATTTTTCCATGCAGATTCACTCTCTTCCTTGGGATGATAATTTCCAGTATGATTGTCTGCAACTATACAACACTCAAGTTTTGCCGAAGGTGCAGGAAATCAACGAAACCTTAACGCAGACAAGTGTATTGCGGAACTTGGGAAAACGAGCTTTAGCAGACGAGGAACTGAGGAAAAAAGCTGGATATGCTGCTGCGGGTTTAACGACAGCAATTACAACCTCAACAGACCTGTTTGGCGTTTTTAATTCCATAAAGGCCTTTATCCTTGTTGCCGGCATAGCTGCGGTCTCCAAGGAAGCAGTAACGGGGTTCCTTAAGATTGCAGACCTATACAATAAGGCACGAACCGAGGCAACAGAAAAGACAGACACCGCAAGGAAAAATGTGATGTATTATTACTATCTTGCGTCGAAGATTTGATTTTATGGGGAAGGAATGAACCAATGAATAAAACAGCCATAAAAAACTTTGCAATCTGGGCGCGGAATAAGCTGATTGCGGACATCCAGTACCGCGCCGGATTGATTGGGATCACAGCGGACGGCATCAAAGACCCGCTGCCGCAGTCTACCGGGACGATGGAGTTTTATGACATTGGAACTTCTGAGCCGTATGCCATCACTGGCGATGCAATCCCCCAGCGCAAAAAGCTGGTGGAGATTATCCGCAAAAAAGAAAAGGACGGCAACTACGCCACTGCCTACAAGTACATTCTGGAAGAGGTCGCCTATACATGGTTCAACCGTCTGATCGCCATCCGCTTCATGGAGGTCAATGACTATCTGCCCTCTCATATCCGCGTTCTGTCTTCGGAGAGCGGCAAGATCGAGCCGGATTTGGTCACAACGCCCTTCAATGCGGAGCTGGCCTTTACCCCCGCTGAGGAAGAGACAGTCCTGCGCCTAAAAACCGAAAACAAGCTGGACGAGCTGTTCCGTCTGCTGTTCATCAAGCAGTGCAACGCCCTGAACGAAATTCTCCCCGCCCTGTTTGAAAAGACCAGCGACTACACCGAGCTGCTGCTGAACCTCTCGGTAGTGGATCAGGAGGGCGTGGTCTATCATCTCATCCACGACATTGACGAGGATGATTTCAACATCGAAAAGGGTGGTCAGGTGGAGATCATCGGCTGGCTGTATCAGTATTATATTACTGAGCCTCATAACGAAATCGTCAACATCTATAAAGGCACAGTGAAAAGAGAAGATATTCCCGCTGCAACGCAGCTTTTCACTACGGACTGGGTTGTTCGGTACATGGTTGACAATTCGCTGGGGAAATACTGGATAGAGCGCAATCCTCAGAGTAGTTTACGGGAGAAGCTGGCATTCTTTGTAGCGCCTAAAAATGGGGAAATTAGATTTATTGACGAGAAGGTTGAGCCTCAAGAGCTGACTTTCTTCGATCCATGCATGGGTAGCGGCCATATCTTGGTCTATGCGTTCGATATGCTGATGGAGATTTACACGGAATGCGGATACAACACGCGGGATGCTGCTTCTGAAATCGTTCGTAGCAATTTGTTCGGATTGGACATTGACCCACGCGCCTACCAGCTTGCGTATTTTGCAATTATGATGAAGGCCCGTCAGTATGACCGGCGCTTTCTCACTCGTGGGATTGAGCCTCAAGTGTACTGCCCGAAAAAAGATGAAGATTTGATTGAGTTTGGCTCGCTGGTGAAGGTTGATGAACTTGGAGAAAAACCACAGGAGCCGACAGAGCTGACGCTGTTCAATATGGACTACGAGGCAACGCTAAACGACTGGAATTTCCGCCGTTTGTTAGCTCGAGATTATGTGGCAGTTTGCACTAATCCGCCGTATCTCAACAAATATAATGCTAAGCTCAAGGGTTTTGTAAACGACAAGTACAAAGACTATTCAGGTGATCTGTTCAGCGTATTTATCTACCGGAATTTACAGCTGTGTAAGCCGAATGGTTACTGCGGATTTATGTCACCCTTTGTCTGGATGTTCATCAAAACCTATGAAAAGCTGCGGGAATTTATCATCCGGAGCAGGAGCATCACGACCCTGATACAGATGGAGTATTCCGCCTTTGAGGAGGCAACCGTTCCGATCTGTTCCTTTGTGTTGCAAAACAAAAAATCGGACGAAGCTGGTTTGTACTTCCGCCTTTCTGACTTCAAGGGCGGCATGGAGGTGCAGCGGCAGAAGGTGTTGGAGGCTATCGATAATCCTGATTGCGGCTATTTCTATGAAGCCCAGCAATCCAACTTCTCCAAAATCCCCGGGGCACCGGTGGCGTATTGGGCAAGCACCAAAGTACTTGATGCTTATTCCAATGGAAAACTCCTTGGGGACATTTCCGATGTTAAAATTGGAATGGGCACTGGTAAAAACGAAATATTTGTTAGAGAATGGTGGGAAGTAAATTTCAGAAAGATAGATTACTCTTTAACAGATATAAGCCAGATTGATCTAAGCGATGCAAGGTATTTCCCTTACAATAAGGGTGGCGAATTTCGGCTTTGGTACGGCAACCTCCAAGAAGTTCTGTGGTTTGATGCCCAAGGTCGTGCATATATGAATACAATGAGCGGGCACAGAGAAAACGGTGCTCACGATTGGTATTGCCATGAAGGACTTACATGGTCTTTTGTTAGCTCTTCAAAATTTGGAATTCGTTACTTGCCAACGGGATGCTTCTTTGATGTCGCAGGCTCTACTCTTTTCTCAAGAGTGGATAATAAATACACGCTAGGATTCCTATCCTCTTGTGTTTGCTTTGACATACTGAAAATATTAAACCCCACCCTTAACTATCAAGCGGGTAATATCAAAAGCTTGCCACTGATTTTATCACACGAAAATGAAGTTGATCCACTCGTGGATGCAAACATCAATTTATCAAAATTCGATTGGGATTCCTACGAAACCTCATGGGATTTTAAGCGGCATCCGTTAGTGCGGTTGAAGTTGGCTGGTGCTTATTCTTGGGGTGATAAACCGCCTGTAATGCGTCTTACTTCTGCCTATAACGCATGGAAGCTGGAATGCGAAGGGCGATTTGAAAAACTGAATGCCAACGAGGAAGAACTGAACCGCATCTTCATCGACATATACGGATTGCAGGATGAGCTGACCCCCAATGTGGCAGACAAAGATATCACCGTCCACCGCATCTTTGACACCAAGGACGATGTGCCGGAATCTATGCAGGGCAGCAACTATGTTCGCACCAAGCGGGATGAGATTGTCTCGCTGCTCTCCTACGCCGTGGGCTGTATGTTTGGGCGTTACTCGGTGGATGTGGACGGGCTGGCCTATGCCGGTGGAGACTGGGATGACGGGAAGTACAAGACCTTCCTGCCGGATCATGATGATGTCATTCCTATCACCGATGAAGAGTATCTGGAAGATGACATCATCTCCCGCCTGTGCGATTGGCTGAAAGCCGTCTACGGCGCGGACACGCTGGAAGAAAATCTGGATTTCATCGCCGGGGCGCTGGGCGGCAAGGGCAACAGCAGCCGGGAGATTATCCGCAGCTACTTCCTCAAGGACTTCTTCAAAGACCACTGCAAGACCTACCAGAAGCGTCCGATTTACTGGCTGTTTGACAGCGGCAAGCAAAACGGCTTCAAGGCGCTGATCTACCTCCACCGCTACACGCCGGACACCATCGGCAATCTCCGCGTGGACTACCTCCACAAAATGCAGCGTGTCTATGAGTCCGAAATCAACCGTATGCAGGACATGATCGACCACAGCACCAACGCCCGCGAGGTGGCTGCTTCCACCAAGCGGAAAGAAAAGCTCCAAAAGCAGCTCAAAGAGTGCCGCGACTATGATGAGATGATTGCCCACCTTGCCCTGAGCCGCATCGAACTGGACTTGGATGACGGCGTGAAGGTCAACTACGAAAAAATCCAAACCGCCAGCGATGGAAAGAAATATGCCGTTCTGGCAAAGATATAAGAACAGGTAACACGAGAATGTGAAGGAGGTGGTCGAGATGACCGCAGAAGAGATTTTCGCCGGTGAATCTGATAATGTCGAGTTCAAAAGCGAGATTCCCGCCAAAAGCGAGAAATACATGAAAACCGTGGTGGCCTTTGCCAACGGTAAGGGCGGCAAGCTGATTTTCGGCGTGGAGAACGGCACATGGGCTGTCACCGGCTTTTCCAAAGAGGAAGTCTTTCAGAAGATGGATGCAATCACAAATGCCATTTTCGATAGCTGCGAACCCAAGATCACCCCGAACATCGCGGTGCAGGAGATCGACGGGAAGGCCATCATCGTTGTAGAGATCATCCCCGGTATGCAGCGCCCCTACTATATCAAAAGCCAAGGCATCATGGAAGGCACCTATATCCGCGTAGCAGGTACAACCCGTCATGCGGAGCGCTACCGTGTGCAGGAACTCATCATGGAAGGGACAAACCGCTCTTTCGACCAGATGGAGCGCGAGCAGACGGTATCTGAGGAAGAGATCGCGGTCTTCTGCGAGAAGATGTATCAACACGCCCTCAAGCTGGCCGAGACAGACACGGCGCGGGAGCAGATTCAAAAAGTGGGCAAAAATCAGTTGCTCTCATGGAAGCTGCTGGTGGAGCGCGACGGAGCTTACCATCCCACCAACGGGTATCTGCTGCTGAACGGCGACACGGCTGAGTTCCCCGATGCCGCCATCCAGTGCGCGGTATTCAAGGGGACTGTCCGGGATATTTTCATCACCCGCAAGGAATTTACCGGAGCGATCTACGAGCAGATTGAGGATGCCTACAACTTTGTTTTGCAGCACATCGACCTCGGCTCCCGCATAGAAGGGATCGCCCGTCAGGATTACTATGAGCTGCCGGTCAAGACCATCCGGGAGATGATCTCGAATGCAGTCTGCCATCGCAGCTACCTGACACCGGGTAAGATACAGGTGGCACTCTTTGATGACCGGCTGGAGGTCACCTCCCCCGGTATGCTGGACAGCGAAATCACCATTGAAAAAATGAAATCCGGCCTCTCGAAGATCCGCAACCGTGGCATTGCAGCCGCCTTTTCCTACATGAACATCGTGGAGGCATGGGGCAGCGGAATCCCGAAAATGTTCCGGGAAGCAAAGGAATATGGACTTCGTGAGCCGGAACTGATTGATATGGGCAGCGATTTCCGCATCAACCTGTATCGGAAAGACGCGGCTACCGATCAGAATGGTGTCATTGACCCCAAAGAGCGTGACACCAATGACACCAAAGTTGAACCCAATGACACCAATGAAGAAGCGATTCTGCGCATCCTCCGAACCGATCCAAAAGTAACGCAGAAAGATGTTGTAGAGATGCTGGGAATTTCCCTTGCCACTGTGAAGCGGCTCATGAATAGCCTTCAAAAAGCTGGCAAAATCAAACGCAAAGGTTCCAACCGGAGTGGGTCGTGGGTAGTCATAGACCAGAAGGAGTAAGGCGGCATGGCAGAAATGAACATCAAACAAATCATAGACCGGCTGAATGCTGAATTTACCGGCGATACCCGTAAACTCGTCTTTTGGTACGACGATAACGGCGAGTTTGTGGAGGATATGCAGAATGTAGAGCTTGATAATGCCAAAGTCTACTTCTTGCAGCCGGACAATCAGTTCGCCACCAAACTCTTTCTGGAACGGCAGGACACCACCACAAACTACCTCATCTATGCCCCCTTCCCCAAGCCGGATGTGCGGGACAACCATCTGGAAGATACTCTGCTCTACTCTAAGCGCTTCTTTGCCGACCGCGCTTCGCTGCTTTCGGTGGATTTGGGCATTGACGAGAAGTATAAGCCCATCATCGAAAAGCACATCAAGTTCTTTGCCAACAAGGAGCGGACGCAGCGATTCTATGACCTTGAAATAGAGAACTTCAACGAAGAGAACATCATCACGGGGCTTCTCTCTGCCATTTGCCGCACCCGAACTTGTTCCTTTGAAGAAGTGATCCGGGTCATGCTGACGGACGGTGAGCTTGCAGATAACAAGTTCCTGTCCGAGGTGGAGAAATACGGCCTACTGGATGATTTCTGGAAGCTCTGCGAACAGCATTTCGGCTATACAGATGTTAAGCCGACGCTGGAAAAGCTGATAGTGACCATGTTCGTCACCTACACGGCCAAATATGTAGGAAGCGAACTTCCGAAGCCGTGGAAGGTGTTCCTCTCCTATAAGGCCGGGAATATCATTGCCTTTATGGATAACCTGATGAACAATATCCTTTACCGTGGGCGCTATGATGAGCTTTCCGCGCATGTGGCCTCCGGCTTGAATGTCCAGAAGGCTTTCTCCGATTATTCACCTGATGACTTGGTGAACTGCGATACCTTCCTTGCCGTCGATCAGATCCTCATAAAATGGATTGTGGAGCGGCTTTTGGCCGAAGATGTGGGGGCAGCACTGGACGGCCTGACCATCCCGCAAATCTGCGATAAGCGGAGCAAAATGCACTTTGGGGAAAAGACCGGAGGCTGCTATCAGATGCTTGACAGCTCCTATCAGATCATTCAGGCTGGGAATTACCGTTGCCCGGACAACTTCAAAGAGATTCTGCGCCAGTATCAGGAGGAAGACTTCCGGCTGGACTACGAATATCGCCGCTTCTATTCTGCTTATGATCAGCTTGAAGAAACGGCAGCTTTCGAGCCGCTGCGCGATTTGGTAGAAAACATCTACACCAACGAGTATCTGGAAGCGCTGCTTCCCAAGTGGAATGCCGCCATTCAGGAGCCGGACGCATTTATGGCGCTGCCCTTGCAGAGGGACTTCTATGCCCGCAATTTGAAGAATGCCAAGGAGCGCACGGTGGTCATCATCTCGGATGCAATGCGCTATGAGGTGGGCAAGGAGCTGTTCCGCCGGATGCAGGATGATCCAAAGTGTACAGCGAAGCTGGAAGTCCAGCTCAGTGTTTTGCCGTCCTATACCCGTCTCGGCATGGCGGCGCTGCTTCCACACGCGGAGCTGACGATGACGGACGATTTCAAGGTGCTGATCGATGGTATGCCTTGCGATAACCTTGCTGAACGAGAAGCGATTTTGCAGAAGTACAGCCCTGATAGCGTTTGCGTCCAGTTTGACAGCATCAAGTCCCTCAAGGTTGCAGAATTACGCAGCGTCTTCACCGGCAAACAGGTAGTGTATGTGTACCACAACCAGATTGATGCCCGTGGCGATAAGCCCAATACCGAGGATGAAGTCTTTGTCGCCTGTCAGGAGGCGATTGCGGAAATCACCGACCTGATCCGCCGCATCTCTACCAGTGCGAATACATACCGGTTTATTGTTACTGCTGATCATGGCTTCATCTACAAGCGGGACAAAATTGCGGAGAGCGATAAGATCGAGGGGATCAAGGGCAAGACTTCCTTTATCAACCGGCGTTTTGTGGTCGCACAGGAACCCGTTTCAAGAGATGGCATCGCCAGCATGGAGATGAGTAAAGTTCTTCGCAATGATGACACCAAATGGGTGTCCTATCCCATCAGCGACGATGTATTCAAGGTGGCTGGCGGCGGGCAGAACTATGTACATGGCGGCTCATCCCCACAGGAAATGCTTGTGCCTGTCCTCGACCTCAAGATGGAACGAGGGCACATGGAGACGCGGAGCGCGGGAGTTGCGCTGGTAAGCATGGTGCGAAAAATCACCAATAAGATCACCATACTGGATTTCATTCAGTCTGAGCCGGTCAGCGATGTGGTCAAGGCTGCTTCTTATCGGTTGTTCTTTATCTCCGATGATAACGAGCGGATTTCCAATGAGAATAGCTGCATTGCGGACAGCCGGGAACAAGATGCTGCCAAACGCATCTTCCGCATGAAATTCCAGTTCAAAGACAAGAAGTACGACAAAGACAAACAGTATTTCTTTGTGATATACGATGATGCAACAGGGCTTGAGGTGTTCCGGCATCCTGTCATCATGGACATGGCATTTGCCGATGACTATGGCTTCGGCTTTTAAGGGGACCCTAAGTGACAGGAGGCGATTCAAATGGTTGATATGACAGAAAATGAGGATAGAAGAGCTGTCATCAAATCAAAATTGCGGCAAAATTTCGATGGGAAGATTGTGCGCAAGGATTTGACCAAGAAAATCAAGGAAGGCGCAAATGTGCCTGTCTATGTCCTTGAGTTCCTGCTGGGACAGTATTGCAGCTCGGATGACCCTGATATTATCGAAGAGGGCGTAGAGAATGTAAAACGCATTCTTGCGGATAATTTTGTCCGCCCTGATGAGGCGCAGAAGATTCTCTCTGTGCTTCGTCAGCGTGGCAGCTACACCGTGATTGATAAAATCACAGTGAACTTGAACATCAAGCGGGATTTCTATGAAGCAGAGTTCTCCAACCTTGGACTCAAGAATATCCCCATAGACGAAGAATATCCCGCCAAATTTGACCGCCTGCTTTGCGGTGGCATCTGGTGCATCGTGCAACTGGACTATGAGTACATGGAGGAAGATCGGAACGGAACGCCAATCAGCATCCGAAAGCTCACGCCAATCCAAATGCCTCATGTGGACATTGAAGAACTGAAACAGGGGCGCAAAGCATTTACGCAGGATGAATGGATGGATGTGCTGCTGCGCTCCATCGGCATGGAGCCGGACACCCTGACTTACCGTGAAAAATGGCTGCTCCTGATCCGCATGATCCCGCTTGTGGAGAACAATTTCAACCTCTGTGAGCTGGGGCCGCGTAGCACCGGTAAATCCCATCTTTACAAAGAGATTTCCCCGAACAGCATTCTCGTTTCCGGCGGTCAGACAACGGTAGCCAATCTGTTTTATAACATGGGGCGCAAAACCGTTGGCCTTGTCGGTCTTTGGGACTGTGTTGCCTTTGACGAAGTTGCCGGTATCAGATTCAAGGATAAAGACGGCATCCAGATCATGAAGGACTACATGGCCTCCGGGTCCTTTGCTCGCGGAAAAGAGGAAAAAGCTGCAAGTGCGTCAATGGTCTTCGTGGGCAATATCAATCAGAGCGTGGATGTGCTTTTGAAAACATCCAGCCTCTTTGATCCCTTCCCGCCTGAGATGGGTACCGATACAGCTTTCCTTGACCGGATTCACTGCTATCTGCCCGGCTGGGAGATTCCGAAATTCCGCCCGGAGCATTTCACGGATGATTATGGCTTCATTACGGACTACTTAGCGGAGTTCATCCGGGAGCTGCGCAAGGAGCAGTATGGGGATGCGCTGGACAAGTATTTCCGCTTAGGCACCAACCTCAACCAGCGCGATACCATTGCCGTTCGGAAGATGGTTGGCGGGCTTTTGAAGCTCGTATATCCTGACGGCGAGTTCTCAAAAGAACAACTGGAAGAAATTTTGAAGCTTGCGTTGGAGATGCGCCGTCGCGTTAAGGAACAACTCAAAAAGCTGGGTGGCATGGAGTTTTATGATGTGAATTTCTCCTACATCGACAGGAACAGCTTTGAGGAATACTATGTCTCTGTACCGGAGCAGGGCGGTGGAAAGCTGATCCCAGAAGGAATGTGCAATCCCGGTCAGGTCTATACAGTTTCGCAGGGAAAATCCGGCATGATCGGCGTGTTCCGGCTGGAATCTCAGATGCTTCCCGGCAACGGCAAGTTTGAACGCACGGGTATTGGCTCGGAACGCGAGGCAAGAGAGGCTACAAATACTGCTTTCAACTTCCTCAAAGCAAATGCCGGGCACATTAGCGGGACGATCAGCACCACAACAAAGGACTATATTGTCAATTATCAGGACTTGCAGGGCATCGGCATGACCAGTAAGCTTGCCCTTCCGACACTGATCGCACTGGCTTCCATTGCCCTAAACAAACCGACTGTCAGCAGCTTGGCTGTGTTGGGCGAAATCAGCATCGCTGGCACGATGATCAGGGTGGATGAGCTGGCAAACACCCTGCAAGTATGCCTCGACAGCGGAGCCAAAAAAGTGTTACTGCCTATCACATCAGCCGCAGACCTTGGCACTGTACCCTCAGAGTTGATCGGATGCTTCAATCTCATCTTCTATCAGAGCGCAGAGGACGCAGTATTCAAAGCGCTGGGCGTCGAGTAACTGAACGGTAGTTGAACTTTCTTCCGTTATTTGAGCAAGCCATATAGCTGTGATGAGACAGTAAAAAGCGCACGAAATGAGGATGAGCATGAGCTATTATTTCGGATTTAACACACCCGAAGAACAAAAGAAAAAAAGAAAGTCTGACCTAACAGCAATCGGCGAAAAAGTCACTTCATTCTTTTGGGATATTGCACCGGCCAACGGTTTTGAGATGCGAGAAGGCCAACAGGATATGTCTTTTGAGATTGTGGATGCCCTTATTCATGTTCAGCATTTTGCGGTAGAGGCCGGAGTCGGAATCGGAAAATCATTTGGGTACTTGGTACCGGTCTTGCTGTATAACAAGAGAATGAAAAAGCCCGTTATTGTGGCTACATCAACTATCGCGCTACAAGAACAGCTTTGGGATGATATTCACATTGTGATGAAGCTTCTCAATCTCCAACCGGAAGTTATCCTTGCGAAAGGACAAACTCATTATCTCTGTCATAAGCGGGCTGATGATCACATAAATACAGCGGATGCAGTAATTCCTGATGAACTGCAAATCGGTCTTGAAAGTGGATTTCAGGAAAGAAAGCAGTTTTCACAAACTTTACCGCAGAATATCTGGGATAAAGTCAATGTACAACGGTTCAGTATGCGAAATTGTAGTGGCTGTGAAAAGAAATGCCTTTATCATGCCATTCGCTCGAAAATAAAATATACCGATGGAATTATCCTGTGCAACCAGGACTTCCTGACTGCACATCTTCAACAAATACGAGGCTGGCAGGATGGCCTTATTAACCGTGAGGCCGATCTTATTGTTGTGGATGAAGCACACAACTTAGATGATAAAGTGCGAAGTGCCACCACAAAACGCATCAATCAAGGAATGCTATTAGGACTTATTAAAAGCGCAACCAATGAAGTCAAGGCGGCTGATAGGCAGAACATCTATGGAGATGTCGAGGACGCGAAGAAGTCAATTAGCGTGTTTTTTGACCGCCTTAAAGCACAGATGCAGGAACAGATCAATCATTCGCAGCAAGATATGAGATATGCAGATCGGTTTTTCTTTGACGGTGGCGAAGACTCTATAACCCTTCTTAAAGCGATGATAGAAAGCATTAAAAGTGTTGCTCTCAGCATTCAGATTTACACCAGCTTTGATTACAGCAGTCGAACAACTGCTGCATCGGACGAATTGGAGAGCCTAAGCGAAAGCCTTGCAGAAATGATCGAACAAATTGATAGCAACCTCCTCTGGATTGAGCGCAAAGGAAATAATGCAGAGCTTGTTTACTGCCCAAAGAATACCAGCCAAATTACCAATCGACTGTATTTCAGCGGGAAAGAAAGAGTAATCTTGACCTCCGCAACTATGACTAATGCAAGTAATGGAGAATTAGTAGATCAATACTCCTATTTTATCGGTAATACAGGATTTCCGACGGATGAACACGGTTGCTTATCCGAACCAAAGCCTTCTCCCTATCCATACGATGAGCATTCCATGATTTATTATTGTGACGATCTGCCCCATCCCACTCAGGAACATGAAGCTTTTATCGAACAAGGCGTACAACGCTTGCTTGAAGTTCTCGAAATTTCAGGTGGGAAGGCTCTTGTTTTGTTTACTGCGAAAACAGATATGGAGGAAGTTTATACCATTCTCAGTAAACTAAACTTGCCTTACAAGATCCTAATGCAGCAACCCGGTTCATCACAGGATAAAATTCTTAATGAATTTAGAGAAGATACCAACTCCGTTCTGCTCGGGACAGGTGCTTACTGGGAAGGCATAAGCATTGAAGGCAAAAGTCTCTCTAATGTCGTGATTTTCCGCCTTCCATTTCCTGTACCTGATCCGATCATAGAATACAAAGCATCCATTGCTAAGGACGCTTTGATGGATGTCCGCGTTCCTGAAATGATAATTAAACTCAAACAAGGGATAGGCAGACTGATCCGAAATTTTAGCGATACAGGAATCGTCTGTATCATTGACCCACGACTTCGAGATGACCCTCCTGCCAAATATCACGACATTGTATGGGACTCCCTCCCCATAAAGAATAAAACAAACAGCCTCGATAAACTAAAAAGGTTCTTTGACAGCCTTTCCAGTTTGAATGACCATTGAGTCTTCTTTTATCTCATAAATATTTTCCAAGAAAAAAGAGCCTCAGCCGACACCCGTAAGGGCATCGACCGAGGCTCTTCGCTTTTGATAGAAATTCGACCTTTATTCTGACATTTTGGGCGTTTGGAGCTTAGACAGGAAAGCATACGGGGCTACGCTTCATCTCTGCTCAGAGGGCAGGAAATCAGCGATTTTCAACCTTTATCCCGACAGATTTTGGCTTTGTCCCGAGCGCTTGGAAAAGTAATGCGGACAAGCGATGATAACGGCGCGGAAGCTCTGCTTGCAAGGATGAACACAGCGGCGGCACAGGTCATTGTATTTGCGCCGACCATCGCTGCCTAAAAAGAAGCTCCATTCGAGCTTCCATTTCTTACTCCGGCTCATATCTCACGCTCGCTCTTCTTCTCCTTGTGGGGAGAAGGCTTATCCGTCTGCTGGGCGGTTTTTGCTGATTTCAGCCGATCCATGATAGAGGTTTTCCCGCCCTTCTCGCTCGCCTTATCTTCCTTCGGACCGTTGTTGATGATCCCGTCAATCATGCCGTAGTCATCCTCAAGCGACATTTCAGCGGCCTTGAGAGGATTCTGCTTTTCCAGCTCGGCCACCCAATCCGCTTTCTCCACACCGAAGATACCGCCTTTGGCGGCGTGTTCCTTGATCTCCTTGGCGTCCAGAACCAGCCCCTCGGTATCGTCGCCGTACAGCCGGTAAATCTGGCACGACTTCATGACCTCAGCCGCAGCATCCTCCCGCATGGGCAGCATACCGCCCCATTTGTAGCCGTACTGCTTCATATCCTCGATGCTGATGCTGTCATCCGGCATCTTCTCGACCGGCATGACCTCCTGACGGAGCAGATTGATTGCGGTTTCATCGAAGCCGTCATAGATATGGGACAGCACCAGCTCGCCGCGCTCATCGACAATGATACAGGAGGCATCGTCCCCAAAGGTGTCGTGCTCCATCAGCCAGAAGGTGTGACCGTCGATCTCTTTATGGTCAATCGTGTGCCATGTGCCGATATGACCATCCACCGCCATGCCGGAGGTGTTTTCATTGACAATGGAGCTTTTCTCTTCAAGAACCGTCTGTTTCTGCTGTTCTTCGGAAATCATCGGGATAGCAACAATCCTGTCTCCGATTTTGGCAAACTGCTCCGGCATTTTGAACTCCGTCACAAACTGCCGCAACAGATCCGGCGAAAGCGAGCCGAAGCTGTCATCCGTCAGCCCTGTGACAAGGAAGGTACCGGCAACAATATCATAGATTTCACCGTTGTCATCCCGCAGAGCGCGGTTGAGAGGCAAACCGTTCATCTTGCCTTCTTCGTTGCAGACAATGGCAACCGGCTCTTCAAAGGGATAGACCGCCTCAATGTCCCCGCCAACCTCATGTTGTAAGGACTCAAGGCTGGAAGGGATTTCTTTTACATAGGGCTTCTTGTCCGGCTCAACCACCAGCACAGTGATCGTGCTTGGCTGCTCTAATTCCTCGCCGCTTCCGGTGACACGGTACTCATCGGGAATATCCTCAAGCGTACCGTCAAAGTAGCGGTTCCAGCTATCGCCGGTAGGTCGGATGTACCCGGCGTCGGTCAGCGAGCCGCCTTCATTGATTGCGCAGTCTTCACCGTACCGCTCAAAGTCGATGTAGTCCACAAAGCTGCCGAACTTGTTGTCGATGTTGTAGCCACCCTCAAAGAAGTAGTAACGACCGAGATCGTCATAGTCCTTGATGTCGGGGATAAAATCATAGTTGTCGAGATTGTAGGTCAGGTTGATCAGATCGTCGAGGTCATTCACTTCATCGCAGCCGCTATCCATGATTGCCACGAAATGCTCAAGCTCAGAGCGGGACATCTCATCCAGCCGCGCGGCGAGGTAGTTGAGCTTATCGAGGTTTTCGTATTCGCCAAGGAGATTGCTGACTCCATGAATGGAGCAGTCATAATCCGTGATAAACCATTCCTCATAAACCTGACCAAACTCGCCCTTTGAGCCGACGCCGATCCGCTCGAAGACCTCCTTCATTTCCTCTTCGGTGGTCGGAAAATGAACCCATTCACCGACAAGCTCGCCTTCGTTGTACTTGCCGAGATTGGTCACGAAGGCTTCAAAACTGCCATCCAACACGGGCATAGGCATCCTCCTTTCAATCGTCCATCATACTGTCCGGCGCGATGTAGAGCTGGGCAAACGCCTCGTCGGTGATACCCTCAAGCTTCCGAACGGTATGAAAAAGCAGCTCCGCCATCTCATCGTCCAGCTCATTGATGGGCAGCGACTTCATCTCTGCAATCAGCCTCTTGCGGCTGGAAGTGTCGAAGCAACACATCAGATTTGTCTCTTCCACGGTAAAAAACATAATCACATCTCCATTTCTTTTGATTTCGGTTTCTTTGTTTGCTCAGGCTTTTTAGCACCTTTGTCCGGCGCAGTCTGGGCGTGTTCTTTGAGCTTTGCGAGGACAGAAGTCTTCTTCTGAGAGGGATGCTCTCTGCGATCCATTGCTTTCCAGAGGCTTTCAGCCGGAGCTTCCTCCACATAGGAGCGGACAATAGACAGCCGCTCATGGAATGGAACGGGATTTTTCCTGTCCGTGATGTCCGTCAGGCTGACTTCTTCATTTGGAAAATCAACTTTGTCAACGCGGACAGTTTTGCCATCCATATCCATCACCATGCCAACAGGGATATAGTCCTCAGCGAGAAGGTGCTTGACGGTTTCCTGTCTACCGTCTTCACCGGATTGCGTGACAAGGACATCGTTGCCTTGTCCCCACAGAGCTTTTGCCTTGGCGACCCACTGATCTTCCCGAAAACCGGTCACGGCGACCTGCCCGCCGCCTTCCAGCTCTTTCATCAGGAGCTTTGTGCCGAGCGCGGGCGCTGCCTTCTTCGCATCTTCACCGTAAATCTCGAAGTAGCCGTTCTGGGCAAAGCAGACAATCGCTTCGGGATGGGCTTCCTTGACGGCATTGTAGGCGGTCTGCGCTTCAAGGGGCAATATGCCAAGCTTTTCTGTCACGCCATGCTGGACGGCAAGCTTGTGAATGTGATCCTCAATACTGCCGGTTTTCGCATGGAAGCCCGTTTTGAAGCGCTCACAGCGGAGGATCATGTCAAGCTCAGTCGCATTCTCAGGCAGATAACTCACCGACACAACCTCGCCGTGCTTTTCTTCCAGCGGGATCGCTTCACGCCGGTAGCTGCGGAAAGGCAGATAAAAGGTGGCATCGTCCTTAAAGGAGACTGCCACTGTCTCAACCGGAACGGTGAGCTTTTGCATCCTCTCCACATGGGCAGCATAGTCCAGCTCAATGAGGTTGCCTCTGACGGTATCGCCCTCTACGCCCTTGATCTCAACCGCGTAGGCAAGGATGGGATCGCGGGTTTGCTCATGGTAAAACTCCCACACTTTGTTTTCGTAGGAATCCTCTACATAGACTTCGCGCTCAGGCAGGAGGTAAGTGCCGTTCGGACGGGACATCCAGAGAAGGTGCTTGTCCTCGGAGGATTGGGAAGCGGCAAGACTGTGAAGCAGCCCGGCGTCCAGCTCAAAATCCTCCTTGTAGTTCTGGGTGTGGATGTCCATAATCCGGCGAAGGGCATCCACAAGATCGATGTTTTCAAACTTCATAGGCATCACTCCAAACCGACATCGTGGGACTTCTGCTTAACCGGCGTTTTCCGCTCAGGCTGGCTCTTTACCGCAGCACGGAGCTGTTCCCGGATAGAAGGCTTTTCCCGCGCTGCTTCCTGAGTCTTCTCTTTTCCGATATATTCAAGCGTCGGTGTCAGCTCTCGATAGCAGCCTTGCACCTTCTTGGCAGAATGGCGGCGGTGAATGGCGAACATCGGCTCGCCATCCCGGGTAACGGTGTTGCCCTCAATCCTGACCTTGTACTCCACCATCACCTTGAAGGACTGATTGGACGAGCGGTAGGTAGACAGCATCCCGTCGTTGCGACCGGCGATCTGCGCTTTGAGCGTGTCCATGACGGCTTCCTTAATTTTCTTTTCCTCCGGTGTGAGGCGATGCTTCACCGGTGCCGCCTGTTCCGGCTCTTTGGGAGCCGGAGTTTC
>ULZQ01043180.1_pt1 | contig 19135 bp, 10 predicted proteins | sample 1963261 | NCBI WGS metagenome assembly ULZQ01 (sample SAMEA4835893, study PRJEB28245) | human gut metagenome | biome: gut microbiome; material: fecal sample | place: Denmark | collected 2008 | reverse complement strand
TACGCATGGTATTTTCCGCGGAAGTGTTGGAAATACCGGATTTGTGAAAATAAATGGAAGCAATATTAGCACTACAAGTAACACGCAAGCAACGCATAAGAGACAGGTAAGTGACAAAAAATAAGAAACTACCTGCAATGCAGGATATTGAGTTATGTCAAGAACAGAAAACTTAAATATGCAATATAAAAAAGTGACAGTATTCGGTTAAACAAATCGAATGCTGACACCTTTTCCATTCTTCTAAGCGACCTTTCTCTCGAAGGACATCCTTATATTTCTTTTCATCAAATTTAGTAAGATATATATCACACATCTTCCTGCGATGCTGTTCCAAAAATCTTTGAGAAAATTTACCTTATACATTCAATTTTACACCTCTATCGGGATTTGATATCCGGCCGCAGACATTTCTTTTTCAAATTCTTCTACAGAAAGATTCAGTTTCTGGGCTCCACGCACAATTCCATAATCACCTTCCTGTACGGACATAAATACTTCTTTTTTACGACCTTCTACAAGTCCTTCCTCCCGGCCTTCCTCCCGGAGAACATCTTCATATTTCTTTTCATCAAATTCCGTAAGACACATATCACACACCTCCCTGCGATGCTGTTCCAAAAAATCTCTGAGAATATTTTCCTCTATGCATTCCCTGACGGCAAGATCAATGGCTTCTTTTAATTCCATGGACTCCCGGTATCTTTTGATCTTTGCAACAAAGACCGCGTATTCATATAAAACGTGGCAGCTGTCCATGATAGACTGATTTTTCCCGCTGTTTATGTTGATCATTGTGGCTGTCCATTCATATTCACCAGCTTCGGTATCTGTTTCAAAGGCATCCGATAACCGCAGAGTCCTTCGTTCTTCCGCCATGTCCTTTTCACTTCCATTGTAAAATACAATGTAGTGGGGGCGTGGGATTTTCAACAGATGCTTGCTGTACAGCCGCTCGGAACGGTGAATCAGTTTCCGGTACAGATCCGCATAATACAAAAATCCACGGAGCGGCATATTCGGGTTATAGGAACTCTGATGTTCGTAAAGGCTCAATGTTTTGTCAATCAGAAATGAAACATCATTTTTGTATTTCATGTAAATGACATCTTCCAGAGTTGTGTATTCCAGATCATCCGGATCGGTATATGAGGTATGATTTACCGCATTATAAAGACTCAGGGCATTTTCCTTGTTTTCGCCAAACAGTTTCCGGAATACGGTGTCCTTATATTTTTTATTTACATGAATGTCATCATTTGTTTTTGTCATTGACTGTCGGGATTCCTTTCGTTAAAATCCTTTGTTTATCTACCTATATTATAGCATATGGCACAAGGATTACAACTGAAACAATTTGTCACTTATCTGTCTCTTATGTGTTAATTGTGTGTTACTTGTAGCGCTAATATTACCTCCATTTATTTTCACAAACCCAGTATTTCCAACACTTCCGTGGAAAATACCATGCGTATTTCCGGTTAAGGTAACTTACAAGACTTCTACAAAGAAGAGTGCTAAGACAAAGACAAAGAAACTTACTTACACAATGAAAGTTGCTAAGGCAAGCGTTGCTTTATCTGGAGAGTCAGCAGTAGCAGTTGGAAGCACAACTAAGTTAACAACAACTAAGAAGGCTTCTTCAAGAGCTAAGATCACTTACACATCCAGTGATGAGACAATCGCAACAGTTTCTGAAGACGGAACTGTAAAGGGTGTTAAGGCTGGTAAGGCTACAATCACAGCTAAGCTTACAATTGGTAAAGATACAGCTACAGCTACTCAGGAAGTAGAAGTAAAGAAATACGTTCTTAAGTCTGTAGCACAGACTAAGGCAGATACTTTTGAAACATCTATCACAGGTGCTACAAAAGATATCAAAACTACTGATATCACAGTTAAGAATACAGAAAACAATGTTATCGTTCCAGTTAAGTCTGTATCTGTAGACAGCAAGGATGCAACAAAGGTTACATTCACAACATTCGCTGGATTAACAGATGGAAAGACTTATGATGTGACACTTGATGGAACAACAAAGCAGGTTGTTGTATCTGACGGTAAGGTTGCATCTGTAACTGTTAATAAACTTACTGTTCCGGTTGCTACTGAGACAGAGATTAAGTTAGTTTCTAAGGATGCTAACGGTGTCGTTCTTGATGAGTCTGCATATGGTTCACAGGATGCATCTAAGTATGATTTCTCACTTACAACAAACAATGGTTATGTAAATGGTTCTAAGTTATACTTAAACAAGATTGGTGACACTGCAACAGCAGAGGTTACTTACAAGACTGGAAAGTATGATCAGAATGGTAAGCCAGAAGGAAATGTTACATCTGGAAAAGTTACAATCACAGCTGTAGATCAGGCTGCTGTTAATAACTTTGCAGTTAAGGTCGCAGCAGATACCGTAAATAAGAAGTTTGACAAGATTGATGCAAATACACAGCTTGCTGTTGGCGAAAAGAATATGTACGCATACTTCCAGATTAAGGATGCTGACAACAATGAAGTATCTGATTACTATAACTATTCTGTAGAGTCAAGTGACAAGAATGTATTAATGCTTGGCAATTCTGCACTTGAGGATGCAAGTAATAGTAACCACAGAGTTCTTGTTACTCCAGTAAAAGCTGGTACTGCTTATATTTTAATTAAGAAGGACAACAAGATTGTCAACTCTGTTGCAATTACAGTTGTCGCTGAAAGAGCTGTAGCAACTATGGATATTGATAAGACATCTGCTACACTTTCAAATGCAATGGATAAGACTGCTACCGTAACTGCTTCTTTTAAAGATCAGTATTCAAAAGATTTCTTAGGTGATGGTACAGTAAAAGTTACTTGCTTGAACACAACAGCAAAAGATGGTTCTGACAAGGCGATTGATACCAAGACTGTAACAGCTAATGCCAGCAATAAGTATTTTGTTAAAAATGCAGCAACTGGAAATAAAGTAAAAGTTGTATTTAATGCAAAGAATATTGAAGCAGGAACATATCAGTACAAGATTTCTTATGAAAAAGATTCTAAGGAAGTTTGTGCTAAGGTCGTAACTATCATTATTCAGCAACCAGCAGATCCTTCAAAAGGAACAGAGTCTTTTGCATTAGATGTAAATAAGACAGAAGTTGATAACCTTGTTGATGATGATCATACAACAGCTGCCGATTATGTGGTAACAGCTAATGTAAATCAGTTAATCAATGGTGTTGCAAATGCAACTATTAAGGTTGGTTCATCTCTTAAAGATGGTTCAACTGTTAAATCTATCGAATATAAATTAGAAGATAAAGATGGTAAGAATGTTACTGGAAATACCGGAGCTGCTGTTTCTGATGATCAATTAACAGTAAGAACAGTTTCTTTCTCTGGAATTTCAGCAACTAAGAATTTTGGTGCTGGTACTTACAAGATTACTGCTACTGTTGTAACAACAAAAGACAGCAAGGATACAACAAAGACTTTCACTACCACATTTACTGTAAAGGATTCTCAGCCTACTGGAGTTCTGACATTTGAGAAGAATTCTGTTGATGCTTCTTCTGTAAAAGAAGCTGTTGAAAAGACTGCAAAATTTGTATATGGTGATAAGACATATAAGCAGGATTCAGCTGATGGAATTGATGTTGTTTCGGTTGAAGGTATTGCAAATGATGGAACTGTTATCAATGCAAAAAATATGGATTCCGTAAAGAAGTCTGAAGTTACAATCAAAAAAGTTACATTTAAAGTTGGTACGACTAAGTACAGCGTTGATGTAACTGCTGATGCTTCACAGGTAATTACAATCAAATAATTTTTACATGTATAAAAGAGGTTGCTTTGAGCAGCCTCTTTTGTAGTCAAAAGCAAGGGAATAATATAATGGAAGAAAAAATTCCATCGTATCAATCAGTAAAACAACATATTCGAATTTTTCTGGATATCAATTATGCTGATTTTGCATGTTGAAGAAATAAAATAATCCATAGATAATTTATTAAGGTATTTCGGTAACGAAGACTATAGCAAAAGCTTTAGAGAATTTTTGCTATAGAAAACGTGCTAACATTGAGGAATATCAATGCTAACACCTTTTCTAATTTGAGTTTTATAAAGAAGAAGCAGCAAATTTTCCAGTAATGGAATACGTGCAGGTACGTAAATCAATCTTCTTATAATCTTTCTTTAATGCAGACTTTGGAATGGTTACGGTACATTCTTTATCGCTGTAACTTGCAACACTTGTCTTATAATCCTTTTTATTGTAAGATACAACATTTTTTTTCGAAGAATCTTTTACTGTAACTTTAAATTTTGATACATTTGTGATTTTTCCGTAGCTGTTATTAACCAGTTTAAATTTCAGAACTAAATTTCCTTTCGAATCAAATGAAGCAGCGTAAGCTTTCATTTCTGATGTATTGTAAACAACATCCTTAACCGTAATCTTTTTTGCCTGATATTTGTTTGGTTTTACGGAAACTTTGCATGACAAAGTTTTTCCATTTGACAATTTGGCTTTGATTGTTGTTTTTCCGATACTCTTTGCAGAAACTTTTCCCGAATTGCTTACCGTCGCAACTTTCTTATTTCCAGAAGTACAACTTTTTATCGTTCCACCTTCGGCTTTCAGCTGCTTGGTAAATCCTTTTGTCAAATTTAATTTTGAATAATTTAACTTAGCTTCTTCCGAAATTCTGCTGACAGACAAATCATAATTCACTTCAGTCTCAAAATTCATTTCAAGAATATATTCTCCTGCTGGCAGATGCATGGTATGTTTGTTTTGATAGGTACCATTTTTTTCATTATACTGCCATCTTGGATCTACAGAAGGAAGCGTATCGCTCTTGACAGCAACTTCGTCCTTTTTATTTTTTACAGTCAATGCAACCGTTGTTCGCTCATTGATTGCAAGCTCAAAATAAATATCTGACTCTTTTTCTAGACTAAAATTATAACGAATGGGATAATTAGACCTTGCTGTATTAATCTTATGCATAATATTAATATAGCTATTTGAAGTATTTGCAAAAGTCTGATCTGGTAAAAGCAGACTTGCGGAGAATAATAAGCACAGAGAAAGTAGGATACTTATAATTTTTTTGCTTTTTGACATCTTCATAACCTCCGTTTTAATAAAAAACAAGCTGCCACGTTGTACGCAGCAGCTTATTTTTAAATTCATTTCATAATTATTTTACATTTACAAATGTCTGATTTACAGGAATTGTAATTAAAACATAATTATTAGAATTTGTTACTTTAACAAATACTTCAACAGATGCTACAGTTACAGTATTGCCTGCTGCTGTAGAATTGATCTTATGAATAGTATTACTATTTAAAGCCTGTGTAAGGTTGTCATAAGTAACTTCTACAAAATCTGTCGATTTAAATGCATCTTCAACAGAATAAGTGTTCTGCAGATCATTTTTCTTTACATTGCAGTTTGCCTTTGTATTCTGTGAATCTTTAATTGTAAAACTACTAGATACAGTTACAGTATTCTTAACACCGTTAGCATCTGCTACCTTGAATGTTGCAGTTACATAGTAAGTACCAGCAGCAAGATTCTTCTGATAATTTGTGTTTGAAGAAATTGCAGAACTTGATACAGCATTGATTACAAGAGTATCTGCCTTAGTTGTTGTATCAAGATATTTGGAATCAACATCTTTTCCAGCAGAATCTTTTACAGTATATTTCACCTTAGTGTCGGCATCACTCTTAGAAGCATAATCACCAATTGCTGCACCATTTGCCATTTCTACAACCTTTGCTTCAATGCTGGTACCACTTGTTGTATCCTTTGTTACAGTTGTATCTACTTCTGTAGGAAGTGATAACTGGTATGACTGTACAGTTGCGCTCTTAACAAAGTTAACAGTAAATACGTTAACAACTGTTTTGTCATCAGAATCTTTTAATGTAACCTTATAAGTATATGTTCCAAAATAAGTGTTGAATGCAGAACCTGTTACAGCAATGGTTGACTTAGTTCCAGGATAACTAGCTTTAAGTTCTGGAGCCTTTGCTTTATCATCAGGCTTAGCAAGGTTCTCAACCTTAGCTTCCTTGATATTCATGTCATTACCATACTGATCTTTTAACTTAGCTTCAATTGTTTCTACAACTTTTCCATTTTCCATAACGGTAACAGATGTCTTGTTTAAGCTAACAGATGTTGCAGTAGCCTTTCCCTGTACCTGAACTGGTAAAGAATATACAACCTTGCCATCTTTCTTTACTAAAATGTAAGTATCTCCAGCACTAACTCCATTGATTGCAACACCATCAGAGCCCACTCCAAGAGGAGAAAGTTTAACAGCATTTACTACTAATTTTGTAGGATCAGCAGTTTCTACTGAATAAGCAGAGTAATCAGCAACATCATTTCCATTTTCATCTGTAATACGGAAATATGCTTTTGTCTGTCCACCAATCTTAACAGCAGTATTTGCTTTAAAAGAAGCGGCCTTCCATGATGGAGCAGAATCTCCAATCGTTACAGCATAATTATAGTTGATTGTGGATGGATCTACAGCAGTAATAGTAGCTACATTTTCAATCACACCAGTCTCTGTTCCGTTAGAAGCGAAAGATCCAGTATGATAAGTAATCTTTGCTGCCATAGTATCTCCTACTGTTGGGAGATATACATCTGTTCCCTGTACATAACCCTTAGTAATAGTAAGAGCAGTTGTTACCTGACCTTTTGAAGTATTACCATTAGTCAAATCAAAATATCCTAAGATAATATTGTTTGCATCTTTTGTAACTGCTTTAACTTCTGTCTTTACACCAGCAGGTACTTCTGTTTTTGTAAGATCTACTTTTGCTACGGTATTGTTTGTTGCAGTAAATACAGCTGTAGAATCAGCATATACTACAGAATACTCTTTTGCATCTGTCATGCTTGTAAATGTTTCAATAACAAATGTATTTTCAGCACCCTTCTTTGCAGAAACAGATTTAACAGCTACATTTGCCTTTGTTGCTGTATTTGTTACAGTAATATCAGATGGCTTAATATCTTTTGTATCACCAACGATAACAGCCTCAATCTTGTTGTACTCTGTCTGTGTTGCGCTCTTAAGGATTGCTTTCTTAACATTGATGTCTGTTGTTACTATGTTGCCATAATCAGATGTAGCGGTAATTGTTACCTTGCCAGCCTTAATAGCCTTAACTGTACCATCATTAGCATCTACAGTTGCAACTGCATCATCAGAAGACTTGTAAGTAACCTTTGCTACGCTTGGGCACTTCTTTGTAACAACCTTATCTTCAGTGCCAACAGCTAAATCTGTAGGAGCTGATGTAAATCTAAGACCTGCGCCAATAACCTTTGCGTTTGCATAAAGGGTCTTAGAAACTTTCTTTCCAGACTTCTTAGCAGTTACCTTAACCGTAACTTTTGCAGAACCCTTCTTTACAGCTGTAACTTTTACAGTTCTCTTTCCGCACATTCTTGCTGTTGCAACACTCTTGTTTGAAGAAGATGTTGTAACCTTGTAGCTCTTCCATGTTGAAGGAATTGTAACTACGATGTTCTTAGCCTGCTTTTTAGCAGTACCAGCAGCGACAGTTACCTTTGTTGCGCTAAGCTTTGCTGTCGTTGTTGCTGCCTGTGCGTTTGTAGCAGGAACTGCTGTTACAACCATAGCTGCAGCGAGAGCAAAAGCTAACACTTTTTTGCTTGATTTCATGTTTTTTCCTCTCTTTCTTTTTGACTAACTTCCATCTCTTCTACTCGTTTAACCCTGCACGTTTAAGTTCCTTCATCTTCTCTTCCAAACCGCTGCGGACGATTTTTCCAATCCAATGTCCTCGCTAATTGCCTCCACTGACCTCCTCGGTCTTACTGTTAAGTCCATTGTCAGTTTCATCTACAGACACACAAATCATAAATGACCAGAAACTTTCGTACATCAGACGTCGGCGTAGAGTGTGATATCAACGTTGATTGTCCAGCATCAAGATCAGCAAGCTGAGGTTCCGATGACTTATATTTCTAATATGTATCTGCAATTGTAAGGTCTGTCTGGAATAACTTCCAGTTTCCATAGCCTCGATAGTAGTTCATCACTTGTCGTACTATTTATAGTACTCTTTTAACTACTCTACGTGACAATCATACACCAAGTATTGTATCTTTGCAACACCAAAATTACATTTTATTGAAAAAATTCTTTAATATTTTCTTAAGCATTTAAGAGTTTTTTCACTTTTTTCTATTATTAAAACTATTTCACGCGTAGTTCGAGTGAAACTACGCGTGAAGATAAACAATTCTATTTAAAGTAAGCAACTCCGGATTCGAAGATCTTCATATCCTGCTCTCCGTAGATGTTCATGGCAACGGCCTCACCGCGGCGCTCGCTGTGTGCCATCTTTCCGAGTACACGTCCATCCGGACTGGTGATACCCTCGATCGCCATGTACGAACCATTGACGTTCCACTCTTCATCCATGGTTGGCTCGCCGGCTTCATTGACATACTGGGTGGCAACCTGTCCATTTGCAAAAAGCTTGTCCAGCCATTCCTTCGGAGCTACGAAACGTCCCTCTCCATGGGATGCCGGGTTGCAGTATGTTGCACCAAGCTTTGCCTGCTGCAGCCATGGGGATTTGTTTGTTACGACCTTGGTATATACCATCTTGCTGATGTGGCGGTTGATGGTGTTGTAGGTCAGTGTCGGGGAATCCGCACTCTGTGCCTGGATCTGTCCGTAAGGAACAAGTCCGAGTTTGATCAGCGCCTGGAATCCGTTGCAGATACCAAGTGCCAGTCCGTCACGTTCTGACAGCAGTTTGTTGACTGCCTCTGTCATCTTTTCATTCCGGAATGCTGTTGCAAAGAACTTTGCAGATCCTTCCGGTTCATCTCCTGCGGAGAATCCACCCGGGAACATGATGATCTGTGACTGGTTGATTGCCTTGACAAATTCATCGACAGAATCACGGATGTCTGCTGCACTCAGATTCTTGAATACTTTTACAATGGTATTGGCACCTGCACGCTCAAACGCTTTCGCACTGTCGTACTCACAGTTTGTTCCAGGGAATACCGGAATGAATACGGTCGGCTTTGCGACTTTGTTTCTGCATACATAAACATTCTTCGTATCGTATACGTCACTCTGTACTTTTTCCCTGCCCTCGGTCGCGCGGGTTGGGAATACACGCTCGAGTGTTCCCTGCCATGCATCAAGTGCCTCATCCATGGAAAGAGCCATGTCTTTGTATACGAATTTCTGTGCGTCGTTCACTTCTCCGATAACGATTGCGGATGCTTCTTTTATAATAGGAAGAAACTCTTCTTTTACTTCTGCAACAATATTACCGAATCCCGGTGCAAATAAGGTTTCTGCAGTCACATCATCGGCGATGGTTACACCTAATTTGTTACCGAATGCCATCTTGCTGACTGCTGCTGCCAGACCTTTTCCGTCAAGTGCATAGGCACTGCGGATTGCTCCCTTGCCGATCAGCTCATGAATCTTGTCATACAGTTTCATCACCTGCTCATATACCGGCAGATCGTACGCGTTCTTTTCGATCGTAAAGAGTACCAGCTTATCTCCTGCTTCTTTCAGTTCCGGTGTGATCACGTCTTTTTCTCTTGCCACATCGACTGCGAAAGAAACCAGTGTCGGAGGCACGTCAATATCGTTGAAGGTTCCGGACATGGAATCTTTTCCACCGATGGACGGCAGACCAAAACCGATCTGTGCATCAAATGCACCGAGCAGTGCGGCAAACGGCTGACTCCATCTCTTTGGATCTTCACTCATTCTGCGGAAATACTCCTGGAAGGTGAAGCGTACTTTCTTGTAGTCACCACCGGCGGTCACGATACGGGAAAGGGATTCCAGTACGGCATATACCGATCCGTGGTATGGACTCCAGGAGGATAAGTACGGATCAAATCCGTAGGACATCATGGTTACGGTATCGCATTTTCCTTTCAGAACTGGAAGTTTGGCAACCATGCTCTGTGTCTCGGTCAGCTGATAGCGGCCGCCGTATGGCATGTAGACACTTCCCGCACCGATGGAACCGTCAAACATCTCGACAAGTCCCTTCTGGGAACATACATTAAGATCCGCAAGCATGGCAAGCCATGCTGATTTGTTGTCGTTTTTCTGTAATGCATCTGCAACTTTCGGAAGTTCGATCTTTTTAAAGAAGTTGTCTTCCTCTTTTGGCATCTCGACTTCGACATCTGCTTCCTGATGCGCACCGTTGGTATCGAGGAATGCACGGGAAATATTGACAATGTCTTTTCCTCTCCACTCTAAGATCAGTCTCGGCTCCTCGGTAACAACTGCCACCTCGGTTGCTTCAAGGTTTTCTTGTTTTGCATAAGCAAGGAACTGCTCGACATCCTGCGGAGCGACAACCACTGCCATACGCTCCTGGGACTCGGAGATTGCAATCTCCGTTCCATCCAGACCAGCATATTTCTTCGGTACTTTATCCAGATTCACGCGCAGTCCGTCTGCAAGCTCACCGATGGCTACCGATACACCGCCGGCACCGAAATCGTTACATTTTTTGATAATATGGCTGACTTCTTCTCTGCGGAACAGGCGCTGCAGTTTACGCTCAGTCGGTGCATTACCTTTCTGTACCTCGGCACCACATACCGATGTGGACTCTGTATTATGTGCCTTGGAAGATCCGGTTGCTCCACCGATACCGTCACGTCCGGTACGTCCGCCAAGAAGGATAATTCTGTCTCCAGGATCAGAGGTCAGTCTCTGTACGGCACGTCTCGGTGCGGCACCCATGACAGCACCGATCTCCATACGTTTTGCTACATAATCCGGATGGTAAACTTCTTTGACATATCCGGTTGCCAGTCCGATCTGGTTTCCATAAGAGCTGTAACCTCTGGCTGCCTCGCGCACGATCTTCTTCTGTGGCAGCTTACCCTCAATCGTATCTTTTACGGATACGGTCGGATCTGCGGCTCCGGTCACACGCATTGCCTGATAGACATAGGTTCTTCCGGAAAGCGGATCACGGATGGCTCCGCCTAAACAGGTAGCAGCACCACCGAACGGCTCAATCTCGGTCGGATGGTTATGTGTCTCATTCTTAAAGTTTACAAGCCACTCCTCTGTCTTTCCATCTACTTCCACCGGTACCACAATGGAACATGCATTGATCTCGTCAGATTCTTCCTGATCTGCAAGTTTTCCTTCTTTTTTCAGACGTTTCATGGCAAGCAGTGCCAGATCCATCAGGCAGACAAACTTGTCATCGCGTCCCGCATACAGTTTCTTGTGGGTATCCAGATATTCTTCGTAAGTCTTTTTGATTGGTGCCTGGTAAAATCCTTCATCAAACTTCACATTTTTAAGTTCTGTCGAGAAGGTGGTATGACGGCAATGGTCACTCCAGTAAGTATCAAGCACGCGGATCTCTGTCACGGACGGATTCCGCTTCTCGGTATTTTTGAAGTAATTCTGGATATGTAAGAAATCCTTAAAGGTCATGGCAAGATTTAAAGAGCTGTACAGTTCCTTTAAGTGTGCTTCTGCCATGTCGATAAATCCGTCGAAAACTGCCACGTCTGCCGGCTCATCGAAATTCTGTACGAGGGTATCCGGCTTGTCCATACCGGTCTCACGGGAATCTACCGGATTGATACAATACTTTTTGATCGCCTCTAACTCATCCTCTGTGATGTCACCCTTGATCACATAGGTCGTCGCGCTGCGGATGATCGGCTCCTCATCCTCATTTAAAAGCTTCACGCACTGCTCTGCGGAATCCGCTCTCTGGTCGAACTGTCCCGGCAGGAATTCTACGGAAAATACGTTTCCGCCTTCTGCGTCAAAGTTCTCCTCATAAATATCATCCACTGGTGGCTCGGAAAATACCGTCTGCAATGCCTTCTGGTAAGTGGCATCCGATACATTTTCCACATCATAACGGATCAGAACACGCACCTGATCTGCAGCGATTCCGAGATAATGCTTTACCTCATGTTTTAATTCTTTTGCCTTTACGGCAAAATCCGGTTTCTTTTCTACGTACACACGACGTACATTGCCCATTGGATTTACCTCCTTCTTTTGCGAAACGGAATGCCCCCTGCATTTGGGGGCATTCTATTGATCTTTATGTTATTGTATCATGGGTTGACAATTAAGTAAAATTAATATCGCTTACGATATCTATTACCTGTTCTTATGAAATTACTGTACGGTAATTGCACTGTCCGTTACAACGCCCGGAGTGTCCGGTTCCGGCTGATCCGGCTGATCGGTACCCGGGTTTGGATTTACAAAATTAATCTTTACTTTCAGCTTTCTGGATTTATTTCCTGCCGTATCTTTGGCATATACGGTCACGCTATAAGTTCCATAGGTTCCTCTTTCCATAGCGGTAACTGCCTTATGTGCTTCTCTGGCATCCACGAAAACATATTTTGACGCAAGTTTTTTGCCCAGATCTTTTGCCACTACATCTGCCTTAATTGCAGAAACCAGTTTTTCTTTGGAAACGGCTTTATTGTAGGTCAGTGTCTTTCGCTTCAGGCTGATGGATGGTGCTTTCGTATCTTTTACGGTAATTATGATGCTCTTTTTGGTCTTGCTTCCTTTGGCATCTTTTGCGGTGTATGTAATCTTATATTTTCCGGTCTTTGCCGCATTGACTTTTCCGGAAACGGTAAATTTAAGGGTCTTTCCTCTGTAATCAGAAGCTTTCACTCCCTTTTTGAGGTCTACTTTACGATTGGTTCTCTCGATGGTTTTATTCGCGATTCCCTTAATCGTCGGACGGAGTTTCAGCCATGGATTTCTCGGATCCGGATCGGTCGGATCCCATCCGCGGTACGGACTGTTTACATCAATACGGATCGGGGTAGGTTTGCCCAGCGGTCCCGGATCTTTGCTGTCATAGATGGTTACTTTGGTTCCTACCGGGCAGTTGTCATAGATCCACTTGGCATCTTCCACATTCAGACGGACACATCCGTGGGATGCCGTCTGTCCCAGACGGTTATAAGAATTGTATGCCAGCTTGCTCGGGTCCTGTGAACTGTAAAAAACAGAGTGGAACAGCACACCACCGTGAATACGGCTGCAATACTGTCCGTACACACCGCCCATAAGTGTATGCCAGCGGTATTTTGCCGGAATCGAAAATGTTCCTGTCGGGGTGGCATTGTTGACACCGACCGAGCAGGCAAATGCTTTGACCGGTTTGGTATATTTGCCTTTGGAATCAAGTGCATATACGGTCACACAGTTCTGCTGACGATTGATTTTAATGTAATATGGCAGTTTTGCTGCCTGAGTTGTAACGGGTGTTCCTGCGAACACAAGCAGCATGAGTGCCGCCATCAATCCGCATAAGGTTTTCAAAATTCCCTTTTTCATGATAATCTCCTTTTCTCTCCTTTGTGAAAGGTATATAATATATCCTATACTATACTACTGAGGATATGATCGATGGATATCAATTATGAATTATACAAGGTTTTCTATTATGTTGCAAGCTCTCTCTCATTTTCGGATGCAAGTAAGAAGCTTTTTATCTCCCAGTCAGCGGTAAGCCAGTCTATCAAAACACTGGAACGCAAGCTGGGACAGCCGCTTTTTATCCGTAGCACAAAAAAAGTGCAATTGACTCCTGCCGGTGCCCTGCTGCTCAAACATGTGGAGCCTGCCATGAATCTGATCTCCCGCGGCGAGAGCCAGCTTTTAGAATCCGGCTCCCTTGGTCTGGGACAGCTGCATATCGGTGCCAGCGATACGATCTGCCGTTATTTTCTGCTGCCGTATCTGCAGGAATTCCACCGGAAATTCCCGGATGTTCCGATTAAAATCACCAATGCCAGCTCGATGGGCTGTGTAGACCTGTTAGAGCAACGCCGGGTAGATCTGATTATCACAAATTTTCCAAACCCGCATCTGAATCCTTCCTATATTCAGAAAACGGTTGGCTCTTTCTCGGATGTGTTCGTCGCCAATCCGGCATATTTTGATCTGGCGAACCGCATCGTTCCTTTCTCGGAGCTTGGCACCTATCCGCTCATGATGTTAGACCGCAAGAGCACAACGAGTGAGTTTCTGCACCACATTTTCCTGCAACATCAGCTGGAACTGCTGCCTCAGGTAGAGCTCAGCAGCAACGATCTGCTCATTGACATGGCCCGCATCGGTCTTGGAATTGCTTTTATCCCGGATTTTTGTCTGAAACACAAGCCGGAGGATCTCTTTCTCGTCCACACGCAGGAAACGATCCCGCAGCGGCAGCTGGTGGCTTCGTTAAACCCTACCCTTCCGGTTTCTGCCTCCACCGAAGAGTTTTTAAAGCTCCTCCCGGACGTCTGACCAGAACCGGCTCACTTCTTCCCGCAGCTGCGGCAGACCACAGACGCTTCTCTTTTCCCATTCTCTCGGAAAAAGCGCTCCGTATTCGCGCTGCAGGAAACGTTCATCCAGCAGAAGGATCACGCCGCGGTCCTCGCTGGTCCGGATCACGCGCCCTGCTGCCTGCAGGACTTTGTTCATTCCCGGATAGCGGAACGCATAGTCAAATCCGGACAATCCCCGCTCATCATAATAATTCTTTAAAATTTCACGTTCATCGCTGACCTGCGGAAGTCCGGTTCCCACGATGATGGCACCGATCAGCCGGTCGTTTTTCAGATCAATGCCTTCCCCGAAAATTCCACCCATCACACAGAACGCAACGAGTGTCCCCTGGCGCTCTTTTTCAAATTCTTCCAAAAACGCTTCTCTTTCGTGTTCTTTCATATTACTATGCTGCATCAGAATCTCGCACGAATCGGCCGCCTTCCCGGCAAAGACCTCATATACATCCTGCATCAGCCGGTAAGACGGGAAAAACACCATGTAATTTCCCTGTTGTGCTCCTGTGACTGCACCGATATAATCCGCGATTTTTTCGTATTCTTTTCTGTTCCTCCGCGTATATTTTGTGCTCACATCCCGGCCAAATGCGAGAAGTCTCTGTGTCTGGGCAAACGTACTCTGCGCATAAATGGCATAGTTATCCTCGTCCGTGGAAAGTAGCCGCTTGTAGTATCCGATCGGCAGGAGCGTTGCGGAGAAAAAGATCGTGGAATTGCTTTTATCGATGCATTTCTGCAGATTGACCGACGGATCTACGCAAAAGAGCCGGATCCGGAATTTTCCTTCCTCCGTCATCTGGCTGTAGATCACGTAATGGTCATCCACCAGATCATAGATATTCAGGAAATTGCGCAGCGCAAAGTAAAAATCCAGCACCGTTTTCTTCTCCGGAAATTCCCGCGGTTTTTCCAAAAATTCATCCATCTGGGAGGCCAGCCGCATAAGGTGGAAGGTCAACGTTCCCACACTGTCCAGAATCTGGTAGTGCTCACACTCACGTTTCATTTCCAGCATGGCTTTGTTGCATTTGTCCAGGATACTGCAGATCATACGGCTGTGCGCTTTCATGATCCGCTTCACTGCAAGCACGTCTTCTTTGTACAGATCGGCACTGTACATCTCCCTGCTGCGATCCACGAGGTTATGTGCCTCATCCACCAGGAACAGATAGTCTCCCTTTATCCCCTCCTGAAAAAAGCGTTTCAGATATACATTCGGATCGAATACGTAATTGTAATCACAGACAATATTGTCCGCCCAGGTTGCCACATCCAGACTCATCTCAAACGGGCACACCTGATATTCTTTCGCCTGCGCTAAAACTTCCTCTCTGGTAAACAGGTTGGATTTCTGCAAGAGATCAAACACCGCATCGTTCACCCGGTCAAAATGTCCCTTTGCATATGGACAGTTTACCGGGTTGCAGTCCATCTCTTCACACAGGCAGAGTTTTTCTTTTGCTGTAATCTGGATCACTTTGGCACGATAGCCCTGTTCTTCCAGCAGTGCGAACGTTTCTTTTGCCACAGTTGCTGTGATGGTCTTTGCCGTGAGATAAAAGATCCGGTCTGCCAGCCCTTCTCCCACTGCTTTTACCGCCGGAAAGATTGTGGAAATTGTTTTGCCCACACCGGTCGGTGCTTCGATAAACAGATTCTTTCCCCGCAAAATTGTACGATAAACATCTGCAACCAGCTTCTTTTGCCCTTCCCGGTACGGAAATGGAAACTCCAGTCCATGAATGCTCTCCTGCCGCTGTTTTTTCCATGCAATCTGCCAGTCCGCCCATTTCCGATAATCTTCGATCAGATGGCCAAACCACACGGTCAGTGTCTCATAATCGAAAATTTCCCGGAAATACCGAATTTCTTCCGTATCCAGATTGCAGTAGGTCATCTGCACCCCGATCCGCTCCAGACGGTTTTGTTTCGCATAGATATACGCATAGCACATTGCCTGGGCTTTATGCACGTAGACCGGCTGTTCCATTGCCGCAACGTTTCTATATACACCCTTGATCTCATCGATGAAGCTGATTTCTTCTTCCGGAGGGATTTCCGCCGCAAACTCCATCTCCGGTTGCAGCACAGACTCCGTCGCAGCCGGCAGATCCGGCTGAAATTTTCCATAGACGATTCCGTCTGCACGTCCTTCCACGACCAGTACGTAATCGTTGGCTTTCCATTCAATTTTCAGCGGTACTTCCGCCTGGTAGGAGGTGTCCATGCTTTTTTGAATTTTCCGGTGGATACGGCTGCCTTCCATCATGGCCTCTGCACTCGCCAGCTTTCCGGCACGATTATCGATATCTCCTGCCCGGAAAATAAACTCTACCAGATTTCTCACAGATATATGTAATTCCTGCATGTACACTTCCTTTCTCCCGCGGGTATTTTCCTGTTGTATGAAGCGGGTTTTTATTTGTTCCATTATTTTACAATAAAAAGCCCCGCTCCGGAATACGGAGCGGGACTTAAAGTTCCATAGTCACGATATTATAATTGTATTATGCCACTGCAAATTTAGCAACTACGTTTTCGAAATTTTCATTCTTTCCACCGTAGCAAACCTGAAGATTCTTTTTTACACCAAGTCCAATCATACCAAGCAATGACTTTGCATCAATGAATGTTCTGTCACATTTTACATCAATATCAAAATCACAACCACCCGCTGCACGTACAAAATCCTTAACTTCATCCATATCTGATAACCGAATTACTTTAACAGTTTCATACATAATCCAACACCTCTTTCTACCTTTAAACAACATACTTTTATTATCATCCCCAAGTTTAGAAAAGATTATGCCACTTTTTTTCTCATCTGTCAAAGTTGTGCAAACTTCGCATTTCTCCGGTTTTTCCTGCATAATGACGGTAATCGCGCAACCGTTTCCATCAGATTCTTACCGTTTTTTTTCGTGTATTTATATTTATACCTGCTATCTTATGCAATTTCTCCAAAAAATTGCCTTTCCAATGACCAAAACAAGCATTTTTTGATGAAAACTATTTTTATCAAAGTGGTTTCCCACTTTTTTTCAGAATATCCACATATAATTCTCCGATCGGACTGACCTTTATCCCCTTGTGCCGGATATAGCCGATCCGCATCTTTTCGCTCTCTGCCAGCGGCACTGCCGCGTAATCATTTCCGTTTAATTCTTCACAGATAATCCCGGAACAGAGCGTATAACCATTCAGCCCAACCATCAGATTCAGCATGGTCGCCCGGTCATCCGCATGGATCATCTTCTTATATTCATAGGTACTTTTCATCTCTTCGGCAAAATAAAAGGAATTATTTTTCCCCTGTTCGAACACAAGACATGGATATTCCTGCAGTTCTTTCATGGAAATTACATCCCTTTGTGCCAGCGGATGTCCTTTCCACAGATATACATAGGTGTCACAGGTAAACAGTTCTTCAAAAATCACATCATTTTCCCTGAAAAGTTTCTGGAGTACTGCTTCATTAAATTTGCTCAGGAAAAGAATCCCCAGCTCACTTTTCATGTTGCGCACATTTTCGATTACCTGATTCGTCTGTGTCTCATGCACGGCAAATTCATATTCGTCCATTCCCACCGCCTTGACCACTTCCACAAATGCCTTGACCGCAAAGGTATAATGCTGCATCGACACGGAAAATTTCTTTTTGGATGCAGACGAAATATAACGGGATTCCAGTAAATGATACTGCTCCACGACCTGCTTGGCATATCCGATAAATTCCTCTCCCTCTGGTGTAAGCACGATTCCCCTGTTGGACCGGATAAAAATGGTGATTCCTGCTTCTTCTTCCAGTTCGCGCACAACCGCAGACAGATTGGGCTGTGAGACAAACAATTTTCGGGATGCTTCGTTCATGGAACGGCTTTCTGCAATCGTAATTACCTGATGTAACTGCTGTAGGGTCATATGTCTTACCTCTTTTCCTTAAGCAAATGATCTGTTATATACCGGACAAGGATCTGAAGTATCCATGCAATCACAATGGAACTGCATACCAGCACCAGTTCGTAACGCAGATGGCATGTATGAAATGCTGCTCCCTTCATAAATTTTCGTATGGTAACATGTACCAGATACAATTCCAGCGAATGAGCACCAAACCATTCCAGTATTCTTATAACCGGGCGCATAGATAACTGGGAAAAGATCCAGGCAATTCCCGCACAACATGAGATATTAAAAATTCCGGTCACATACCTTGCAAAAATAGGAGATCCACTTGGAAGCATGGTGAGCAAATAGCCGGATAACGCAAAAAGAATCAACCATTTCCAATAACTTTCCCTTTTTTCATAGCTGGATCTGCCATAAAAACAGCCCGCTATAAAAACAGGCAGACGAAGCAAAGCAATATTTACATTTCCAAACACCTCTTTCTCATATAATGCAATTACAAGTGCCAATACGGTAACAGCACTTACCATGGAAATCAGCCGGATCTCTCCATCTATTGCGTCCCGTGCGCTATCCACAATCTGAAAGATATAGGGATAAATCAAATAGCATAACAGCATAAGTCCAATATACCAGTAAAGCCTGTCTCCATCACTGAAAAATGTGATAAATGTGAAGTCTTTTATGGCTTCTCCCCATCCTGTTTTATTTACACAGACATCCAGTAAAATATAAGAGGGTACGGCTACGATGCAATAAGGAATCAGGATTCTTTTTAATCTTCTTATGTAAAAGCTTCTAACATCTGATCTTTTTTTCATGGAATAATAT
>ULZQ01019305.1_pt1 | contig 21077 bp, 25 predicted proteins | sample 1963261 | NCBI WGS metagenome assembly ULZQ01 (sample SAMEA4835893, study PRJEB28245) | human gut metagenome | biome: gut microbiome; material: fecal sample | place: Denmark | collected 2008 | reverse complement strand
GATGTACAAGAAATTGAACAAGGTGTCGGCGGAAACGAGTGCCGTGTACGAGGAAACTTCCGGTGAACGTGCCAAGAAGAGAGCGGAGACCGCTAACAAGGCGGTGGCGATAGGTGCTGGACTTCCGGGGGCGGGAGGTATAGCCGCACTTGCCATGTTACAGAAAGAGGGTGCCTCCATGAACGCCGCCCAGTTGTTCAATGACATGACGAGAAAGAATCTGGACCTAGCCAAGAAGTTAAAAGAGGGAGGTAACCAGTTTTTGAGCGGGGCCAAGGAAGGTATCGTTGATCATTTCTCCGCAATAGCCATGACCATGAGTAACGTGGGAAGGGATAGCAAGATGAAAGAGGTTAACGATAAACTCGGTGACATATATAACAGGGTGTTACAGGATCATCCAGAGTTGAGATCGAACACCTCTTACCTGTCCTCTGATGGAGAGGTTATCCCTCCCGACACGATGATGGAATCTTCTGTCAAGGAAGCGAAACTTAACGACATGGTATCTAGTATAGCCATGCAAGAGATGACACCGGAAGAGTTAAACTTGCTAGAATCTTTCTCCGTGAACGCAAGGTCGCTAGAAGTACTTGGAGAACAAACTGGACAATGGTTTGACATCGGGAAGATGACCGGGGAGTCTGTCGGGTTCATGGTAGAGTTCGCCATGTCAGGTGCCGTGACGGGAGGGGTAAGAACGGCTTTAACATCTGGTGCTAGCAAGTTGTTGTCGAAAGCAACGGCCACCAATCTTGTTAAAACCATATCTTCCAGCTCTCTAGCCAAGACAGTTTCCGGTGCGGCGTCAAAGGTGGCTAGCACCAAAATAGCGTCAGGTGCCGGGAAGTTGTCGTCAAGAGTCGCTAAAAGCGCTTTCGACTCGTCCGTTCAGGTTCTCGCTCAACCCACGTTTTATTCTCGTGTTAGTAACGACGTGGCGAACGGCATGCCTGTAAACGAGGCGCTATTCAATAATTACTACGACCTCGTGATCGAGAATTTCACGGAAAGAATTTTCGTGGGGAAAGCTCCAAAAGCTACCGGTGTACGGGGTGGGGGCAACTTGTTAAAGAGAGGGTTTGACCAGTTCATGTATCGTGGAGGTTACGCCGGTTACGGTCAAAGAGGATTCTCCGGGTGGGTTGCCGGGACGATAGGAGAGATGGGAGAGGAAAAGGTTGGAGACTTGATAAGGGGCGGTTTCACGGCGATAGACAGGGGAGAGTCAGGGTATCTCACCAGAGAGATATACAAGCCAGAAGACTTGAACATGGTGTACTCGATAGGGTTAATGTCGCTTGGATTCGGGGCCGTCGGGTTGGGTGTTAACGCCATAAGTAAACAACCCAGCATGGGAAAGACTCTTTACAAGTCTGATTCTTACGGGAAGAAGTTACCTTCTGCCTTGAAGGAGAAGATAGATAACCTAATGAATGACGGTACTTTAACGCTAGAAAGACGTCACGAGGCGATAGCCAACGAGATAAACTCTGCGATAGACGGGTATTATGACGAGGCAACGAAAGGTGGGGAGGTGGTGAAGAAGAGAAAAGACCTTGCCCATGATGCCATAAAATATTTCCAGTACACTTCCATGTACAAGAACATGGAACTGGTTGAAAATTACAACGAGATCATGGATGACAAGAATTTCCAGGCGGAAGGAGACAAGTTTATCCTTGATGGTAAAGAAGTTACCGCCACTGAAAACGTGGTGGAAGAAGGTAAGATAGAAGTGGAGGATGCGGAAGGTAACGTGTCGGTGGTCGATTACGATGCCCTCACCCCCATCCAAGAAAATAATGTTGAACAAGGTAAAATTAAGCAAGATGCCAGCGAAACTAGAGAGGTGCGTTCGGAAGGTGAAGGCACAGAACAGCAAGTCAGGAAAGAAAGTGAACCCGTGGGCGGTGTGTCAGAAGTCGACGGGACTGAAAGTACACTCCAGCAACAAGAAGAGAAAGTAAGCAAGACCCCCCTCCTCGACAAGTTACCGATGAACGAGGCGGTTGACTGGTACTCGAAGAACAAGAATTCCAGTGGTGTTTTCGCCAAGGATATGGCATGGGCGAGGGTTAAAGCAAGTGACGCTTACAAGGCGTTATCTAAAGAAGAGAAGAGACAAGCTAACAAGGAATTCAACGAGAACCATGATCTCGTCCTTGGAGATAACTCTCCTTACATAAAGAGGCCCTCTGGTGTTAGTAATATCACTCCAAAAGATAACCTTGGCAGGATCAAGACTAAGGTTAACAGGATAGCGTCTAGCGCTTACACCAAGGGAGCTTCTGACTTGAAGGGAAAGATTCGTCAGGTGCGTGAAGCGATAAAGGGGAGCGAGAAGTTGTTGTCTCAATCCCAGTACAAGTCGATAATGTCGAGCTTGTCGAGGGGGATAAATAGTAGGGCGCAATTCGAGTCGTTGATCAATAAAATTAACAAGTACGTTACCGATCAACAGGCAAAGTTCGCCGTGGAGGAAAGAGAGTCTAACGTCAATAAAGCTAGATCGAAAGTTAACAAGTCTTCTTTAAGTCAAGAGAGGAAAGAAAAAGTTAACAGGCTCCTTGACATGGACCCTGGAAAGATGTCACAGGAAGACTTGGCCCTTCGTGATGATATAATATCAGACATAATAGATGGCAGGTTTTCCGAGACTACTGATTACCTTATAGACAGGTACCCGGAGGAAGTTTCTAATGAAACGGTCAAGGGATGGAACTTGAATTCCGTGAGAAAATACATATCAAATATAGGTGATCGACTTGACGTGATAAGAGAGAACCTAGTGGATATGCCAACGTTCAACGAGGTTAACAAGTACATGAGGTCGTTAACCAACATACGTAACAAGGTAGCAAGGATGGCCTCGGAAGGGGCTATCACGCCGGAAGAGGTCACTATGATAGGGGACATGATTGACGAGTTCATGAATGGTGACATGGGCCTGAATAACGTGTCCAAGAAAGTGAGGGAAGGTATAGAACAACAAGTGAACATGGAGCTTGATGACGCCACGTTACTACACCCGACCGGTGGGAGTCCACTCTCCTACATGGTTGACATCATGGACCAGAATCGTTCCAATATCCCCACCCTAACCAACGCTCAATTATCAAGGATGTATAACTCATTGTATAACTTGAACAACGGTTACACCACTAGAGAACTCGCCAAGGCGATGGAAGACTTGATCCGTCATGATGTCAAGGGCAGCATGGAGGGGGATAACGGCATCGTGGCAAAAGTGAAAAGGGCGGCTGATTCCAGGAAGTTCAAGAAGTTCAGGCAAGACTCCGAGAGACTTAGGGCGGCACTCGGGATTCGTGACTTGAACACGGCAGAGTACCTGTTATGGACGAGGGATGGCACGCCGATATACGATAATATAGTTGCCAAGTACATGGAGCCGGCTACCGTTAGGGCGCACGTGGAACAGGCGAAATTGCTTGAACCTTGGAACGATGCCCTTAACAAGTTCATGAACAAGTACACTATTAACGCCCGGGGCAGGCTTCATAATTACAACATATTCACGTCAAGGAAAGGTATAAACCTTAGAAACCTCGCCGCCATGTTGATGAAGGAGCTTGATTACCAGACCAACACGATAGGAGACACGATCGAAACGGTAGACGTTGGGGAACGGTCATATTTCAAGTACCTGTACGAGAAGGCGGTCAAGGAAACACCAATGGAAGCTGCCGACATGAAAGGGGCGCTTCAATACTACGTTTATCACGAGAGCGGACCCATGCAAGGGGCTGTTGACGTGGAGGCCACGTTGAAGAATCTAGGGGAAGACGAGGTATCCGTTCGTCGTTTGATGGGAGCCGCCCGTCAAGTTCTTGATAACTTGAAAGAGATCAACATGGCCAACGCATCATTCCGTGGGACGAATCCCAAGTTCTACGAGTCAAATTATTTCCCGTCAAGAGTCAGGGGTGGGAGAATGGATTTAAGCTCGATAGATGCCCTCGAACAGATGACGAAGGATAATTACAACGGTAACATCCCCTCCCCCACGGCAGTACACGCTCGTAGGGGTGGAATACATTCTATTGACTACAACCTCGCTAATGTCATAACTAAAACCGTGGAAGAGGCAACGCTAGACTTCTACGTGGTGCATCCTTACAACGGCGTGGTTAACGCTTTTAATGACGAGATAAGGGGGAAGGAGTTGAGAGATAATCCTGATGCTAGGATGATCCTTCAAGAATGGCTCCGTACCATAAAGAACAGGGTGGTGAGCGCTTATCATCTTGATAACCTGAACAACGGGATGGGTAACATGTGGAACAAGTTGAATCAAGAGATAACTAGCGCCGCACGTGTTACCTTGCTTGTTAACGTCCCCAAGATGGCTACCGAGATGGTAACCAACATCGGTGGTGCTATCATAAGTGATGGTATTAGCGTCAACCCGGTAACAATGATAAAGAACGTGTTCCAGTTAAGAAACATGAGGGACGCTTTCGAGTACTACGGTTTACCGGAAACTTCTACCGTTTCCAAGTTGAGCGAGTTGACACGAGAGTCTTACGGTAAGAAGAAGAGCCTGAACGAGAAAGCTGTTGACTATTGGATCAGAACCCCGGATATAATAACCTCGTCCAACATGTACATGAGGATATTTAACAAGAGGTTCAAGGAGTTGAACGGCGAGGACTGGGACGGTGACAAGTGGCAAGCTGATGTTAAATACAGGAAGGCAACGAGAGAGGCGTTTAGGGTGGCACATCTTGATGCCGTGAAGAGAACGCAGGAATCTTTCTCCACGATATTGCCTGTCTCTCAGGCTCACGAGACGAGGGCGCTACCATTCTGGGTATCTAATATCATAGGGATCGGTAAGAAAAACATATCAAGGGAAAGTATTAACGGTAGATGGATAGGGTTCATGTTATCATTCGCCATAAAAGAGGTAGAGATGATGGGTATAGGTTGGAGGAAAATGATAGCGGGAGCCAAGGACGGCAACGCCAAATTATTTAATGACGGGTTCACCATGCTAATTAGCCGGTTAGTACGAAGTCAAGGATACAATATCACCAAGCCAGCAATATCAACGTACATGGGATACTTGCTCGCCACGGGTGGGGATGGAGACGAGGAGGAAGTGGCAAATCAGATAGTGGACAAGATGTTGAGAAACGGTAGCACGGGATTGGCTGGAATGTTCTTCGGTAGGTACTCGATGGCGGCTAACCTGGCACACTCGTTCTTCTTGGGGGCGGCAAAATACTCCATGAACGAGGGGTATATAGATTCTGAAACTTACGACTTGATCGAGAGAGGATCGGGATACATCAGCTACGCAAGAGGACAGACTCCACTAAGCATGAACGGTTTCCAGTTAATACAAGAGATTCTTCCGGCTATCGGTATATTCGTGAATACTATTGGTAACAATATAGGGAACATGGCGGATATATACCAGAGGGCGCAAGATAACGAACCGTTATCCGAGAGTCAACAAGATGCCGTTCGGATGGCTGCGGACTTTTTCGAGTTAATGACTTTCATTATCCCGAACGTGTTGACGGCTAACGTCAGAACCGCTCTAAGAGACGAGGCGTCATTCCTTAGGAGACAGGATGCCGATGACAAGAGATGGAATGACACGGGTAACGCTTTCAAGTCCAACGGGCTTGCATGGTAACCATTTATTACGTACATTTATAACGAAAATAGAAGCTTATGGCGAGAAACACGAAAACGACATCAGTTCGCAGACCCATAATGAGGCCGGCAACTGCATCAAGAAAGATTACATGGGATGGTAAACCTAGAAGAAGTAGCAAGAAGAAATGAAATCTACGGTTAGACTTATAAAATTGGCTCCGATCCTGTTAAACATGTATGTAGCGATAGTTCTTACGCTATCACTCATGGATGTGGAGGTGGTGTCTTTTGATTATGTTTTAGGACATTCCGTTTACGTGGACATTATGCTATGGCATTTGTCGAAACGATTTAGATTTTGTTCATGGCACAGGGTATTAATAATCAACTTACTAATACAATGTGGCGTACAATTAATTGATGTATTATCAAATTACACGATTGAGTTCTGGACATTATTGAGTATTGCTTCGGTATCTGTTGTAGTATCAGCCGTAACTTCAACCATTTTATATTTCAAACATGGGTGCTGTAAAATTGACGAATCTAAGTAGATTGTTCAGGCACTTCGCCGACATGATTGATAATGGTTATTGTGACAACATCACGGAGGATGATATAGGTGCAATGACCGAGGTACTTAAACCATACCTCAACGTTAAAGTAAATTATGAGCAAGCGAAGAAGATCACTGGTAAGACTGACAGTGCGTTTAACAGTAAAATATCAAGATGTGGACTCAAGCCAACGAAAGAAAGGCTTTATCTCTACATTGACATGCTTAAAATCAAACACAAGAAAGTTTGAGTGGTTAGTTGGTTTCATATTGGTAATTATCAAGTATGCCCACCCCCACCAAGGGTGGGTATCTTTTTTATTCCCCGATATGTAGAATGTGAATATCGGCTGATTATCAGTCGCCATGCAAATTTGCAGGGCGGTATATATTTGGTGTATCATTGTATATATCAAGATAAGTCATTGATACTCACGGTGCGTCGTGTTTCACTACGCCCGATATGGGAATTCCCATATCGCTTGATTATCAGCCGAAGTCGGGATTCCGACCACGTGTTATTCCCGAAACGGTTTTACCCGCTTCGGAAAGGGTGTCGTGATTCGATACACCCCTCCCTCGTGATTCCCGATGCAGGGGTCTCGATAAACATTAGTCCCTTGTCTGCCGTCGTGATAACCGACGTTAGATACCTGACCTCATAAATTCTGAGGGTAGCTGACATTACTGGTGGGGAGGGGAGGTGTACCCCGTTTCAGGGTATACTGTGAAATAAAGTATACCACACTATTTTAACTAATTTTAGCTTTTACTGATTATCAATAAGTTACGATAAAAACGGGAATTCCCGTTTTTATAAAATAGTGTGATTCAGTTAGTAACAATACATATATATTTTTTAATCTAAAAATTAGGTGAATATAAATATAATTCATATATTTGTGCAGATTAATTAATATATAAAACATGAAGACAAATGTTACAATGAAATCGAAAGACAGGGAATTATTCGGTGTCGTGATAAAGCAAGACACGAAGAATAGTTTTTTATCCCTCACCGATCTTCAAGAAGCATACGCAGTCGGTAGGTTGAATGAAGGATGGAAGGATAAAAGAGTTAACGAGGTGTTATCTTCTAGGGATAATGCAGAAAGAATGTACTACATCCTAGAGAGAAGGAACATGACAAAGGGGATGGGATACCACGAGTTCATGAATATGGTAGAAGAGAAAACTCTTGTTAAAACATTGAAGTATTGTGGTGCTTATAAAACTACCGGGGGGAGGGAGAATAAAAAAGTTACATGTGATCCTTATATATGGGTACTTGTCGCTATGGAGATGAATCCAAAATTGTACGCTCTAGTGATAGATTGGTTGACAGATTCGTTAATCATTAATAGAATAGAAGTAGGTAATACGTACAATATTATATCTCGTGCTGCAAGTAAATTTAAGGATGTAGATTACGTGGTAATAGCCAAGGCATTGAATCATATAGTTTTTGGCAAACATGAAACATTGCTCCGAAACAATGCCACTAAAGAACAACTCAAAGAACTTGAGGATTTACAGAAAAAATTAGCATTTGCCATTGATATGGGATATGTCAAATCGTTTTCTGAATTAAGGAACGAGATGCTTAGAATATACGATGCTAAATATGGAACTCGTTTTGCAACACCAAAAATTAAATAAAATGGAAACGTACAAAGTATTTATAGATTATGTAGAAGGATCGGGAGAAGTTGAATGGAATTGTCCTCATATCCTCCTCCCCCACCCCGTGGTTACATCCTGTACTTGCTATCGAGATGCTTATGAGTGGGGGGGGTGCAAAAGCTAAGATGTGGGTGTATAATAATTCTGATATGTTATCAAAAATAAAATAGTATGAACGAGATTATTAAAATTACAGAAGTGGATGGAGGACAATCTGTATTACTTGCAGAATTATTAAATGAACTTATACATGATTTACGTCCATCTTTATTAGGAGATATTGAAATTGAAGATGATGTAATATCTTGTGGAGGCGCATATTTCAATGATGTTGATATTTTGAATATGATTATTGAATACTCATCAAAATATCATACAAAAAAAATGCTCCCATTATTAGATATTATATATCATTTAGTTCCTTATTTATGTGAAGCAATTAGGGCAGACATTTACTATTGGTCTAGGGTTTATACGGAAACTAAAGATATTACGAGAACTTATCTTGTATATGATGAATTGAGTAAATTCACAAAAATAGGTAGATCGAATGACCCATATCAAAGATTTAATATCTTAAAATGCTCTAATCCTAGGATAAAACTACTAGCCATTGCGGATACAGATATTGAACTAAATCTTCATACTATGTTTAAAGACAAATTGGTAAAAGGAGAGTGGTATAACTTATCTAATGAAGATATAAATAAAATCATAGAAGATTTTAAATTTAAAAAGGTAAAATAGTAGCTCATTCAATAGGAAAGAAAGATGAAAGCGCTAACGATTAAACAGCCGTGGGCATCGTTGATAGTCCACGGGATTAAAGACATCGAGAACCGGACGTGGAGAACGGATTATCGTGGCCCGTTATTGATTCATGCCTCCAAGACGATATACGGTGGCAACCTGAAAGGGTTTCTCAATAAAGAACAGTTGGAAGCGGTAGGAGAAGGGTACGATGAAGTGGTGAGAGAGCAATTGACTCACGTGGGAGCTATCATCGGGAGGGTTGATATTGTTGATTGCGTGGTAGACCACGAGTCGGTGTGGGCAGAACATGATGACGAGATATTTAATGTCTTATCCCCCACCTTCCCCCTTCCCAAGAAGCGTGTCGTGTACAACTGGGTACTGGCTAACCCGGTGCAGTTCGTTAAACCCATCCCCTGCCCCGGCAAGTTATCCCTATGGGATTACGATTTGATCGACAGGATAGACGGGGAGACACGCCCGGTTTGTAATTGTAGTGTTAACAGGAACGAGGATGAACACGTTATCAGGCTCGCCGATCGTTTCGAATGCAGGTTCTGTGGAGGGGAATGGTACAAATGAAAAAAGATAATTGTATAGTAAATTACATCGTATTTTAATTAAAATGCTTGGCTTTTAGTTTAAATATTCGTATATTCGCATCATGTTAAACGCCTATAAATATCGACTACATCCCACGAGGGAACAATCAGAGTTCTTTAACAAGAGCTTCGGGTGCGTTCGTTTTATCTATAACTGGGGTTTGCAGAAGAGAATAGAGGCGTACGCGAAGGACAAGGGAAGAATATCGTACGTGCAATTATGCGCCATGTTAACCGAATTGAAAAAAGAAGAACAGTACTCGTGGTTGAGAGAGGTGAGTACCGAGTGCCTACAACAGGCGTTGAGGAATCTCGATGCCGCTTTTACCAGGTTTTTCAGGGAGAAGAAAGGGTTCCCTAGGTTCAAGTCGAAGAGTAGATCGAGGCAGTCATACAAGGCCATACTATCGGTTCACGTGGACCAAGAAAGGAGAAGGATCAAACTGCCTAAAATTGGATGGGGTCACCCCGTTCCTTTTCAGGTAGTTCCTTGCCGTCATCAACAAGCACGCTAACATGGTATTTACCCGAAGGAGTCACGCTAACTGTTACCGATCTCACGTCTCCTTCAAACTTCCTGTTGTTACCGTACTGACGGTAAAGAAGGCGAGCGAGTACGATTGTTGTTTCGTGGCCAACATGGCTTACGCCGATTTCTTTCCCGAGCCGTTGCGTAACGAGTTCGATATAGCGATGTACGTGAAAAAGTACATTGACGACCCGGACGGTTACGATGGGATAGCTTTTTCACGGTATCTTGCCGACTTGAAAAGAACGGGCAAGTATATTGACTGGGAAGAGATGATTTAAAAAAACAAGACCTATGGACAAGATCATGTATTTAATAGAACTACTCGATGACGAATGCAATTTTTACACCTGTCAGGCGGTAGTGGTAAGACTTAGAGATATGGTTTGTGAATGGGTCAGTTAAGCGAGAAAAGGAGTGGTTAATTCCACTCCTTCTTTTTTCTTGCCAGTTCCTCCCCCGCTTTTTTCGCCTTTTCTACCAGCGTTTCTTGAGAGAACCCGCTTGCCAGTATTCGAACGATAACCGGGAGGATGTTAGGATTCTCCGAGAAATAAGATGCTATGGCGGGGGCCATGTCTCCCAGCTTGAAATCCGAGAACACGGACGATCTTAATTCTTGGAATCCCTCGTCATTAACACTCTTCTCGAAAGACGTCACGAGTAAATACCCCACCCCCATCTCTCTCAGTTCACCTACCAGTTCCTGTAACTCTTTTAATTTTTTAGCTATTTCCTTTTCTTTTTCCATATTATTGCTGTTTTGTGATTAACAGGACCATGAGGTCCCCTATGATATTGTTTATTATCTCCTTGGCGTCCATCCTCCCCCTCTTGTTGGAGACGGATTCTTGTATGGATGCAAGCCTGTTGTTGAATTCTGTCATCAGGCTGTTATTCAGGTCTATCGATTCCTGCAACCTGTCCATTTTACTTGCAAGTTCCTCGCTCGTCATTGCCTGAAAGATTGACCCGTGAACATTACCCTCTTGCAGCACGACTTGATCCTCTCTAGCGTCCTTTCCCCGTACCTGTCGATTATCCCCCTCGCGTTAAGGTTGGTGGACACGAGAACTAGGTTCCCGTTCTGTTCCGCCCTGTCCATGAGTTCGGGAAAAGCGTGCCTCTCGTTGCCGTAAGTCATGATCTTGGATTCCATCCCCACGTCATCGAGGCACACGATCTTCTTCTTCAACACGTCATCAAGGTTATCTCCTATCGAGGTCATCGTGTAGTAAGATGCAACCTTCCCGTGTCTCTCGGCGAGGAGGGGGAATATATCACGAATGAACACCGTTTTCCCCCTCCCGTAAGTCCCGTACAGGAATAATCCCCTCCCCTCGTTGTCAGACAACCATCCGGCAATCTCGTCATACTCGGGTATCCACTTGAAAGAACCTCCTATAAAGTGCGAGTAAGCGTTTTTAAGCCACTTTTCGCTCTCGGGTATAGAAATGTATATCCTCTTCTTGAAAATGGCTCCATGATTGTAAGAATAGCCTCTAGCGATCAATTCCCTGTCCATGATTAAAACCTCTCGTAAATGTTGTTCAATGACGGGTAGTATGGAATCCATACCTTGTCGAGCTTACCCTTCCAGTTCTTGACCTCTTTGCCGTTAGAATCTATCCACTTCCCCTCCACCTTGCCCTCGTACGTGGTCCTTATTTTCTTCACGGTCTGTGACGTGCATACCTTTCCCCTGTCGTTGAAATACTGGATTATTTCCTCGTCAGTCGGGATAGTGAACGCTACCATTCTCTTCTTGCACCCGGCGATCCACCTCCTGAGGTTCTTCTCCACCAGTTCCTCGTTTTCCTCAATCAGTTTCCTCGTCTCTTCCGAAATCATGGCTCAACTTGTTATAGGTTTCACGAAAAGTCTTGTCGGTTAACATGAGCGATTCGAACTTGGCAATCGAGTGGTAGTAGTATTGTCTAGTCCTGCCCAGAATCTTGCAGGTCATGTGCCTGTTATCGTACGAGTCATCGGCTAGCTTTATGAACGCTGTCACGGCACGCAGGACGGGCAACTCGGCCCTTCCCCCCGCCATCGCTTCCATCGTTGTAACCCCGAAGGCCCGGCAACAAGCGTTGAGCAAGTCCATCATCTTGTCGTACATGGATGGTTGTTTCTCGTTCTCGCCGTACATTATGTCTCCCACGTCTTGCTTGAAGTCATCGAACAACATCTTGAAGTTCCCCTTCGGGTGCTTCATCACGTCCTTGTACAGTAATTCTATCCTGTCGTCTAGTTCTTTTATCATGTTATTTCAATCCACTTAACTCGTTCAACAAGTTTGAAAACTCTCTAGCGTACATCATGACGATCCTTTCCGGTTGATCTTTCGCCGCTTTTAACCATTCCTGTCCAAGCGTGTCGCACAGCTTGCAGAATAACAGGGTGGCGTTGTTCAATGCAACGTTGGCGTTGATACCAGCCTCGTTAACCTTTCCTTTCCCACCCCCACCTCCACCACTGAAGGATGAAGGTGCCTCCGGGACGATCTTCACCTTGAAGCTGTCCGGCCTGTTCCCCGGTTCTATCGTGTAGTCAACCGTCTCGCCCACCTTGAAGGCGCAGTTGTTACCTTGTTTCGTCATGTTACCCCCCACGTCGCCGTTCTCGAAACGGACGGTCCACGTGTGAAAAACACCTTGTTTACCTACCCAGTCTTGTCCTTGAACGACACTGGTCACTTTTGATTTCTTCTGTTCCATGTTAATACCTGAATGTTAGTTTATCAATTAACTCCCATAAATCTTCCGTCATGACTTCTCTTTTAAAAGTTCGACGTATTTCTTGTAGAAGATGCAGTCCTCACATTCTTGCTCGTCAGAACCGCACCCGCTTATTTCCTTGCTACAAAACGCCTTGAACACTCTCTTGACGTCTTCAACGCTAACGAACTCTTCCATTAGCTTATCTCCCCGTGCGATATGCAATATCCTTGTTCCATGAGGAATACAAGATACTCGTGTTCTTTCGGGGAGGGAGAACCCTCTTTCAGTAACACGTCCCTGCCCTTGGCAACGTACCCGTGTCTTCTGAGGTACGCCATTGCCGTGTACCTCTTGTTGCGTGTTTTCTTGTCTACCCTTAATTTTAAACCTCTTTTACCCATTTGCTTAATCTTTAAAACGTTCAACGTGTCTTCCAGATTTCCCGATAAACTTCAATATAACCTCGGCGTGCAAGTCTTCTTTCGCCTTGAACTTCATCTCTTCCCACGACGACAGGGTGACGGGTATCCTTCGTTCCTTCTTCCCGTTAATCTCGATGTACCAGATGTTGTCGTTATCTATCTCCCGGTCTATCGTGTGATGATACTTGCTGTAAGTTGACACCGATCGTGGCGATTCGGGCTTCCTCACCCCCGGTCTCTTATATTCTTTTTGTTTCATTGGCTATCTTGCACTTGAAAGGACAGTTCTCGCAAGACGTCTCGTTGGGAGAAATCTGGTCCCACCCCTGCAAGACCAGCGTGTTGTAAACTATGGCCGCTTCTCTCGCCATGTCTTGACACAATCCCAGTCTCTCCGCCGTGCAATCGAACCTGTAATCCCTAGTGTTAACTATGCCTTCCTTGTCAGGTCTAAGATCGGCCACGATGTAGAACACTTGCGGGTCCTTCATTGCGGCGTTCCAACCGTTGTAGAATAACTCCGGGTGTCTCCACTCGTTATACTTCCTTGTCTGGTGGTTTAACTTGAACGATCGGATGATATGATGGTGCATCAATCCCCTCACCTTGTTCACGAACCTTGGGTCACCCCAGCAAGATTCCGAACACTTGTCCGGGAAGGAGGGGGAGAAGTAAGTGCTATCAACGTTACTTGTCAGGTACAGGATCAGGGAGGATAGCACCCCCTTGTAGTTACACGGGAAAACGTCAAGAGTGTCCTCGAACCATACCTTTATCCCGTTGAAATCGTTCACGTAAGATATTAAGGGCATGTTGGAGTTCACGTCGTTAACTATCGTCCCTCCCCTGAATAACACGGATTTCCAGAACCTTCCCCTCTCCAGTATTCGTATCTCGTTCGTTGACTTGTCCCCGTTAGATAATCGTTTCATCCTGCACTGGCTGCCATCACCTGTTATGATGGACTTGAAATAATCCTTCATGGCCATCACCTCCCCGTTATCGTGCAGGACTATGGTCTTGTCAAGCAATCCCCTTATCTTCTTGGGACAGGCACGATGCGTGCTTATGATCTGGTCATCGCAAACGTGTATACCGAACTCCTTGAAGAGCCTAGGCGTCATTATCAACTGCTCCATGTCACTCTTCCTCCTTGTTAAAGAAACCACAGTTCTTGCCCACTAGCTCGTAATACACGTCAGTTTTGTCACGTCTCTCGCTAGCGTTACAGAACGGGACCTTGACGCAGCAATGATCGTTATAACCGGAGATGGAGGGGAAGAACCTCATGTCACATCTCAAGCACTTGTCGATATGATCCGACTTGTTGTACCTCTTCACCTTGAAGAGTATGCCCTTGCGTTTAATCACGCTCCCCACCGGGACGTGAGAGTTCCTGTAAGCGCTCCTTAACACGAAGAACAGGAATACCAGCAAGGCAATGGCTATTACAATGAATATAGTTATCATGTTTTCCATTTAGTTTAATTATAATACAAATATACGTACTTTATTTGACACGTGTAATGATATAGGTAAATACTATAAACTACTTGATATCATCTACTAGATTTATCTTTACATGAGACAACTTGTAGTCAAGAATGTCCCATGCTGCCTGAATATCAGGCTCTTTCTCGAACACTAGTTCCACGTTATCGTGCTTGAAAGAATTAAGGAACATGGTGGCGTGTCGAGCTATATTGGATATGTAGTTACTTTTCACTACGTAGTGGCACTTGAATTGCTCGCTGACGTAATTGCTGAAATCCTCCTCCTTGATCTGGAAGTAGGAGGCCATGCTTATGATCAGCACGAGGAGGGCGAGGGTGGTTGTCTCGTTCGAGTCGTCTATTCTCTTGTCGAAGAACCTCTTGACGGAGTAGAAGAACACCGTGTAATCGTGTCTCATGTCATCGTACAGGTCATCTAGCTGGGTGGTCAGGAAATCCCTGTACTCCCTCCCCACCTCCATGTACCTGTGGTTTATCCACATCCTGATGTTTCTTTTCAGCTCGTTGCAGTGGAACTTGTTTTTCTTCACGTGAAGGCCGCTTTTCTTGACGTGATCTTCCAGTTCCACGATGTAGTTTTCCATGATCTCGGCTAGAAAAGAAGTGAGGGTTAGATTGTAAACCCTCACGTTAATGTCTAGTTTCTCCTCGATCAGGGGGACCTTAATGAATGCCATACTCTGACAGTTGATCCCAGAACATCTCCTTGTACGTGTCGGAGTAAGCGGCGAATCCCTCCCCGGAGAAGTTGTAATGATGGTGTAACTCGGTAACGTGTATCTTCTCTCCCTCTACCGTCACGAACCCGTCAAGGTCGCACAGCACGGTTTGGATCGGGGCGTTACTCTCTTTCGCCTCCTTGATGGAGATGTAATCCTTTGGCCACACCTTAACCACGTCGAGGCCGTAGATGTCCGTGTTGCCGTTTCTAAGGCACAGCACGGTAACGAGGTATCTCTGGTCCATCAAGAAGTTGGTTACCCCGAATTTCTTGTTGCTTACGTTCCAGAACATTATCCCGTCGGAGGTGGGTAGGAGGGTACTCGTTGACAAGTCCCACACCCGGAACATTAATTTTCTCATGATCATTATTTTAGAAGTTTAAACTTGATGTAAAGATAAGAAATTATCCCCACTGATCGGCCATTGCGTCAGCAATACCTTGAAATGTCTTGCTCCTTAGTCTCTGCTTCTCTTCCTTTGGGAGAGAAATCGCATCGTAATACCATTTAGACATCTTTTTCCCACTTTTAGTTATCGCTATCTCCCCCTCACCCACGATGTTGGTGGGAGTCAACTTGGGAAGTCCCTTGAGCCATAAACAAGTCGCTTTCCGAGCCTCATGCCCGAACATGAAAGGTTGAACGATTTGATCGGGCTTCCTGTAACATGTACTCATGATTCCCACGGGATTCTCTATGGCGATCTTCTCGATGTCAGATTTGACGAATTCCATGAAAAATTTCTTGCCATCATCCCTGTCCTTGGCCCTGTTAGGGTATCTGGGGTGAGGTCTTCTCTGCTCTACTGGTAGCCCCTTGTCTTCCGGGTGATAGTACCATGAAGCACCGCTAGATGACAAGAAAGTGCATGGTGGGTGGGCAATCATCAAATCCCATTTATCTATCGTCACCTCCTGTCCCCCCTGCGTCTTGAACGTCCCGCCTTTCATCACTTCAAGAACGTCTCTCTTGATGTGGTATTCAGGATAACCGCCTGAACAATCTACTATATCACAACTGTAAGCGTTGTGTCCTTTCTTTCTAAAAGCGAGGCATACCGTTTGGCTTTCCTCGCAAGCTATTAAAACATTCATTTGTTATCTAGTAAGTCGTGTAAAAATTTTCTACCTTTCTCCGTCCACCGGGTCTGTATTTGTGTCCCCTGTTCCCCGTTAGCCATCATGTACGGGACGGACACGGTGTGAGTGTACCCGTTGCCTTGGTACTTGGCGTACAGTATCCACGCCCCACCCTGCCTGTATTGAACGCCCATCTTCGCCAGTCTAGCGTTTAACGTCTTGGCCGATAGACCGAACTCCTGCGCCACCTGGGTGGTGGTGTATGAACTCTTCGATGACATCGCCTTGTCGAAATACTCGACCTTGGGGGCGGCCTCTTTTATCGTCTCCGTGAGCAACGTTTTCTCTTGCTCTAGCATCTCGATTCTTTGTTCCCTTCTCTTGATAGTCTCTTGGGCGATCATGACTGCTCTAGCCATTATCTCTTCCGGGGTATCATTGTTACTAGTAGACATATAACCGCCATTCTTTCTTATAGCTGGTAAAACTTCTGATGTTACCCATTTACGGAAAGGCTTAACACGTGGAGATGAACTTTGCAATATCACGTCATAGAATCCAGATTCAGTAACAAAGTTTGCCATTGAATTACCAGTTATACCCTCACTAGAATTTAGGGCGTGTAAATCAATTAATTGCACATCGTCTTTGTCTAGCCTGTTTTTAACTTCACTAGGATTTGTCAATTCTAAAACCTTGCACAAGTCTGCTAAGCAAAACAACGGTTGATCATTTGTCCCGGTTACTCTTATTTCACCGAAACTTTCATTCTTAAAAATCTCAATAGAATTCATAACGTTTAATTTTTGAACATAAAAAACTGCGCTACGTGTTGTTCAAGCCTTAAACGCAAAGCTCCGGTGTATTTCTACTTACCGACACGGCGCAGTATTATGTGATAAATAATATCTCTAATTATACTGCTTCCGATAACACGACCACGCCTAAACAATAGGATACCGTTATCTACGGAAGTAGACATTTTTTCAAGAATACCGATGAATCCTTTGGCATAATATACACCTATCTGCTTACCAGTTTCATCATATTTAGGAGCTACAAAATTGATTTCTCTGCGCCATGTAATCTTCTCTCCATTAGGAGTTTTGTAATATGGAGCAATGAGACATTGCAGTTGCGTGTCCTCTAAAAGTTCACCATTAACTACTAAATCTAAAATACCTTCACGAATGTATTTGGAATAAATACTTGCCAAATGCTTCTTGACATAGGCAATTTGGCGAGTGCGTGGTTTATTCTGAGATAGTTTAGTAAGGGTTATTATAGTATAATGCTCTGATAAATTTGCAGGTTCAGTGATTATGGGAAGTTCTACCTCTTGGTTTTTGGTTACTTCGTGAATATCAAAAACTAACGTTTTGATTTCACTTTCTCCATACGCTTTAGTCTGAACTGTCCAAAGATCAGATAACCAAATAGAGGAAACTTTCATACCCATACCAAATTCATTGAGTCCCTTGCGGTCTAATGGAATATTGGCTAACTCAAAAGCTCTGTCGTAATTTTCGTTAGTTATACCGAAAGCATTATCAGTAATGGTAATTATATCTTGCTCTATATCAATGTTGATATCTACACGTAGTTTGCCATTAGGGTTAATGTTTTTCAGAATATCTATATGGTCTTTGAAACTCTGCACAGCATTATCTACATATTCTGCAAGAGCGTTCCATACCTTATTTTCGATGTAACGAAAAGCAGAATAGACTAATGGCTTGGTAGCTATGGAAACTTTATTGTTGTTCATCGTTCAATAGGAGTTTTGCGATACGGCGTACCAATGTTACATTTATAGCATTACCCAAGGCCTCTAAAGTTCGTGTAGATGAAAGCGAGCTAAAATTCAAGTCTTGCATACCTTGAATTGCAGCGGCTTCACGGATTGTCATATAGCGACCTTTATTGGGCTCTCCCTCAGATAGAATCTCAGCGGGTAATTTTACCCATGGAAAAATAGGAATTTGAGTACCTACCAAATTTAGTGCAGGTGCGAAATTGGGTAGTTTTACACGAATACCCGAAGCTCTGAATTGGATAATTTTATCTTCAAGTGTAGGAGTAGCCGTAATACCGCAATTCCATTCCATTTTCAAATGGCTATTTTCAAAATTGCGAATTTTTTCAATCCACGGATCAAGCCATGATTTGTTTCGTTCATAAAATTTGCGGTTTTGTTCGATATATCTTATTTTCCAATTTGGAAATATTAGTGAAGTTGTGGTTTGAGCATAGTTGGGTAACTGTGCTATGCAAGCCTCTTTTGTCAGTCCATTTATGGGTTGCCCCAATTTTCCTAGCTTGCCTTGCAAATTTTCAAGAGATTGGAATACAGGGGCTTTATTTTTGAAATCATATGTGGCTCCAAATTCCATGGCCCATATAGGGAATGACGGTATAGTATCGCCGTGCGCGATAGTTTGGTCAATGAACTCTTGCCAAACTTCAAGTTGAAGCCTTGTTTCAGGTTTTAGCTTTGTGATATTAGTATCGCTCGCATCAATAACCTTATTGATGTCGCAAAAACGCGATGCGCCTTTCTGAGCAACAGGGAAACGAAAATGGTCTAAAGAACCTTTTTCATTGGCAATAGCAACAATGAAAATTCTTTTTCGATGTTGGGGAAGTCCAAATTGATGTGGTGAAAGAATGTCAGCTTTCACATCATAATTTAGCGCAGCTAACTTTTCTTGTATTACTTTCCATGTATTACCGTTGTCGTGATTCTTGAGGTTTTGCACATTTTCGAGTAAAAGATATTTGGGTCTATGTTCAGCAACGATGGCACAAATATAGTCGAATAACATACCTCTCTGTTTAGTGTCATTAAAACCTTCTCTTTTGCCTGCTTGACTAAACGGTTGACAAGGGAAGCCTGCACATACAATATCATGTGGAGGTATGTCTTCCGGGTTGATCTTTGTTATATCGCCATAAATTGGGGTCTCTGGAAAATTTAAAGCATATAATTTTCTTAAATCATCTTTAATTTCAGAAGCAAAGACGCACTTACACCCTAATTGCTGCAAGGCGAGGTGAAAGCCCCCAAGTCCGGCGAACAAATCAATGAATGTATATTGTTGTTTATTATTTTTCATCACTATCAATTAAATCTTTGGGATCTACTTGAAGAATTTTTGCAATTTCGAAAAGCACTTCTAGACTTGGCTGTCGTCGATTACATACGTAGGAATTGACAATACAGAAACTTTTTCCAAGTTTCTCTGCCAGCCAGGTCTGTTTGATGCCTTTCTCTTCAAGCACCTCTTTGATTCTATTCATGGGTTTATCCATACTGTGTATAGATTGATTTATTTGAGATGCGAAGATATAAAATATTATGCAATAAAAAGATAAAAGCAGGAGATTTTTTCCGTTCACTATGATATTTCTATGATTAAATACCGAAGAAAGTTTTAAATCGATTCTTTTAGTTCGTTTTTAGGTTAATTTGAACTTTAGTTTAGTCAATAGATTTTCCAGATTTATAATGTAAAGGTGTGAAATGAAAACAACATCCAAACAAGTGCAAAGAAAACGGCTTTATTACAGTGGTTTATAAGGGTGTTGTTATTTGCAGTTGTTTTCATTGTTTGCAGTTGTTTGGTTCTTTTTTGGTGCATAGATGCTAATTTTCCGGCAGCACCCTTGTATAATTTAGCCGAAACAGCATCTAATCGTTGTTGATGATTAACTGTTGTCAAATAGTTCCCGTATATATCCAAAAGCTTGATATAATCTTCATACTTCCTACACTTTTCCATCTCCCAAAGAATCATTTCAGCTTTCAACGGATCACTTGACAACCATTCCAAACGATCCTCCAAAGCAATCCGTTCTTTTTCACCACCACAAGCAAAAGTTGTATAACGTTGTAAATAATCGTAGCCATAAGGTTGTCTTAATATAGAAGCATCCGATAACTTTCCTTTTTCCACGATTGTTTTATAATATTCCGGATAATCTGCTGGAGTCGGAACGCTGGAAACTACTTAAAAACTATGATACAAAAATGAAATATGAGTTTACTTTCACTCAAAGTTAATACTTTTCCTTACTAATTCAAAGAACATGGCGATTCTTTACCTTGCATGATACCCACTGCCACCCTAAAGCCTTAACATCTTCTCTACTATATATACTACATATATACTAGATGTACTATATATAGTTTAGCATACTACTACCATAATTGTATATATGATAGGAGGAGATGCAAGAAGGGAAGAACGAGAACCAGCATGGTTATGATGAGTCTCATCACTAGAGACCATCGTGGCTTGATCCTGACCCTACCTTGAAAGGGGAGTTAGTATAATAGTCTCTCGACCATGCAAAGGACCAAGTTGTCGTCGTCCGGCATTGCTTGGATTTCCTCGGGATCATCACCGTCAGTTGGAACTTTTGGGCCGGCTTGAATATTCAAGAGTGATTGCCCGGGGGAGGGGTGGTTCCAAAATAACCCTCGTTACTTCCCTCCTTGCCGGGCATTAAAAAACCCGGCCTTGAGCCACTCCTTTCAAGTACCGGGGTTTTCTACTTAATATATGATTAGTAGGAAAAAGTTTATCATGTCATCGTTACTTTATTTGGAGTGGCGCAGTAACAGTGCAAATATACGACTTAATCTTTAAATTCCAACTTTCGTTGCAAATCTTTTTCGTCCTCCCCCACCGCTTTTTCAACTTCTTTCTCGAATTCCTTGATTTCTTTCTTCTTGAGGGTAGGATCGGCGACCCATTCAAGGGCGTAGAATCCCTTGTATTTCGGGTCGTTTACCGGTATTAAATTGTACCTACCCACGTACTCGTTCTTGTCGATGTTATTCATGGAGAACAGCTTGGA
>ULZQ01059628.1_pt1 | contig 21675 bp, 20 predicted proteins | sample 1963261 | NCBI WGS metagenome assembly ULZQ01 (sample SAMEA4835893, study PRJEB28245) | human gut metagenome | biome: gut microbiome; material: fecal sample | place: Denmark | collected 2008 | reverse complement strand
GTAAAGAATTCGGAGCAATCCACTGCGTATTCCCTGCAGGTAATGCCGTAGTAGCTGCTACAGAAGTAGAAGAGATCGTAAGAGCCGAGTGGAGAGATCTTGGTATGCCGGAGACACTCTGGAACTGCCGCGTAAAAGAATTCGGACCACTGATCGTTTCTATCGATGCAAACGGAGACAACCTCTTTGAAGAAAGAAAGGTTGAATACAATAAGAAGAAAGATGCTGCTACAGAAGAGATTTGTAAGCATGTAAGCTTTATTAAATAATTAGGATAATAATTACAGTAAATCCTTGAGAACCCTTTTATACTAATGTAAGTTATGCAGTTTTCCCCCGGGCGATTCCTCCTAAAGAGCCCGGGGGATTTTTATACCAAACTAAAAATGTTCTGTCCTCTAACAAAAATTATGTGGTATAATGCTCAAAGTTGAATTGATTTTGTATAAAAACTGGAGGAAGAATCAATGTTATATACAATCCCGGATTATTACCATGAATTTTCCTGTATTGCAGGCGAATGTGAAGATACATGCTGCGCCGGCTGGCAGATTGTGGCGGACGAAGCAGCGTTGAAAAAATATAAGAAAGTAACCGGATCATTTAGAAAAAGATTAAGAAAGTCCATTAACTGGAAAGAAGGAACCTTTAAGCAGGACAAGAATAAGCGCTGTGCCTTTTTAAATGATGAAAATCTCTGTGATATGTATACAGCACTCGGTGAAAAAAGTCTGTGCCGGACTTGTAAGATGTATCCAAGACACGTAGAAGAATTTGAAGATGTCCGAGAGATGACGTTGTCTGTATCCTGTCCGGAGGTGGCAAGAATTCTGCTTGGTAAAAAGGAACCGGTGCGCTTTCTGACATATGAAAGCAACAAGGAAGAAGAATATGATGATTTTGATCCATTCTTGTATTCAAAATTGGTAGATGCAAGAAAAGTGATGATCAATATCCTTCAGGACAGAAGTAAGAGACTGGATCTGCGGGTTGGTCTGGTGCTGGCGATCGCACATGACTTGCAGGTGCGGATCAAAAGAGAAGATATCTTTTCCATTGATGATGTATTTGAAAAATATCAGACGGAGAAGGCGGTGCAATTCGTTGAAGCAAAATTATCAGAAGATGAAGACTATGCATTTATTAAGAAAATGTTCCAGAATCAATATCTGATGGAACGGTTACGGGATGACTGGGAACCGTATCTTCTGGAGGCGGAGAGCTTGCTTTACGGAGATGCCGTCTGTAGTGGAAGTGAAGAACAATGTACAAAGTACAAAGAACAGTATACAAAGAACAAACGAGAATTCCACACGTGGCTGAACACATATATGCCGGACTATGAGATCCAGTATGAACAGCTCCTGGTATATTTCATCAGCACCTATTTCTGCGGTGCAGTCTATGATGGAGAGGGATATGTGAAGGTACAGATGGCGGTTGTCAGTGTACTTTTGATCCACGAACTTCTGCTGGCACAGTGGCTGAAGAATGAGAAGACACTGGAGATGGAGGATGTGATAGATACCGTATATCGTTATTCCAGAGAACTGGAGCATTCCGATCCGAATCTGAACCTGATGGAAAAGCTGATGAGGAGAGATCTGTTATCCTGGTTTAAGAAAGAAAATGACGGTGATAAGGAGATGGACAGGCATTAAAATTGAAACTACAGTTGCAAAATACCATACAGGTATGTTATAACTTTTAGAAGGGAATGAAGTTCTCCCTTAGTGATCATACTAGAACCGCTTATAAAGCTGATGACTTCTGCGAATAATGACGCAGAAAGTCTCAGCTTTTTCTGCGTTTATAGATCGCTATGCGGTTGAAAGAAACTGCCAGTGGCAGATTCTGTAGATAAGGAGGAATATAAAATGTTACTAAGCGTTGCGCTGATCCTGCTCTGTGGTATGGGGATGAGCTGGATCTGTAAAAAATTAAAACTGCCGGGGCTTCTGGGAATGCTTCTCACCGGTATCGTTCTGGGACCGTATGTGCTGAATCTTCTGGATGAAAATCTGTTAAATATTTCATCGGAACTTAGGAAGATGGCACTGATCATTATTCTGATGAGGGCCGGATTAGGGCTTGACATTTCCGGTTTGAAAAAAATCGGGCGTCCGGCGGTAATGATGTGCTTTGTACCGGCGAGTTTTGAGCTGTTGGGAATGTTAGTGCTGGCACCAAGGTTACTGGGACTTTCTGTGCTGGAAGCGGCAATATTAGGATCTGTACTTGCGGCGGTTTCACCGGCGGTTGTCGTGCCGCGTATGGTAAGATTGATGGAAGAAGGCTATGGAACGGAAAAAGGAATCCCACAGTTGATTCTTGCGGGCGCTTCGGTAGATGATGTATATGTCATCGTATTATTTACGACCTTTTCAGGGATTATGCAGGGAAAAAGCGTATCGGTTATGAGTTTCCTGAATATTCCGATATCTATTATCCTGGGAATGATCATTGGATTACTTGCCGGATGGCTTCTTGCACGGTATTTTGAGAAAGTACATATCCGGGATACCGTAAAGGTATTAATCTTACTCAGTATTTCATTTTTACTGGTAGTGGCAGAAGATCATATGACAACTGCAATTACGTTCTCGGCGTTAATTGCAGTGATGTTTCTGGGAGTGGGCTTACAGAAATACAGGGAAGTGGCTGCAAAAAGGATTGCAGTAAAATGTGGAAAGATGTGGGTGGCAGCAGAGGTATTCTTATTCGTACTGGTTGGTGCGACTGTAAATATCGGATATCTGTCTCATGTAGGACTCAAGGCAGTCGTTTTAATCTGTGGCGCACTGATCTTCCGAATGACAGGGGTCTTTGTATGTCTGCTTGGAACGGATATGAATGGAAAAGAAAAGTTATTTACGATGATGGCATACACACCGAAAGCAACCGTACAGGCTGCAATCGGAGGAATTCCTCTGGCGCTTGGATTTGCCTGTGGCGATGTGGTTCTGACGGTAGCAGTGCTTGCAATTGTACTGACTGCACCGCTTGGAGCATTTGCGATTGATAGCAGTTACAAAAAATTTCTGGCAAAAACTAAGTGATTCCATTGCAATGTATTCTCAGTATAAAATAAAGTAGATCCAATATCTGATTGACAAATGGCAGTTCTGTGATATCATATAAAACATATAGGAAAAGAAAGAAAACTATGTTCATATAATAAAGGAACACAAAAATAACATGAAATAAACGGAGGACTGCCATATGACAAGAGAAGAAGCATGGGAATTATTAACCGAATATAACCAGGATGAATTTCATCTCCTGCATGCACAGACGGTAGAGAATACGATGCGTTATTTTGCAAGAGAGCTCGGGTTTGCGGATGAGGAAGATTTCTGGGGAATCGTAGGACTTTTACACGATCTGGATTTTGAAAAATATCCGGAAGAACACTGTATCAAATCGCAGGAGATCATGAAAGAACGGGGAATTGATGAGAAGATCATCCATGCAACGGCGAGTCACGGCTATGCGATTACAGTGGATATCAAACCGGAGCACGAGATGGAAAAAATATTGTATGCGGTTGACGAACTGACGGGTCTGATCGGAGCTGTTGTATTGATGCGTCCGTCAAAAAGTGTACAGGATCTGACATTAAAGTCTGTAAAGAAAAAATACAAGAGCAAGAATTTCGCAGCAGGATGTTCCAGAGAAGTCATCGAACGCGGAGCGGATATGCTTGGATGGACACTGGAAGATCTGATTCAGAGAACAATTGATGCTTTGAAGACATTCCAGGATTAAAAAAGGCGAAAAAGGATAACGGACGAATGGTTCGGAGGATTGGCATTTGTCAAAAAATGTGATATCATAGTAATTAAGTAGGAGATGAACCGGGAGAAGAGACCCGGATGAAAGGTGAAGTACTATGAAGATATCAACAAAGGGCAGATATGCACTGAGAATTATGATTGATCTGGCAGAGAATGCAAATGGGGAATATATTCGTCTGAAAGACATATCGGCAAGACAGGGAATTACATTAAAATATATGGAACAGATTATGCCGATGCTGACAAAGGCCGGATATGTAAGAAGTTATCGTGGCAATAACGGTGGTTATATGCTGGCGAAAGAGCCGGAAGAATATACAGCCGGAGATATTATCCGTACAACGGAAGGAAGCCTTGCGCCGATTGCGTGTCTGGATGACGTGCCGAATCGCTGCGAGAGACAGGATCAGTGTTCCACACTTGAGTTCTGGGAAGGACTTAAGAAAGTAATCGACCAGTATGTGGATAGTGTGACACTTGCAGATTTGGTAAATAATCATGAAGAGAAGTGCGGCAAGCTGGATCTGTAAATGTAAATGAATAAAAAACAAGAAAATGTACAGCAGGCAAAAGTCTGCTGTATTTTTTATTTTATAGGAAAGTTCGATTTTGGGCGAACCATTGAACGAAAATAGCCCGCACAGAGGCGGGCACACAGATAGAACGACACCGATTTAGAAGATGTAAAAACCTTCTACACCAGCCTCGTCATCAAACAGATTATCTTCATTTAAGAAATAATCCATATCCAGAAGATCATCTTTGCTCATGTTGCGAATGTCCATAGATGTCATTCCTTCAGGTGGATTATTTATATTTTTTTGCGTAATTCCTCAATGTTAGATTTCATGGTAATGTTCCTCCTTTAGAGGATTATAACACAGATAATCGAAAAAGAATTATGCAGAAGAACGCTTTCCACGAGATTTGGACATGGATTTCTCGTAAAGTTCTTGGAGGGATACGCGTTGGTGGTTGTAATAGAGTTCTAAAAATTCCATTTGATAGTTGCATTCAGGGTATTTCAAAGGGTCGTAACCAAAGGAAGAAAGGATAGCAGTTCGCCATTGGTTGAAACTTCGATAGATGCGACGGCATCTTTATTAAATTCAAACACATCTTCCTTTCTTCGGTTACCTTGTGTAATAACCGGATTTAATTTTGCTATCAGTTCATAACCACCTTTTTTTGCCGCCTCGATATTTGTCTTTTCAGAATAAGCCATATCTCCAATGACTGATTCAATCTGTATCCCAGCAGCTTTACTTTTTTGTACAAGTTTTGGCAGTTCTTTGCCATCTATTTTTTCGCCGCTGGTGATTGTGGCAGCTGTGATGATCCGTTCTTCTGTCATTGCTATGTGTGTTTTATATCCCCAAAATGAAGTATCGGCTGTCTTATGACCAGTTTTTGCATCTTCATCCTTTGAAGTTTCTAAATGTTCCATGTCATCAGTGACAGATTCTTCTAGTAGATTTTAATTTTTCCTGCACTTTTGGATAACTGCAAATTTCTTCATTTCCTTTTATAACATCAATAAGCTGTTTACAGTATTTTAGTTCTTTTTCTAAAGAATCATCTGTGTTTTTATCAGGAAATTTTTCTTTCATTGTTTCATCAATTTCATAGATGCTACGGCGCAGTTTTTTTGATTGTTCCTGGAGTACTTGACGGGGGAGTCTTTTGATTGTATTTTGATTTTGTATGCGTTGCATCCATCATCCATAATAATGTATTTTGACTTAATAATTCCTTTTTCTAATGTTAACTGAACTGTTTTGGCAATCAGCATATCCAAAAGATTCATATCCTTTAAACGTAACTTCCGAAATTTTGTCAATGAACTTGGATTTATAACTTCATCTTCTGGAGCCATGTCCAAAAAATATTTAAAAGACATATCGTATTTAGAACGTTCAACCAGATCAATATCTGATAAATCGTAAATTGATTTCAAAAGAAGATATTTAAATATTCGGATAGGTGGAACTGCATTTCCTCCGTTATCCAGACAATAATTAGCAAGCAATGCATCATAAATAAAGCTAAAATCAACCAATTCTTTTATCTGCCGGAGAAGATTATCTTTTGGGATTATTAATTCATATATTTCCATGTAGAGATTTAGCACCAATTTCTGCTGTTGTTCGATTATAAAAACACCGCCTATATTTGATAGATACATTGTACCAAATATAGAACGGTATAATCTACTTTTTCAGTGCCATCGAACGAGGGGCAGGGGAGTTGAATAGGCGTAGACTATTTTTGTTGACTATTGTGCAAAGAAAAAGTTTGTACGTTTGATATTCTTTAATTCATCTGAAGAAATGTGAAGAGCATTTTTCAATTCATCATTAAGCGGTAGCGGATTTTCGCTGGCAATCACTTTCATGGCGATACTCTGATAAAAGTACGTAATCGTGGAAATCAGACCGACAACGTGCATGGAATTAATGCCGATTGACGGAAGACGCAACGTCAGAATGTCAAAAGGCGGCTTTGTATTTACAAGGATAAAAACCGTACATGTATCGCTGTAGGTAATATCGCCTTCGTAAATATAATTCGCTTCGTAGTAGTTGGATATGTCATCGACATCGTAATACATCGTAGCAGTTAATGACAAATTCTTATTTTCCAGAACTGCCTTCTGCAAGCAGTTCTTTTCTCCGTTAAACCAATAAAGATAAAGTTTGTCAGAAAAATAATTCTGGTACCTTGCAATTTCGGCTGCGCTTTTATCGGTTGAAGTTACGGGGAGCAGAGAGGCTATGTCGATATTCAGAATCTGACAAATGTCTACCAGAGTGTCAATACTTATGAGAACCTCTCCTTTTTCGTATTTGGAAATCGTGGCAACGCTTTTGTTCAATTTTTTGGAGAGATCACTTAAGGTCATGTGTTTGGTCCGGCGTCTTGCCCGAAGCTTTTTGCCAAGTGTTGTGTAAAAATCGCAAGAATCCATATTATCCCTCCTTGATGTTTTTTGATAATGTTAGTTGATAAAAACTAAAAAGTATAAAAAGATTCTAACATATTCTGATAAAAAATGCTACTAGGCAAAATTTTTGTTAGTTTTGAAAGGTAAATTTATTTCATTTTTCTTCAGGTAATAATATTCATAAAGCTGCTTTATGAAATCTGCTATCTGCTCCATCAGATAATGGTTCTTTTGTGCCTGTTCATTCCAGCTGCATGCATGCTCTATATTCCCCCGCCAATGCTTCTGCCGGTTGAATCCCTGATTTTCTATCTTCCATCTGTTTCTTCCCGCATTTACTATTTTTCTGGCATTGTTTTTTGTGATTGTAATGTCTGCAATCCATGCAAACTCTGTTGTTTCTTTTTTTTCATCTGGTTTAATCTTCTTTTCTGTATAATATGTCAGATTTACATCTGTATTCTGAAACATAATCTGATTCTGATATTCTATTTCTGAACCTATCTTTTCTTTTTCCGGCAATGACTGATATTCTTTGGCTATGGATGATGCACTTCCCTTTTTATAACGGATGATATAATTCCAGCTGTTATCTGTGCAGGTCTGTATAACTTTCTGACTGACATACAACCCATCTGCCGTTATAATGATCGGAAGTCTCGGAAACTGTTTCTTAATCTTTTCTGCAACTCTGATAAATGCTTTACTTTCACAGTCCTGTTTTATTTTTTTTTTCACTCTGATTGATATATTCCTCAGAATTCTGGATCGCTTCAGATGCTATACTGCATACAAGGTTATTCCCCAGATAAAGTTTTGCTTCGAGCACGCTTCTGTGATACTTCGTAAATTCATCTGCTTCTCCACGGTTATAGCAGCGACTCAGGTAATATTCATTCTTTTTCTGATATCCCTCATCCAGTTCTGTGGCGTCAATAATGATCTGCCACCTTTTCAACACCCTGGCATCATCAAATGTTTTTCTACGGATCATAGAATAAGCAATATCTTTCTGTATTTTTTCCAGTTCCTCTGGGTTCAGTCTTGCCAAAAATTCATTCTCTATAACACCATGAGGAAGATACTCCTTCTTTTCTTCACTCATGAATGAGTAGAGATTTTCTACAACTGCATCATCATTAAATTTCAGTGTCATTTCCTGCATACTTGAAATTCCGCTTATGCATTTGTAGTACATGGTTCCAAGCATAACCCTCACTGGATATTCAATATAACTTTGATTTCGCGGATCATTCACCTCAGCAAATTTGGCAAATAACTCTGGGTAATATTTATTTTGAATCTTATTGTATTCAACAACTGGATTCTTTTCCGGTCTTCTTTTGGCTCTTTCCTGTTCTCTGTTCATTTTTCTTCCTTTGCGACAAAGTTTTTTCTTTTATTTTACTCCATCGTAAAGGAAGATGCTTTAAATTCAATAAATTTAATGCGAATTATTTTTATCTATTTTCATACAATTTTTGTAATATGAAAAAAATGTATGAAAATAGATAAAAAATAGGAAAAGTAATAGACAGATGCTGCGGTTTCTAAATAGAATTTTCGTATAATGAAAATAATAGTAAAAATTATTGTCGAATGAAGAAACTAGATAAATTTGTGAATAGATTATCAATGTGCAATAATTATTAATGAAAAGAGTACTCATAAAACGTTATAAAGCTGAATGGAGGCGAGGAGATTATGTCTAAGGAAGCAAAAGTAGGATACAAGAAGAATATAGGAACCATTCTTTTGTTATCTTTTGCCGGCTCAATTATTTATGGATTGCCATATTTTCGATCATATTACTATGATACGTATCAGGCAATGTATCACTTGACTAATACGCAGATGGGACTTTTAGGAAGTGCTTACGGCGTGTTGGGTGTATTTTCTTATATTATCGGTGGAGTATTGGCCGATAAAATCAAAGCGAAAAAACTGCTTATTTTTTCGATGATTGCAACTGGTTTGGGTGGATTGCTTCATTTGTTTGTTAATAATTTCTATGCATTGGTAGTGATCTATGGATTATGGGGTGTTACATCTCTTTTGACTTTCTGGCCTGCGCTTATGAAGATTGTCAGAATCCAGGCAACTGAGGAGGAACAAAGCCGTGCTTATGGAACCTTTGAAGGTGGGCGAGGTGTATTCAATGCGGCACATCTTGCAGTGGCAACAGCGATTTTTGGAATTTTTCAGAGAAAGGCAATGCCGACTCTCGGAATTAAAGGAATTATCTGGTTCTATTCGTTGGCACCGTTGATTGTAGGTATTATCTTTATTTTCCTGTTGAAGGAGCCTGAGACCGTTAAAGAAGACGGAACTTCAAGCACTGTTTCATTTAAAGATATTATCAGAGTGTTAAAGATGCCGGTTATGTGGTTGATTATTATCATGATGTACACAAGTTATACTTTTAATATGTCATCATATTATTTTACTCCTTATGCAAGTAATATCATCGGAGTTACAGCCGTGATCGCAGCAATCTTAACGGTCATGTCTCAGTACATCCGTCCGTTTGCGGCAACACTTGGTGGATTTTCCGGAGATAAATTCGGAAGAAGCCATACAATGATTGTTGGTTATATTTTGATGATCGCCGGTGTGGTTATCATGGACGTTACAGGCAAAATGGCTTCGGATAGCAGAATGATATTGGTTGTGGCGGCTTGTGTGCTGGTATATGCAGGTATGTTTATAAACTTTGGTCTGTACTTCTCGTTTATTTCAGAAGGTGGTATTCCGGTGGAATTAGGAGGAGTTGCAATTGGTATGGCGTCCACATTTGGATATTTGCCGGAAGTTTTGAGTTATACAATCGCAGGTAAATTGTTAGATACTTATCCGGGATATCAGGGATATCACCTGAATTTCCTGTATATGATCGCGATGGGCGTGATTGGATTAATCGTTGCGATTATCTGGACAAAAAAGTATGGAAAGAAAAAAGCAGATGCTACAGAAGCATAATAAAAAAGAAGGAGGGTTAAATTATGGCTAAAGTAGAATCAACAGTAAAAAGAGTAATGGCGCGAGATGAATTTCCTTACGAGTGGGATGTGATCGAGAACGAATGGATTACAATGTCTGATGGCTGCCGCCTTTCGGCGCGTGTTTGGCATCCTAAGACAGATAAACCGGTTCCTACAATATTTGAGACACAGCCGTATCGTAAGAGAGATGGAATGCGTGGAAGAGATGAACCGATGTATGGTTTCTTTGCAGGTATGGGATATAACGTAGTTCGCGTAGATATGCGTGGAGCAGGAGAGTCTGACCAGTGTTTCTATGATGAATACCTGAAACAGGAACAGGATGATGCGGTAGAATGCATCGAATGGATTGCCGAGCAGCCATGGTGTGACGGAAATGTCGGAATGATGGGAAAATCATGGAGTGGGTTTAACTCATTGCAGGTTGCGGCAAGACAGCCAAAAGGATTAAGAGCGATCATCTGTGTAGGATTTGTTGATGACAGATATACACAGGATATTCATTATAAAGGTGGATGCCTGTTGAATGATAACTTCTGGTGGGGCAATATTATGCTGGCATACATGTGCCGCGCGATTGATTCGGAGATCAAACCGGATACATGGAAAGAAGAGTCTGTTAAACGTTTGGAGGAAATGCCACTTTGGCCGGCTAACTGGATGGAACATCAGACAAGAGATGATTACTGGAAACACGGCTCTGTAAGTGTGAATTATGACGATATTAAAGTTCCTGTATTTGCACTGGATGGATGGGCTGATTCTTATACAAACAGTGTATTAACTTTGATGGAAGGATTAAGTGTTCCGAGAAAAGCACTGATCGGACCTTGGGCACATGTATTTGCTCATGACGGAATGCCTCAGCCGGCAATTGATTTCCTTGGTGAAGCTACAAAATGGTGGGATAAATGGCTGAAAGGTGTTGATAACGACACATTAGACTGCCCGATGGTACAGGTGTGGTTGGAAGACAGCATGGAACCAGAAACTGTACATCCGCTTAGTGATGGACGCTGGGTTGCATTGGACGGATGGCCGTCAAAAGATGTTGCTATGAAAACACTTTCTATGACATACGGACATCTTCAGGATGAAGCAAATACAAAGAAAGAAATCGTAGATCTTTGCACACTTCCAAATCACGGACTCCTGGCAAATGAGTGGATGGGAGCAGGTGTTCTCGGGGAGTCTCCGGCAGACATGAGAGTAGATGATGGAATGGCAATGGTATTTGATTCGGATATATTAGAGGAAGAAGTAGAGATTCTTGGATATCCGGAATTTGAGGTAGAGTTTACCTGCGATAAGCCAAATGCATTTATGTATGCTCAGCTGAGTGATATCCATCCGGATGGAGCTTCAACAAGAGTTTCTTATGGACTTATGAATCTGACGCATTTAGAGGGGCATGATAAGGTGGTATACCTTGAAGAAGGTAAGACATATAAAGCAAAAGTACAGTTGGATGTGTGTGGACATAACTTCCCGAAAGGACACAGAATCAGACTTTCTATTGCAAACTCATTCTGGCCAATGATCTGGCCATCACCGGAGCTTGCAACATTAAAACTGGATCTGTCTACTGCTAAATTTGCATTACCGATGTTCTCAGGAAAAGATGCGGAAGGTCCGAATATGGAAGCCAGATGTGCGCCGCTTACTCCGATGACAACATTATCACCTGGTCGTGTAGACCGTACAATTGAGTATGATCTGCTCACGGATTCATGGACATCTATTACAAACGGTGTTGGTGGAGTGTTTGGAGAGGGTATCTATCGCTTTGATGATATTGGAACGGTAGTAGAACATAACCTCAAGAGAGAACTGACGATGAGCAACAAAGATCCGTTGTCAGCCAAATATACTATTACGCAGAAGATGAAGAACGGCCGTGATGGATGGCTGACAGATTGTGATATCGTTGTTACTCAGACTGCTGATAAAGATAACTTCTATATTACCGGACACATGGATGCATCAATTAATGATGAACATGTATTCCACAGAGATTATGACTACAAAGTAAAGAGAAATGGAATTTAAAAAGGGGCGAGGCGATTGAAAGAAAAAAGTATTACATTCTGGGAACTTGTGCTTATGAATGTATCTGCCCTTTATGGAATCCGCTGGATTGCAAAATCAACCTCAGACAGTTTTGGCCTGGGGTTGGGAGCAATCCCGATGTGGATCATATTTATGCTGATATTCTTTGTGCCGCAGGCGCTGATGTGTGCGGAACTGGCAACAGCATATCCTACAGATGGAGGTCTGAATGACTGGGTTAAAATTGCATTCGGAACAAAATATGGATTTTTAGTATCCTGGATGCATTGGACGGCACTTATTTTCTGGTATGCATCTTTTCTGACATTTTTCTCAATCAATTTTACTTACATGATTGGGAAACCAGAACTTGCAGATAACAAAATATTAGTATTGATTATGTCGTTGGTTGTTTTCTGGGCGTTGTCGTTTGCGAGTATGCGTGGTATGAAATTTGGAAAATACTTTACCAGTGTAGGTGCGCTGGGTTCGGTGGTACCGACGGTGTGTCTGATTGGTATGGCAATTCTGGCAGTGGTAGTGTTCAAAAAGGCACCAAGTGCATCTGAGTATACGATAGCAACATTGACCCCTAAGCTAAATATGAATTCGCTGGTTGCAATTTCGGGAATTACATTTGCGTATACAGGAGCTGAATTTACAGCAAACTTCGCTTCTGAAATGAAAAATCCTCAGAAAGATTATCCAAGAGCAATCATGATTGCTGCCGGAACAATCTGCGTATTATATGTGATTGGTTCGGTATGTATGACAATGCTGATGCCGACGTCAGAAATCTTTGCGTATACAGGGACTTTGGATGCATTAGTAATTGCCTGCAATCTCCTGGAAGTTCCTCAATTTTTTGTTCAGATCGTAGCATTTGGAATTACTTTGTCGATATTTGGAGCGGTAGTGCTGTATATTGCGCAACCGACAAAGATGTTGTTTGGATATTCTGAACCGGGAATCTTTCCGGAGAAGATTACGAAGAAAAATGAGCATGACATTCCGGAGAAGGCGATTTTATTTCAGGCGATACTTGTTTCTCTGCTGCTTGCAGGCGTGGCAGTTTTCCCGGCAGTTGAAACGATTTACAATGTATTAATTACTATGACCGCGTTGACATCGTTGTTTCCGTATGTTCTTTTGTTTGCGGCATATATTAAAATTAAACGGAAAAAGGTTGATAAACCTGGGTTGTATCAGATGACAAAAAATAAAAAGTGGGGATGCTTTCTTGGGTATATGGAATTGGTAATCTGCGTGATTGCGATTGTGTGCTCGGCACTTCCAGTTATGACAACTTTTAAAGAAAATGTAGTCTATGAAGTTGAAATGATAGGCGGAGGTTTATTAGTTATCGTGTCTGGATTGTGGTTGTGGAAACGTTCGGGCTTGAAAAATAAGACATTTGAAATAGAATGATTTTAATTAAAGAGAAGGCTAAAAAGGATCTTTTGAAAACGTTGGGTTTCAAAAGGTCTTTTTTATGCAAAATTGGCATGCACAAAAACATAAAAACTGGCTGTTTAAAAAATACCAGATGAGCGTATGATAGGACTCAAAGAAAATTCACAGAAAACAGATAGGAAAGGTACAGGAATTATGAAAGAGAACAGATATGAATTAAATAAGCAGCTGGCACAGATGTTAAAAGGCGGAGTTATCATGGATGTAACAACTCCGGAGCAGGCAAAGATCGCAGAAGAAGCAGGTGCATGTGCAGTCATGGCACTGGAAAGAATCCCGGCAGATATCCGTGCAGCAGGCGGCGTATCCCGCATGAGCGATCCGAAGATGATCCGCGGCATTCAGGAAGCGGTATCCATTCCGGTTATGGCAAAATGCAGAATCGGACATTTTGTAGAAGCGCAGATCCTGGAAGCAATTGAGATTGATTATATCGATGAAAGCGAAGTACTTTCACCGGCCGATGACATTTACCACATTAATAAAAAAGAGTTCAAAGTACCATTTGTATGTGGTGCAAGAGATCTCGGCGAGGCACTCCGCCGTATCGCAGAGGGTGCATCCATGATCCGTACAAAAGGCGAGCCGGGAACCGGAGATGTTGTACAGGCAGTACGTCATATGAGAGCCATGAATGCGGAGATCCGCCGCATCCAGAACTTAAGAGCAGACGAATTATTCGAAGCAGCAAAACAGTTACAGGTTCCGGTTGATCTTGTGGAATATGTTCATGAAAATGGAAAGCTTCCGGTCGTAAACTTTGCAGCAGGCGGAGTTGCGACACCGGCAGATGCGGCACTGATGATGCAGCTTGGAGCAGAAGGTGTATTCGTAGGGTCCGGAATCTTCAAATCTGGTAATCCTGCAAAGCGTGCGGCTTCTATTGTGAAAGCAGTTACGAACTACACAGATGCAAAACTGATCGCTGAACTTTCGACAGATCTTGGCGAAGCAATGGTAGGAATCAACGAACAGGAAATTGAATTATTAATGGCAGAAAGAGGAAAGTAAGATGACGATTGCAATCTTGGCAATGCAGGGAGCATTCTTAGAGCATGGACAGATGCTGGACCGCCTGGGCGTGGAACATTTTGAAATCCGGAAAAAAGAAGATCTGAACCGTCACTTTGATGGTCTGATCCTTCCGGGTGGAGAAAGTACCGTTATGAGAAAGCTTCTGATCGAACTGGACATTTACGATACATTGAAACAGAAGATTGAAGACGGGCTTCCGGTATTCGGAACCTGCGCCGGACTGATCCTTTTGGCAGAGCGGGTGGAAGACGGAGTTCCATGTTTTGGTACGATGAATATTCTGGCAAAGCGGAATGCGTATGGAAGACAGCTTGGAAGCTTTTATACAGAAGATGAGATGAAAGAAATTGGAAAGATTCCAATGACATTCATCCGTGCACCGTATATTGACGATGTCTACGGAGAGGCAGAGATACTTGCCGTAGTAGATGGAAAAGTTGTGGCCGCAAGACAGGGCAGCCAGCTTGCAACTGCGTTTCATCCGGAACTGAATGATGATACAAGTGTGCATGCATATTTTGTAGAAATGATAAAAGGAAGCAAGGCACAGGCTGTATAGAAACGTCATTTATAATATGAAGACGGAACGACATTTTATGTAATAGGATAGTACTGTGTTTTTGAAAAGGAGATGTAAAAAACTCGATTGAGTTTTTTTACATCCCCTTTTTTGCGCTTGTTGTCTTCATTTTTAAGAGAAAATAATTTACCACGTTAAAATTGTACAAAAATAAAAACAAATAAAATCCACAAAACATAGTTGACAAATAGGAAATATATGAATATAATACAAAACATATCAAACAGATAGGAAAACTAAAATACAAAAAAGGAGAACAAAGCGATGGTAAGAAGATATGTAGAAACAAGCAAAAAGAACATGATGTGTTGTTGCTGTATGATGTCGATGATGGATACAGCTTGTTAATCATGCATATCATGTTACCTGAGATAAGATAGAGATAAGAAGAAGCGGGTACACGATATCAGGATGTATCCGCTTTTATTATATCCAGATAGGCGGACACGATGAAAGGAGTTCGAAAATGGCAGTAAAACTGATTGATGAATTACAAAAAGAAATAAAAGCGGCCGGCGAAGCAGTTAAGCAGGAAGCGTATGAAAAAGCATATGATCATGTATTTCAGATCCTCGATAATCTGGAAAAGTTGTTGAATGACAACAGATACCTGGAAGGAAATGAGATTACAGAGGAAGACAAGCGATTATACGACATCTTGATCCGGTTCGATGCAGTCTATTATTTCAAACAGAGACTGAACAGAAAGGCATTGAGGGATTATGACAACCTTTGGAATTACGCAAAAGAATTATACAGCATTCCGGAGTATAAAGAATTTGCAGATTTCGAAAAGATCAAACAAGAAGAACTTCTCGGAACCAAAGAAGAAAACCCATACCAGATCGTAGGACTTGGACCGGATGAAAGTTACTGGAATGAACCGAACAACAGAGCAGAGAAATTTGCTTAGAATATACAGTATCGATAAGAAGGAGAACGGCATTTGTCTACAGATCTGTTCGAATAAAACAGAAGAAAAGATAGAAGAAAGTCAGAAAAAAGGAGACAGTGACATGGCAGAATTTGATTATGAAGTAGTAAATGGAAGAAAGATTAGAGTTCGTCCGGTAGAGACAGTTTCAGAAGTAGATGAGAACGGATATTTTGTCCGCCAGCCAAACCATTTTACTGAAGGATTCGGAGAAGGAAAGAATCCGGTAGAAGCAGGCAGATACAGACTGGTGTGGGCAAAGCTTTGCCACTGGTCTAACAGAGCTTCTATTGTAAGAGAACTTCTTGGATTAGATGAAGCGATCAGCGTGAATATGGTAGATCATGCAGATCATGAAAAGAACCTTGGATGGGAATTCGTATATGACAAAGATAACGTAGATCCGGTTCTGGATATTCAGTTCTTAAGTGAAGCATATTACAAAGCAGACGATGATTATACAGGAAGAACTACCGTACCTGCACTGATCGATGTAAAGACAGGAAAAGTAGTAAATAACGATTATCATAAGCTGACTAATTATTTTGAAGTAGATTTCAAACCATTCCATAAAAAGAATGCGCCGGATCTGTATCCGGAAGAGTTAAGAAATGAGATCGACGAGATGAACTACTGGCTGTTCGATAACATCAACAACGGAGTATACAAGACAACCTTCTGCAGATCGAAAGAAGCTTACTGGGATGCATACAATTCTTTCTACGCGGCAATGGATCTGCTGGAAGAAAGACTGGAGAACCGAAGATTCTTATTCGGAGATTATGTAACAGACAGTGATGTGAGACTTTATGTAACACTTGCAAGACTGGATATCCGTTATACACATCAGCTCGGACACACCAAACATCCACTGTTCACTTACAAGAACCTGTGGGCATATGCAAGAGACCTATATCAGATTCCGGCATTCAAGAACAATACATATTTTAAAGATTTTGCAAACCCGGATAACAAGAAACAGGGAAGAACATTCGAGTCATTCAATGCAAGATTCTTAGATGAGATTGACTTTGATGCATACTGGGGAGCACCTCATAACAGAGCAAGACTCAGCAGCGATCCGGGTAATAAATTCAGAACAGAAAAACAGGATTAAGAAAATATACAGCAGCGATATAGAAGAACAATACAGAAAGGCAGGAATCGTAAGATGGCAGAACATGAATATTATGAAGTAAACGGAAGACAGATCAGAGTCAGACCTACAGAGTCTGGTCAGGAAATAGATGAATATGGAAACTTTCACAGACAGCCGAATCATTTCACAAAAGGATTCGGAGAAGGAGAAAACCCGGTAGAAGCAGACAGATATATCTTATTCTGGGGAAAAGGATGCAACTGGTCCAACAGAGCATCGATCGCAAGAGAGTTACTCGGACTTGATAAGGCAATCAAAGTTGAAATCGTAGACTGGGGCGATTATGAAAAACCACTTGGATGGGAATTCGTAAACTCACCGAATCATATTAACAAGGAGACGGGAGCACAGTTCTTAAGTGAATTATATTACAACGCAGATGATGATTATGAAGGAAGAACTACCGTACCGGCATTGGTAGATTACAAAGAGAAAAAAGTAGTAAATAACGATTACCACCATCTGACGAATCATTTCGAGACAGCATTTAAGCCGTTACATAAAAAAGGAGCGCCGGATCTATATCCGGAAGAATTGAGAGAAGAGATCGATAAGCTGAATGTATGGTTGTTTGAAAATGTCAATAATGCTGTATACCGTGCACAGTTCGCAGAAAGTTTACAGGCATTCAAAGATGGTTATGAGACATTCTTCGCAGGACTTGAGGCAATGGACAAACGGCTGGAGAATCAGAGATTCTTATTCGGAGATTACATTACAGACAGTGACATCCGCCTGTATACAACACTTGCAAGATTTGACTACAGCTATTCTAGAAATATCGGACCTTGCGTACACAGACTGGTAGATTACAAGAACCAGTGGCCATATGCAAGAGATTTGTATCAGATCCCGGCATTCAGACACAATACATATTTCAAAGATTTCGCAGCATCTGAGGATCTTACGCATGCACCGGAAGATTACTGGGAGAATGTATATTACGACATTGTTGTACAGGAGACGGACTGGGATACAATCTGGAGCCAGCCAACCGGAAGAGAAGCACTAAGTAAGGATCCGGCTCATAAGTGGAAAGCAGAAAAATAGGCAGAAAACAGATACAAAAAACAGGAGGAAGAACCGATGGAAGCAATCCGTGTAACAGATAAAGAATGGGAGATCGCAGGAGTCCATTATGTGAGGACTGAGGCCATGTGCAATGGATTTGGTGTGTCACTGGAGATGGAATTCGGTGAAGATAAGGCAGGCGATGAATACATACTGGTGCTGGATGGAATCCATCCGGTATCGACCTGCAGACTGCATCAGCTGGATGAAAATACCGGAAAGATTGAAAGAGTCGCAACACTTAAGGAATACCGCGGACAGCATTATGGAGCAGCGGCAATCACTGCGGCAGAAGAGTGGTTTGCAGAACGCGGTGTGAAAAAGATCTTTATCAACTCCAGAACCGAAGCAGTTGGATTCTATGAAAAACTTGGTTATGTGGCAGATCCAAAGCAGATTACAGGAACCGGAGCATTCCAGTGTATCATGACGGAAAAACAGCTGTAACCTGCAGGGGACAGAAAAATAGAGATGAAAAGCAGAGAAACGAATAAAGTATAAAGAGGGAGAATGTATTATGAAAAGAAATAAACTGGTAAGTATAGCAGCAATCACTGTAGCACTTGGAGTACTGGCAACCGGATGTGCCGGAGGATCCGGATCTTCCAAAAGTGACAGCAAAAGTTCCGGCGGAACGAAGACGGTAACAGTAAAAGCAGGAACCGGAGCGAATGTAAAGCCTTATACCTATGTAGGAGATGACAATGAGACAACAGGATATGATGTCGAAGTATTAAAAGAAGTCTTTGACCGTTTAGACGGATATGATCTTCAGATTGAAGTAACAGATATCCCTTCTGTATTCTCCGGAGTTACAAGCGGAACTTATCAGATCGGAGTCAATAACTTCTCATACAATGAAGAAAGAGCGAAATCTTATCTGTACTCTTATCCATATGACAAAATCGGATATGTATTCATTACCAAAAAAGGTGCACCGGAAGTAAAAACATTTGCAGATGCAGCAGGAAAATCCTTTGAAGGACAGTCCGGTGTCAGTGTTACAACAGCAATCGAGAGCTGGAATGAAAAGAATCCGGATAAGAAAATCGACATTACTTATACTGATGCAGATACAGCAATCACATTACAGCATATCGAAGATGGAACAACAGATCTTGCAATCATTGATGTGGCAATGTACAACGCATATCAGAAAGAATACAACTATGATGTAGTTGCTAATCAGATCTCTGATGAAGATGCAAAAGCAATCGCAGATAACAGCTATGCTTATTACATTTTCCCGAAAGATCAGGAAGAACTCAGAGACAAAGTAGACGAGCAGTTAAAAGAACTGAAAAAGGATGGAACACTTAGCAAATTAAGCCAGAAATATTTCGGACAGGATACAGCTCCGGAAGATGATCAGTTTGAAAAAACTCCAAACTAACATCAGTCTGGAATCCAGAAAGGAAGAATCAGCATGAGTAATTTATTTGATATTAAGATGGTATTTACCCAGATACCGGATCTGTTAACCTATCTGCCGGTGACACTGGAACTGGCAGTGGTATCCATGATCGTCAGCCTGATCCTCGGACTGATCCTCGGACTGATCAAGATGAAAAAGATACCGGTATTAAAACAGCTTGCCAATCTGTATATTTCAGTGATCCGTGGAACTCCGGTACTGGTACAGTTGTATGTAACATACTTTGGAATCCCGATGATCTTAAAAGCCATCAATTTGAAATATGGAACGAATTATAATGCCAACGGCGTGGCACCGATCATCTATGCATTTATCGCACTGGCAGTCAATGAATCGGCATACAATGCAGAAGTGATCAGAGCTTCACTGGAATCTGTACCGAAGGGACAGATCGAGGCAGCCAATGCACTTGGCATGACATATTTCCAGGCATTACGAAGAGTGATTCTTCCGGAAGCAATCGTAGTTGCATTACCTTCACTTGGTAACTCCTTTATCGGACTGATCAAGGGAACATCGCTTGCATTCGTCTGTGCGGTTGTAGAGATGACGGCAGCAGGAAAGATCATCGCAGGACGTACATACCGTTACTTTGAAGTCTATGTATCTCTGGCGATCATTTACTGGATCATTACGATCATCGTAGAGCAGGGAATCAAACTGATTGAGAAGAAGATCCGCATACCGGAGAATGCACCGGCAATACAGACAGATGAGGGGGCATTGAACCAATGATCGAAGTGAAAAATATTTCCAAAAAATTCAATAATAACGTGGTCTTAAACGGCATCGACCTGAACATCAACAAAGGTGATGTTGTAGCGATCATCGGACCATCCGGAACCGGAAAGTCAACATTCTTACGCTGCCTGAACAGGTTAGAGAAGCCGGAAAGCGGAAGCATCAGCATCGGAGACCTGAGCGTAGATCTGGCACGCAGTGATAAAAAGTCACTGGTAGAGCTTAGAAAAAAGACCAGTATGGTATTCCAGGGATTCAATCTCTTTTCCAAAAAGACAGCATTGGAAAATGTAATGGAAGGCCTGATCATCGTAAAGAAAATGGACAAGAAAAAAGCAGAAGAGATCGCAAGAGAACAGCTTAAGAACGTAGGACTTCTGGAATGGGCGAATCATTATCCGGCACATTTATCCGGAGGACAACAGCAGAGAGTTGCGATTGCAAGAGCACTTGCGATGGAGCCGGAACTGTTACTTCTCGATGAGCCGACATCTGCACTGGATCCGGAGCTTGTAGGAGAAGTACTAGATACGATCAAGAAGGCAGCGAATGAAGGATATACAATGCTTTTAGTATCTCATGAGATGAACTTTGTAAAGAATGTTGCAACAAGAGTTATCTTCCTTGAGAATGGTAAGATCATCGAGGACGGACCTCCGAAGGAAGTGTTCAATCATCCAAAGAGTGATCGTGTGAGAGAGTTCTTTGCAAAGATCAACCGTATGGTGGAACCGGAATATTCTATCTAGTTACAGAACCTGCTGCGGGCAGGTTCTTAGTGTATAAGCAGGAGATTTAGAACATGAGCATTTGGATAAAAACAGATAAAGAAAATGTAGACTGCCGGACGGATATAGATTCGGAGACAATGAATACGAGAGGAGAACAAAAGAATGAGAATATCATCAGATAAATGGACTGGAAAAGAAGTAGATAAAAGTGGAAAATTCGTACGGCAGAAGAACCGGTTTGATACACCATTCGGAGAAGAAGAAGGACAACTCCCGGTAGAAGCCGGTAGATACAGACTTCTCTGGGCACCGGTATGCCCGTGGGCGCACAGAAGTATTATCGTGAGAAAATTACTGGGACTGGAGGATGTGATCAGTGTCGGAAAAGCAGACCCAAAGCGTCCGAATGTATCAAGAAGCGACTGGGCATTTACCCTGGATGAAGGTGACGCAGATCCGGTACTTGGAATCCACTACATCAGCGAAGTGTATTTAAAAGCAGACCCGGATTATCAGGGAAGATTTACCGTACCGGCACTGGTTGATCTGAAGACGAAGAAAGTTGTAAATAATGATTACTTTCATCTGACACTGTATTTTGAGACTGCATGGAAGAAATATCACAAACCGGGAGTTCCGGATCTTTATCCGGAAGAGTTGCGAGAAGAGATTGATGCCCTAAATGATATCATTTTCAGAGAAGTAAATAACGGAGTGTACAAAG
>ULZQ01063721.1_pt1 | contig 22316 bp, 17 predicted proteins | sample 1963261 | NCBI WGS metagenome assembly ULZQ01 (sample SAMEA4835893, study PRJEB28245) | human gut metagenome | biome: gut microbiome; material: fecal sample | place: Denmark | collected 2008 | reverse complement strand
TAACCGTAGACGGACACGAAGCCGACCTCGACCTGGGACACTACGAAAGATTCCTAGGCATACAAACGACAAAGGCGAACAACATTACTACGGGACGCATCTACAAGAGCGTCATTGATAAAGAACGTCGTGGTGATTATTTGGGTAAAACCATTCAGGTGATTCCTCATATCACAGATGAGATCAAACGGAACGTAAAGTTGCTCGGCAACAAATACAAGTTCGATTTTGTAATTACTGAAATCGGCGGTACGGTAGGCGACATCGAGTCACTCCCCTACCTCGAAAGCATCCGTCAGTTGAAATGGGAACTAGGCAAGAACGCTCTTTGCGTACACCTGACTTATGTTCCTTATCTTGCCGCTGCCGGAGAACTGAAAACTAAACCGACACAACACTCGGTTAAAGAACTTCAGAGCGTAGGTATCCAACCGGATATACTGGTATTGCGTGCCGAACATCCATTGAGTGACGGACTGCGTAAGAAAGTAGCACAATTCTGTAATGTAGACGACAAAGCCGTAGTGCAGTCTATTGACGCGGAAACTATCTATGAAGTTCCTATCCTGATGCAGGCACAGGGACTGGACAGCACCATTCTTGAAAAAATGGGATTGCCGATAGGTGAAACTCCGGGACTCGGTCCATGGCGTAAATTCCTTGAACGCCGGCATGCTGCAGAAACAAAAGAACCGATCAATATCGCTTTGGTTGGAAAATACGACTTGCAGGATGCTTACAAGTCAATCCGTGAGGCTTTGTCACAGGCTGGTACTTACAACGACCGTAAAGTAGAAGTACATTTCGTTAACAGTGAAAAACTGACTGACGAAAATGTAGGCGAAGCACTGAAAGGTATGGCGGGGGTGATGATCGGTCCGGGATTCGGTCAACGTGGTATCGACGGCAAGTTTGTTGCTATCAAATATACGCGTACACATGATATTCCGACTTTCGGTATTTGTCTGGGCATGCAATGTATCGCTATCGAGTTTGCCCGTAACGTACTGGGATTTGCTGATGCCAACTCACGTGAAATGGATGAAAAGACTCCGCATAACGTGATTGACATCATGGAAGAACAGAAGGCAATTACCAACATGGGCGGTACGATGCGTCTGGGTGCTTACGAATGTGTATTGCAGAAAGGTTCGAAAGTTTTTGAAGCTTATGGACAAGAACATATTCAGGAGCGCCACCGTCACCGTTACGAGTTCAACAACGACTACAAAGCACAATACGAAGCCGCCGGCATGAAATGCACTGGTATCAATCCGGAATCGGATCTAGTGGAAATCGTAGAGATTCCGGCTTTGAAGTGGTATGTCGGTACTCAGTTTCATCCGGAATACAGCAGTACGGTATTGAACCCTCATCCGTTGTTCGTGGCGTTTGTGAAAGCTGCTATCGAAAACGAAAAGTAATTTATAATTTGTAATTAAAATAAGAATGGATAAAAATACCATTACAGGTCTCGTTTTAATAGGTATATTATTGGTAGGATTCAGTTTTCTGAGCCGTCCGAGCGAGGAGCAGATTGCTGCACAGAAGAAATACTACGATTCCATTGCCTTGGTACAACAGCAAGAGGAAGCGCTGAAAGCGAAAACGGAAGCCGCATTGGCCAACAACAAGAAAGAAGTTGCAACAACAGCCGATTCTTCCGCCTTGTTCTTCAACGCCATGCACGGAACTGATTCTAAAATCAGCATCCAGAACAATGTAGCGGAAATCACTTTTGCAACAAAAGGCGGACGTGTATATTCAGCTACACTGAAAGAGTACATGGCACAGGATAAAAAGACACCGATTGTACTGTTCGACGGTGATGATGCTTCGATGAACTTCAACTTCTATAACAAGGAAGGGGCGATCCAGACAAAGGATTACTTCTTTGAAGCAGTGAACAAGACGGACAGCAGCGTGACTATGCGTCTGGCTGCGGATAGCGCAAGCTACATCGATTTCATCTATACACTGAAACCGGACAGCTACCTGATGAACTTTGAAATCAAAGCGACAGGTATGGCAGACAAATTGGCCAGCACTAACTATGTAGATATTGACTGGTCCCAACGTGCCCGCCAACTGGAAAAAGGTTTCACTTATGAGAACCGTCTGTCTGAGTTGACTTATAAGGTAACGGGAGATGATGTAGATAACTTGTCGGCTGCCAAAGATGATAGTCAGGAGCTGCAAGGACACATTGACTGGATAGCTTTTAAGAATCAGTTCTTCTCTTCTGTATTCATCGCCGAACAGGACTTCGATAAGGTTTCCGTAAAATCAAGAATGGAACAGCAAGGCAGCGGATATATCAAAGATTATTCCGCTGAAATGAATACCTTCTTTGATCCTAGCGGAAAAGAACCGACAGAGATGCACTTCTATTTCGGTCCGAACCACTTTAAGACACTGAAAGCGTTGGATAAAGGCCGTACTGAGAAATGGGAGCTTCACAGACTGGTATATCTGGGCTGGCCGTTGATTCGCTGGATTAATCAGTTTATCACAATCAACGTATTCGACTGGTTATCCGGTTGGGGCTTAAGCATGGGTATCGTACTGTTGATTCTGACTATCATGGTAAAAGTCGTGGTTTACCCCGCTACCTGGAAAACGTATATGTCATCTGCGAAGATGCGTGTACTGAAACCGAAAATCGACGAAATCAACAAGAAGTATCCGAAGCAGGAAGATGCAATGAAGAAGCAACAGGAAGTCATGGGACTCTACAGTCAGTATGGTGTGAGTCCAATGGGCGGCTGTCTGCCGATGTTATTACAGTTCCCGATTTTAATGGCCTTGTTTATGTTTGTACCAAGCGCTATTGAATTGCGTCAACAAAGTTTCTTGTGGGCGGATGACCTTTCTACTTATGATGCATTCATCACGTTCCCATTCCATATTCCGTTCCTGGGTAACCACCTCAGCTTGTTCTGCTTGCTGATGACGGTAACAAACATCTTGAATACGAAGTATACAATGTCGATGCAGGACACAGGAGCACAACCGCAAATGGCGGCGATGAAGTGGATGATGTATCTGATGCCGATTATGTTCTTGTTTGTCTTGAACGATTATCCGTCAGGCTTGAACTATTACTACTTCGTATCGACATTGATTAGTGTGGGAACTATGATTCTTCTTCGCAAAACGACCAATGAAACGAAATTGTTGGCTATTCTGGAAGCGAATAAGAAGGATCCGAAACAAATGAAAAAGACCGGATTTGCTGCCCGCTTGGAGGCGATGCAAAAGCAACAGGAACAGTTGCAGCAGCAAAGACAGAATAAGAAATAAGGAGAATTTCCTGAATATATTCTGAGAAAGCCGGACACCTATTTTTGGTTGCCCGGCTTTCTTTCTCTAATAATTAATCGTATGAAAACTAAATATACTTATAAACAAATCTGGACTATCGCCTACCCTATTCTGATTAGCCTGATTATGGAGCAGCTCATCGGCATGACGGATACTGCTTTTCTGGGACGTGTCGGCGAGATTGAACTGGGGGCATCTGCCATTGCTGGTGTATACTACCTCGCTATCTTTATGATGGCATTCGGTTTCAGTATCGGAGCACAGATTTTGATTGCACGCCGTAACGGTGAAGGTAATTACAAAGAAATCGGTCCGATCTTCTATCAAGGTGTCTATTTCTTATTGGTAGTGGCAGCTATACTATTTACACTGTCTATTGTATTTTCACCACATATCCTGAAGAATATCATTTCATCCCCACATATCTATAATGCAGCCGAAAGTTACATCCATTGGAGGGTTTATGGCTTCTTTTTCTCGTTTGTCGGTGTGATGTTCCGCGCATTCTTTGTAGGAACGACACAGACCAAGACGTTGACACTAAACTCAATTGTAATGGTGTTATCGAATGTGGTATTCAATTATATCCTGATCTTCGGTAAATTCGGGTTCCCGCAACTGGGTATTGCAGGGGCTGCTATCGGTTCGTCTTTATCGGAACTGGTATCGGTGATTTTCTTTATCATCTATACTTGGAAACGGATTGACTGCAAGAAGTATGCTTTGAATATCCTGCCTAAATTCCGGAGTCAGACGCTGAAACGGATTCTGAATGTTTCAGTCTGGACTATGATTCAGAACTTCGTCTCTCTGTCTACTTGGTTTATGTTCTTCCTTTTTGTGGAACATCTTGGAGAACGATCGCTGGCTATCGCCAATATAATCCGCAATGTATCGGGGATTCCGTTTATGATTGCAATGGCTTTTGCCGCTACCTGCGGTTCGCTGGTCAGTAACCTTATCGGTGCAGACGAACAGGATTGTGTACGGGGAACTATCAGGCAGCATATCCGCATCGGGTATGTATTTGTAATTCCAATATTGATTTTTTTCTGTCTATTCCCGGATCTGGTTCTGAGTATTTACACGGATATGCCTGATTTGCGGGAAGCGTCTATTCCTTCTCTTTGGGTGTTATGCTCAGCCTATCTGGTTCTAGTACCTGCCAACGTCTATTTTCAGTCGGTATCCGGTACGGGAAACACGCGCACAGCCTTAGCTATGGAACTGTGTGTACTGGCAATCTATGTTACTTATGCAACCTACTTTATACTATATATGCGAATGGATATCGCATTTGCCTGGACTACGGAAAGTGTATACGGCATTTTCATTCTAATATTCTGTTACAGGTATATGAAGAAAGGAAACTGGCAGAAAAAGAAGATTTGAATCCTTTTTTCATTATCTTCGCAAGAAAATAAACATTTTATAAAATATATGAGACAAGCTAATTTATTTATGATGTCGGCAGCAATGTTGTTAGCTGCCTGCGGAGGCACAAAAGACGCAGGCAAAACAGACCAAGTGCTTATCGAGAAATCGAACATTAAGATTGAAGGGAAACGCATGACTCCCGAGGCACTCTGGGCTATGGGACGTATCGGCGGATTCACAGTATCGCCTGACGGAAAGAAAATTGCGTATACGGTGGCCTATTACAGCGTACCGGAGAACAAGAGTAACCGCGAAGTTTTCGTGATGAACGCAGACGGTAGCGATAACCAACAGATCACACGCACACCTTATCAGGAAAATGAAGTGACATGGATAAAAGGAGGTACTAAGCTCGCCTTTCTGAGTAACGACAATGGAAGCAGCCAGCTCTACGAAATGAATCCGGACGGCAGCGAACGCAAGCAACTGACCAACTACGACGGTGACATCGAAGGATATTCTATCTCACCGGACGGCAAGAAACTGCTATTTATCTCACAGGTAAAAACTAAAGAGAGTACGGCTGACAAGTATCCGGACCTCCCGAAAACCACAGGTATCATCGTCACTGACCTGATGTACAAGCATTGGGATGAATGGGTAACGACTGCTCCACATCCTTTTATTGCAGATTTTGACGGTAACGGCATTTCAAATGTTGTAGATATTCTTGAAGGCGAACCTTACGAAAGCCCGATGAAGCCTTGGGGCGGCATAGAGCAACTGGCTTGGAATACAACTTCGGATAAGGTGGCTTATACCTGCCGAAAAAAAACAGGGTTGGAGTATGCCATTTCAACCAACTCGGATATTTATGTGTATGACCTGAATACCAAAGAGACGAAAAATATCACCGAAGAAAATAAAGGATATGATACAAATCCGCAATATTCACCGGACGGCAAATATATTGCCTGGCAGAGCATGGAGCGTGACGGCTACGAGGCTGACTTAAACCGCTTGTTCATCATGAATCTGGAGACGGGTGAAAAGCGTTTTGTCAGCAAAGCTTTTGAATCGAATGTAGACGCATTTGTATGGGGAGCTGACGCCAAGACTATTTACTTCACAGGAGTATGGCACGGAGAATCACAGATTTATGCACTTAATCTGGCGAATGATTCTGTTAAAGCCATTACTTCCGGAATGTATGATTATGAAGGGGTCGCTTTATTCGGGGATAAACTGATTGCAAAACGTCATTCGATGAGCATGGGTGATGAAATTTATGCAGTAGCATTAGACGGTTTGGCAACTCAACTGACACAGGAGAACAAGTTGATCTACGACCAATTGGAAATGGGTAAGGTGGAAGGTCGCTGGATGAAGACTACTGACGGCAAGCAAATGTTGACATGGGTAATCTATCCCCCGCAATTTGACCCGAACAAGAAGTATCCGACATTGTTGTTCTGCGAAGGAGGTCCCCAGAGTCCGGTAAGCCAGTTCTGGTCTTATCGCTGGAATTTCCAGATTATGGCAGCTAATGATTATATCATTGTTGCTCCCAACCGTCGTGGATTGCCGGGATTCGGTGTGGAATGGAATGAACAAATCAGCGGTGATTACGGTGGTCAGTGTATGAAGGATTATTTCACGGCTATTGATGAGATAGCGAAAGAATCGTATGTCGACAAAGATCGCCTGGGATGTGTAGGTGCCAGCTTCGGAGGATTCTCCGTTTATTGGTTAGCAGGACATCACGACAAACGCTTCAAGGCATTCATCGCTCACGACGGTATCTTCAACATGGAAATGCAATATCTGGAAACAGAAGAAAAATGGTTTGCTAACTGGGATATGGGCGGTGCATACTGGGAGAGACAAAACCCGGTGGCGCAACGCACCTTCGCCAACTCCCCTCACCTCTTTGTAGAGAAATGGGATACTCCAATCCTTTGTATTCATGGAGAAAAAGATTATCGTATCCTAGCCAATCAGGCAATGGCTGCTTTCGATGCTGCCATAATGCGTGGCGTTCCGGCAGAACTGCTAATTTATCCGGATGAGAATCACTGGGTACTGAAACCGCAAAATGGCGTTTTGTGGCAACGTACTTTCTTCGAGTGGCTGGATAAATGGGTAAAGAAGGCTCCTTCAGAGTAAGACCTCGAGTAAATAAGATAAACTCCGAAAGGTGAAAAATCAACGAAGGCTCTATTCTCAATCATTGAGTTCAGAGCCTTCTACATTACATCCGTCAAAATTCGCTAAATTTACTCCGAATATATATTTTTAATCTCTACGATATACATTTTATGAAATCCTCCATGAGCACCACCATACCATTTCTCCAATGATTCTTTGTCCAAAAAGCATTCGGGTTTGATACCGTCCGCATAAAGTTTCTTACATTCCAGACTTAAACGGGCTTGTTCAAACACCACATTACCTCCTTCCGTAAAAACAGGCTTCAGGCCGGTTTCTTTGACTTTATCTGTATTACGACCTGACTTTGAACCGCATACTGCATGAATTTTCTTATTTTCTTCTCCTAAAAAAGAAAGTGTCAAGTAATCACTTTTTTCAATGAACTCATAAGTATATCTTTCGGGACGGACAAAGACAAAGGCTACAGGCTTATTCCACAGCCACCCAATGCCACCCCAACTTGCTGTCATAGTGTTGAACTTCTCCTTTGTTCCGGCTGTAATCAGCATCCATTCTTTTCCGATAGCTTCGAAAAAGTTGTCTTTTAAGTCTTTTACTTCTAATTTCTTCATCTCTTTATACATTTATAATTACTTCTTCTTGCTTAGTTTTACTATTTCTCCCAAATAAGGTATTTCTACCGGGATCTTTCTTTTCTTTGCTTCTGCCGCAAACACTTTAGGAGGATCGTGCAGAGGCTCATCCGACAGATCAAAAGTTCCATAATGCATAGGGATAGTAAGTCCTGCATGCATTTCTTCTGAGGCAGTCAGGGATTCGTAAGGGGAAATATGGTTGGGACGCATAAACCAACGGGGTTTGTATGCACCGATACCTAGCAAAGCATAATCAGGAGCACCGAACAAATCGGGAATCTCACGAAAATGGCTGGAATACCCAGTATCACCACTATAATAAAGTGAGATATTGTCACCCTGCAACATAAAGGCTCCCCATAACCGTTGACCGCCGTCACGCACAGAACGTTTGCTCCAATGCTGTGCAGGAAGGAAGGTTATCTTTAATCCTTCGTCTTCTATCTGTTGATACCAACCTGCTTCAACAATTTTCATTTCCGAGAACCAACTTTGAATCAATTCACCTGTTCCCAAGCCACAAAACAGTTTCATCTGCGGATTATTTTTCAGCAAATGGGCGATACTCTGTTTATCCAGATGATCGAAATGATCATGACTGACAAGGAGATAATCAATCTCTGTAAAAATGTCGGGATTCGCAGGAAACTCACTTTGCCGTTTTACAAAGGGAATATTTCCGAATACGGGATCGAACATGACTCTTTTACCTGCCAATTGGAGGAAGAAAGAGTTATGCCCCAGCCATATCAACGAATCTCCCACTACGGCATCCAGCGAACGAAGATAGCAGACCTTCGGATCCCACTTCACAGCCTTCTTTTCTTTACGCTGAGGGTTAGGCGACAAACGCCATTTCAATACACTGCCCATACCCGGACGGAAGCGGTGTTGTCTGTTAAAAAAGCGCCCGCGCACCATCGGATTGCCTCGCCAATAAGGATTGACAGTAGCTAAACGTTCATTTCTCCTGAAACATATATGTTCACCCATTTTTATACTTATCGAATACGTCTTTACAAACTTAATAAAAAATCCCGATTTACCATAGATAAGAACAAACAAAAAATGTACCCTGGACACACTATCAGGGTACATTTAGTTATAAAAGAATAAATATTATCCTTTTTTAATAGAATAACTTGGTTAAAAGTGGTGCAAACCATATAAAGGCAGTTGCCAGCCTAGTGCTGAAAGATTAATAATCATAATAACCGCACCCAATATCCACAGAATCAGTAACGACCACTTCAGCCCTGTCCCCATTGGTGCCCAATGGAACAACTGACGTAGAATCGTATATAAAAAAGCTCCCAAAGGAATACCAATCAAAGCAACCCCGGCAATCGTACCAAGTAACGTCATCATAGGAGTGACGGAAGCGATAGGTGTCCAGTCAATAGCAGGGAGTAATTCGTACAACAAGGCTCCCCCACTCACCGCTACGGCGATTGCTGCAAATACCAAAGCAACCAATACTATAGCAAGTACAAACAGCACCGGACAACAGATTATGACAAGAGCAACCAAGAATATCTTGAAGAAAACGGCAGCAATAGCCACAAACACGTCTCCTATCTTTTGCAAAAAGGTACGTGGTTTACCGGAATTCACATAATTATTTACCCCGTCCGCTACCCGTTCAAAACCGTCCGTCACCGTCTTGCCAATATTCTCAATCGTCACCGCTTCGCCACGCATACTTAATTTCTCGGCTGCTGTATGAGCCTCCGGTATCACAATCCACCCGACTATATAAAGTATAATCATCGGGCAATAAGGAACAAACACCAGTACAATCATCAGAATACGCACCAGTGTTATATCCCAACCGAGATATGCGGCCAATCCTGCTGCTACGCCCCCCAACAACTTACTGTCCGGGTCACGAAACAAACGACGTGGACCGGCAGTTCGTGTATATGTCTGACTGGCAGAAGATGATTGCTCTGTTCGTTTATTGGACTCGGCATCATCTTCGGTAATTCCAAAATCTTCCGGTTTACCTACACGGGCTATAACTTCTTCCACATCCTGAACTGTAACGACTTGTTTTCCCGCAGCTACTTTTTCAGCAAATAATTCGGCAATACGCATCTCAATATCATTTATAATCTCCTCCGCACTCTCTTGTTTACGAAAGTAATGCTTCAGATTAGACAGATAATTGTCTAACAGACGGTAGGCATCATCATCTATATGATAGACAGTTCCACCTAAATTTACGGTCAATGTCTTTTTCATTTCTATTATTTCTTTATTCTAATTATCTATTGGCTATGTGATTTACTGTTTCGGTCAACTCTTTCCAGGAAAGTTCGAGTTCTCCCAAAAAAGTTTCTCCCTTCTCCGTAAGTTTGTAGTACTTGCGAGGTGGCCCTTGCGTGGATTCCACCCACTCATAACTTAACAGATCATCATTTTTTAAACGCGTCAGCAATGGATACAAGGTACCTTCCACCACAATCAGTTGAGCTTCTTTTAACTTCTGAATAATATCCGAAGCGTAAGCAGGCTCCTTATGCAGCAAAAGCATGATGCAGTATTCAAGCATGCCTTTTCTCATCTGGGATTTTACATTGTCTACTTTCATTGTTCCTTTTCTTTTGAATGGCACAAATATATGTATTACTTTAGTACCTTGCATTACAAGGTACTATAAATTAATAATAATTAAACTATCAAAGAGAATTCACCTTATTACAAAAAGAAATAATAGCTATATTTGTATCCCATTAAACTACAAAAAACAGGTATGTTGACAATTCAAAAAGTAACGGTTGCCGATTGTGAGCTTATTAATAAAATGGCAGGCGAAGTATTCCCTGCAACTTACAAGGAAATCCTATCTCCCGAACAATTGGATTATATGATGGACTGGATGTATGCTCCCGAGAATATACGCAAACAGATGGAAGAAGAAGGTCATGTCTATTTCATAGCCTACAAAGAGGGAAAGCCCTGTGGCTACGTTTCTGTGCAGCAACAGGAAAAAGATATTTTCCACCTCCAAAAGATTTATGTCCTCCCTCATTTTCAAGGTAGTCATTGTGGCAGCTTTTTATTTAAAGAAGCCATTAAATATATTAAAGAAATCCACCCGGAGCCTTGCCTTATGGAACTAAATGTGAATCGGAATAATAAGGCATTGCAGTTTTATCAACACATGGGAATGAGAAAGTTGAGGGAAGGTGATTTCCCGATTGGAAACGGATATTACATGAATGATTATATCATGGGACTGGATATTTGAAACAAAAGAAATATAGCGAAATAAATCTAGGGTAATAAATGATTTATATAAATCATTTATTACCCTAGATTTTTTATAAGTATACTATGTTATCTACATATAATACTTATGCTACTTTTTCTAATTTCTTCATAATAGAGAAAATAAACAGAGCAGATAACAGACAGCAAACAATCAATACACTCCATACCATCCACAACTGCATACCACCCCACAGATAACCAATAATAGCAACCAGATAATTACCAATAGCAGTAGCCACAAACCAGCCGCCCATCATCATACCTTTATACTTGGGAGGAGCTACTTTCGAAACAAAAGAGATACCCATTGGAGAAAGCAGCAATTCAGCAAAAGTCAAGACCAGATAAGTGGAGATCAGCCAGTTGGGAGAAACCAAAACATCCGGATTAATGCCTGCCGCTTCTACTTCTTTCGGAGTAGGAAGTCCCAAAGACCCAATGGCCAGAATCAAGAAACCACATGCTGCAATCACCATACCAATACCGATTTTACGTGGTGCGGAAGGCTCTTTTTTTCTTCTGGCCAAATAGCCAAAGACAGCCAAAGATACCGGAGTCAAAGCCACAACGAAGAACGGATTAAATTGCTGGAAGATTTGAGGAAGGATTTCCACTGTCGGATCCATGGAAGAATAACTCCATATTAATATGCCAAGGGAAGCCAATACAGCGACACCGGCAATCGCTTTACCACGTCCTGTTTTAGACTGGAATAAAGAGAACGCACCATAAACTACAATAATCAGAAGAACCAGATTCCATACATCAAATCCGATACGATCAAGCCCTGTTACAGATTGAGTAGTATAATCACGCGCAAAGAATGTCATTGTCAAACCATTCTGGTGGAATGCCATCCAAAAGAAAATTACTACGGCAAATACCAGTAACAAAGCTACAATACGTTCTTTAGTCTGTGCCGGAGTCAGTTCCGGTTCATTATAGTTATTCACTGCTTTAGCTTGCTTAGAATTATAGTCTGCATGCTTGAACATTGAACGACAACAAACATAAATTGCCATTGAAAGAATCAAAGAAATACAAGCCACAGCAAAACCATAATTATAGGCTTCAGACAATTTCTCTATATAAGTGGAACAGAAAGCGGACATATCACCGGTAAAACCTTGCGCAGCCTGCAAGCTACTAAGAGTAGCATTTCCTTCCGGAGTAATAGTACCATTAAGGAATTGATGCGCCAACGAAGGAATCTGAGCATTATAGGTGAACCCTGCGCCACCTAATATGTAGTTAGTCACCTTGGTAGCAGCAGTCGGAGCAAACAAAGCACCCACGTTAATAGCCATATAAAACAAGCTGAAAGCTGTATCACGCTTTGAACTATACTCTGGTGAATCATAAAGGTTACCCACCATTACTTGCAAGTTTCCTTTAAACAATCCTGTTCCGCAAGCAATCAAAAACAATGAACCAAACATCATCATTTTACCAGTAAGATTTGCCGCAGTAGGAATCGCCAAAAGGAGATAACCGACAAACATAACAACAATACCTGTCGTTACCATTTTACCATAACCACACTTATCAGCTAAAATACCGCCTACAAGTGGCATAAAATAAACTGCTGCTAAAAATGAGCCAAAAATAGTAGATGTTTCTGCTGCTGTGTAACCAAATTTTGCTTGCAAGAAAAGTGTAAAAATAGCAAGCATCGTGTAGTAGCCAAAACGTTCGCCCGTGTTAGCCAAAGCTAAAGCGTATAACCCTTTCGGTTGTCCTTCAAACATATAAAAAGAATATTAGATTAATAAAATTGATATTTCCTGCAAATATATACTTTTTTTGATTTATTCAAAGAATATGTAGCCATATTTACTTCAGAATAAATTGAAATTACTCTGCAAACAGGACACAAATTTCCGCTTTCGCTTCATGTATTAGATCTTCCGGAGCTATTTTTATCTGAAGTCCACGCACACCGGCACTTATATAAATATACGGAAAATGCCGGCATGTTTCATGGATATAAGTAGGGAAATGCTTTTTCATACCAATAGGCGAACACCCTCCCCGAATATATCCGGTTAACGGCAAAAGCTCTTTCATAGGGATCAAATCACACTTCTTATTACCGGAGGCTTTAGCTGCCAGTTTTAAATCGACTTCATGCTCTCCAGGAATAACGCAGACAAAATATCCGCTTTTATCACCATGCAATACGAGAGTCTTAAATACCTGTTCTATATTCTCACCCAAACTAGCTGCTACGTGTACAGCACTTAAATCCTTTTCATCTACTTCATAAGGAATAAGCTCATAAGTTATTTTGGCTTTATCCAATAGTCGGGCTGCATTTGTTTTATTGATTTTCATTTTCGGTATGTTTTTAGCATAGATTAAAGCCCCAGTTCTTCGCGAAGAAACTTTGGCGTATATCCTTTAGTACTCTTCACTACCTCTTCCGGCGTTCCGTAACTTAAGAGTTCTCCCCCACCCTTACCACCTTCAGGGCCCATATCAATAAGGTAATCCGCCATTTTTATCACATCCAGATTATGTTCGATAACAATAACTGTGTTTCCTTTATCGACAAGTTTGTTCAGTACACCCATTAGCACCCGGATATCTTCGAAATGAAGTCCTGTAGTCGGTTCATCAAGAATATAAAGAGTTTTTCCCGTATCACGTTTTGAAAGTTCCGTTGCCAGTTTCACACGCTGGCTCTCTCCGCCGGAAAGAGTGGTAGATGATTGCCCCAGCTTAATGTAGCCTAGTCCGACATCCTGCAATACTTTAATCTTGTTCAAAATTTGCGGAACATTCTCAAAAAATTCAACGGCACGGTTAATCGTCATATCAAGCACATCGGCTATGGACTTTCCCTTGAAACGGACTTCCAATGTTTCCCGGTTATATCGCTTGCCATGACAAACTTCACAAGGTACATATACATCAGGCAGGAAGTTCATTTCAATCGTCTTATAACCGTTTCCTGTACATGCTTCACAACGTCCGCCCGAAACATTAAAGGAGAAACGTCCCGGTTTGTATCCGCGAATCTTAGCTTCCGGAAGACCGACAAACAAGTTACGGATATCCGAAAATACCCCCGTATAGGTGGCCGGGTTGGAGCGTGGGGTACGCCCCAACGGGGATTGGTCTACATTGACTACTTTATCTATATTCTCCAATCCTTCAATAGAATCATATTCCAAAGGATCTTGTAATGAACGGTAGAATTTTTGTGAAAGAATAGGTTGTAATGTTTCATTAATCAAGGTTGATTTTCCACTCCCTGATACACCTGTGACGCAAATCAGTTTACCTAATGGAAATTCAACATCAACATTTTTCAGATTATTACCTTTCGCGCCTCTCAACCAGATAGATTTTCCATTCCCTTTCCGACGTTTAGCAGGGATTTCTATCTTCATTTTTCCATTCAAATATTGTGAAGTCATTGTATTCGTCTTCAACATTTCCGTTGGAGTTCCGGCAAAAACGACTTCTCCACCGAGACGTCCGGCTTTTGGCCCCATGTCAATCACATAATCGGCAGCCAGCATCATATCTTTATCATGTTCCACTACAATTACGGAGTTTCCCATGTCACGAAGTTCTTTCAACGAATTAATAAGACGCAGGTTATCACGCTGATGCAAACCAATACTCGGTTCATCCAAGATATATAGTACATTCACCAACTGCGAGCCAATCTGTGTAGCTAAACGGATACGTTGACTTTCACCACCGGAAAGACTCACCGAACTACGGTTCAAAGCAAGATAATCCAATCCGACATCTAACAAGAATTTCAGACGCGTACGAATTTCTTTCAAAATTTCTACAGAAATCTTCTTCTGTTTATCGGAAAGATATACATCAACTTTCATTAACCAATCATATAATTCGCTGATGTCCATATTCGCCAATTCGTTGATATTTTTATCATGAATACGGAAGTGCAAGGCTTCTTTATTCAGGCGAGCACCTTTACATTCGGGACAAACAGTTGTTTTTGCAAATTGTTCTGCCCATTTCTGTGCCGTAGCCGAAGCGTCTTTCTCTTGTAACATCTGAATATACTTCACCACCCCTTCGTAAGTGACAAAATAATCAGAAGAAGTACCGATCAGCGAGCTCTTGATTTTTATACGATCATCGGAACCATACAACACTTCTTCAATTGCATCATTCGGCAATTCCTTTACTGGGGTCTTCAGTGTTGCATCGTATTTTTCCAACAAAGCACCGATTTGCCAGAAGATCATAGCATTTTTATATTTTCCCAAAGGTGCTATGGCTCCTTCATAAATGGATTGTTCACAGTCGGGAATCACTTTATCCACATCAATCTGATTGACTACTCCCAGCCCTTTACACTTTGGACACGCTCCCTGAGGAGAGTTAAATGAAAAATTGTGCGGTGCCGGTTCACGATAAGACAATCCGGTGACAGGACACATCAGTCGCTTACTATAATGACGGATACTTTCCGTCTGTGCATCCAGAATCATCAACAAGCCGTCTCCCTGACGCATAGCCGTCGCTACACTCTGTTTCAGTCTTCTATCATCTTTTTCGGTAACGACCAACTTATCTATTACTACCTCTATATCGTGATTCTTGTAACGGTCGAGTTTCATACCATGAGTAATTTCACGCACTTCACCGTCTACCCGAACATAGAGATATCCTTTTTTACGTATTTGCTCAAAAAGCTCCCTATAATGTCCTTTACGTGTACGAATCAAGGGAGCCAACAAATAGATTTTCTTTCCTTTATAATCTTTCAGAATCAGACCGAGAATCTGCTCCTCGGTATATTTCACCATTTCTTCACCGGACAGATACGAATAAGCCACTCCCGCACGAGCATAAAGCAGACGGAGATAATCGTATATCTCAGTAGTAGTTCCTACCGTAGAACGCGGATTTTTATTCGTCGTTTTCTGTTCAATAGAGATCACCGGGCTCAAACCGGTTATTTTATCAACATCCGGACGCTCCAGATTACCCAAAAAGTTGCGGGCATACGCTGAAAAGGTTTCAATATAGCGACGCTGTCCTTCTGCAAATATCGTATCAAACGCCAAAGAAGATTTTCCACTACCACTCAATCCGGTAATCACAGTCAAGCTATTACGGGGAATCTCGGCATCAATATCCTTCAAATTATGTACGCGCGCACCATACACATTAATATATTCTGTTTCCTGCATATTCATATCCTTCCATAAATGTTGCAAAATTAATGTTTCCGCCCGAAATATGCTCCTAAAAAAGCACAATATTATTTTCTTAACTCAAATCTTATGAAGATATAGGGCATTATTTGTACCTTTGTTCCTTGATTTCAAGAACTAATAGTTATAATTTGATGAAACCGATAAACCGATTATTCTTATTTTTGCTTTTTATAAGCGCTTCATACGCTATCAGTTATGCCCAAGAAAATCAATCATTTTTCTTGCATACTATCGAAAAAGGACAAAGTTTATACTCTATCTCCAAGATGTACAATGTCACTACATCTGACATCATCCGCTTGAATCCCGGTTGCGATGAGAAGATTTATGCCGGACAGACCATTAAAATTCCCAAAGGAAAGGATACTCAGAAAGGGGAAACATTCCATACGATTCAAGCCGGGGAGACTTTATATAAACTGACTACAATGTATAACGTATCCGCCAAGGCTATCTGTGAGGCAAATCCCGGGTTAAGCGCTGAGAATTTTCGCATCGGACAGGTAATTCTCATCCCGTTGGAAAAAGAACCAACCAATACGGTGCAGACTTCGGTGACACAACCTGCGATCCAAGGTCCGGTAGTAGCCAGATGTAAAGAGATGCACAAGGTTAAACGCAAAGAGACTATATTTAGCGTGAGCCGCGAATATGAAATCAGTGAACAAGAATTAATCAACGCTAATCCCGAACTGAAAAAGGGAATGAAAAAAGGACAACTACTCTGTATCCCTTATCTTTCTGCAGCACCAGTGCAACCTACACCCAAAGAAGATCTATATGCGGTTCCTCCCAGCAACAGCGAACTTTTCCGTAAGAGTAAAGAAACTCCGAAGAATATCTCGACTATTAAAGCCGCTCTGTTACTGCCTTTCCAGGAAGACAAACGTATGGTAGAATATTATGAAGGTTTTTTAATGGCAGTTGATAGTTTGAAACGTACGGGTACTTCTCTTGATTTGTATGTATACGATTGCGGTAAAGAAGTTTCCACGTTGAACACAATTCTGGCTAAAAAAGAGATGAAAGAAATGAATGTCATCTTCGGCCCGATGCATCAAAGTCAAATTAAACCGTTATCTGATTTTGCGGAAAAGAATGGTATTCGTCTAGTGATTCCTTTCTCACAAAAAGGCGAAGAAGTATTCAACAATCCTGCCGTTTATCAGATTAATACTCCACAATCATATTTATATTCTGAAGTATACGAGCATTTCACTCGCCAATTCCCCAATTCTCATGTTATTTTTATTGAATCGGCAAATCCGGACAAAGAAAAAGCTGACTTCATCAGTGGGTTGAAGCAGGAATTGAAAAGCAAAGGCATTTCCATGCGGACTGTAGACGAAAGCGCAACTAAAGAAACGCTGAAAGCAGCACTACGCAACGATAAAGAAAATATCTTTATTCCGACATCCGGTAAAAATGTATTATTAATCAAGATACTTCCACAGTTAACCCTGTTAGTCAGAGATAATCCGGGTCCCAACATTCATTTATTCGGTTATCCGGAATGGCAGACTAACACAAAAGATCACCTGGAAAGTTTCTTTGAACTAGATGTATATTTCTACTCCTCATTTTATACAAATACTTTGTTCCCGGCTGCCGTGCAATTTACTAATGCCTACCACAAATGGTACAGCAAAGATTTAGCCAGCAAATATCCCAACTATGCAATGCTTGGTTTCGATACAGGTTTCTTCTTCCTGAAAGGATTGTCACGCTATGGCTCGGAACTGGAAAATAACCTGTCCAAGATGAACCTTACTCCTATCCAGACCGGTTTCAAATTCGAGCGTGTAAACAACTGGGGAGGATTTATTAATAAAAAGGTGTTCTTCATACGTTTCACTAAGAACTTTGAATTAGTAAAACTTGATTTCGAATAATACGAAAATGATAAAGATAAAGACATTTTTGCTCGCAACACTCCTGCTTACAGGACTTGTTTTTCCTGCTACTGCACAGATCGGAGAGCCACGAAGTAACTTCTCTGTTGGTGTCAATGGAGGTGTCAACCTGAACAGCGCTTCCTTCACTCCTACTATTAAGCAAAACAGCCTTATGGGAATTACCGGAGGATTGACGGCACGTTATATTTCCGAAAAGTATTTTGCCATGATCTGTGGCGCACAAGTAGAACTTAATATCTCACAACGAGGCTGGGATGAGTTATTTGAAATGGAAGATGAAAACGGGCAAACGATTAAAGTACCCGGCAAGACATATACCCGCAAGATGACCTATGTCGATATCCCTTTTCTTGCGCATCTTGCTTTCGGACGAGAAAGAGGTTTGCAGTTCTTTGTTCATGCAGGTCCTCAAATCGGTTTTCTGATCGGTGAATCGGAAACAATAGAGGGCATAGATATGAATACGTTGTCGAACACCCAGAAAGCGATATATGGAGTTAAGATCCAGAATAAATTCGATTATGGTATCACTGGCGGTGGCGGCGTGGAACTAAGAACGAAAAAAGCCGGCAGTTTTTTGGTAGAAGGTCGTTATTATTTTGCCTTATCCGACTTCTACAGTACAACAAAAAAAGATTATTTCGCCCGCGCAGCGCATGGCACAATCACTGTAAAACTCACCTATCTTTTTGATTTGAAGAAATAAATAATCTCTCATCAGATTATAAAAATGGCCACTAGTTCATTGCTGAAACAGTGGCCATTTTATATTATATTCTTATTTCTGACGATTATCTCAATCTATCGGCAGCTTTAACCATAACTTCATCACGTCCTATAGAACGGATAGCCAGTATATTCAGAATGATAGAAACAAGGGGTAAACAAAGCGCCCAACCGATACGGAAAAGATTCTCATCGTTTTTCAATGCAAAATAAAAAGCAAAGAAAGCAATATAATATCCTACCAGCAGCAAGCTATTGAAAATAGACATACGAATCTGAAACATACGATTCTTATATAAAAAGATAGTAGCAAAAGCAACTATAGTGCTAAGCATCAATATGCCAAACAATCCCCATGTAGATTGAAAAGCACCATTTACATCCATTCCTAAAGCTTTGAAGGGATGTTCGCCCATTGTATCAGTAAAATATCCCATTGGCAAACACATTGCCGTAATAAGCAACCCTGTAACAATCAGTAAATAAACTGTTTGAATTCGTTGAATCATAAGTATTCTAATAGTAGTTAAGTTAAACAATAATAGCCAAGCAATAAGGAATAGGAATTACTTTCCCGCTTACTACTTGACTATCAATTCTTTCGTCAGAAAATAAATTACTGAAGTTTTTCCTTTTCCTTTGCCGGATTTCTATAATATATTTTCCCTTCGATGTATTCTTGCGTAGCAATCAAGTCCGGTTTCGGCAACTTCTCATAATAACGAGAAATTTCGATTTGCTCTCTATTCTCAAATACTTCTTCCAAGTTATCATTGTAAGAAGCAAACTCTGCCAATTTCTTAGAAAGGTCGTTCTTGATTTCCACGCTGATCTGGTTAGCACGCTTACCAATAATAGCAACAGTTTCATAAACATTTCCTGTATCGGCACAGAGTTCCATCATGTCACGGGTTACCGTTGTAGCAGGAGCATTCGTTTTTTTGTAGTCCATAAATCTATTTAAATTTAGTCTTTAATTACTTTTTGTGATTCATTAAATATTTTCTCAGCCTCTTTCAAGTACTTGCTTTCCGGAAACTCATTCTTAAAAGCATAATACTCATCAACAGTTTCACGATAACGATCCGCCTTTTTATCTTCCACGCTATAAATAGCCATTTCGTATCTTGCACGCAGAATTAATATAGAAAGTTCTTCGCGATAATCGGTATAAGGATAATCTTTCAGTGCATTCTGAGCCGTGATTACACAAGACTCATAATTATTACCCATATAATTACCCAAATTATAATATAGTTTTGCCGAATAAAGTTCTTTCAACACCAGCTTATCCTGCAAAGCAAAAATCATATCCTGAGCTTCCTGCTTCTTGACACTATTCGGAAAGTATTCCATGAACATCTGTAATTGTTGGATAGCCTGATAAGTACTCGATTGGTCCAGACGTGGTTCCGGAGTATCCAAGAACAAGGCCTTACCTGCATGGAAACGTGCCAATTCGGTAAATGTGCCACGCGGATATGTATTAAAATAGGTGATAAATGTCTGGGCTGCTGTCTGATAATCTTTCTGATTATAATAGCTCATACCCAACATATACAAGGATTCTTCCGCTTTATCGGTTCCTTTAAGAATGGTTATTAACTCGTTCAGCAAAGTAGCTGAGCGGTTATACTGCCCTTTCGCAAAATAGTTTTTGGCGGCTTCGTACTTGTATTCGTAATCGGTGCTTTTCAGCAATTTATTATACTCCCCACATGATGTAAGAGTAGCCGCCGCAAGCAAAGTTATAATGATATTTTTCTTCATCCTATTTAAAAATAATGCGCAAAGTTACTTATTCGCTGGGAATTTAGCAATTAATCTATGTTTTTTAATACATAAAAGGCGTTAAACATCGACAAAAGGGGAGAAAATAACGGCGAACCGGAAACAATATACGGTGAATAAACTGCACATCACTTAAAAGCGCAACCTATTCACCGCATATTATTTACAATTCATTTTCTACTGTCTACATTTCAGCTATAATACTACAATTTATACAAATCGCTTGCCGCCAACAGGTCGACTTTCTTTTCTTTCAGCACTTCGATGCATTTATCCAGATTGCTGGGGCGAATCACCACATTTGCAATATTGTTGTTAGCAAATGAGTACATATATTCAATAAACACTCCTTCAGCAGACAAATATCCCAGTACCTTTGCCAAAGCTCCTGGTACGTTCGGACAGCTAATGCCGACCACATCAGTCACATTCACTGCAAAATGATTGTCTTTTAAGGCTTTGTATGCTCTATCCGGATCGGATACAATTCCACGCAGAATGCCAAAATCAGCATTTTCGGCGATGCACAAGGCAGAAAGGTTGATATTTTCTTTTGCCAGCACTTCAGTCACTTCCGTCAAACGACCTGACTTGTTTTCCAAAAAGATAGAAAGTTGTTTTGCTACCATAATTATTTAAGTATTAGGTTTACAGTTTTCTGTTATCAATCACTCGTTTCGCTTTACCCACGCTACGTTCAATACTACGTGGTTCTACCAGTTTCACATTAACACCCAATCCGAGTACACTTTGCAAACGTCCTGCCAATTTCTTCTTCAATGCCAACATCCGGTTGATTTCGTCCGAATAAAAATCCGGACGTACTTCCACCTGGAGTTCCATGGTATCGGTATTATTTTCACGGCCTACTATTAACAGGTAATGCGGTTCAAATTCTGCCATTTCAAGAATAACAGATTCGATCTGTGTCGGGAAGACATTCACCCCACGAATAATCAGCATATCATCACTACGTCCCAAGATACGATCCATACGTACCAACGTACGACCACAGGAACATGTGTCATAATGCAAGGCAGTTAAGTCACGAGTACGGTAACGTAATAGTGGCATCCCTTCTTTTGTCAAATGAGTAAATACCAGTTCACCCGTTTGCCCGGGTTCAACAGGTTGCAGGGTATTGGGATCAATAATTTCCGGAAAATAATGGTCTTCATTCAAGTGAGTGCCGTGTTGGCATTCACATTCGTACCCCACACCCGGTCCGGCAATCTCACTCAAGCCATAAATATCATAAGCCTTGATACCCAGTTTTTCTTCAATTTCATGGCGCATTTGCTCCGTCCAGGGTTCTGCACCAAAAGCACCGACTTTCAATTTGAATTCTTCGCGGGGCAAACCGGAGTCTTTGATCGCATCAGCCAGATAAAGTGCATAAGAAGGAGTACAACAAAGCACCGTTGAACCGAAATCATGCATCAGTGTGATTTGTTTCTCCGTATTACCGCTGGACATCGGAATCACGGATGCTCCGATATTTTCTGCACCGGCATGTGCTCCCAATCCACCTGTAAAAAGTCCGTATCCATAAGACACCTGGAAAATATCCGAACGGCCGGCACCATAAGCAGTAAAAGCACGTGAGATACATTCTGCCCATGAAGACAAGTCCTTACGGGTATATCCGACAACGGTCGGTTTTCCGGTAGTACCGGAAGACGCATGAATACGCACAATCTGACTCATCGGCACGGCACAAAGTCCGAACGGATAGTTATCTCTTAAATCATGTTTTGTGGTAAACGGCAGTTTCACAATATCATCAATACTGTTGATGTCATCGGGCGTGATACCCATTTCCTGCATTTTCTTCCGATAGAAGGGGGTGTTGTGATAAACGTAATCTACAATTTTCTTGAGTCGTATGC
>ULZQ01038470.1_pt1 | contig 22547 bp, 8 predicted proteins | sample 1963261 | NCBI WGS metagenome assembly ULZQ01 (sample SAMEA4835893, study PRJEB28245) | human gut metagenome | biome: gut microbiome; material: fecal sample | place: Denmark | collected 2008 | reverse complement strand
GCAAACGAGGCGGAGATACTGAAAGCGAAAATAACACAGATCGCAACGGCGGCATATCGAAGAATTGCCTACAGGGTATGTCAGAGGTATGAGAGCTTTGCGAAGGAGTGTAAGACGGCTGACCTTATAATCGTGCTTGCCGACGGAGCGGACGGTATGGATGGCGTTATTGCGGCAAAGAATGCCGACAGGGATACGCCTGTAATATGGCTGTCGGACGATGAGGGATTCGGGGCGCAGTCATACAGGCTTGGCTGTACCTATTTCCACAAGAAGCCGATACCGCTTGAAAAGCTGAAGGATGCACTGCATAAGTGCAGGTGCATGGCGTAAGCACGGGTAAATCTACAGGAGGAAAAACATGAAGAAAAAATTTGTACGGCTCATAAGTGCGGTGCTGTCTGCGGCAATGACGCTGACGGCTGTACCGTTATCGGCATTTGCCGAGGGCGAGGGACATACGCATGACGGCGAGAGCAATGTCATCACGACACCGCTTGATTTCAGAGAAAAGACGGCGGACGAAAGCGGTGACGGCTGGAGCTGGGATTATGACACAAAGACGCTGACGCTTGACGGAGTGAACATTCAGGCGAGAACCGACAGTATGAGCGTCGTAACAGTCCCCGACGGTACGGAGATAGTGCTGAACGGTAACAATACTATCGTACAGACGAACACCGGCGACAGCGATACATACGTTCTCAGTGCCGTAAATAATAAAGAGGTCAATTGTGACGGCACAATGACAATCAGCGGCGACGGTGTGCTGAATGCAGAGAACCGCTCTACAGACAGTATGGCACGCTCTCTCGGCGGATCAATAATCCTGAACGGCGGTACAGTAAACGCAACAGGTACTGTAAAGACAAATTCGCTTGAGATACATAATGACGGTAAGCTGAACGCAAATGCGACAACTGCATCTTTTGAGGGTGTGGCTGTCAATGTCAGCGGCGGCATTACTGTTGACGGCAACGGCAGTCTTACTGCAGTAGGTTGTGCTAATGAATCTACGTTAAACAGTGCAATATTGCTTACCAGTAATTTCGACAAAATTTCCGTCAGCGAAAACGGCAGTATTACTGTGCCTGAAGGCAATGCAGCAAGAGTCGGAATATACTACAGCGGAAACAACGGCGACGGAATGGATGCCGAAATAAGCGGCGGTAAGGTCACTGCTTACGGTGCTAAGTATGGCATTTACAAAGTAAACCTTATAATGAGCGGTACAGGCTCGGTATATACTACGGGCGGTTCATACGCTATCGGTCAAACTTTACCGGCAATAGACGAGAATGAATTTGTAATAAAGGGCTCGACCGAGTTCAAGGCTTCGGAAAGTGCTGTGACAGGCGAGGTCAAGTATAACAGCGGCTATTATGAGATTGGCGGAGCAGACGCTAAGACGGTAGTTATAAAGCCTGATACTTCTCCCCGTATAATACTCGGAAAGCAGACAGGAATATTCAAGACGGAAGAGTATGAAATAATTGAAGGCATGACTGATACCAAGCTCAAGGGTACGGTTTACTTTGATATTACTCTGAAGAATATGAGCGATGAAGAGTTTGCAGACGCAAGAGGCTATTTCGGCGGCGATGAACCCGATTTATCAGCAAGCATAATCAAGACCGATTACGGCTGGGTGTGCATGGTCTGCGATACCGAGTTTTCGGTTACATACGACACTGATAATACTCTTACAATAAAGTGCGGAGATATTGTATCCAATACCGTTCAGGTAAAGTCGAATGCAAACCGTTTCAACAAGGTTACACAGGGTGACAACACAAACAGAACGGTTTTCTATACAAACACTTCGCAGGAAGAGAAGGACAATTACAAGCTTGTAAGCACCTATACGGTTGACAGTGAAAGCATAAGCTATAACTGGTACAGTACGAACAGTGCATACAGTGCAGATGAGCTCGGTGCGGCAGTATCCGGAAGCAACGGCGAATTCAAGCTTGCGGATAATATTCCTGCCGGAAATTATGTTCTGTATTGCGATATAACCTATTCAGACGGTGACAGCACAGAAACTGTTACAGAAAAATTTACATTTACATATAAAGAATGTGCACATGAAAACGGTTATTCCGACGGTAAATGCACAAACTGCGGAGCGTTATGTGATCACAGCAATATTGATATTGACACGGGTAAGTGTAACAAGTGTGAGCATCAGTTTGTTGCTACAATCAGCACAGACGGCAATGCGCCGACAGGCTATGACACGCTCGCAGACTGCCTTAACAGCATTACTGCCGATACCGGAAACTATGTTAAGATCTATCAGGATATCGGCGATGCATCGGCAACTGCAACTTTAGATACTATAGATGTAAAACACAATGTTATGATCGACCTTAACGGTCACAAGCTGAACAATATCAAGCTTGAGGTCAACAAAGACGTCACGCTTACATTAACCGGCACAGAGGGCAGTTATGTTGACCAGGTGTATGTTTGCAAAGGCGGATCATTCATAATTGACAGCGAAGCAAATGTAGAATTTGATACAATTTTTGCTGAGGCAGGTACAAGGTTCACTGTAAGTGACGGTGCAAATGTAACTGTGAGATATTTGGCTGTAAAGGAATCTTTAAGCAATGAAGGAAATGCAACATCTGTAAAGCTTGCTACGGGAATGAAGATTACTGAGATGTTGGCGTATGATCTGGACAACAGCAGCCCGTTATCAGAAAACATAATGCTTAAAAATCTGCTTTCGGATAATCAGATGCTGAAATACGAGAGCAGTAGCAAGATTATTAATCTTTATTACGGAGCAACCCGTATAATTATAAACAGCAAAACATACGGCTACGGCACAATTACTGTTGTAGAGCATACTGACGCTGACCACAAATACGGCAGTGGAACAGGCAAGTGCGAGGAGTGCGGAAAGCCCTGCGAGCATGGCGGTGATATAAACACGGACACCGGCATCTGCTCTGTTTGCGGTGCGGTTGTGTCTGTCGCACTCTATACAGACAAGAACGGAAGCTTAAAGTATGTAGATACCGATGAGCTTGACTCTTTACTGAATGAATACAACGGAAGCGGTACGATAAAGCTGTTTAAGGATTATTCTAAACCAAGCGCTCAGTATGACTTATACGGAGAACTTACAATTGACTTAAACGGACGCCAATTTAAAATCCGGAGTATTACTCCTTGCAAAAGCGGAAAGCTTACGATCAAAAACAGCGGCAATCCGGTTATGCTCGGTTGTAATGTATATCCGACAAACGACGCTTCATACGCCGGCGGTACGCTTATAATAGACGGCGATGTAGTTTTAGACACTTCGATCTATGTATATGATTCGAGTACGGTTATATTGAAAGCCGGTGCATATCAAGCCGGACTTTACGCCAGGGACAGCAAGACATTATATGATATGCTCGGAGAGGGTAAGGCTTTCTTCAAGACTGACGGAACTCTTTTCAATGCAAATGTTAAGGAAATATCAAGCAGTGAAACGCTGACAATCAAAGACCACAGCCATACCTATGTTGACGGCGAGTGCGGCTGCGGATATGTTTGCCCTCACAGCGATGTTAACAGCGAAACGGGTAAGTGTACAGAGTGTGAATATCAGTATGCGGCTGTTATCGTAAAGGATGGGGCTGTAGCTTCCGTTTATAAGGAAACTGAGATGGAGGCGGCTTTTGAAGCGGCTGACAGTGACGCAAACACCGGCTGTACATTAAGAGTATACAAGAATTATACAGGCAGCTATACAACACTCAGCGGTAAGTTCACGCTGTGGATCGCTGAGAAAGCCAATGTAGGTACGTTAACTGTTTCGGGAGATATAACCGTTACGGGATCGGGAAAAAATAATCGTATTTATGGCGATTTCAATGTAGCGGCCGGCGGTAAGCTGACATTTGACGAAAACTGCGGCGCTATGGGAACTGTGTCGGTAGGTGCAGGTACATTTGACTGCTATAGTACATTTTCTATAACACTCAATATAAACGATGCAAGCAGTGACGTAATTCTTCACGGCGGAGCTTTCAAAACAATATGCTATAACGGCGGCGGGGACAGAGCAAACGCAGAAATACTGACTTTGTTGGCTGAGAACCGTATGTTTATGAAGTCTCCCAATCCTGAGCCGATAGACGGCTCAAAAACACTGTTGAAAGACGGTTTTGCAACAACTGTTATTGTAATACCACATGAAGGTCACAGTTACGACAGCACAACGGGCAAGTGTACGATTTGCGGTAAGCGGTGCGGTCATACGGATGTTGACAGCAAAACAGGTGTATGCTCTACCTGCGAGTATCAGCTTACTGCGGGCATTTCGGGCGTGGGAACAGCGAAGTATTTCGATAATATAGACGACGCTTTTTCTGCGGCATTATCGGCGGAAAACAACGGTTGTACGCTGACATTGTATAAGCACTGCGAGATCACACAGAGCGTAGAAATCGGTCAGGCAACGGTTACTGTCGATGTGAACGGATATTCACTCGGCGGAGAGGCGGATATAAGTGTAAATAACGGTGGTGTGCTGTACCTTAAGGACAGCAGGAAAAGCACCTACTACGGATGCATAGACGCACCTTTTAGTGTAAACGGCGGTACGCTTATAAACGGTACTGCAGACGGCGGCAGTTCAGCCGCAGATGTACTCAATTTAGTCATTAACAGTGCTAAGCGTGTCGAAATATACGGCGGCATATTTGAGAATGTTTATATTGCACACGCAAGCGGTGTAGTTTTATACGGCGGAAGGTACAACACCATCTGCGGCGAGGAAAGCAACAGCACACCTGTAAACACTCTGCTTGCAAAGGGTTATGCATTTGCGACCGTACAAGAATTCACAACTCTCCCCGAAAGTATAGTTGACGGCAGTGCGAAGACAATCGGCGGAAGACTTACAAATGTCACGGTTGTAAAGCATACTCATACATACAACGAAACAAATACAAAGTGTGCGTGCGGTGCTGTGCTTTATGCAAAGGTGACATCAGCCGACGGTACTACTGACGAGTATTTTGACAGCATTGAAGAAGGCTTATTATATGCCGATAAGGCTGAAAACAAGGGCTGTGTTTTCACTCTTGTAACAAGCGGTAAGCTTGAGGACGGGGTTAAGCTGTCAAGCGGTAAGTTTACGATCACCGCAAATGATTACGTTACTATCTATGAAACTGCTGACGGGCGGGGAATAATAATTGAAGGTGCAGATGTTATTGCCGAAGGTCATATGTCAATCAATTGCGATATATATGTGAACAGCGGCTCTTTTACGCTGCCTGAAGGCTCAAGCACCAGATTTGGTGATATTCTTATATTTGGCGGTAATGTAAACATCAGCGAAGGCGTAAATGCCGACAATAATGCGGGTGCTGATAATTTGATTATAGCCAATGACGCAACCGACGCAAAGGTGACTATAGGCGGCGGTACTTACGGCCGTATCGTTTTCGGACAGCTTAAATTAAAGGACGTGCTTGCAAGCGGTGCGCGTGTTATAAGGTATGATAACTCGTCAGATTCGACTGCTGAGAAAACAGCAACGGCTTTATTATACAGTGATATAGCCGAAGAAAGCTATTTAGCCCCCGGTGACGATGACGGAAGGTATTATCTGGTTACAAAGTGCGAGCATAAGAATGAGGACGGCAGTTATGCCTTTAATGAGGGCGGTATATGCAAATACTGTAACTCTGAGTTTGCCGCAAGCGTAAGCTATACGGCAGACGGCGGCGAAAAGACAGAACTGTTCAGCGATATATGCGACGCTTTTGACAAGGCTAATGAGATAGGTACGGCTACAGTAACGCTGTATAAGGATATTACAGACAGCGAACGTACACAGGAGATTACCGTTATGGGCAATGTAACGCTTGAACTGAACGGTAAAACACTGGGTGGTCGTTATGGCATAGCGCGTATATCGGTATCTGACGGTGGCACGCTTACTGTAAACGGCGATGGCAATATGGATACACCTATTTACGTTAATGAAAACTCAAAATTAGTCATTAACGGCGGTGGATACTTCAATTCTGTGTCAGTTAAAAAAGGAGGCAACGCAGAAATAGGCGGCGGCACTATACGAGGTCTGTCCGTTCGCGGTAACGTAAAACTCAGCGGCGGTAAATTCAACGACATCGAGATATTTAACGGCAATCTTGAATCTGTACTGGCAGACGGTTATGCGTATAAAAATGCTGACGGCACTTGGCTTTCGATTGATGAGCGTGAAAAAGATAGCTATTTGGGCGGTTCTAAAGGAGCGTTATCCGTAGAAGAAGCACCGATAAAGAGTGCAAGTATTTCGTGGGCAGGCGGAGAAGCGCCTGTTATATACCGTAACGGAGCGAAAAAATTGAAAGTCAATGTTACATGCGATGTGGCGGACACTTCAAAGCGGATAACCTATTCGGATTTCGTAAACGGCAATAATCGCAGTAAAGATTCTAAGCTTTCTGTTAACTGGTATATGGTATTCGGTTATAAAATCGGTGAGATTGTAGCGGAAGACGGTGAGGTTGAATATTACACTGTACTGAAGTGTGACGGATACGAATATAAGTCGAATGTGCTTAAGTTTACACTTGCGACCTGCTCGCACCCTGAGGATAGCTTTAATAACGAAACCGACGGTTTGGTATTCTGCGGTATATGTGATTTATTGATAGAAGCCGAGGTAGTAGATGCTGACGGCAAGTCGTTAGGCTATGCGGGTCTTAATAGAGCCATAAAGCTGGCGCAGGAGAACGAAGGCAGCACTGTAAAGCTGATTTCGGAAAGAGTACCTGCGTCCATTACCGTGACGGGCGGTAAGTTTACTGTTGACTTTAACGGTAAAGAGGCATATTATCAGTTCACTGTCAACGGCGGTGACGTGACTTTCACTTCTTCGGCAGTACAGGACGTGAGCAATCAAAATCTGCCAAGCGGAATCACAGTTAACGGAACTGACGCTGAGGTTACAATTGACGGTAAAATCAAGCTGGGAAGTGTAACAATATCAAGCGGTGCGCTTGCAGTAAACAGTGCCGAGAGTTATATTAAAGAACTGTCAATAAATGGCGGAAAGACTGTTGTAAACGGTGCAAATATTGATGCACTGAAAGCTAACGGCGGAGACACGGTCATCAATTATGTTACAGCCGATTCTTTAAGCGTGAATATCAACGGGTCCGGTAGCATCTCTATCGTAGCCGGCGAGTTCGGCAGCACCACTTGCAAAACAGGCTTAGGTATGGCAATCGCGAGTGGAAGCGTAGTTTTCGGCAATAATATAAATGGCTTTACTATTTACACATACGAAGCTATTCAGACCATGACCAAAACCGATAGAATTTTTGTTGGTAAGTGCGTCCATAAGGGTGAAAAAGGCAGTTATGTGCTTGACGGTAATCCCTGTCCTTACTGCAATGAGGAAATCGTTGCAACTGTAAGCTATACGGCAAACGGAAGCGAAAATACGGATCTGTTCAGCGATATTTATGACGCTTTTGACAAGGCTAATGAGGTAGGTACGGCTACTGTAACGCTGCAGAAGAACATCACGGACGATATTACAGATACGATAGCTGTTACAGGCAATGTTACGCTTGAACTTAACGGTAAAAGGCTCTCACAACCCGGTACTGATGTATGGTATTCCATAGAAGTAACGAGCGGTAAGCTGACCGTTAACGGCAGTGGCTTAATAAAACGTGTTGCCGTTCGCAACGGCAGCAATGCGGAAATCAACGGTGGTACTTTCTCTGACTTCATAATTAAAGACGGCGGTAACGCTGTAATTAAAGGCGGTCAATTCTACAGCTTACAGGTTTCAGGCGAAGGCAGAAACGTAAGACAGCTTCTTGCGGACGGCTATGCCTATAGGAGTATTATCGATTCCGGCATCTGGTCTACTATTGCAGAGCGTGAAAAGCAGGATATAACTAATGTAGAAGTAAAGGAAGCGCCGATAAAGAGCGCAACAATTTCCGCTGAGAACGAGTCACCGATAATATACCGTAACGGTAAAAAGGCTGTAACTTTCGCGGCCGATGTGACATATTCGGGAGATAAAACACTCTATATTACCGGATGCTTAATTGACGGAACGGTAATAAGCGAAAAAACAGAATTATTAAACGGTTACTGTTATTTACTTGGCGATCAAGTTGATAAAGTGGTGGCAGAAGACGGAGAAATCCAATATTACTGCATATTTACCTATGACGGATATGATTATAAGTCGAATGTGGTAACGCTTACAGTAGCTACCTGTCAGCACCCCGTCGAAAGCGTAAAATGTGACGATGACGGTTGTGTGTGCGGTATATGCAACAGAGCACTACCGGCTTCGGTAGAGCTGTCTGACGGCACGTTATCGTATTACGAAAACTGGAATGACGCTATCGGCGCTGCCGAGGAAAGCGAAGGCTGTACATTAAAGCTGTTAAACTACAGTGGGCTTAAAGATAATGAAACATTTGACATAAGCAAGGGTAGATTTACCGTTGATTTAAATAAAAATGACGGCAACACAGCATTTACATTTAATGTCAAGGGCGGAGATATAACGTTTACGGCATCGCAAGCAGCCTCAAGTTCACTTACCGGTGTAACGGTATCGGGTGAGAATGCCAATGTTTTAATTGACAGTAAAGCCACATTGAATTATTTAGTTGTAAATTCCGGAAAGGTTAGTGCCGATGGTGCTAATATCGGCGCAATAACGATAAACGGCGGAGACACGGTCATCAATGATGTTAATGCCGATTATTTAAGCATGAAAGCAGACACGACCGGTGGAAGCGGATATAATGTCTCTATAGTAAGCGGTACGTTCAACATCTTCACTTGCGAAAATGAAAGCAATTATACTTTAGGCAGGGCAATTGCGAGCGGAAGCAGAGTTATAGGCTTAAATGCGATTGTCGGTTCAGGTTTCAAATATGCTGAAATTCAGAGCATGACCAAAGCCAATTATCTTAATGTTATAAAGTGCGACCATAAGGACGAAAACGACAGTTATGCGCTTGACGGAAACCTTTGTCCTTACTGCAATGAGGAAATCGCCGCAACTGTAAGCTATACTACGGCAAACGGCGGCGAAATGACAGATCTGTTCAGCGATATTTATGACGCTTTTGACAAGGCTAACGAGGCAGGTACGGCTACTGTAACGCTGTATAAGGATATTACAAACAGCGAACTTACACAGGGCGTTACCATTACCGGCAATGTAACGCTTGCACTGAACGGTAAAAAACTGGGTGGCACTTTTGCTTTCAACGCACCTGTAGAAGTATCCGACGGCGGTATGTTTACCGTAGGCGGCGATGGCAAAATGCGGATGCCTATTAAAGCTTACGCAAACTCAAAGTTAATCATCAACGGCGGTGAATTCACATCGGTGATGGTTTACATAGACGGCGACGCAGAAATAGGCGGCGGCGTTATAGACGCTCTGACCATTATAGGTAACGCTAAAGCAAAAATCAGCGGCGGTAAATTCTACAACATCGAGATAGCAAACGGCAGTCTTGAATCTGTTCTGGCTGACGGTTATGCATATAAAAAGGACGGCGGTGCATGGCTTTCAATTGCAGAACGTGCAGAGAGCGTTTATAGCAGTGTGAATAACGACAATAAACCGGTGAATGTAGAAGAAGCGCCGATAAAGAGCGCAACGCTTAGCACAGAAATAAACAAGCTGTATCGCAACAGCAACGCAAACCCCACGCTGAAGTTCAACCTTGCTCTTGCTCACGGCTCGAACCTGAACGACTCGTATGTAAGTAAGAGATACAGTATAAACTCCTATGTAAGCGGAGATATAATTTATAGCAGCTTAAGCGCACTTGTAAAGGACGCTAAATTGTCGGCAGACGAAATAATTGATAAGGCGGGCAACAGCGTTGCTGCCAAGATATACTTCGTAGTTATTACCGATGACGGCTATGAAATAAAGTCGAACACTGTAAGCATAGACCTTGTTGACTGTGATCATTCTCAGGTGGTCGATCCTACAGCGGACAAGGAAACCGCAGGCAACATTACTGAGCCGACATATTGCGAGATATGCGAGAGCAAGTTCAATGCAAAGATAACAAAGGGCGACGATGTCAGGTATTATAACGATCTTGACGAGGCTGCGAAAGACGCTCAGAAGAGCGAAAACGAGGGCTGTACCTTATATCCGCTTTATAACAAGAACGGATACGGCGGTCAGTTAGTCATAACCGAAGGTAACTTCACGCTCAAGTACGCAGTTCGTACAGCGTTCTCACGTCCGATCATCATAAACGGCAAGGCAAAGCTGACGGTTACGGGACGTTGTGCGGTGACAGCGTTTGAGAATCAAGACGCATTCATAGTGCAGGGCGGTGATGTCACATTTGACGGGCTTGCAACAGGCAGCAATGTGACCATAAACGGCGGAAATGTTACAATGGCCGCAAACAATATAAATTGCCTTACTATAAACGGCGGTAATGTATCCATTTCGTCAGGTGGGTTTGCCGAAATCGTAACTACGGTCAGTGATAAGGTGATAGCCGATTATATCGATCACGGCTTCTGGGTACAGGACAGAGGAACAAAAGAGTGGATAGATATATACAGTCTTAATAAGGCAACGGCATCATCGACAAACGGACTTACGGTACGGTTGTGTCCGATGCAGATAATCAAGCCGATTGATACTGTATATTACACCAACGGTTATTATCCCGACGGTATACCGTCACTTCAAATAAATGCAGAGCCGTGGTATTCAAACGAGGTTGACGCAAAAGTTGCTTATCAGTGGTTCGCCATTGATGAAAACGGCTACGAAACAGTGATAGAGGGCGCTACAGACAGAAAGCTGTCGCTCGAAAATCTCACAACGGGCAGGTACTACTGCCGTCTTACCTACAGCAATGCTGCAACTGCGGGAGTTTCGATGAAGTCGGACGTTGTAACGGCTACGATAACCGAATGTGAGCATTCCGGAGGAGAGGCTACCTGCACCGAAAAGGCAAAGTGTGAAATATGCGGAGCGGAGTATGGCGAAATGAAGCCGCACAGCTATGCGCATATAAAAGCGTATGAGTATCTTAAATCAGCGGCTACCTGCACTGCAAAGGCTGTATACTATACTTCCTGCACAGAATGCGGACAGTCAAGCAAGGGTACAGCTGATGAGGCAACGTTCGAGTACGGAGATGCACTCGGACACAAGTACGGTGAGTGGGTATCTAACGGTGACGGAACTCATACAAGAGTTTGCGCTAACGACAGTACACACACCGAAACAAAGGATTGTCACGGCGGCAAGGCTACTTGCACGGCAAAGGCAATATGCGAGGACTGCGGTGCTGAATACGGCGAAATGACAGCCCACGCATTTACGGCTAAGACGGCAAGTGACAAGTATCTTAAATCTGCGGCAACCTGCACTGCAAAGGCGGTATACTATACTTCCTGCGCAGAATGCGGACTGTCAAGCAAGGGTACAGACGATGAGGCTGTTTTTGAGTATGGCAATTTCGGACACAAGTTTACACAGTGGAAAGGCACAGATGCAAATTGCACCGAAAACGGTTATAAGGAAAGACACTGCACCGAATGTGACTATAAACAAACGCAGACTATCAAAGCCAAGGGTCACCAATTCGGTGAATGGAAGGTAACAAAGAAAGCCGGTTGTCTGACTGACGGAGAACAGACTGCAGTGTGTACAGTATGCAATCATAAGGAAACAAAGGTTATTGCGGCAACAGGACATAAGTACGATACAAGCACGGTAGATCCGACATATTCCGAAAAGGGATATACGCTTTATAAGTGCCGTTTATGCGGAAGCTCATATAAGAGCAACTTTACCGATATACTTGAGATGCCTGCGGCGGAGGGCTTTAAAAAAGACTCTGCAACAGATACTACAGTAACTCTTAAATGGGACAGATATGCCGATGCAGACGGTTATATTGTAGAATGGTATATCGACAATGAGTGGAAGTCAAAGAGGATTGAGGGAAATGAAAATGTATCTCTGACACTGGACGGTCTTAATGCAGACAGTGTGTACAAAGTCAGGATAAGAGCGTACAGCGGCGATAATTACAGCGATTATATTTATCTCAATGTATCTACAACGTCTTCGACGATAACGGACGATCCTTCTAAGGACAACGCAAATACCGGTGCTGAAGGCATTGCAATAGTTGTGGACGTTGCAATTCTTGCTACGGGTACTTTAATAATCACGAAAAAAAGGAGAAAGTGATTTTTGTTAAGGTAAACGTTTGATATGTGCAAGAAACCCACGCATTTCGGTGCGTGGGTTTCGTTCTGCAACGACAAAATATGCAGGTAAAGCGATTTTGGATAATATGAAACAGCCGTAAGCGAGGGTGCTTACGGCTGTAGTTTGTTTATTGCTTTTTATGATGCCGCTGTTTCGCTGTCCTGCGGTAAGCAGAATTTTGAAAAGGCGAATCCGGTGCGGCTTACTTGAAGTATCTGTTCAGCAGACCCTCGAAAGCCTTGCCGTGACGGGCTTCGTCCTTAGCCATCTCGTGAACTGTGTCGTGGATAGCATCAAGATTCAACTGCTTTGCTCTCTTTGCGAGGTCAAGCTTGCCCTGTGTAGCGCCGTGCTCTGCGGCAACTCTCTTTTCAAGGTTTTCCTTAGTCGATGCACTTACAACATCGCCTAAAAGCTCTGCGAACTTTGCAGCGTGTTCAGCCTCTTCCCAAGCTGCCTTTTCGTAGTAAAGGCCTACCTCGGGGTAACCTTCTCTGTGAGCGGCTCTTGCCATAGCAAGATACATACCTACCTCTGTGCATTCGCCCTCAAAGTTAGCCTTTAAACCTGCGATGATCTCTTCATCCTCAACTGCCTTTGCAATGCCTACCTTGTGCTCGTCTGCAAATACAAGCTTTTCGCTTTCCTTAAGCTCTATGAATTTGCTGCCGGGAACCTTGCACTGGGGGCAGAACTCGGGAGGTGTATCTCCCTCATGAACGTAACCGCATACCGGACATACCCACTTTTTCATAGTAAATTACCTATCCTTTCATAGTGATAAAATCATTATTTTCTTATTGTTTTTAGCGAAATCAGTAACGTTTACTGATTTGTTGATTTTATTATAACCGATACTTCGGCGTTTGTCAAGAGGTTTTTGAAAATTTTTTTGTAAAAATTAGGTTAGTTAGGACTTACTTTGGTGGTTGAGGTTTTGGAAGGGTTGGTGTGGGGCAGTGGTTGCGAACGATCCCTCAGTCTTGCGACAGATAGGGTTGAGCGGATATTAACGTTGATTAAATCGCAGAATGTTGCAATTTATAATAAGAAAAAGTCTTGTCGCAATCCAGCTCCCTTTGGCAAGGGAGCCAAGAATGTTGGCGATTTGCTACATTTTGCGAAACCGGCAAAGTGTTTATAAGCCAAGTTTGGTGTTTGCAGTTTATATGCGGTTGTGATGAATTGTAGGAATATTCGTAGGGTGAGTGTCTGTGTGTGCTTTTTGGTTTCGCATCCGTGCGAAACTTTGGGCACACACTTAAGGCATCCTTGCCTTGCTTGCACCTCCCGAAACACCATTGCAATTATCAAAAATCAAGTTATTATATAAAAATGAAAATTTGATGCAATCCGCTATTGATGATTGATAGATTAAAAACGCTGAGAAAATCAATAACTACGGTGCAACGGGAGGGGCAAGCCCCTCGCCCTACGAAAAGTGGGTGGGATAGTGCGGATACAGAATCATATCGGAGAATACAGATGTTAGCATTACGAAAAGTGAGAGGGATAGTGCGGTTTTGGAAGTTTAGGGCGGCTTGGGAGGAGAATTACCGTTTTCAGCCGAATAAATGCCTTTTGTGCCTTTTTATTGCAATTGCTGTGAAAAACGATTATAATTAATATGTGAGAATATGGTTATAATTACGGCTAGCTAAGAGAAAAGGAGTGCTTATGAGAAAAACAAGCGAAAAGATATTACGGACACTGCTTGCGGTATCGGTACTTGCAACGGCTGTGCTATCGAGCGGCTGCCTTGACGATGAGGAGGAGATTTCCGACAGCACGGCAAGCGACAACAGGCAGACGAGTGACGGCGGCAATTCGGAAAGCAGTGAAGGCAGTGATAATAAATATGACGAAAGTGTTACGGGCAGTCGTGCGTCAAAGCTGACGTTCAGCGGCTCGGACGGGATAAGCATTACGAGAAAACAGCGTGAAGCCGAAAAGCCTATGGGCGAGGACGGCACACAGACGGTATTCGTGTATATGTGCGGAAGTGACCTTGAAAGCGAGAACGGGCTTGCAAGCGGCGACATTGAGGAAATGATTGCAGGATCACAAAGCGAGAACGTGAAGTTCGTCATTCAGACGGGCGGCGCGGGAGCGTGGGCTGATACATACGGCATCTCTGCCGAAAAGACACAGCGTTATGTTGTAACGGGCGGAGAAATAAGCCTTATCGAAGAAAAAGAGTCTGTCAATATGGGCAAGGAGGATGTGCTTGTCGATTTTCTCGGCTGGGGCATAGAAAACTATGCGGCGGCTAAAATGGGGCTTATCTTCTGGAACCACGGCGGAGGAAGTATAAGCGGCGTGTGCTTCGACGAGCTTAACGAGAACGATTCGCTGTCGCTTGAGGAGATAGACACTGCGCTTACCTCGATATACGATAAGATGACGGATAAGTTTGCGTTCATCGGCTTTGACGCTTGCCTTATGGCAACGGTCGAAACGGCGAATATGCTTGTTCCGCACGCTGACTATATGTTTGCGTCTGAGGAAACGGAACCGGGATACGGTTGGGATTATACCGAGATAGCAGGCTTTATGGAAAGTAATCCGACAGCGGATACAGCCGAACTCGGAAAGACGGTCGCTGACAGCTTTATGGCATCGTGCGAGGCTATCGGCGCAGGCGGCGAGGCTACGCTTTCGATAACGGATCTCAGCCGAATAGACGAGCTTGTAAAGGCGGTGAATGACGCCGCCGAGGAAATGAACGATATTTCTTCTGACCCTGCACTGCTTGCAAATGCGGTAAGAAGCATCTATACCGTAAGAGCATACGGCAGTAACAACGATACAGAGGGATATACCAACATGGTGGATCTCGGCTCTATGATAGCGGCTACGGTATCGGGCGACAAGGCGGACAAGGTCATGTCGGCACTTGAAAAGGCGGTAGTGTATAACATCTACGGCGAGGACAAGGACGGCTCGACGGGGCTTTCGACCTACTATCCGTTCGGCGTTTCAGGCTCTACCGAGCTTGCCACATTCGGCAAGGTGTGCGTAAGTCCGTACTATATGACGTTTGTTGACAGAATCGCATACGGCGCACAAAACGGCAGTACGGACGGGTACAGCGGCGAAAAAACGTGGCTTGCGGACGGTGCGGTGTACTGGAGCGACGGGGATTATTCCGACTACGAGAGCAACTGGGAGCATTACAACAACAAGACCGACAATATGGGCTTCTGCGGTGATAAGAGCAGTGTGCAGATAGATGTCGGACCTGTGCTTGACGATGAGGGAACGTTCTACTTCAATGTTACGGACGATACTATAAATAATCTTGCAAGCGTAAACTGCTCGGTTTACCGTGTTGACGAGGAAACGGGTGAGCTTATCGAATTCGGCGTTGACCAGAGTACAAAGGTCGATTTCTCGTCGGGACTGGTCGAGGATAATTTCAGCGGTCAGTGGTATATGATCGAGAATAATCTTATCCCTATGTTCATAGTGGAGAAGAACGGAAACAGCTCGGTATACACATCTCCCGTAAAGCTCAACGGCAAGGAAACAAATCTGCGTATAGCTATGACGCAGGACGGCAATGCGTATGACATAACGGTGCTTGGAACATGGGACGGCGTAAACGAAAACGGCGAGTCGGCAAGGAGTGTTGTTCCGCTTAAAGAGGGCGATGTCATAGTGCCGATATTCAACACCTACGACAGCGAGGGTAACTTTGCAGGCAAGGCGGAGGGCGATGAATGCACCTACAGCGGCGACAATATGATAGAGTTTGTCAATCTGCCTGCAGGCGACTACAGATACAGCTTTGTTATAAACGACATTTACGGAAATGTGTGCTATACCGGCTTCACGGTGTTTACGACCGACGATGACGGGAATGTGTTCTTTACGCCGGAAGAGTAGTAAAAACAGCAAGCTGTATCGATCACGCATTTTTCTTTTACAAAAAAACTAAGAGGAGAACCCCTATGCCAAACCGGATCATCACAGATATTTCAGATTATATCTTTGTGTCAGGAGAACCTCAAAAGGTCGATGCGATTTTTCTGCCGGGCGGCTCATACCCCGAACAGCCCGAATATGCCGCAGAATTATACCGACAAGGTTTGACTGATTGGATAGTCCCGTCAGGAGGAGTAAGCGTTAAAGAGGAAAAATGGCACGGCGTCCGCTCAAAAGCGGAAATTTATAGTGGCGATTACCGGTCAGACTGCGAGTTTTTTACAGATGTACTCGTAAAAAACGGCGTTCCGCAGACTGCGATCATTGAAGAAAGCAAGTCGGGGCATACCCGTGATAACGCATTTCTTTCTCGTAAAGCCGTTGATGAAAAGGGCATAGTGATAAAAAGCGGTATAATTGTTTGTAAAGCCTTTCATGCTCGCCGATGCTTAATGCTGTATCAAATGGCTTTCCCGAATGTTGATATGACGGTCTGCCCCGTACATTGCTATAACATCACCAAAGAAAACTGGTATACGACCGAAAAAGGAACCGATCGAGTGCTCGGTGAGCTTGCACGGTGCGGAAATCAGTTTGTCGGCGATCTCAAGACTTATCTTGATCTGATATGAAAATACTGTGCTGCCTTCAGTAAAAACGGCAAGCCGTATCAAGCGGACGCTTCTCTTTTATGGCAAAATAAATTCAGTCGGAAAGGCGGAAGAAGGCTGTAAGGGAGAAAAACAGATGAGTGAGATAAACGAATGGTATATGAATATTCAGAATATTGTTGACGACATAGACAGGTGTATAAAAAGCGGCGAGGACGAAAGGCTGACGCTCGGCAGGCTGTCGAAGACGCTTGGCTACTCGGAATACTATGTTTCAAGGAAATTCAGCGAAATATCGGGAATGAAGCTCAGGGATTATATGAGATACCGCAGGCTTGCTTTTGCGCTGAGGGAATTGAGAGATACCGACAAGGGCATACTTGACACCGGCTTGATTTTATGTTATATTATAGATACAAAAAGAGGGAAACGACAGACGGTCGCTCCCTGAATTAGGTTTAAGAATAGCCGCCTTCAGCTTGCAACATAGGGCGGTTATTTCTTTTTGTTAAAAGAAAAGATTGTGAATATCATAACTGTGAAAGCAGTAAGAAATATTCCTATCTGTGTTAAATCACTTAGCGTTATGTACACAGCTTCACCTCCTTTCAAAGCACTTTCGCACTTCGGGAGATGAATTGACCGCCTGACGTCCAAGGTTTCCCTCGTGAATATTTTAGCATATTATCGGGGAAAATGCAACTTGTCCGGACTTGACACCGGCTTGATTTTATGTTATATTATAGATACAAAAAGAGGGAAACGACAGACGGTCGCTCCCAATGGTAGTTAAAGAATAACCGCCTTCAGTTTGCGACATAGGGGCGGTTATTTCTTTTTATTAAAAGAAATGATTGTGAATATCATAACTGTGAAAGCAGTGAGAAATATTCCTATCTGTGTTAAATCACTTAGCGTTATGTACACAGCTTCACCTCCTTTCAAAGCACTTTCGCACTTCGGGAGATGAATTGACCGCCTGACGTCCAAGGTTTCCCTCGTGAATATTTTAGCATATTATCAGGGAGAATGCAACTTGTCCGGACTTGACACCGACTTGATTTTATGTTATATTATAGATACAAAAAGAGGGAAACGATAGACGGTCGCTCCCAATGGTAGTTAAAGTTATAACCGCTTTAGTTGGTAGCTAGGGGCGGTTATTTCTTTTTATTTGTAAAATTTATAACAAAAGAAATGATACTGAATATCATAACGGTAAATCCCGTTAGGAAAATACCAATCTGAATTAAGTTGTCCAGAGTTATGTACACAGCTTCACCTCCTTTCAAAGCGCTTTCGCACTTTCGGGAGATAGAGCTGCTTTTTTATAGTTTCGACATTTAAATCCGCCGTCAAAAAAAGTGTAGCATACATTATGTTGTTAAAAGGCGGAACAGAGAACCGGGGCACCCGGTCGCCTGACGTCCAAGGTTTCCCTCGTGAATATTTTAGCATATTATCGGGGGGAATGCAACTTCATAAACAGCCGCTCCCAAGATTGAGTTAAAAATCAACCGCCTTTTAATCGGGGCGGCTTTCTTGTTTTCTCCTCACGGTGTAAAAATATCGGCAAGCAGTCGTAATTTTCGTCAAAGCACTTGATTTTTCGGGCGGTTTGGTTTAAAATAATAATGATATTGCGTTCAGCAAAAATTAATTCAGAAAGGTATCTTATTTAAATGAAAATTCTGGTAGTAAATGCCGGCAGTTCATCACTGAAGTATCAGCTTATAGATATGAAGGATGAGTCGGTCATAGCAAAGGGAAATTGCGAGCGTATCGGTATAGACGGAAAGATCACTCACAAGACGTTTGACGGCAGGGAATATGTAGAGGAATGTTCGTTCCCCACTCACACAGAGGCTTTTGAAAAGCTGGTTGAGGTAATGACAAAGGGCGACGCCGCTGTTATCAAGGATATGAGCGAGATAGGCGCTGTAGGTCACAGAATAGTGCAGGGCGCTGAGGTATTCACAAAGACAACAATCGTAACGGACGAGGTTATAGATCAGATAGACGGTCTTGCAGACCTTGCTCCCGTACATAACCACGCACACGCACTTGCGCTGAGAGCCTGCAAGAAGGTTATCCCCGAAACAACTCCTCAGGTAGTAGTATTCGATACGGCGTTCCACCAGACAATGCCTCCCAAGGCTTATATGTTCGGTATGCCTTATGAGTGCTATGAGCAGTTCCACGTAAGAAAGTACGGCTTCCACGGAACATCACACCGCTTTGTATCAATGAAGTACGGCGAGGTCACAGGCAAGAGCCTTGAAGGTCTTAACATCGTATCTTGCCACCTCGGCAACGGTTCATCCATAACAGCTATCAAGGACGGAAAGTCTGTAGATACATCAATGGGCTTTACTCCTCTTGATGGTATCATCATGGGTACACGCTCGGGCAGCGTTGACCCCTCGGCTGTTGAATTCGTACAGAACAAGCTGGGCTTCACTCCCGCACAGATGAGCGACTATCTCAACAAGAAGTCGGGCTTCCTCGGACTTTCGGGTCAGTTCAGCGACAACAGAGATATTACAAGCGCCGCACAGCAGGGCGACAAGCGTTCACAGCTTGTTACAGATATGCTGACATACGAGATAAAGAAGTACATCGGTTCTTACACAGCCGCTATGAACGGTCTTGACGTTGTTATCTTCACAGGCGGTATCGGCGAGAACGCTCCGGAAGTAAGAAAGGGCGTATGCGAGAATATGGAATATCTCGGCATCAAGCTCGACAACTCTGTAAACGACGGCTTAAAGGGCAAGCTCACAAAGATCTCTGCTCCCGACAGCAAGGTTGAGGTATGGGTAATTCCTACAAACGAGGAGCTTCTTATTGCCCGTGATACACTTGAAATCACAGGTCTTGACAAGAATGCGTAAGTGAAGCGATAGATATAGGCAATTTCCCCGCTCCCGAGGTTTCGGGGGCGGGGTTTTTGTGTGCAAAAATGGGGATGGGTATTGCAAAAAGTGCGGAAAAGTGGTAATATTGAAGTATAAAAATTGCGATAACGGATAAAATAGCGGAAATAAAAATTGCGAAAAGGGAGTAAAATGCCGAAATAAAAAATGCGAAAACAGTTTTTGCATAATATACGGCTGATTTTATTGACGGTTTGCGGTATGCAGGTAAAACGCTGTATTTGATATAAAGCGGTCTGCTTTGGAAATTGCGGGATTTTTGGTTGACTGCCGGGCTGAAATCGGTTATAATATAATTAGCGATAACTAACTTTAGAACAGGAGCGGAAAAATGCAGAAAGTAAGCAATATGACAAAGGAAGAGCTGGCGCATTACGGAACGCTTATCGGCGAAGCCTTCGCCGCAGAGGGCGATGGTATTGCCACAACTGCGCCTCGTGAGGATATTATAAAGGCGTTTGAGATAATGACGGAGTATTTCTATAACTCGGGGGTTTTGTACACTACGTCCGACAATCACGAGGGGTTTCTTGCGTATTGGCGCAAAAGCACTAAAATAAAGCTGAAGCCTGCGTTACATATGGTCGGGAGAATGCTCAGGGAGATGTCATTTCGCAGTGTGAGAATAGTGGCAGGTTCAAGCGAGGAGCTTTATGCCAAAGTCTACAAAAAGGAAAAGGATTATGTAGCGGTGTCAATGGTGGTAGTTCTGCGTGAATATCAGGGAAAAGGATATATGAAAAAGATACTGGAACACCCTTTTTCCGAAGCGGCAAGGGAGGGTATACCATGCGTGCTTGATACCGACACTGCACTTAAGGTAGCTAAATACACTAAGTGCGGAATGAAGAATATCGCTAAAAAGCAACTGAAATCCGGTCAGTATCTGTATACTATGGAGTACAGGGAAGATTGACGGGTTCGGATAGCATATTGAATACAGATTTTTCCGTCCCGTATCATCGGGGCGGAATTTTTGGTTGCAAGTGCAGAAAATACGCTTTTTTACTGCGGTTTTATGCTGTAAACGCTTGACAACAGAGCCGAAATAATGTACCATTAAAGTATCTTAAAACGTAAATCCGCCCGTGTGACAGGCTTACGGGCGAAAAGGAAGTAACAATGGAAAAGAAGAAAAAATCTTATCTGAGCAAAGCGGTGTTCGGATTGCTTATCGTGGCTTTTACGGTATGCTGTATTATTGCCGCACCGATAACCGAAGCCAAGGGTACGCTGTGGTCGCTGTTTCCGCCGGTTATAGCGATAGGGCTTGCGCTTATCACAAAGGAAGTGTATTCCTCGCTGTTTGTCGGAATATTGTCGGGCGGAATAATCTATGCGGCGGCATCGGGAACGGGATTTGAGGGAACGTTCAAGGCAGTAGTGCAGGACGGACTTATAACAAATCTTTCAAACGCATACAATGTCGGAATACTGGTGTTCCTTGTTGTACTGGGAATAATCGTTGTACTGATGAACAAGGCGGGCGGCAGCCGTGCCTACGGTGAATGGGCGGCGGCTCATATCAAGGGCAGACGGGGAGCTGCACTGTCAACGTTTTTCCTCGGTGTGCTGATATTCGTTGACGATTATTTCAACTGTCTGACGGTAGGCTCGGTAATGAGGCCGATAACCGACAAGCACAACATATCACGTTCAAAGCTCGCTTATCTTATAGATTCGACAGCCGCACCTATCTGCATTATCGCACCTATCTCATCGTGGGCGGCGGCGGTAAGCGGTACGGTCGAGGGCGTAAACGGAATATCACTGTTTATAAACACTATCCCGTATAATCTGTACGCATTTTTAACGATACTTATGGTAATATTCATATCGGTGAGCGATACGGATTACGGACCGATGAAAATACACGAGGATAACGCAAAGAACGGTGATATTTTCACGACAAAAAACAATACTTACGAGCAGGACGCACAGCCGGTGACCGAGCGTGGCAGGGTTATAGACCTTATACTTCCTGTTGCTGTGCTTATCGTGTTCTGCGTTGTGGGTATGATCTATACCGGCGGATTTTTCTCGGGTACGGATTTTGTGACGGCATTTGCAAACTGCGATGCGGCTTACGGTCTGTCGCTCGGCTCTATCTCGGCGCTGATAGTTATAATTGCATATTATATGTTCCGCCGTGTGCTGAAGTTCAACGAATGTATGGATTCTATCGCCGCAGGATTCAAGCAGATGGTGCCTGCGATACTTATACTGACTTTTGCGTGGACGCTTAAAACGATGACAAACCACCTTGAAGCAGGTGCTTTTGTTTCGGGAGTGGTACAGAGTGCAACGGCGCTGAGCGTGCTTCTGCCTGTAATACTGTTCGTGGTGGCTATCGGGCTTGCTTTTGCAACGGGTACATCGTGGGGAACGTTCGGCATACTTATCCCTATCGTTACGAGCGTGTTTGAGGCGGAGCTTGCGAATGTTTCGCAGACGGGAGAAATTCCGTCAATGGTCATCATCTGCATTTCAGCCTGCCTTGCGGGTGCGGTGTGCGGCGACCACTGCTCGCCTATCTCGGACACCACCATTATGGCATCGACAGGCGCACAGTGCGACCACGTCAATCACGTTTCGACACAGCTTCCGTATGCGCTGACAGTTGCGGCGGTGTGCGTTGTCGGCTATCTGCTGTCGGGCTTTGTGCATAACGTATTCATAGTGCTTGGCTTCTCGGCGGCTCTTATGCTGGCGGTGCTGTTTGCAATAAGATTTTTTGTAAAGAGAAAAGAAAGCAGAGGCTGAGAAATGGCAACATCGCAGAATATATATGACAAT
>ULZQ01022707.1_pt1 | contig 27886 bp, 15 predicted proteins | sample 1963261 | NCBI WGS metagenome assembly ULZQ01 (sample SAMEA4835893, study PRJEB28245) | human gut metagenome | biome: gut microbiome; material: fecal sample | place: Denmark | collected 2008 | reverse complement strand
GGTAAGCTCCGTTATCGGCCGACCAGGTAGAGGGAATGTAGTTGTAGTTATTGATGTCATTACTGTTTGAATAAGTAGGGAAATGGTTATTGGGAGTTTCAGGACTCCATACATTACCTACCGACTGGTTGGTAGTGTTCAGCCAAATAGCTTTGAAAGGCACTTTCCAAGAGTCGATTTCACGATAAATGGTACGCTTGCCCACACCTTGGAACACGGTATTGAAATCAAATCCTTTCCACTCGCATCCGAAATTAAATGAGAACGAATATTTTGGGTCGTCGGAACCAAGAAATACAAGGTCGTCTTGTGTCAGTTTACCATCTTTGTTCACATCTTCATACATGTGGTCGCCCAAACGCAAGTTGGCAGGTAGAGCGATAGAGTTGCTGCCCACATATTTGTCCACGTAATAGTCCAGTTGGTCTTGGTTTTGTACCTTGCCCACATAGCGGTAACCAAATACCGAGTTGAGTGGGTAGCCATTCACGGCTTCGTTATAACCTGCACTCACCACGATGTTACCTCCATCGACTAGTTTGTTGGTCATATAGGTTAACGTACCGCCAACGTGGTAGTTGAAACCGCCTATCTTGTCACGCCAAGTCAAGCTGGCATCGTAACCATTGGCCTCAAACTTACCGCTATTAGTACTGGGAGCAGTTCCACCCAATACACCGGGGTGCAGACGCGAAACCAGCATATTGTCGTTTTTCTTTTTAAAGACCTCGAACGTACCTGTAAGGCGATTGTTGAGGAATCCGAAGTCAATCCCCAAGTTATAGTTGTAGATACGTTCCCAAGTACGCATGGTGCTCACCAGTCCGGCAGATTCCACATAGGTTCCTTTCGAGTTGCCCAACAAAGCGCCACTGTTCGATTTGTAATTGTAAAGTTGGATGCCATCATAGCGTCCAATACCATTTTGATTACCTACCTCACCATATGAGGCACGTAGTTTTAGTTCATTCACATAGTCACGCAAGTTCTCCATGAATTTCTCTTCAGTGATACGCCATCCAGCTGATGCGCCCCAAAAGAAGTTCCAGCGGTTCTTGGGCAAAAATTTCGAAGAACCGTCGTAGCGAGCATTCACTTCAACCATATATCTCGACTTGTAATTATAATTCAAGCGACCGAAATAAGAGAGAATGGCTTCCTCCCAACGGTCTACCTTGTCTATGTAAATTTGTCCTTTACCGTTAAGCGATTCGATTGCCGCTTCTACGTCCATTGCTTTGGTGCCGCTATAATCGTAAGCGGCATAATCGTATTGCACACCTCCCATAAGCGATATGTCATGAACCTCATCAAATAATTTCTTATAAGTGAGGAAAGCTGATGCCGTGTAATTGTCGGTACGCGCAGAACTTTTAGTATACGATGATTTTTCTTTTGCGGGATAGGGAGAGTTCTCATTTTGAATCGGTGTACCGTCGTATTGATACCAATCAATCGAAAGATATTGTTCGTCACGGGCCGCATTGTTCGTTGAGTATCCCAAAGTTCCCTGAAAATCAAGACCATCCAAAATGTTCACTTTCAAAATCTCGTTCACATTCATTGTGGTCACCACAAGTTTGTTGTCACCACCCAATTCGGCCGACCAGTTAGGGGTATGAATGCCTCCCCACGCATACGGTTTGCCATCAATAGTCGAAACCGGTAGCCCTGGCTGTGGTATGCTACTGCCTAATATACTACCAATCTGTGTAGGAGCCACCTGATGCTGACGACTAGCTGACATGTTGGTTTCCAAGCTGATACGGTTGTTTATCTTGAAACTGTTGAATAAACGTACGTTATAGCGTTCGTTCGAGTTGTTCCCCCATTGCAACGTCCCCTGGTCGTTCAAATAACCCAACGAAAGTCGGTAGGTCGATTTTTCCGAACCTCCGCTTACGCTGAGGTTATGCTGGGTAGAAGTGGCATTTCCCCAAAGCACATCAGTCCAGTTCATATCGTGAAACACAAAATCGGCCACACCACGGAATCCTCCCGGAATGGGATCTTCATCGGGGTTGTTTCCACCATGCAGATTAATCCAACTCCCCTTCATCGCTTTAGCCAAACGGGCATAACGTACCCAGTTGTCATCTTCGCCATAGCCGTCATTCAAACGGGCTTGGAGCACACCGTCCGTCCATTCGTCCATGCTCATCATGCGGGGCTGTAAACCCACAATTTTACGTGTAACCGAACCACTATATTCCACTTTGGTTTTGCCGGCATCGGGACGTTTGGTAGTTACCAAAATCACACCACCCGCTGCTTTTGCGCCATAAATAGCAGCCGAAGCATCTTTCAGAAAGTTAATGGTTTCGATGTCATCGGCATTGAGTTGAGCCATCTCGCTCACACCACTGGCTGGTACACCGTCAATAATCAAGAGAGGTTCTACCTTGTTTTTCGAGACAGAGCCACGAATTGAGACACCCCATCCTTCTTCACCAGGAGCAGCCGACGATCGGGTGATGCGTAAGCCCGGAACCTGACCTTGCATAGCCGAAAGCGGATTGGGCACCGTACCTTTGTCTTTAAAAAGTTTTTGGTCGACCACTGTTACCGAGCCTGTCAACGATTCTTTTTTCTGAGTACCATAACCTACCACGACAACCTCATCCAGCACCTCTGTATCTTCGTGCATGATAATTTTAGCCAGATTCGTCCCTTTTACAGAAACTTCCAACGTCTTATAACCAATAAAAGAAATCACCAACGTACCACCTGATACATTATTCAAAGTAAAGTTTCCATCCATATCCGTTATCGTACCATTGGTAGTGCCTTTCACCTTGACATTGGCACCAATAACAGGTTCTCCATAGGAATCCACGATTTTACCTTTGATTGTCCCAGTCTGCGAAACAGCCTGTACTTCTCCCACATAGGCAAATACCGCCTGCGGAGCACCTGTTACAAGGGCAGAGGCCATCACCGTAGAGAATAGAAATCTTCTCGATGAGAATCTGAAGAGATTTTTTTTCATATACATAAAATTTAAAACTAACATTTATACTATTTATTCTAATATTAGATACACTGTTGGATATACTCACGGATTTCTTTCCGACTGATAAACAAGTGGTTTTCCACCGTACGGGAAGAAATTCCCAATTGGGCGGCAATATCAGCCGAGGATTTATTTTCGAAACGACTCATGATATAAATCTTCCGACGTTGTTCAGGAAGCTGATTGGCGCGCTCCCATTCGCATGTCAATAGATTATTGGCAATGATCTGACTCTCCACTTCATTGGTACAAGTAGGAATCCGGTCGAAAAGATAGGAAGTTACTTCTTGAGCTTTGTAAAAACGACGCAAATAGTCCGTTACTAGATTCCGGCAAATCGCGAATATAAAATGTTTCACTGTTTCCGGACGCAATATCTGCTTATAGTCCATCAAACGCAAAAAGACATCTTGTGACAGATCTTTTGCTTCTTCGTCCTTACCTATTTTATAATAGATATAAAGATAAACGGAATGATGATAACTCTTATAAGAGTCAGCAACCAGTTGAGTGGATTTCATGTTTATATTTTCCATTGCTTAGATTTTTGTTTATCATTACGCTGGCAAATATAAATGGTAAATACGGAAAAGAAACAATAAAAAAGGGCGGATAGATTTCATCCTATTGGAAGGAAAACAGAAGTCGTAATACCTACTGGTAATCAATCAATTATACAATCACAAACTGGAGTCTCAAATTACTATATGAGACTCCGACAATCAATCTTCATTAGTTCGTCCTATACTTTGGACGTATTCGTTCGGGGTTATTCCAGTTGTCTTTTTAAAATAGCGGAAAAAGGAAGTGCGAGAACTAAAACCACACAGTTCAGCTAAAGCACTTAAGGTATATTTTGAATATTCATCCTCATTAAGTAACCGTTTAAACTCAGCTATGCGGTAATCATTCAGATAATCATAATAATTCTTGTTCAAGAACTGATTAAACACGTAGGACAATGTATATGGAGAGACGTTCAGCACTGACGCCAAATCCGCAATCTTTAAATCAGGGTTAACATACAGTCTTTTTTCCTGCATCAACATATCCAGTTCGTCTGCCAGCCGATGACATTCTTCCATACTCACATTGCTCTTTCTGTATTTTTCTTCAATTATCGGTTTCTCGGTTTCTATGACGTCCGCCGCAAGAGCCGGAGAGTTCTTTTTTCTCCGGTAATAAGCATAGCTTAAGCATATTATTGCAATCAATAATAGAATTGTTCCCCATAAGGTCGCGTTAAAAGAGGAAGCAATAGTCACTGATAAACAGATTTCTGAACCGGGCTCACCAATCCGACGGATTTTGAATTGATATTTCCCAGAAGACAAGTCATAATAGGTCAGTTCGGATTTACCACCTAACAACTGCCAATCATCATCCATCCCTTCCATTTTATATTCATAAGACATATATGCAGGATCGGAATAGGTAAATCCGGAGAAACAGATAGTCAGATTCTTGTGCGACGGTTCCAAAGAGACTTTATAGAGATGCTGTTCTCTCTGTATAGCAGGATGATAAGGTTCTTTACCATTCACATATACATCTGTGATAGCCAGGGGATAACTATTTTCTTCATCTATATCACGTAAATCCCTGGTCAAATAAATCAATCCTTTGGAATTGCCAAACCAGATTGTTCCCGAAGCATCTATAACAGGGCAACAGGTAATAAAAACAGAACTCGGTAATCCATCCACAAAAGTATAAGGAACAATTGTACTTTTTTTATCATAACGGTACAAGCCCAGATTCGTACCAATCCACAGCCACCCCTCACGGTCTTCGATCATAAACATGGCGTCTTTCCCTTCCAAAAGAGTACCTGGCTGGAGTCTTCGAAAATGAGTCATTGACAAATCGGAAATAAAAATGGGGCCTTTATCCGGAAGGAAATAGAGTTCGTGGGAAGAATCTTCATATACTGTCCTGATTTTCTCTTTATGTATAAAGCCTTCGGGGAATACATCTGATTTTATACTACGAGTGGAAGGATCCCAGATACATAAACCGGTAGCCGTACAAATCCAGCCCTTTCCTGTAGAATCAAAGCATATATCAAGCACATTCCCTTCCGGGAGTTTGGAGTTCGAACTGGTATAGTGATTGAGTTGTTCGCCATCTTTATACTGATACAAACCCATTGAAGTGGCAATCCACAGACAACCGTCATTGTCCGACTTGATGCAGAAAACATGTCCTTTCACAAAAGGAGTCTCCGAAGGTTCAAAATCACGGATAGTTAATGTAGAAGAATCCAGTATATACATGCCACCACCATACGTACCGATATAATACTTTCCCTGAAACGGGTAAATACACATTATCATATTAGAGCGTAATTGAGGTGACTTGAAACTCCTAAAACGCCGATTCTTCTCATCAACATAGAACAAACCATTGCGGGAACCTATCAATCTTTCATTCTCATTGATAACTATGGCCCGTACCGGTATGTCTTTTGAGTCAAAATAAGGAGAATAAGAATAGGTAGAGAAAAGCCCGCTCTGATACAGTGTATAATCAAGTCCCAACTGATAGAATCCAACCCATATCAATCCTTCCCTGTCCACCAGCAATGAATAGACTGAGTTAGAGCGGATTCCGCCATTAGTACCGGGTTCATAGCAGAAAGATTTCATAACCTTATTTTCCGTGACAGATACAAAATGTACTCCATTTCCGTCTGTTCCAACATAAAGTATATCTTTTCCGTCACCCGACAAAGAGGAAATTACATTGCATCCCAAATCAATCCAATTATCCCTGAACTTCCCTGTCGATATATCGAAAACAACCACTCCATGTTCCATTGTTCCTAAATAGAGCCTGGAACCAATTCGTGCCATTTTCCGATAAGTATAATCCTGTCTATCATTGTCACCGTATGGACATAAAGTTATTTTTCGGGTAGACAGATTCATTGAATATAGTTTGGAGCGGGTCAGAATCCATAATGTATCTTTTTCTCCCATATTCAAATCGACTATGAAATTATCCGATGACCACATATCCGCATTGATAGTAATCTGCTTCATTTCATTATTTTTGCAGACAAACAATCCTTTTTCGCTGCCAATATATAAGGTTCCCTGCGCATCGGTCAATAAAGAACGAACTCCGAATTTTATCACTTCAGCAACAAACGGTTCTAATTTACCGGATTCTTTATTTATCCGCCAAAGGCCCATATCGTTTCCCACCCAAATCTGATTGCCTTGCGTTTCTGCAATAACATTCACCCATTTCAGTTTCTCATCATCTCCGAATATCGGATAATGCTTGAAACGGAAGCCATCAAAACATTCAACTGACGTAGCTGTTCCAATCCAAAGATAACCTACGGAGTCTTTATACAAGGCACTGACCGTTAAATCAGATAATCCATTTGTTTCTGACAGACCGCGAAAGGAATAAGAAATCGGATAGGCAGACAGAAAAAAAGAAATAAATATAAGGCTTGTTATATGTCGTATCAGATTATTCATAGGATTCATATTTGATAAAACAATGCAAACCTACATAAAATATCCCTAATTTTATGTAGGTTTATACAAAAACAAAACACATTCCTCATTAAAAATGAGTGTTAATCTACCAGCTTTATACTCAATTGGGATTGTTTATAAACAACAGGAATTCTCTTATTATTAACCTCTACTCTTACAGGCTTTTTCTTACTCCTGAAACTGGCATTTATCTTCGGTTGTCCGTCTATCCAAAGATTGAGTTTCTTATCTTCTTCCTTTTGAATGACAAACAACTTGGCCAAAGAAGAAAAATAGGTTTCCTTATCACGTCTTAATGCACTTCCATAGCAGATAAAGAAATCTGTGGCGTCTTTCGCTTCCGTTCCTTCGGGATAAGAAACTGCAAACATATAGGCATCTGTCATCCAGCCGTCCGGCATAATCCATGAGTTGCTGTGCATCAGTCTGCCGTCTGCTAATTGATTAATATAAAGATCAGTCACTTTCCCTTTATGACGGATACGAAGCCCAATCCAATCTTGTCCTTCCCGCCGTTCCATTTGCGGCAGATCTTTTTCATCAGGAGTATCCTTCAAAATAATAGCTGTCAGCCCTTTTACACGGTTCACTTCTGCGGGCAAATGGAATGAATAATAAGTTTCGGTACCTTTCAGATCTTCAGTTGGAGCCTGTATTTCTTCCCAATACAAATCTTCCGGATAATCGTGCACAAAATCGGACTTAGCAAGCAAACGGGGATAAAGAGGACGAATCACAACGGAAGAATTACCATTCGTCACATTCACGTCAACTCCCGACTTTTTATAAGTCCCGTTGGTATGCCACAGCCATTCAAAACGACCGACCTTATGCGTCTTTAAATCATCAATCATGTAAATCACATCATCCATCCAAAGAAAATGACGGAAATTACGGCTGAAATTGTTTGAAACGGGCCCCGTTCCATTAGCCAGGACATATTTCACATTTCCCGCATCCAAAAGATGATATAAATATCCCCGCAAAGTAGAACCGCTATATTGCTGCTCACGGGGTTGTCCCTCGCCATTGAACAGTACTACATTATGCGCCTGGCTTTGAAAGAAATAATTTCGATAAGCAGGATTAGGATACCAGCAATTTCCACCGTCTTTTATAATGTCCACTCCTTTGTGAAATATAATAAAGGAATTGGCGTCCGCATGAGAGTGATTCCATGTATGACCGCTTTTTACAGCCAGCATCGTAGCATCCTTTTCCCACGAATTGCGCATCGTAGCCCAGCCAAAATCAGAAAATAATTGAGAAGTCGGTAATTGAGGTATAGCGGGTGCCTTACTCAAATCGGGAGTATACAGAAAGCCCATCGGACGATTCAGGAAAAAGCCATCACGATGTTGTCCTTGTTCCACTTGAGATATATACCACAAAATAGTTGGATCTTTCATCCCCAATGCATACAATAGCATCATACTGGATTCTGCCGATACATTTTTATGGCTATCTCCAAAATTCAAACTATGTAGCATACCTGTACGCGGATAGCAGACTTGTGAGAAGTAACTCGGCAATTTTGCTAATTGAGGAATATTACCCGGATTCTGTCCGGGATGAGTATTTATCCAAGCTATCCTGAACAACAAAGCTTCCTGAATACCAAAGTTGGCGTAATTCAGACTTTCATACATTCCGCCGGCCTCATCAAAACTCTTTGCTTTCTGCTGCAATACATCACCTGCAAAGTCGAACCATTCGGGAAGAGATTCGTGAAGTTGCTCCACCCATTCCCTGGCTTCGGGGATTTCGTTTTGAAGGCTCATTGCCAATAATCCCCCTTGGCAAACGCAGGAAGTCCACCAGTTATGCCCCATTGAATTCAATGAGTGGATACGGGTCGGTTCCAACAGCCAGTCACCTAATGCAGGTTCCAGAGCAAGTCGTTTTAAGCCTTGAGCAATCTCTTTCTTTTCCGAAGATGAAAGAATATCATAGGCTGCATCATAACCCATAGCGCACAGGAAACTTTTATGTGCCAACCTCAGATGTGAGCGCCACACCGGGATACGTGCCAGCATTTCCTTATCTCCCCATGTTTCGGCTTTCACAGCTTTCAGCAGTATCTCTTTTATTGAATTTGCATAGCTTTTGTCTTTTGTCATCAGATAAGCCAATGCCAGATAATCCAGTTTGTTGAAGTCATTCTTTTGTAAAGCTGCATCGGCAGTCTGTTTAATGCTTTCCCAGGCTTCCTGCAATTTCGATTCATTCTGCATACGCTGCTTCACTTGCTGAATGCGTTGCGGAGTATATAAGAGTGAAGGATGATTTATTTTCTGCGCTTGTATGTATGATGACGAAAGACACAAAAAACAGATGATAGCAATAATAGTTTGTTTCATAATATTTGGCTTATTCTATATATTGACTACTTAACAATCTCCGAAACCGTCCGCGAAATCACAGGACTGCCATAGAACGAAGAAAAACCGTCTTCCTTAGCGGAAGAACCTACTACATGGGCGATAAAGAAGCCGTAAACACTATCGCGTTTATTTATCCAGGGGTAAGCGCCAGCCCAACCCGGAGAACTGATTTGATAGGCTTCGCCCGTCTTCTTATCTATTAATTCACGCCATTCGTCCAATCCATAGATACCGGTATGCGACTGTCCTAGTGCTCTTTCCGTGTATTCCCCGGGAGAAACAAGGGCATCCTTTACTTGATTAGCCTGCATTTCCTTTACTGTCTCCGCAGTCAGTATCCGTTTTCCTTCATACGTTCCTTCATGGTAAATCATAGATAGGAAATGAATATAATCGTTCAAGGTAGTACACAGACCACCACCTAACATCGGGGCATGCCCGCCATCTGTATTTATCGGAGTAAAATGAGAATTTTTCATTTCCAATGGTTGCGCCAATAGTTCTTGAAAGAGAGTTTCAAACTCCTTTTCCATTGCCACTTCCGCCATTCTTCCGGCAATCTGCATGGCAAGCCCTCCATACTGGAACCGGCTTCCCGGAGTAAAAACCGTATCTAACGGCAATATCTCAATAATGGCAGAATCCAAATGATTGTAATTATCTACGCGCGGTTCAGGAAGATAGGGACGCACTCCGGAAGTATGAGATAACAATTGTCGTAAAAGGATTTTTCCTTTGGCATCTCCCTTAAACTCCGGCAACCACTTTTCCACAGGGTCATCCCATTCCAAACTAGTACTGTCCACTACCGCTCCGATAACAGCAGCAGCCACCCATTTTCCGGCAGAGGCTACATATACTTTTGTATCAGGAGTATAGCTACCATAGTTCTTCTGAAAAATAACAGAATCATTCTTTACTACGCAGATAGAAGCACCGGGATAGTACTCTTTACTCACCCAGCCTTGAATAACAGAATCTAATAAAGAGAAGTTATAACGACTCCCTTGTACGGATGATACATTGCAGGAACCTGCAATAAAACAGATACTTATAAAAATTACGATTAATAATCTTCCCTTCATTTTCGTTATCTATTAACTTCGTATTAAACACAAATTACACGAACTACGCTATTGTTTGATGCAATTATAATTATAAAACTGCGTAATTCGTGTAATTCGTTCTTAAAATCTTCTATTTCGACTGCAAATCCCAATATACCACATAACGCTGATGATGCAAATCATAAAGCGGACGAATCACATCTCCTTGTTCTGTTGTAAATTTCAGTTCTTTTCCTGTACGCTGCAAAGTACGTTCCGGATGTTTCATATCTACTTTCAATGAGGTACGCAAATCGGCAGGTACATGGAAATTATAAGTATAATAATCATTATAAAGAGCAGGATTAGAGAAAGGTGCGGGAGCCTGCATATCTTCCGTACCCCGTTCTCCGGCAAGCACTAACGGGCCATACAATAAAGCTACCTTATTCGGATTATCGGGAGTGGCTTCCAATGCAATCTGCATCGGGTAAGTAGCCGAGATACGGTCATTATCTTTCCAGTCACGGGTGATAGCGATGTAAGAACCCGGCTTTTGTTTTACTGCCACTTTTTTACCGTTCACAAGAACTTCCGCTTTTTTACTCCATGAAGGATATCTTAAATAAACAGTAGTGCGAACCGGTTTCTCGGCACGAATAGTTAACAGGGTCGTTTCCTCTTTCGGAAATTCCGTTTCCTGAAGAAGAGTTAATCCTTTTTCTTTCCAGGTGACTTGGGAAGGAATAAACAGATTTACATAGATTCCCTGGTTGTTGTGGTAGTAGATAGCTTCTCCGTATTTAGCATGATTTTCGAATCCGCTGCCGACACAACACCAGAAAGAGTTCTCTTTGGTACTATACAGTTTATGTGAACCCGAAAGTAAGGGTAAGAAATAAGTGACCATTCCTGTTTCCGGATCTTGCTGTCCCAGGATATGATTATATAGTGCCCTTTCATAATAATCGGCAATAGATGAATCGCCCGTCCAACAGAAAAGATGACGGCTAAGCTTCAACATATTATAAGTACAGCAGGTTTCTCCGGTATAGCCGGTCAAGTGTTTAGAGAATTTCTTCGGGTCGAAAAAATGCTCCTTATCACTACTGCATCCCGGAGCAAAAGTATGGTGGTCAATCATGGTATGCCAGAAGAATTCCGAGAGCTTTTTGCTGGTCTCATTCTCTGTCAGTTCATAGTTACGCGCTTCGGCTATGACTTTCGGGATAAACGTATTCGTATGTTTGGTTCCCAAATCGTCCCGAAGTTCTTTCAACGGGTCAATTACATCATTATGGTAGAAATATTCGGCCAACCAACGGTAACGTTCATCTCCTGTGATAGCATACAAATTGTAGAATGATTCGTTGACACCTCCAAACTCATTGCGTATCATGAGTTTGCGGGTTTCTTCACTAAGTGGTTTCAGTTTGTTATAAGCCCAGTCGCCCATTTTGCTCACTGTTTTCAAAGCCTGCTGATTATCCGCATACAGATATTGGTCTATCAGACCGGAATAAAGCTTATGCAAGGTGTACCAAGGTGCCCAAACACTCTTTCCCCGGATATTACGGTTTATCAGTTCTTCGGGAAAAGCACTTAAATATCCGCCTTTCAAAGCGTTCTGAACTTCGGTCAGCCCGTTGACAAGGCTATCCCCTTTCAACTTGAAAATCTCACTTCCGGTAGCGGCATACATCAAAGCGTATGCCGAAAGCAGATGTCCGGTAGTATGTCCGCGAAGCTCACAGTCCAAGGATTCCCAGCCACCGAGTTTTTTCACTGTCATATAACCGCCTTCACGACCGGCAAAGACTCCGGCATTTGTCCGGAAACTATGTAACAGGCGACTTACGTCGATAGAGGTCATCCATGCGGAATCCCGCAACATATTGTCACGAAAACGACTCGGTAATAAACGGACGTCTTTCAAGTCAAAACTTTCTACCCGAACAGGAGCCACTGTCTCTTTTTTCATTTTCCCCTGGTGCTGTCCGGGGTACACAGATTGAGCCGACGATATAGCCGATACTGCCAATAATGCGATTGCAACTAAAGATTTCTTATTCATAATCATTTTTAATATCCTTATTTATTATTGGATACGAATAGACTCCGCCTATTACTCAATGCAAAAATACGAATTTAATATTTCATGGATAAATGAAGAAACTCCGTTCTACCGGTTCGGCAGTCTGTACTTCTCCTGCCAATCCATATTGCCATGCCACCACAGTCACTTTCAACGGGAACTTACTGCGTGGGGGAATTCGAGTAAATACCAACTTGTTTCCCTCTATTTCTGCCGGCCCTTCTTTCACGTAGTAATATACGGGTAGCCCGCAATCGGAAGTTGCCTGTAAAGAGATAGTTTCCGTGCCTTTCTTCACATCGTCAAGACCCGGAAAAAGAATATGCTGGCGTTTACCTTCCGTATTGCGATAGGGAATCCGGAAACTAAGTTCCTGAACTGTGCTTTTATAGTGCTTGTCACCGTCATTACCGGCTAGAAGGGAAATATCTCCCGTACGACGCTTATTGTACATCCCCATACGGTAGAAACGGACAGTAAAGGTTGTGTCGTTCACTTTCTGAACCGGGCCACAGATACGGGTTATTTCAGGAGAAGTGAGCGAATGTTCGCCAGAAATTGCAGTATGCAAGCTATCCGTATATACAGCTTTCAGATGAAAAGTCAATCCGTCTTTTTCCGGCAGGAAGCGGGCGGCAACTTTCACATGGGATTTGGGATTATATGTGAGTAATTGCCCCTTTTGTACGAAACCTAAGTATTGTGGTTTCTTCCCTCTTTCCAGGCGATAGCGTTCTTCCGTCATTTCAGCCATTTCCTTATCGAAGTACCAGAATGCATCGTGCGAGTCTCCTTTATACTCTTTATAAGGAGCAGCTTTTGCACGTTTCTTCTGATTCGGATGCCACCTTTCGGCAAGCCAGCCATTCTGCGGATTCAGCTTCTTCAATTCCACAGGCTTATTCAAATCATACGTTGCAGGCATACGATATTCCAATGCTTTCTTTAAGAACAACGCAATATAACCAGCGGTGCGGTCGGCTATATCGAAATGTCCTCGTCCTGTGTCGCAAAGGAAAGAGACGCAACTTTTAGGATACATCATACGGAATGCCAAAGCCGGATTTACACGGTCTTCCCACCATTCGTATTCGCCTTCAATCATCAATCCAGGGATGCCGTCAATCGTACGTTTCCCCCACTCCATATTGTCACGACCATATCCGGTAAGGTTAGTGCGTGGCGCATCTCCATGCAAAGAGATAATGGCTAATGTGCGGTCGGGATTCCAGGCTGCGAAGTTCCACGGATAGGTAGCCATTGCCGAATGTCCGAACGGAACAATCGGAGCATATTTCAATTCGTTATATCCGCTAACAGAAGCAAAGTCATCCAGCATTTGTTCAAATGCCTTCTGGCTTCCGGCAGTTATGTCCCATTTCTGATCCCACCCCGGAGTTATCCATATCAGTGCCAGACCTATTTCAGACATTTTTTCCCGAAACAAGGCGTTCTCAAACAGAGTTTCTTCCGTCATATTATGAGTACCTATCATAACCCCTTTCACCTGGACACAATCAGACGGTATCCATAAAAAAGCCTGCGGATGGTCATTCGTCTCGTTGGAAACAATACCTGAAATCTGCACGGACCACTGCCATTCGGCAGCTATGCTACTTGGCAATAAACTAACAGCCAATATTACAAATATAAAAAACCGAAGTAGTTTCATGTTTAATTCATTTATCATTCTTCCATATAATACGCAGTAATGACTACATATACTCAACCGAAAAATATAAAAAAACTATTATTATCGGAAGTCTTTCATCAACTATTTCACAAAAACGTTGTATCTTTATTCTCAATTAAGAAAGGAGTTATATGGATTTACGTACAGCAAATGTCACAAGATATATTCTTGCCCTGCGGGAAGGGGGCTCATTACCGGCTTTGGCCGAAGCTGACGATGAATTTAAGTATGTGGTAAAATTCAGAGGGGCAGGACACGGGACGAAAGCGCTGATTGCCGAACTGATTGGCGGGGAAATTGCCCGTACGTTGGGGTTCAGAGTACCGGAGATTGTTTTTCTGAACCTGGACGAGGCTTTCGGACGGACGGAAGCGGACGAAGAAATACAGGATTTGCTTCAATGGAGCCGCGGGTTGAATCTGGGACTGCATTTTCTGTCGGGAGCATTAACGTTCGACCCCGTTGTGCATAAAGTGGACGGTAAGACAGCCTCGCAAATTGTGTGGCTGGATGCCTTATTGACCAATGTAGACCGTACTATCAAAAATACGAATATGTTGATGTGGCATAAGGAACTGTGGTTGATTGACCATGGGGCTTCCCTCTATTTTCACCATTCATGGACTACTTGGCAAAAGCATGCACTTAGTCCGTTCGTGCAGATAAAAGACCATGTGCTGTTGCCGTTTGCTGATAAATTGGAAGAGGTGGATGCTGAGTTCAAGCAACTGCTGACTTCTGATAAAATCCGGGAAATAGTCAATGCAGTTCCCGACGACTGGCTGAACTGGACAGACGGACAGGAAACTCCGCAAGACCTGAGAAATATTTATATTCAATTTTTAGAAGAAAGGATAAACCATTCCGAAACATTTGTAAATGAAGCGCAAAATGCAAGAAAGGCACTTATATGAATACGCAGTCATCCGTTTCGTCCCCAGGGTTGAACGTGAGGAATTTATTAATGTAGGTATTGTACTGTTTTCCAAACGGTGCAAGTATCTTAAATCCCTTTATACGATAAATGAAAATAAATTGAAACTGTTTTCTTCCGAATTGGACGTTAGTTGTTTGAAAGAGGGATTACAGGTCTTTGATAAGATATGTCTGGGGAATAAGGAAGGGGGAGCGATAGCGAATATGGATATTCCCGACAGATTCCGCTGGCTGACTGCAGTGAAAAGTTCCTGCATACAGGTATCCCGTCCGCATCCGGGATTTTCCGCTGACTTGGACAGGACTTTGGAAAGACTGTTCGAAGAGCTTGTATTATAATAAATAATAGAGGTCTTACTCCCTTTGGGATAAGACCTCTAAACACACATAAACCTAATATATTGATATACCAAGTTTCTAATATATACTTCATTTACCCTTATTAATCTTGCAATATCCGTTTTAATTTCTGTTTCGGGACAAAGGTAGATAAAAAGAAGAAACGTCCTTATCCGACACAAGATTGTTCTATCAATAAACGAACCTTGTTTCTACGAATGAGTGTATTCATTCATAATACTTCTTTTAATTGATTTAACTTCATATACGACGAATCCGGAGAACAAAACACTCCCAAAACAACTATATATAAGAGAGATTAAATGTAATGACAGGGTTACCCGCAAAAATGGTAGCAAAACCCGTAATCTATATAAATACAGATTACTTTTTACTGAATAACTTTGCATACAGAAAAAAGGTAGTAATAATATTAGAATACGCTTTTAATTTAATATAGCTTGATTATGGAAAAGGTAAAATTGAACAATGGCATTGAAATGCCTATTTTGGGTTATGGTGTTTATCAGGTTACTCCTGAAGAGTGTGAACGTTGCGTGTCGGATGCAATCAGTGTAGGATATCGCTCTATTGATACGGCACAAGCCTATCATAATGAGGAAGGTGTAGGAAATGCAATCAGTAAATGCGGTGTGCCGCGTGACGAACTGTTCATCACTACAAAAGTATGGATTTCAAATGCCGGTTATGATAAGGCTAAAGCTTCTATTGATGAGTCGCTGCGCAAGTTAAAGAGCGATTATATTGACTTATTGCTCATTCATCAACCATTCGGTGATTATTACGGAACGTACCGGGCTATGGAAGAAGCATACAAGGCCGGAAAAGTTCGTGCTATCGGCGTCAGCAACTTCTATCCCGACCGTTTTGTAGACTTGGCGGAATTCTGTGAAATCACTCCTGCCGTCAACCAAGTGGAGACGCACGTTTTCAATCAACAGATAAAGTTACAGGAAGTAATGAAGGAATATGGCACTAAGATTATGTCATGGGGGCCGTTTGCCGAAGGAAGGAACGACTTCTTTACCAATACAACCCTTCAGGAAATCGGGAAAGAATATGGTAAGTCTGTGGCACAGGTTGCACTGCGTTATCTGATTCAACGCGATATTATAGTAATTCCCAAATCTACCCACAAAGAACGTATGATTGAGAATTTCAATGTATTCGACTTTGCGTTAACACCGGACGATATGGCTGCTATTGCCGAGCTTGATACAGCCAAGACTCTCTTCTTCTCCCACTATGACCCGGAAATGGTGAAGTGGCTGATTAATTATAGTAAATAACAGTTCACTATAATTTTCTTTTTAAGGCACAGATTACGCAGATTACACTGTTGCTTTATGTTATCATAATTCATAAAACCGTGGAATCCATGTAATCCGTGCCTTAAAGGGATAATTATTAACTTGCTTACTTAAGCGGAGTAAAATGCAATGCAGCTCCGCCACTCGCCTTCAACTTCAAGACAAGTTTGTCGCCTGCCTTTATTTTCTTATGAGTACTGCGTACTTTCGTCCGTGTATTCAGTTTGTCGTCATCTTCATACAGATGAAGCATATACTTCTTTCCCGGTTCCAGGAAATCCGTAGTCAATGTGACAGTGCGGGCTTCCGTGTTTGTCATTGCTCCAACAAACCAGTCACTACCCGAACGACGTGCCTGAACGATATACTCACCAATTTCTCCGTCAAGCGCACGGCTATCGTCCCATACACTTGGAATGACTTTCCAAAATTCGAGTTCTTCTTCTCCTTTATAAAATTCCGGTCGGTCATACCAGAACATAAATTGCAAAGGGCTGTAATACACTGCTGCCATCGCCAATTGATGCGCTTTCGTATTCTTCACTCTGCCATTAAAATAACACAGTGTATAATCCGCAGCGCCTGCTAGGAAACGTGTATACGGAAGAATCGTGTTATGTAAAGCATCCGGCATCTCTTCATTGCCACCGATGCCTTCCTGTGTCATCAAGTTAGGATAAGTACGGCTGAAACCTGTCGGACGATATTCATCGTGAATATCCACCATCAGACCGTATTCTCCACATTTGCGGACTGCATCATGCAGCCAGGTACTCCAACGCTGATTACCAATCTGTACAAAACCGAACTTGATACCTTTTAATCCCCACTTCTTATATAAAGGTAATAAAGTATCCAATTGTTGCACCAATGCACGCTGATTGACGTATACCATAAGTCCGATTCCCTTCGATTCGGCATACTGGCACAAAGCAGGTATATCAAGGTCTTTATCCGGAGAAACAGTAGTAGCGTCCGAACTCATCTTCATTTCCGGTCCATACCAACCTGCATCCATATGCACATACTGAATACCGCGCTCTGCCGCAAAGTCAATAGCCGCTTTCACCCTTTCTTGCTTCAAGTCGCCCGAACGGAATACTTTTCCCGGTTTAATCCAAGAAGTATCAGCCAGTTTGCAAGCCGGATTCAGATTCAAGACAAGATCATTATTATTAATTAAATCGACCGGACGTTCGCCAACCATGATTACACGCCACGGAGTGCTATAAGGAGAAATTATATCGACACTGCTATACAGGCTTGTCTCCAAAGTGGAAGGTTTGTCTGCCGACAAACGGAATTTGCCACGGGCATAATCCACCATTTCCGCTTCCAACAGGGCAACTGATAACCCGTCGGGCAGTTTCAATGTCAAAGGACGTTCACTTTCTTCTTTTCCCCAACCTTCCAACGGACGAAGTGCATAAGGCCCTTGTGCCCAACGCTCATAATAAGCCATTGTTCCTTGAGGCATTGTGAAACTGGTTTGCTCGCCTATGATATGCAGGAAAAGCCCGTTGGTTGTTTCCGGGAAATGATAGCGGAAAGCGACTCCTTCATTATAGGCACGCACTATGATATTCATAAAGTAATTCTTACGCTTATCATAGCCACCTTCCTGTGCTCCGTCTCCTTCGCCTTTCTTGAATTTCAGGGTCATCTCATTATAACAGTCACGAATCTCGGCACGTTCCCCATATACAGGTTTCCATGTTTCATCCGCTTTCCGTCGCTCTGTTCCCGTCAACTTCAGATTCTCACACCAGAAATGACAAGTGTCATTCGGAACACCCAATGCCGACTCGAACAACTGATTTTCAATCAGGACACCCAATTTACTTTCTTCAATTACCGGACGGTTCTTGTAAGTCAAGGTGTAATACATTTGTGCATTATCCTCTCCCACCGCACGCTGATAGAAGGTAAAACGATACGCTCCATCGGGAGATGTCAGTTCCTGGCGGATTTCTGTCATTACATCCTGCGCTTTCAACAATGCCGGTACCACCAGCAATAAAAGCAAAATTCTTTTCTTCATTCTATTTACGTTCATGTTTATTCTTCTTTCCTATTAGATACGAACGAGAAGGAAATTATACTCAACACCAAATATACGATAAAAAATAAAATATAATTTTTAGTTCCGCTGTTTAATAGTATCTTTACTATCTTCGAAAATGAGAATCCGGGGTTACCCATGCGTGTAGACCACGGACGTATGCTGGCTCTGGCACAGGTGGAAGGAATGATGACTGTAATAAATGATGAGAAGGCACGTCAGATGAAGTTTTAGCCAGTAATAGCAGGTACAACGCAGCCGATAAGCACTAGCATATCTTATGAAAAGCCATAAGTCCTATAACAACAACCATATAGATCACTTATGTTTATCTCCTTTGTTCTTTAATAGCTAACTATTGCCAGCCTGTCCGTTAACCCGTGTTAGCTGATAAGCTTACCAAGGTTAACAGACAAGCTAACAAAGGTAAGCCTACATATTTCCTTATTGCTTTATGCATTAATCCCGTATGCTTTTAGTAACAAATGTATAGGAATAACACAATGGATGACAGTGAAGGAGCGAGGGTAAAAACGTCATAAACTTTTTTTCGTATCACTTTATATGCATCTTATCCACAAACTCTCTCTTGTTTATATTCAGCTCATCCGGTGAAGTCACCCGCTTGCCATTCAATACGATATTTTCAAACAAGATATCCTCCACTTTTCTATCTTTATCGTAGCCTTCAAACAAAGAAGGATTAACAAACTTTCCCGTGCAGGAAATATTACGAAAGACGATGTTCCTGACACCTCTGCCGGGTCCCGTGTTATATTTTCGGTTATACATCACCCGAAGATGAAATAGCTGCCCTTCCTGAATATGTTCCACACGAATATCCTCAAAAGTTATATTCTGCGCAAGATTATGGTCGCCCACATTGATAGCCATACAACCTTGATAATCACGGTCATCTTCATCATGTTCCAAAATATCTATGTTCTTAAATAGCATATCTTCCAAAACTTCATCTCCCGTTTCGGTGTTCCCGTGCGTACCTATATTGATAGGATGCGCAATATCCGCCCATAGAGTAGAATTCAGAACACGAACATTACGACAATCTCCATAAAAATTCCAACGATGCGTATAAAGAGCTATACAATCATCCGAATTACGGAGAAATACATCATCAATCGTCACATCCGAGCAAGACATAAAATCCAGTCCGTCACTCCACCCCTGATAGCTAAATGATTTCAAGTTCTTTATGGTGATTCCGGTAGACTGTCCGCCGGAGACTGTATAATGTCGTGAATTAATGACCGTAATCCCCTCAATCAGTACATTTTTGGAATAAGCGATTGATATTCCCTGTTGAGGTTCAAGCAACATCCCATGCCCCAGAATTTTCACATTCTCTACACTGTCGCAATTCAAACGCCCTTTCAGCACTGCGCCACCTTCGAGATAAACCGTTGTATTGGAAGGGATACGGAAACACTTACCGGTTGTATCGGTAGGCTCATGTATTCCTGATTCGAAGTACATCACATTCGGATCGTTCTTATCCGGTACATTCTCAATGATAGGATTGGCAAACACGTGCAGGTTACTCAAACGGTCACCATTAAACTCGACTGACAGTTTCTGCGGTTTGTCTATCGTAAATAAAAGAAAGTTCCCGTCTATCTCCGGTTGAATGCCTTTAGCCAAAGGACGCACTACTGCCGAACGGATCTCGCCATTGTTCTTTTGCACAAGAACTTCCACCTTTCCGGAGAAATCGAATTGAACCATTGTGGCATCGGACTTCGTATCCATATCCACCTTTACATTATATTCATACAGGTCTACCCACTCCTTTTTTCCCACCTGTCGCACTTTTACAGTATAATCATCGTTGTGACGGGCATAGTAGATGCCTGTCGGAACAGGATAAGTAATGATTTTCGCTTGTACGCCCAAACCTGTCAAAGCAAGCAAAAATGTGATTGTTATTCTTCCCAATTTATTCATTTCCAATTTTTATTAGATACTAATGTGGATTCCGATACCGTTCCGTTTTTTATCTTTTTTCCTTCAATAACAACCGTACAGGGAGCGGAAGAAAGAATATACCATTTCCCCTGTTTCTTTTCAAGCAATACATTAGCAACAGTATCGGCCTGAATCCTTATTCCTGGTGCAACCAACAAGGTGCCGTTTCCCAGGAATAAAGTCCGGTTTCCATCATATTCATTGCTGATAACCGCATAATCCGCTTTTACTTTCATCCCCTGATAAGTAGCGGTCTGCGCTGCATCAGAAAGAGAGAATATGTGGTCGATGCGTCCGTTCTTACTTTTTACACAAATTCCTGCAAAGTCATTCAAAGCAGTTTCCTCCACATCGAAGTAAGAAACCGACTCAATGGCCGACGGTTCTTTCTTCGTACTCGGCTCATAGACAGACACAAAAGGACGATTCCAAGCCTCTCCATGCTGACGAGCCACAAAAGTCAATGTCGGTTGTTCCTTTATATTATATGGCATACCGGGTGTACGGCTTAGCCCTTCGGTCATAGGAGCAAGCGCAGTAAAGACCTCGCGTTCCGGTTCTCCCTTCATCCAGAGATTCATGTATATATCATCACCGCCTTTATCTTTCATATCAATTGTAAAGGTAGCTTTCACATCTTTATTGGTTGCAGCCATTTTCTTATCATACAAATAAGAGTAAGCATAAAGATGCGCTCCCGCAAAAGCCAGTTCTTCCGTTGGTTGCAAATTCAAATCCGTGCCGTCGGCTGCGGTTAATGTCATTGACTGTCCGAGGTTATGATAGAAGTAATCATGCATTTTATCCCCTCCCCGTTCTTTCCGGCTGCGGAAGACATCGACATAATATCCTGTACCAGGACCTGTTGTTACAATACTCATCATACGAGTCTGGTCCGCCCGACTTTCCGGTTCACGGAAATAAACATTGCTATACGTAACAGAAGTAAACTCCTTGCCCGGTTCCGCTGAAGCCGGAAAACAGGAACGCAAATCAAAGGAATGATTGCTTTTCATCACCGGATAGCTTGATATCCCGTCTACACAAACCGTATTATGGCTGGGGAATTGAGAATAATATTCGGCATAATCCAGTCCGCTATACAAAAAAAGACCGATACCGGCATCGGGACCGAGCACATACCCTTTTCCGTAAAGCTCCATTGAGATGCCATTAGCATGCATGTGGTTTCCTTCACTTGCATTCAGAGAAATCATCAGGCTGTTACGCGGGTTCATACCATTCCGTTGCACCAGCCATGACACATTGGGAGCATAAAACAAAGGAGAGACATAATCCTCTATTTTTCCCGGTTTCACATTGGAGTCGAGTTTCAAAGGCTTGTCCTCAAAGAAAGAGTTGACAGATACACGAACGTTCTTCTTTTCCCCTTTATCCGCATCCGTTTCCGGATTCAGGCATTTCAGCAAAGCTGTGAAATAATCTTCCTGCTCCTTCTTTCCGTTTGCCTGTGCATTCTGTATCATACGGATAAAGAAATTCGTATTCAAATACCCCGGATGTGTATCACCAAAACCACAAATCATCCGATTAGGAAACAGATATTGAGGAGTAGCCGCCACGGCTTTCGACAGTACAGGCATTGCTTTTACTAAATCATAATGCAAGTTGTTGTCAAACTGATTGGCAAAATTTGCATAATCATTGATTACCACACTGCTATATCCCGGACATTCCGCCCATATTCCCGTTTCAGCATCAAAGCCATAGTCTGCAAGACGGGTTAAACTCCACTGACGGATTCCGGAACGGTTTAATACATAATCAATATAGTATTCACGTCCTTTACCGTCTGCGTATTCCTTATTATCTTCGAGCACCAATCCCACATTCATGATATATCGTGCCTGCAACAAATCCCAGTTGTTATGAGGGACACCGTTGGCTATGATATTATCCGCCCATTTCTTGAACGCCCCGGCATAGATTGTCATCTTGTCGGGATAATTGGTCTTCAGATAGTTGTATAGAAAATCATATAAAGGGACAGCGATATGCAATGCATCTTCGTGAATTACCTCAAAAGAAGTCAGTCCCACCAAAGTCTGTTGATGACCGTGATTCAGGTCAACAGGAACATTCCTGTAATAAATTCCGGTCATGTACGTATCAAAGACACCGGCAGCCAGCTTTGCAAACTTCCCGTCCCCCGTCATCCAATAGAGGAAAGCGGCGTCACGGGCTATTCCAAGGATTTCACAGTTCAGACTTTCTATATTCCGACCGGTTTTCGATGGATGCACACTCTCCAATGGTCGGTCGGGTAGTGCATTATTACAGAATGTCACGTTCCCATTCTCATCATCATCATAAGGCACTACATCCGCCAACTTAGGACGCCCGTGAGTGGCAGTTGTTCCTCGCGTACCGGTATAACGCACCGTAGGATAAGGAGCCTTCTTCCCTCCCGCATGATCAAAAGTCTCTCCTTTCACATATACTTCGGTCGCATGAGACTTCCAATACATAGCCAGACGGGATAACAACCACGTCGGCTGAACGTCCGTCAACCGGGTATATGCTTCCGTCCGCTCTTTCAGTTTATTGAATACATCTTCCGCCCACGCTTCGGTTTTAATCAGATTCCATGTTTCCCGCTTTCCCTCCGGCGTAGTCAGCACACGCGGATGTTCTTGCGGCATATTCTCCGGCAACGGGATTTCCTGTCCCGACGCAACATTCAGAAAGCATAAAAAATAGAGTCCCAGTAAAAATTGTCTCATACTTTAAATATCTTTTTTAGGTTTACTACCTATTAAATACGAAGATAGAGATTTATTTACCTAACCACATCGGAAAAGTCCACTTTTTATTTGCCTCAATCCACGCCTTTATTCCAAACAAAGATTTATATTTGCAAAAAACCGACTAACAATTCTAATACTTATGAAAATTCTATCTATCCATGATTTGGCTACAATCAGGAAGAAAGCGGAACACAACTTATTATTGCGCGAAGAAAGCAATGAGAAAGTTTCCGAAAAATGCTACGGACTATCCTCCGGTGCACAGCATCTTCAGATACTTATCTGCGGAGGTACAGGTTGTAAAGCATCTTCCAGTCAAGGTATTACGGACAATCTTCTGAAAGCTATCGAAAAGAACGGAATAACCGGTAAAGTGGAGGTCATCACCGTAGGTTGTTTCGGCTTTTGCGAGAAAGGTCCTATCGTGAAAATCATTCCCGACAATACTTTTTACACCCAAGTCACTCCCGAAGATGCGGAAGAAATCATCAACGAGCATATCATCGGAGGACGGAGAATCAAAAGACTGCTCTATGTAGACCCTAAAACGGAACATACCGTCAGCGACTCCAAACACATGGACTTCTACCGGAAGCAACTCCGTATCGCCTTGCGCAACTGCGGTTTTATCGATCCCGAAAATATCGAAGAATACATCGCCCGCAAAGGTTATTTCGCATTAGCCGATTGTCTTCTCAACAAACAACCACTAGATGTAATCGACATCATCAAACGTTCCGGACTCCGCGGACGAGGCGGAGGAGGTTTCCCGACAGGACTGAAATGGGAGTTTGCCCACAAACAGAAATCGGACATTAAATACGTTGTCTGTAATGCCGATGAAGGAGACCCCGGCGCATTCATGGACCGTTCTATTATGGAAGGAGACCCGCACTCTATCGTAGAAGCGATGTGCGTCTGCGGTTACTCTATCGGTTCTTCCAAAGGCTTAGTTTACATCCGCGCCGAATACCCGTTGGCTATCAACCGGCTGAGAATAGCTATCAACCAGGCACGCCAGTACGGTTTGTTGGGAGATCATATTTTAGGAACAGAATTCAGCTTCGATATAGAAATACGTTATGGGGCAGGCGCATTTGTCTGCGGTGAAGAAACCGCCCTGATTCACTCTATGGAAGGGAAACGAGGCGAACCGACTTTAAAACCGCCCTTCCCCGCCGAATCCGGTTATCTGGGTAAACCCACCAACGTAAATAATGTAGAAACGCTTGCCAACATTCCCATTATTCTGACCAAAGGTGCCGAGTGGTTTGCCGCAATCGGAACAGAACGTTCCAAAGGAACCAAAGTGTTCGCCCTCGCAGGAAAGATTAACAATGTCGGCCTGATCGAAGTACCTATGGGAACTACACTCCGAGAAGTAATCTATGAAATCGGCGGAGGTATCAAAGGGGGAAAGAAATTCAAAGCTGTACAGACGGGAGGTCCATCGGGTGGCTGCCTGACGGAAAAACATCTGGATACCCCGATTGATTTCGATAACCTGCTGGCCGCCGGTTCCATGATGGGTTCCGGAGGAATGATTGTCATGGACGAAGACGACTGCATGGTGTCCGTCTCCCGCTTCTATCTGGACTTCACTGTAGAAGAATCCTGCGGTAAATGTACTCCCTGCCGTATCGGCAACAAACGATTACTGGAACTGCTAAACAAAATAACAGAAGGACGAGGTACGGAAAAAGACCTGGATACCCTTGCCACACTGGGACAGGTGATAAAAGATACTGCCCTCTGCGGGTTAGGACAAACCTCCCCCAACCCGGTTTTGTCGACACTGGACAACTTCTATGATGAATATCTGGAACACGTCAGAGACAAGACCTGCCGTGCCAAACAATGCAAATCTCTGCTGACCTACACGATCAATCCGGAACATTGCATCGGCTGCCACTTATGTGCCAAGAACTGTCCGGCGGATGCAATCAGTGGTTTAGTACGCAAACCGCACGTCATCAACCCGGACAAATGTATCAAATGTGGTATGTGCATGGCACGCTGCAAATTCAAAGCTATTCTAGTTTGCTAAAATCTATTGCTATGGAAGATAAACAAATAACCCTCCAGATAGACGGCCATTTTATCACCGTCCCCGAAGGAAGTACCATTCTTGAAGCCGCTACTAAAATCGGTATCAACATACCTACGCTGTGTCACATCGACCTGAAAGGAACCTGTATAAAAAATAATCCCGCTTCCTGCCGCATCTGTGTGGTCGAAGTCATAGGCCGCCGTAATCTGGCTCCCGCTTGTGCCACCCGCTGCACGGAAGGCATGGTAGTGAAAACCAGCACACTGCGTGTGATGAACGCCCGCAAAGTGGTAGCCGAGCTTATTCTCTCCGACCATCCCAACGATTGTCTCACTTGTCCCAAATGCGGCAACTGCGAGCTTCAGACACTGGCGTTACGCTTCAACATCCGTGAAATGCCTTTCAATGGCGGTGAACTTTCTCCTCGCAAACGGGAAATCACCGCTTCTATTGTCCGCAATATGGATAAATGTATTTTCTGCCGTCGTTGCGAAAGTGTCTGTAACGACGTACAGACGGTCGGTGCACTCAGCGCTATTCGCCGCGGATTTAACACGACAATAGCCCCCGCTTTCGACAGAATGATGACGGAAAGCGAATGTACCTATTGCGGACAATGTGTCGCCGTCTGCCCGGTAGGCGCATTGACCGAACGCGATTATACCAACCGCCTTCTTGACGATCTGGCCAATCCGGACAAAGTGGTGATTGTACAAACGGCTCCCGCCGTGCGTGCTGCTCTGGGAGAAGAATTCGGTTTCCCTCCCGGCACAGTGGTCACCGGGAAAATGGTCTATGCCCTGCGCGAATTGGGATTCGACTATGTGTTCGATACTGATTTCGCTGCCGACCTCACCATTATGGAAGAAGGCTCCGAAATTCTGAACCGACTGACGTGCTATCTCAACGGAGACAAATCCGTCCGGCTACCCATTCTGACTTCCTGTTGTCCGGCATGGGTAAACTTCTTCGAACATCACTTTCCAGATTTGTTGGACATCCCATCTACGGCCCGTTCCCCGCAGCAGATGTTCGGTTCTATCGCCAAATCATACTGGGCAAAGAAAATGGGAATCCCCAAAGAAAAGCTGGTAGTGGTTTCTATCATGCCCTGCCTGGCAAAGAAATATGAATGTGCCCGCGACGAGTTTAAGGTAAATGGAATCCCCGATGTGGACTACTCTATCTCCACCCGCGAGCTCGCCCGACTTATCAAACGGGCTAATATAGGTTTTCCGCTGGTGTTGGATAGCCCGTTCGACAACCCCATGGGAGAATCCACTGGTGCCGGCGTTATCTTCGGCACTACGGGCGGTGTTATGGAAGCTGCCCTCCGCTCCGTTTACGAAATATATACCGGAGAATCTCTGAAAAACGTAAATTTCGAGCAAGTACGCGGATTGAGTGGAGTACGTCGTGCTACTATCAATCTCAACGGATTTGAACTTAAAATAGGCATCGCACACGGACTAGGCAACGCCCGTCATCTACTGGAGGACATACGAAACGGGCATAATGAATATCATGTAATCGAAATTATGGCTTGCCCCGGAGGTTGCATCGGAGGCGGCGGACAGCCATTACATCACGGCAATTCGGAAGTATTGTATGCACGCGCCAACGCACTCTACCGCGAAGACGCCAACAAGCCACTGCGTAAATCGCACGAGAACCCATACATCAAGACCTTGTATGAAGAGTATCTCGGCAAACCGCTGGGTGAGAAATCAGAAACATTATTGCATACCCATTATTTCAACAAATCGATTGATTAACTGTAAACGAAAAGTATTATGTCAGATATAAAACTAGCCTGTGACGTAGCTGAACAAATCAAAACGATTTGCGACAAGCACGGAAATAATCCGGGCGAACTAATCAACATTCTGCATGAAGCACAACATCTCCAAGGTTACCTGCCGGAAGAAATACAACGTATCATCGCTTCCAAACTAGGAATCCCCGTATCGAAAGTGTATGGAGTAGTGACATTCTACACTTTCTTTACCATGACTCCCAAAGGAAAGCATCCTATCTCCGTCTGCATGGGGACAGCCTGCTATGTACGCGGTTCCGAAAAGTTCTGGAAGAATTCAAACGAGTGCTGGGTATCGAAGTCGGTGAAACAACTCCGGACGGAAAATTCTCATTGGACTGCCTGCGCTGTGTGGGTGCCTGCGGACTGGCGCCGGTAGTGATGATCGGTGAAAAAGTGTATGGACGCCTACAACCTGTGGACGTGAAGAAGATTATTGAAGACTTGGAATAACAGCCCGGAAACGATACTAAAAAACGGCTACTTTGTTTAACCAAAGTAGTCGTTTCTACAAAAAACTAAACATTTTTACAAACAATGTGCGGAGAGAACGAGATTCGAACTCGTGATACCCTTTAGGAGTATACACGCTTTCCAGGCGTGCCCCTTCAACCACTCGAGCACCTCTCCTTCTTTCGGAGCGCAAAAGTAGAGGAAGTTTTTGAAACTAACAAATATTTAGAGCGAATAATGTTCCAAAATTATTTATTAAAGAACACTGATTTCCACAAAACGTCCATTTCAAGGACACATGTATAAACCAAAAACATCCAATTTTACATTTCTAAATGTAAAACCGGATGTTTTTGGTTACTTACAAATATTTTGCGGAGAGACAGGGTTTTGAACCTACAA
>ULZQ01004467.1_pt1 | contig 27897 bp, 20 predicted proteins | sample 1963261 | NCBI WGS metagenome assembly ULZQ01 (sample SAMEA4835893, study PRJEB28245) | human gut metagenome | biome: gut microbiome; material: fecal sample | place: Denmark | collected 2008 | reverse complement strand
TGGTGGTATTGGAAGCGGAACAGATGTAAATGGAAAATATTATGCTTTGAGTAAAATTCCTGAGGGATTTTATTCTTCGAATGGCGCTGACTGGGCTCCTGAAGTTAGAGTCGCTATGAGTACATTCGTGTCAAGCTTCGCCACTATATTCAAACCTACTCAGGTCTATAGTGGATCTGATAATGGCAATACGGATTCGAGTACGAATTTCAATGCGACATACGCTATGACCAAAGATCAAATTCTTCTCTTTGTAGGGAATATCGGATGTAGTGAAGGTCATCATCCTTCATTGGCTTTGTCTACCCCGAATTGCACTGAGTTGTATAATGTAGATTTTGAGCATACCCAAGACTGGGTATTCCAGTCATCCAGACTTATCATTCGGATTGTCAAAGTAAACTCCAATGGTAATGCTACCATGACAGGTGCAGCTCCTACCATAAGATCGTCTGTAGTATGGTATGTGGTAAGACTGGTTGGATAATCTCTATTAACAAATTAAAACCCCGTATACGAGGATTGTAAGAATCTCCGTATACGGGGTTGAATTCATGAAATTGATCAGTTGATAGACTTCAGAATCAATTACCGAGTCAGAGTCTCGGGAGAAGTGAAGTCACGGCCATCAATGGTCATGCGACCCTGAACAGGCAGAACCTCGAAGGTCAGAGTACGCTGAGTGGCCATGATGTTGGGCACCAGGGTGTGGACCGGGTTACGGTAACCACGATCGATCACCATGTTGTACTTGTAGTGCTTGTAGGTGATCAGTTCCTTGGTGGTCGGGATCACGATGAAGTGAATGCCGGTATCGGCCTTCAGATAATGGGAAGTGATGATGTGCACACGATCCTGGGCAGTGGTCAGAATGCCGAACTTGTAGGCAATCTTGATGCCAGAAATCTGGGTGTCATCAGCAAAGACCCAGTCGATGCCATCCTGCAGGAAACGGATCAGCTCGGGATTCGCCACGGCCACGATGATCACATCGGGGCTCTTCAGCTTCTGCTTCAGGGTGTTGATCACACGCTCGAAGTATTCCCGAGAATCCTTCATCCAGTCAGTGATGTTATTGGTGAAACCGTCATACGGCAGAGCGTTGAACTTCGCAGTGACAGTCAGCTTCTCATAGCCGTACGGGCCAGCACCAGCAGCTTCCTGAGCCTGATAGCTCTTGTCCAGGAAGGTACGGATCTCGTAGTCCTCCAGCTCAGCCAGAGAACGACCCATCATGTCGACGTTATCGGCGATCATGTCGATGCGCTGCAGAGCCAGAGCGTCAGCAGCTTCCTCAACGGTCACAGCCGTGTTCATACGAGGACCAGACTCAGGCATCTGCTTCTGGATCTGCTCGTTTTCACGGATGACGGTCAGGCCGCGCTCGTTCCAACGGTTGCTCAGCTTGCCGTTCATCTTGATCTTGTCGATCTTGTCCGCCGTAGAGACAATGGTCACGCGGCCGCCCTCAAAGTCGACATTGCCGACCAGAGTATCGGTCTCGGGAGTGGCCCGGCCATCAGAGATGACCTTCGGCGGGAAAGCATGGGTGGTAGCGTCAGCGGTGATATGAACCGGAATCCACTTGTCCGCAGTCGCAAAGTGAACCTCGGCGATCTCCAGGCTCTGGTTCAGCATCTCAGCGCGATCAACGATAGCGCCGATAGCCGGGAAGTAATCCGCAACCAGCAGATCCTCATTCTTCAGAGGCAGAGAGATCTCCTTGGTAGCATCCATGGGGATACCCTGAGACTCTTCAGACAGAGTCGCCATCTTCTCGTCATCATAGAAGACATCAGGCATCTCGTACTTCTCGCCAGACATCGTCTTGATGTAACGACGCTCGAAGGCCAGGTTGATCACAGGGCTGTTGGGAACTTCGGTCATCAGGACATCCTTGAAGATGCAGGCAACCCACTGCTTCTTCAGGAAGAAGGGGTTGTAAGCAACGATGGGATGGTAACCCTGAGTGACAGACTCGATGGCAACACTGGTCAGAGAGTTGTCCAGCAGCAGGCCGAAACGTTCAGCGTAGTTCCCGTAGAACACATCATGGGAAATGCGGCTGTCGTTGAACATCGGATCGCTGGCGAAGCTCTCCATGATCTGGTCTTCGAACTCACGACGGTCGTTGGCACGAGCAATGATCTGAGGCAGATCAGAGGTCAGGTCAACGCCCTGTCCGGCGTAGGATTCAAAAATGCCTTTGACTTCAGCTTTGAAGCCCGCATCTTCGTTGGAAGCATGATCGTTACCGATAATGCGGGTTTCCTGGCCAAAGCGATTGAGCAAGTTAGCCATGGTATTTAACCTCCAATTTATTGAAGTTTAAGTTTTACACAAATGGATGAATCCTTGATAAGGGGATTCACCGCTTTACGGTATTGTTTATTTCCACAGAGCGTGGGGTTCGCTATATCGCAAAGAATTCTGGCATTTATGTAAAATTTATTTAAGAGGCTGTTATACATGGTCATTTTTGAGAGCTTACTAAGAGCTAGAGAATCCTGGATGATATTCACTTTATCGCTCCAGATGATTCTCTAGCTCTTATTTTCTTCTCTTAGATAAGACCTAAGACTCTCCAGTATCTCTCTACTTTCTCCACTTCTTCATCTTTCAGACGATAGCAAGAATAATATCGAGACAATACACTCTTGATGAATTGAAACATTCTCTTTCATCTCCTATATAAAAGAATTGCTAGTATACTCCTTATGAATAGAAGTATACTAGCAATATAGATTTTATCTTACCTGACCTTCACATTATTCCGGAATGCAGAAGGTCCTCTCTTTCTCTTCTTGACATCTTCAGGTTTCTTAATGAGGATGGTATTGAGATATTCGACACAGATGGAATAAAGCTGATTCAAAGCAGAATATCTTCTCAGAGAATCTTCATACGGTTTGGCATAGATGTCATTCGTAGCAATCTCATAGAGGATATTTCTTGCTTTGGTCATCTTATCCTGGAGATTGTAATACTTGGTAGAAAGATTATCATCTGCAGGAGGAGTTCCATTGGTCATAGCATTGATGGATCCTTCATAGGCATTGATCAGAGCAAGAATCAACTTTCTAAGATTGATTCTTCTCTCCATATCGGGGTTATTTGGATCTCCACTATTGGTGTCAACATCACCCATGGAGTCTCCACCTTCTTCATCCCCGAATTCATCCTCTTCGCCCATGTCATCTCCCATACCGGGATCTCCCTCTGTATCCGGAGGAGTATCGGCATCGACATTCTGAGGAGGATTGGTATCCGGCGCTTGTGTACCAGCTCCACCACCAGCCGCTTCAGGATTCTCTGCTGCATTGGTAGTAGGATCTCCACCTGCTAAGATATCCAATTCCATCGCAGGATCCAGATCCTCACTATCATCGAGGAAGAATTCAAAGACTTCATCCAGAGTATTCATAAGAGGATCATCTCCTTCCACCACTTCTGGCAGTTCTCAGACTATCATCCGGAGCAATCTTACCACCACTCAAGGCACGATCTGTAACCTTACGGACAGCAGGTTGCTCTTCATCTTTGAGATCGACGCCATATCCATACTTCAGTTTATTCAGAGCATTCTGCAACTGATTCTTGGATCTCATAAGAGCATACTTAGCCTTACGATCTCCATCCGCAGATGCATCCTGGATCTTCTCCTCTGTCATCTGAATCTCTTCCTGAAGCATCATGATCATCTTTCTTCTCGATGCCTTATTGGCTTTCTTCTGTTTGGCCCAGAGGAAAATCCATGCACAGACACCAGCCACGATATTGACATGGAAAAGACCATAGCTCAAGAGGATTCTCTTGATCAATCCGGGGAAGGTAAACTTTCTACCATCCAAGACGATTTTATCCTGATTCTTAGTATCAGAAGTAATCCATTTATAGACAGCAGAAGAGATCTTCTTAAACTGAGAAATGATATGAGCAGCTCCTTCCATAGCATTCTGAAATGCCTTAGAGATATTGGAGCCAATTCGAGATCCTTGTTTCTCTTGATACTTTATAGAATTCTTACCCTCAATTGCAATTCCCCAAGGATTAACATTCATAGGAGAACATACTGCCTTAGGATGATTATCCTCTTCTTCGTAAGCATTCTTGAGTTCATCGAGTTCTTTGTCTGCGAAGCTGATGAGATACTTCAAGTATTCTTCACTACTATCCACAGTCAGAGTATCCACTTCACCGAAGTCGATGGAGTTGAAATTCTTTACCCAGTAAGTAGTAAAGTAAGACCAGAATCTCTCAACGAATCGATTCAGATAATCGGACTCGATATAGGGTCTAGATCTCTCCCAATTCTGTACCAGAAGATCTGCAATGGTTCTGAAGACTCCATTGAAGACATAGGCACAGTTATTGTCACTTCCTGTAGAGGAAGGCATAGATCCAGAATCACTCTTATGATGTCTGAGATAATCCGGATAGAAATCCCTCTTGAAATACTCAACGAGTTCCTTCATGAATTCCTTGAAATTCTCATCTGTGATATTCTCAAGAATGCACTTCTTGAATCCTACCTCATTCTGAGGATAATTTCCAATGTTGGAGAAAGACCTGATGGTTTCAACAAGGAATCCCTGAGTAGCTTTCGCTACTTCAATTGGAATATACTTGGCAATAGGAGCATAAGTCTTCTCATTGAGAATTTCATTGATTTCCCTATATGTCTCCTCTGCCAATCTATCCAGAGTAGACTTATAAAGAAAGAGACATGCATCAGTCATATAGATAATAGCTTCTGTTACATACGGAATCTGAGATGCTACGTATTCAGCATCATTATCGTGTGAGAGAAGGTCCTTCTCCAAAGAAGAAATGATACTATCGAGAAAATCTCTAGACATAGGATCTTGATTAGAATCCGTAGGGATATGCTGAGTATGATAAGCCTTCTCTCTGATGAGATCAAGAATTCTCGGCATAATCTCAGCACTCTGGATTTCTTCCCAGGTCAATGCAAAAGCTTCATAGTCACTGGGAACGTAACCGATGGTTGCACACAAATCGCAGAAGTATTCACATACTTCTTTGGTATTGAGCATTTTTCTATCTTTCTTCTGATGAGCAATCTCAGCATAGACACCCAAGAAGGGTGACAATATACCAAGAGTGACATCATCATTGGAAGTATAGCTACGATCGTAATGAGCTTCCAAATATCCAGCCAAATAAGATCCCATAATAGCGGAATATCCTTCGGAAGTGGTACGATCATTCCCATCAGCAAACTTTTGGATAGTCTGCATCAGATATTTGACCGTATTCAAATCCATAAACCCATTATTATAGGAAACATTAAAAGCAGCGGTATACGGACTCGCTGCTACTGGAGTATTGAGAATCACGGAACCAATATTCTTCAGATTATTCAGAAGAGTAGAGGTTCCGAATGATTGTGAAGCTCCCACATGCGGGACATTAAATGTCTCTATTTTCATTATGTGAGTCACCTCATTTCTTAAGATAGGGTTCTTGGGGTTCCAATACCCAGAAAATAAAAGAGATATACCGATTTGTATAATTTCGGTATATCTCTTTCAATCAATAAAAAGACGGAGCGATATTCAGGTATATCACAAACCTCATGCCAGTAATAACATGCTTTCATCATCTTACACATACGACAAACGGTATCAAATGATACAGGAATCCGTATCCACAGCCCATCCCTCCTGGATGATGACTTCAAGTGAGTTATCAAGCCACTTATATCCGTCTCTCCTGTGTGCATCTATAGGGTTGATAGACTCCTACAGACTTTCTTGCTTAAGTGAGGGAATTACTCACTCCACACAGATTACAATTCCGCATCTATAGAGATATTTATCGCGTATGTCTCTATAGAGTCAATCTAGCCCATATGGACAGATTCAGATTAAATAGCGACCCTGAATCTTATTGCTCTTCCTATATGGACAGCATCATACGGTTTTTGACAAGATAAATCTCCGGCGATAAATACCAGGGCGACATTCTTCTTGGCCAATATATCCAAGGGGAGGTTAGACCCTGGATGGAAGCAGTGCCACAAACTATACCGATATCCCAGTCCCAAAGATTCATCCCGTCGGGGTATAATCCACCGTAACCAAGGCTCGTTTGATCTAACGAGAAACCCCATGTAGGTTTTACCACAGAGACAAAACATCGCTTCTTATAAAGACTCTATATCATCTCTATAAGAAGCGATGCTATGATGTGCTTAAACTTAGGGATTACTCGCAAGACCACGTATGTGTATCAGTTGCTTCATCGTAATCGCAGGAGACAGTAGTTGTATCTTCGCCATCTTCTGAGATATCAGGAGATTCGCAGATCCAACTATTGGTACCATCATCATTCGTCACGCAATGAATCATGGTACCATCATTCAGCGGATCATCTGTATCGTCAGGATCATCCGGAGCACCAGTATCCACATTGGAGACAGGCACCAGAGTAATGAAACGATCAGAGACCAGATTCCACCCTTTGAAAATCTCCAGAGGATTTCCAGAGGGAACTGCCAGAGTGTAGCTCGTATGATAAGTGTTATTGCTCACCATAGAGATCGAGATGCACCCATCGGAATTGATGTAGCAGGAATGAGAATATCTCTTATTCAGAATCTCGGACTTCGTCATCTGAATCCGATTGGTAATGAAAGAAGAGATGATATTCTGCACCCATGCAGCACCTTCCAGATCCATGTCCACAGAAGCATCTGTCGTAATCGTAATACGATTCGCAGTCTCCACCTGATCGAGAACGACCTGGGAGTAATGCTGACTCCAGAGCTTACGAACCTGGATCGGAATATAATAGTAGGAAATGAGATTCGATCCATAAGTGGGATCGCCGGAAATCCGAACCTTCATCAGAAGATTATCCGAAGTTCCTTCTTCCGCACTCACATACAAATCCCGAAGTGTTGAGCAGATATTCTGAAATGCGGACTTATAGATGTCCGTCATTGTGAGAGTAGCCATTTTTATCACCTCGGCTATTATTCTTTAGCATTATTAGAAAGTTTGGTAACGACATAGGAATCCATATGTAAATGATTATCCGTATCCGAACGTGAGACTAAGCGGATTTACACTTTAGCATACGCATAGGAGATATGAAGTATGACAATTCTCGATTACCTAACCAACCCGGCTGGGAAAGGTTCGAATGTCCTGGGCGATCAATCCACTACTAAGCAAAAGTATGCGGATGAAGCCCAGAATTTCATTTCTTTAGGTAAGGGCATACCCGTACTTTACCAGTATAAAAAGCGTTATCTGATCTTCCATTACCAACTGGAATCCAAATCAGGATCCAAATATGGAGAAGGATTGCATTACGATGTCTTATTGGAATTGGATACCAAGGGATTTGATGATACTAAGGTCAATGATATGGAATTCAAAGTCTATTCCAATTGCCCTTCTTTCCTGTATACCTATGCCAATCTCTTCTATAAAAAGACTCTCATCATAGACTGGACCCGCAGACTCTATGAGAAGGATACTATCAAGAAGACAGCAGAAGTTCGGAATAGTTATGGGATCATTGGATATGAAAGAAGTCTCTATATCACATCTTTACTCGTTCATTATGCCTATGGCAATATGGCTTGTAAGGACGTTATGACCTTAGCTACACCTATCTCTACCACCAATACCATTCTTCAAAAGATTCAATCGCAGGCACAGATGAAGAATTCATTTGCGACTGCGAGAGATCAATATAAGAAAGCCCAATCCATGCAAGGTACTACCAGAAAGGAGAAGAAGAAAGGAGAAGAATTTTCAGATCTTTCTCCGGAGTCTCATACAGTCAAGAAAACCGTCACGGTTAAAAAGACTAAGACTACGAAAAGGTCAAAGAAAATTTAAGATGTATATCATCTGCTCGTACGCTTTAGGAGGAATGCCGTTATGCCAAGAAGAAAGAAAACCGACGCCCAACCAAATGACAAGATTCAAGAGAAAGCCGAGTTCCAACCCCCGCAGCTGGATCATCCTAGGCTGAATGAATGGGTACCGGAAGACGATGACCTGAAATTCATCTACGTTGACGAAAAGGTACATGCTCGTTTCTCTGATATCTTTGGTAAGCAATTCCCGAAATTCGAAACGTTCAAAATCAATAAGAAGCATTACAAAGAACGTATGACCGATGTGTGTATGCACATCAATTACTTCATGAAGTATTATGACACCAAACATGATTTCCTGATCAATGTGGCCAGTGTCAAATATCTGATCGATCGCAACCCGGGTATGAGACCCAATCAGTTTAAGAATGTATTAATCCGTACCGTCGTCACAAAGGATTTTGTCCATGACATGATCCATATGGCGAAGGATCTTTACACTGTCAATATCAATACCGATGATGATGGAAAGTATCGGACCACTCCGAAGATCACCAATGAGCAGGCTAAGATGCTTCTCGGCATCTCGTTTGCCATTCGTGCCGTTCTCCCTCTGTGCGTCCATTTCTCCAACATCTGTGAGTATATTGTGTCTTCTCACGATTACATTAAAGCGTTTGATTCCATCTTCATGGACATCGTAGATCGCTTTGAAAAGAGTGGGGATGATTTCTTCCCGATCTTCTATCCCCTCTGCAGATTTGTGAAATATCGATTGGAGAGATCCTTTAATGTAGACTCTCCTATCTGGAATAAGAAGAAGCAGCTCTATGGAATTACCTTTGAGACGGTATTCCAGAATATGATTCATGAAGTGATTCTGGTCAAGTCTCTCTATAAAATCGCTTACGATAGAAGCGTAGTCTCGTATATCGATGGCGTTGTAACGAATAGCTACAACCATTTCCGCTTCGAGAACTTCAAATTCAAACCCATTGAAATTGATGCAGACTCTGGCGGATCGGATTCGGATGACTATCTAACTCATGCAGAAAGTCTTGAGATGTCTATCTATCGTATCGATGAGTCTAACCAGATCATCAATGATGTCAACAATGAGCTGGTATTGAAACAGATCTATGAAAGATTTGAGTTCGATATCCCACAGGAAGAATTGGACTTTTACTATGAGAACTGTAAAATCAATAACCTGATGCAGTATTTCCTGCATACCTTCTACAGTGGTTTCTTCCATTCTTCTACAGCCATTCAGACCATTACAAGAAGAGATACCATCAAGCTTCTGGTCATCCTGAAGAAATATCTCCAGGCTGCTAGAATGGTTATCCTTCCTCAGTTGGTCACTGCCGTCGTAAGAGGACGGTTTAAAGAAAACATGATCAAGAATACACGCTTCCAGGAGAAATACGAATCTTCGGATGTCTATAAGAGCGTCATTGAGGGTAAATTCCGGTATATCCAAGAGATCGCACCGAAAGAGAATCCCATTCAGAAGAAGCTCTCTACCATTATCAACTCCAGCTTTATACTGGTGGATTATGATCCGGAGATCAATGGACGTGTCTTGACAGATGTGCCTATTGATACTGTCATGGATGAGTATTATACTTTCCTCAGTATCATCTAAAAAGAAAATAAATGGGTAGTATCCTGAAATATGGATACTACCCATTTATTTTTGTTTGGAAGTTGAGTATTCGCTTGAAACATGCGATGAGAAATTGAATTTTAAACAGGTCGAAAAACATAAGGAAAGATATTTGGATGAAAAAGATAAAAGGATAATTTAAATGAATGATTCTTGATATGATGTAAATAAATGATGTTTGATAGGACGTGAGTTAGAATGACTTAAATTGAAATCCTTGTGTTACGTAGAAAAAGTGGTTGACAATTGCTGAATACATGGAAAAATAAATGCCAGTTGATGACAGCGCAAGCCTAAGAAAAAACTCTAAAAACTTAGGCTTACCTCATCGTTCCTGCATTATATAATTTTAAATATAGTCATTGAGATCAAAGGTATTCGGATTCTGAGCCTCATAATCACCGATAGAGTCAAACATATGATCATAGAATCGATCTGTCTGAGCTCCATCCATCATGACATCATCAGAAGGCACTCCTCCATCATAGTCATAATTATAATCTACTTCAGAAGGAGATCTCTGTCTGGTACTAGAGGCAATCAATCTCTTATAGTCATCGACAGTCTCATCCTTGATGAATTGAGAAGCCGTCTGTTGCAGTTTCATCTGCTGCACAGAGCTCTTTCTCTCTTCCTGATCGGATTTCAATCTTACGCCCTTCATACCGAAGAGATTGTCTTTCAAGAGAGCTTGGATATCAGTAGGAAGATCTGGATACATTTCTCTCAATTTCAAGATTTGATCTTCTTCAGTAAGAGGTTTATTCTCTTCTGGTACTTGTCTGATATTCCCCATCAGAGATTCCTCATCTGGGTCTATATCATGTATATCAATTCCAAATTCTTCCAGATTATTGGAATTGAATTTGATATAGGGACCAAAAAGATAGGCCATGATATTGTCATCATGTTGACCTTGAGCTGCTTGGATTTTACCAGAAGGAGTACGAATCAGAGCACTAATGTCATCTACGACATACTCTGATACGAACTTTCTCTTCTCTTCATCCATCATTCTTTCAAGGATACCCATCATGACAGCTCTACTGGCATTTGTGGTAGACAGACCATATGCTCTTCTTTCCAGAGAATCTCTAGCCTGCATACCATACTTATTCAATTTCTCAGATACATCCAGCATCTTACCAGTATCATACCAGATACGGTTTGCATACTTGGTCTTTCTGAGACAGTTGATCAATTCTCTACCCTTGTTATTCTCTATAATGAGAAGAGCATTGGGACAGAAGAGATCCATAAACTTCACAAGCATATCAGATAGATCTGGTTGGGAAATATAGGGATTCTTCATCTCACATACCACTTCAAGGGTATAAGGAGATTCAATCTCGATTGCATTGTTATCCAGAGCAAGACCTTCCGATGGGTCAATGCAGATAAAGTAAGGAATGCTTTTCTTTATCTTCTTATAGAATTTGAAGGGACACATATTTTTACTAAGATCAATCTCGCCAATCGGAGTTCTTTTATTCGCTTGGATATACATGATGTCTTCTCTCTTGAAGGGAGACAGAGAAGAGCCATGCAATCTCTTAAGCTCAATCTCTCTCGCGATTACTTCCAAAGACCAGTTTACGAGACGGCACTGATTCTCAAACCAAGCCTGTGTCTTCTTTAATTGCTTCCAAGAATGCTCGATCCACATGACACCATTCCTCTTGGATTGGTTGTCATTAACCATAGCTCTAAGTTTCTCGATAGGGACATCATAAAATTTTTCTTCCCACTTGAGAGTATGAGAAAGCCACTCAGTAGCAGCAGCTCCATCTCTAGAATCTAAGTCACCCATTGTGTCCATGAGAGTCCGCTACACTCTCACCGGTTTACATAAGAAACCCGCCCATATTACTATGGGAATCAGACTATATCTTTATCTCTATATGGCGATATTCGTCCTATAGAGATACTTCGCACTTCCATTTAAAGGATTTACTATAGACTATTATCACCTATATACCTACCCAATAGCTTGGCTGTACTCTACTTGCTCTACGACATATGGATTACTCCTATGCCTGTGCTTTCGATAGTCGTTGAACCTTCTCCTCTCTATATAGAAAGAAGCTTGGCTGCTGATCGTCTCTAATAAGAGATATCCCAGCAGTTCACGAAGATCCCATATAATATCACTATTATATGGCCCTTTTCGAATATTCACTACTATCAGATTCTTCTCCATCTATAATTTCATTAGTGGGAGTTCGTAGTAAATATCCGTCTTTAAAGGAGTTGAGGAATATATACGGCTGTATAGTGATCCTGACTTAGCAGCATTTTCGCTCGCTCTTGAATACGCAAAGGCAGCGCTATTCATTATTTCGACTTGGTAGGGTATAAAGTCCCATTCGTCAAAATACATCAAAGACGATGTAGCGCCACGTCCACAGGTCATAGCAGAATCTTTGCTATTGGCTCTCGGAAGAAGTTTAATGTTATTATTATTCACAGGATTGCGAATTGTCGTAACACTATTCTTCTCCTTAATGAGATTTCCTGCCATGTCTATGGTCGTCTTCATATGCATATAAGAGGGAAGCATATCTCTATGACATTTCAGTCGATAGAGATTCATCTTATTATTCTCAGCATCTTTATTAGCAAAGAGAATGGTAGAAGACTTACATCCAAAGGTATACCCATAGTCAATCTCTGATAAGGCACAATGGGTCTTACCAGTCTGACGAGGTTTACATAGATAATGGTCGATATGGTTAATAAAGCAATACCAAGCAGCAGCTGAGGTTCTATCTATCATGAATTCAGAACCTCCTCCTGGTTCAATGGCAGAACCATCCTGAGGAACTCTACAAATCTCTCGTAACCAATACCAAGGATTTCGCATACATTCTACGATAATTCTCAGTTTGGTAGATAAAGGTAGGGCCTCAGAGAAAGGATCTACTCCAATCAGAGATCTGTCATAGATGACCAAGAAGAATTTATTATTCTTGATACCTAATGAGTGAAGATCACGATACAATTCCAAGAAGGATTTATTCTTGGTCTTGAAATCGTAGCTCTTCTTTAATTCAGCTACCTTAGTAAGAGTCTTAATATCAGTCTTAATTAACTGCTCGACCTTATCACTGTCTGGGTTTGTCCACCCAGGGGATGAAAAGTCTATGTCTGGGGCTTTATTTTGTCCCTCATCATCACCGAGATTGTCAATCTCTCTGTAGACTTTTCTGTAGTCTATATCTTCATCAATCATATTTACTATCGTAGACAAATATAAATCCCTCCTTTTAATTCATTGGTTGAAATAGATGAGAATTAGAGACATATAAATCCCAAGTAATGACTCAATCTATAGTCATTACTTGGGACCTTAATTTCGTTGAAAAATAAAAAATCCTCCATGTATTCCCGATATATACATGGAGGCTTAGTTAAGAGATAATCATCATGACACATCCTAGTTTTTCAACGATAAATGATATCATTGATATTGTATACTCAATTGATCCTGTATAAAATGGCGCTCAATAATATCAACTAATTGAAAATTGAGGAAAAGATACTCGATCATAGATGATGCATCTCATTAACCATCGGAGGAACCATCAATGATCCGCTTTTCTACCAAGTATGACATCCGGAATATTACAAGCCTCATTGGCAATATGAAGCTTATGTGCCAAACAAAACAAAGATGGTGTATCTCCTTAACCAGAGGTACACCATCTTTTTTGATCTTATTTACATATCGTCATCGTCAGCATCATCAAAGAAGTCGTCATCAATGTCATCATCGTAATCCTCTTCCTTGACAGTGTCACTGACAATCTCAGGATTGATGTCAGATCCCATAGAATACCCATCATCCTCATCGGCAGTGGCATTCAGCAGATCATCGACATCATCATCGGTATCTTCACCCAGATCGGGATCGATACCATCATCTTCCATATCTTCTGCATAGGCAGAATACTGACCCAGGAGTCTGACATTCAGCTCTTCATCAGCATCCTCATTCATAGCGATCTCATCCGCAATCTGATCATTGATGGAACGATCGTTTTCCATAGCAGTCTGGATATCTTCAAACAGCTTACCCATAGGGATAACCCTCCTAATTATTTATGATATTAGACAAGATTGGTACTCTCTCCGGATCCATCATTCTGATAGACATACTCTACATAGACATTCACAGTTCCTTGAATGAACTTGATGAATTTGAGAGTAATGGGATTACCGGAGACACAATCAATGGGCATGTACAGATCGGTGACATAGTCTTCTCCTCTGGCTACATTACCCATATCCTCATTCTTATAAATGACTTGATCTCCATAGATGAGTTTGAAACCAGAGCATTGCATATCATGGACACCACTAATGGTGATCTTCTTCAATACAATATTCCGATTGAATCTCGGGAAATCAACTTCGTATCCGACATTGTTGAGATAGGCATAGTTAAGTTTCTCATTATCCATCTGAGAAATCTTAGACTTCATCTCATTCATAGCCGGGACGACAGTATCTTCGATATACTTGGAAGCTGTCATATCGTCAGTATCCTTTCCTTCAGTTCCAGGACCACCGACCAATCTAACAGTCAGATCGCCAGATTCATTGAAGATAGCATTGTAGCATTTCTTCAATACATAGATCAAGGCAGGTCCATAGATATAGTCATCCGAAGTCATATCAAAGGTAAGATCTTCGAGCATACCCAGATTCAGAGTGATCTCTTTGGAGGTAATATAATCATAGATGAGTTGATTTCTCTCATCGGTGATCTTCAGTCCTCCTTCTTTGATCCCTCTTGTGAGATCTGTGGTAAAATATTCTCTTGTCTTACCAATGATTCTTCTAGACAGATAATCATCTTTTTCAGTGCTTCTTCCAAATGTTTCCAGATGGATACACTCACAGTAGTGATCACTATACATCAAGAGAGGAGACGACTGTTTCGTACACTCATAAGTATAGTAATACTGGTAAGGAACCATGGTAGAGGCATTCTTCTTTTGAAGAGCATACCACAAGGTTTTTCTATATCTAGAATCAAAGTTAGAAGGAATCTTGTCATCATAGGTAAGAGCTACCACACGATTTGTGATTCCATCTCCAACCTCCCACAAGTCTACCTCTTTCATGAATCGAATCAGATAGATGTCATATAGATAGGTAGGGGTCTGATTCCACATACCAAGACCTACAAAGGTACCGACATCACTGTGATAAAATGTCTCATAATAGTTATTCATGAGATTGGTGATGTAAGTGCCCAAGTATTGTGCCTTGGTATATTGATCATTCTTGACAATACATGAATCTTTGGTGCCAATATTCTCAAAGATACAGGTATAGTCTTCTACGACCTGTTTCTGTAATTGACTATACGAGGAATTCTTATCTGTTTCTTTTGCAGTGGCATAGATCTCTGCATCGAGTAGATAATAGTCATTCGCCTGGACTGTATTGAATTCTTTAGAAGTTACCCTCCAAAGAATTCCGACACTCATACCAGGGAATTTGAAGTAGAAGTAATCTCCAGGAATAGGATGAATCGTCCCAGGAAGGACAATCAATCCATTCAAATCGAGATCCATATCCATGCCATCTTCATCATAGGTCAGCTCAGGTTTCAATTCCGGCAAACCATAGATAGGAAATTCCTTGATCTTATTATAACGGATCGGAGATTTCCTTCCTATCTCTTCTTTGACAGATTGACTCCCTACATCTGCTCTACTCAGAACTTGGTTGATATGGTAATACTCAACAAAAGTAGGATTCTTCTCCAAGTATTTAGAGAATTGCCCTACTTTATTTTTCGCATAAATCTCAATTTGTTTCTCATAGTAAGGAGATGTCTCTACCGACAGAATTTTTGCCAATTCTATCACCTCTCCTAGTATCTTGAAACTTTAATGTGGTGTTTTAAACGCCTAGCATCCAAGAAACTCGTATACTAAAGGAGGAATCGATCAATATGAATACTATCTATATACTTCTCTTTATGATCTTCATGCATATAATTGATGATTTCAGACTCCAAGGCATTATGGCCAGTATGAAACAGAGATCCTGGTGGGAGAATCAGGAGGGATATAACGATAAATATAGATTTGATTATATCCCAGCTCTATTATGTCATGCTTTCTCATGGTCTATGATGATACATCTCCCTATCTTGGTATATTTCCATTTTGATATGGGAGATCGATGGGATTTATTCATCATTGTGATCATAGTTCAATTTCTATGGCACGCTTTCATAGACAATATGAAAGCTAACTGGAAGATGACCAATCTTGTAGCTGATCAAAGCTTACATATGCTCCAGATTATCATATCCTGGTTCTTCTTCATTCTTTTTATCCCATTCTAATTCGATACTTGGATTCATATATAAAGACAAAATCACCCATATGGATTTTTATATCCATATGGGTGATTAAATTTCATATATACAGAGATTACGATGGTGCTTTTCGAATCGTAATCTCTGTATATTATTTATTTGTGAAGATCCTAATAGTCCCTCTTATTTTACATCAGAAGTTTTAGTTTTGACTGACCTGGATATTTGGCATGGCCTTCGATTCCATGAATCTAATTCATGAAAGAATGAACCAACATGTTTGATTACCCAATCATGTCAATTACCGACTTAATCTTTTTATGTAAAATCCATTGATGTGCGAGAAGAGAGACGTAAAGACTCTCTCTCAAGTATCATCTTTGGAATTATGTGAACCTCCTGGATCCTTCGAGTGACGATCGCAAGTATCTGGATGGTACACACCAAACCTATCTGGTTAAAAGTGCAATGAAGAAACCACACTTCAAAGAATTCTATAACCATTGCATAGGTTTCAAGCTTTATGTAGATGCCATGTCACGGTATTTTGATTAAAGCTTGACATAGGGTCTTCACAAATGGTATGTATGATATGGGGATCTCATACATACCATTATTTTTTCGTTTTTACTAAATTAAATCCCCATATGGATTTTTGGTATCCATATGGGGATAAATGTTTTACTTACTGCTTCGGAGCACGGATCGCCTTGCCATTGCGGCCTTCGGCATTGGTCTGCTTCAGAGCCTTGTCGATCTTGTCCTCCATCTGCTTACCACGGGCATCCTTCACAGAGCCAGCGGTAGCAGCGGCACCACGCAGAATGCGCTTGGCTTCACGAGTGGCCTTGCTATTCCACTTGTCCAGAACCTTCTCACGATACTGGCGCATCAGATCACGGTACTTGACATACTTGGCATAGTTCGGGTCACCAGCAGCACGAGCCAGTCGGAACGCAGCACGCTTGGTAGCAGCGGACAGATAGCTGTACTTGGTGTACTTGGCGACGACCTTCTTGGTAGCCTCAGTGGCAACCATCTGGGCGTCAGGAATCAGACCATAGATCTCCCACAGATTGGCATTCTCCTGCACAATCTGCTCATACTCCTCAGGAGTGCACTGCTCCTGAATGCCAGCCAGAAGAACACTGGCCATGCCTTCTTTGTCATCGATCAGAGAGACGTTCTCGGTAGCAGGAGTGCTATCGTCGTCAATCAGGAAATCCAGCAGATCATTTTTCATTTTATGGAGCTCCTTTACATAGGATATAGGGTTCACTACTTAGGATTGATCAATTCCATGAATATGAGATATACCATTTATGGATTCATGGATAATACCTCATACATTAATGACGTTGTTTCTTAAGAAAGATTTACACCATCTATCGTAGGTCTGTAGGAGAGGTAGACCATAATCCGATAGATGGTGTAAATCTTTTGGTTTAGCGAATCTTACACAAATAAAGTAGAAAGGAAGCATAGCTAAATATGAAGTAGAAAATAATTGGAGCGGCGAAAGGGAATCGAACCCTCGTCCTCAGCTTGGAAGGCTGATATACTAGCCGTTGTACGACCGCCGCATATTGATATAAGCATTACATTTATAAGCGCAAGAATCAATTTTCATTAAATATGCTGTATAGATCCTCATAAAAATAAAAAGAATGGGTACTTGGTATAGGATACTTACCAGGTATCCATTCTTTTTTATAATGCCATTACGCAGTTCGTCTATAGTCCACTAAGTTTAGTATAATAAACCTCAAAGAAATGATATACTATATAATTAATCTGATTGGATAGATAGAGAGATGCTAGTGTAGCACAATTGGCAGTGCAGCTGATTTGTAATCAGCAGGTTGCAGGTTCGATTCCTGTCACTAGCTCCAAGTTTTCCCTTGAGTTTGCATCGAATCAGATTTCACCTCAAATGAATTATACCCACAAAGACCTAGGATAGTAAATATATCTCTAGTATCTTTGTGGGTATGATCTCTCTTATATTATATAGAAGAATTGAAGTCTATTATGCAGTCCTTCTCCAGTTATTCACTGCATAATAGGGAGGTAGGTTATTATGAGCTCCTCCATTACCACCATCAATGGTATGATTATGCTGAGATGAAGATGCGAATGCCGCATTAGGTCTTCCAAGAGGTCCAGTCTTGAAGCATACGATATAGTCTTCATGACCACCAATAACCAGATTCAAATCTCCTTCCCATCCAGTCCCGCCATTACCAAGTGTGTATGAGTTATTGACAAATCCGTGATTATGAGTAGGCATTTCCCAAGTTGTTAATGTATGAGATGCCTCACCACCGGTTTGGACAACTCCATCAGAAGTAGATTGAAAGATAGCGCCTACAGGATAGACAGTAAGAAGATCAAACTTCTTATCTTCCATATTGTCTATCCAACCCTGTAATGTCTGATTGTCATTCAGATACACTCCCGTAGATCGAGTTGCAGGTACTATATAATTCCCACTACGATCCTTGAGTTTTCTTACATAAGTAGCCAACTTCAAAGATCCCTCACAATCTAGTTAGGAATATACAAATCAATGAGAAGAGAGGGATTACTATAATAACGATCCCCATAGTGATTATAGTAATCTCCCTCTTCTATATCTATAGTAATAAATTACTATAGTCCACTAGGTTTATAAAATAAAAAAGAAGGCATACCATTGGGATAGTAATCCATCTGGTACACCTTCTTTAATTATGATGAGTTGCTCAATCGCTTTTTAACGTTAATGGCATTTTTGAAGAATACTTGACAGATAGATTGTGCATCAACTTAAGTTATATCTTCTAAGAGTATCATTATAAAGATCCATAAACCCAGGAAATTGGTGACACAATTTTCTAAATTCAGGATTTCTATAATAGGTTGGAATCAGGTACAGCTGATTCGTTCCTTTGGTATACTCAAAGTTTACATGACCTGGGAGAATCTCCCGACCATAATACCATATAAGGTATATCTCCCGATTATGCGTCTTCTCATAATCAGGATCTATAGAATATATGATATTGGTGATATCATATTTAGTTGAAAATCTACAGATGTCATTTGTCATAGGTATTTCCTCCAAATGTTCATTAAATTACAAAAGCGAGGTTAATCCATGGCTAATTTGACTCATCATAATCATAGGAATAATATATAGAGAAATATCTCTGACTTTTCAAATCGATAAAAAGAAGGTGCACCATTTGGAGATTCAATCCTCCAGGTACACCTTCTTTAAGGAAGTTAAAGTGTTTTCGAGAGATATCTTATTGGTATCACTCTCCAATCTTTAATTTTCTAAATTGGAGGTTAATAATCACATGGATAATAGAATACCGAGTAATGAAACTAGACAGAAATAGATCTAGAATCATTACTCGGTATTCTATTTATACTCGAATTACTTCAAGATTCTTCTTAGAATTACTCATTTTACCATTTCTAAAATGTCAAATATATGTGACATTCTGTAAAACATACCAGACAAAATGTAAAACGAGATATAGGATTTTCAAACTTTGTCATTTTCCTATTTACTCATTACTTTACTATGGAATTACTCCCTAATTCTATCTTTATAAACTAGGGCACTATAACTATTTATAGTTATAGAATACTTTAAAGAGACAATCTGGTACCTATAAATATGATGTGAATGTAACATATAATGCTGGTAATGGTACATTATACATCGGTGGGATGATTGTCGGTTATTAATATAATAAGGAATGTATGCGTCTGTGCATACATTCCTTATTATCTTTTTATTTATTCCCCGAGATAGTCTTCTTTTAGATGTCTCTTCAATTCAATGATCACCTTATTGGTAAACATTGAGAGAATGACCGAAGGAGTCTTACGAGCAAGAACAGCTCCGGGTGCCATCAGAATAGAGATCTCTTCATCGGGTCTATATTCAGATCTAGGTTCATATCCAGGATCAATGACATTGGATACGATACCCTTCAAGGCCGTATAATTCTTTTCTCCACTCATATCTCTATGAGGCCTGACTATATCTTCAATTCTATATCCTAGTTACCAGATATAGAATTGCCCACCTTTTCCCAGAAGTATCTTCTTGGAGAGAATCAATGTGTAGGAAGATACTCGGTACTCTACTCGCTTCTTCGTCTATAGATTTCTCTATAGACTATGCTTTCGATAGTCGATGAACCTTATCCTTCTTATATAAGAAAGATCTTGGATGCTGATTGTCTCTATTCTTTACATTATCACTCCTTAGAGTAGTAAAGACCTAGCGAGATATTCCAGCAGTTAAATGGGTTTAGAGTCACCAATTAAACGGCCATTTTCTCTCAGTGACTTTATCGCCTTTCTTGACGATATCTTTGTGTTTGATATAGAAGCAGAAGAGGACACCATCCCCGACATTTTCGCCGAGGATTTTCCCAAACTTTGCTTCTACCTTACCAGGAATTTCTGTGATCTGCTGTCCACAAGGCATGAACTTAGGATCATCGGGATTCCGGTATTTTTCCAGAGTCTTATTTCTCTTCTTGATGGTATTCCAATAATCTTGGACGATCTTTCTCAGAGACTTGTCAGAGAGTTCTTCTCCATCCACAGCAGAGTAGATCTTGATATTGGTAATCTCACCAGAGAATTCAGACTTGAATTTGGTAATGGCGACATCTGTAAGAGCTTCTCCATATGTCTCTGCCATATTGGCCCACAATTCTGCCATAGTGGGATCTTCATTGGAGTTATCATACTCAATGAGAGAATCACCAACTTCGACATGCTGACCAATCTTAGACATCATATAGACTACGGCGTCCTTAGACAATACTACTCTCTGCTCATGTACCATGACAGTAGCAAGTCTCTTAGACAGCTCAGTCGTGATAGGAGCAGAGTCTTCATATTCGTCAAATGTAGGACAGATTGCCATCTTACAAAGGACACCGATATTCATAGAAGCACTCAGATCATCTTTATTCTTGGTAAAGGCTCTGGGGTTATAGGCAACGACTTCACCTTTCTTGACTTTATCTCCAACTTTGAGATCTGTCTGGAAAGACGCTTCGATGTAGAAACCACCCGCAGAGTTCTTTTGCTGTTTCGGTACCAGAGAGAAGGAATCATATCGACCATTCTTGTACTGAATGATGACCTGATCATTCTCAATGGCAGCCACTTTACCATCTTCTTGTGCTACGACTGTGTAGTCTCTAGACAGGTAGTAGGGCAATGCAGCTTCTACCTTATTACCCATCAAGACAGGAGAAGATCCCTCCGTCAAGACCATGTACTTTGTCTGCTTATAGGCCATAGCCGTACGCTGACTATCATCATGCATAGCACCAGGAGGAGAAAGCAATTCAGCAGGAGAGAAGAGATTGGCTCCCTTCATATCCCGGATCGCATCCTCATCATGATCTCCAATGTATCCTCTGACAGAGACGATGTTCGGATCCAGTGTAAGCTGTCTAGAAACACCGACATTTCTATCAGGAGAAGTAGAGATCGCAATGGTACCAGTCATACCAGGATTGAAAGATCTCTTAGGCAATGTAAGAGCCTGCTCCAATCCGATACCAGAAGGACCCTTGAAGGAGACTGATCCTTTCTTTTCCATCTCCAATACAGGATTCAGAATAGAAGAATCTTCGATCATGGCACAAGAAGGAAGTTTATGCCCAGTCTTGTCTGTAGATCCATAGATCGATTTCGATACCACGCTTCTATCGACAGTAACCTTCACAGGTCTCTTCTTATAGATAGACTTCCGATATTCCAGATATCCTCTGACGACTGCCGTATAGATAAACTGGACAAAGATCTCATTGGATCTAATACGGAAGTTCTTCGGATCTGTAATATCCTCCGAAGAAGAGTTATTCAGAAGAATACAAGCAGCAATGATCAGACCTACGATATCAGTAGGCATATTCATATCCCGCAATACTTCTGCACTGATAGGATCAATGAAGAAGTCTTTGAATTGCTCCAATACGAAAAGTGCCTGAGTAGATTTGTAGGTATTGGCCATGATATCATTCCACAGTTCCTTACCATCTGCTTCCGCAAGGGTATAGTTACTGAAGTCATACTGATACAGACCATTCATGATCAAAGATGCATGTAAGGGATAATGATCCCAAAGGAGCCATTTGTCTTTGAATTTGATGACACTCTGATTCAAGACATCATACCTAGTATTGGGTTCAATAACCTGATACTTGATATTGGCTCTATTCATAACCTCTGTCAAACCAACACAGAAGCACATGAATCCAACCATAGGAATCATGTGGTTGTACATCTTCCCTCGAGCATACATCAGACTTCTAGGAGTCACGGTATACTTTTTAAGAATTGCAATATCCTGGGGTTTGAAGAGATTATAAATGATATCATTGACGCCCTTTCCATTCTCCTCTTTTGCATAGATAGGATCGCCAGACTGGGTATTATATCCAACCAGGAGTCCATCATTCGCATCATAGGTAGAAGAAATAGGTTTCTTACCATTTTTAGATAGTACCTTGTTATACTCCTCCAGAAGATAGGCAGTATCGAAGATAAACCGATTCCCATAGATGGTGCATTCGGTAATATTCTTAGCCAGGTTATCATAGTCCAGAGAAGTATCGGTACCTTTATTTTTCATCTGGCAGCTACCGATTCTTACCTTGAATCTAGAAGTATTCTGAGGATTCAGAATATACTTCTTGATGATCTCAGATTTCTGATCGATCTTCATGCTGCTACGCTTCATGATAATCTTATTATACCAAGTAACGAGCTGCACTTCATCAGGACCAGATTTGAGAATAGGAAGAATCAGCATCTGATTCTCAATGACCTTCTTATTACCACCAAGGAAGATATATCGATCCTCCAAGAAGATAGGTACATCAAAGGCAATGATATGGGTATGCCCATCTTTATCCGCCATGGTGTAAGTGTACGTCTTCTTCATATTCATGAGATCGGACGTATCTTCTACTTCTTTCTTTTGGATAAAGAGAGGATAATCTGCCTTAGCAAGACTAGCAACCGCTTTATCGATATCCGTCTCAAAAGTGGTTTCATTGTATTGCTTATAGAAATTCTTAGCCTTAGGCTTCTGGATGGTAGGATTCATCGTATTGATATACGGTGCAAGATTTGCAGGAGGAACGATTTTCTTCTTCATTTCTTGCACAGTCTGATTCATGATAGAATCCTGTGTATCCATAAGAGAGCGAATACGAGCCGTGGTCTTTTCATCAAAGTCAGGTTTGAATTTGGTGATCAGTACCTTCTCTTTCACTCTCTTTTCAGCTGTATCAATGATATCTTCTTCGGAAGCATCCTCATCAGAATCATAGACGACTGAGTCAACCTCAGATTCAATATCATTATCGATATTATCCTCTTCAGAATCTTCATCCGTGGGATTGGTCTCAGGCTCTGTATCTTCTGCAGAGTCTGCTACTGTCTGATCTACCTTTTCATCCTCACTGAGTAAGAAGTCAATGAGATCATCCTCTGCAGATTCCTTCTTCGTCTTCTTTTCGGGTTTGACAAAGGTAGGCTTCTCTGCAGATACAGGAGCAGGTGCAGGAGAAGAAGACTGAACGGGTTTGGGATTCTCATTCGAGGGGTCAACGGTGATTACATTGGTAATCTCTTTGACCTTCTCTTTATGGCGAATCTCCTTAACCTCATTCTTGACCTGATTATCCAATTTGGCAATATCGGTATCCTTGATATTACCTTCGGAGTCAGATACTTCCTCTTCGGCTTTAGAGAATTTCACAGCAGTCATTCTACCCAGGAGATTCTTCAGTTTCGGATACATCTTCTTATTGAAGAAAGAGGAATCTAAGAGAAGAAATTCTCCATTGGTAGGATCTACCAGATAGATTTCGACATTCTCCACCATCTTGATGAGATTAGAAAAACGATAGGCACAGGCACATAGAATAGAAATCGGGGTATCCATATACGCTTTCGTGATACCAATCTCATGGGTAGAAGAAGCACTCATCCAATCCTTGATAGGAAGGACAAGTGTCTTCTTATAAGAGGAGAACTCAGAACGATTGAAAGCCTTCATCAGAAATTCGATGTATTTCTGACAAAGGAATTCTACCTTACCAGTTCTCCGATAGGTGAAGAAGATTCGATTCCAATGACTAAAGTCATAGATGAGATTGTAATTGGTTTTGATCACAGTCTCCAGCTTAGCGGGGAGAATGAGATTCATTTCAGAATTAGAAAATTCCTCTGTGAAAGTATCTTTCAATACCTTCAGACGATTTTCTTTGATATTGCGATTTCCTACTTTACCGACATACCGTGTATCGGCGGTATATCGAATATAGCGGGCATCACTCAAACCCATAGTGGGATTTTTGATCAAAGAGAATGAGGAATTTTCATCTGGAGCGCACAAAAATAAGAGATTTCCTCTACCTACAGGAGCACCTTTGGGAAAAGGAATGATCCCTTGATTCTTATACACTCGATTCTTGGCAACTGCAGTAAAAAGCATTTGCGTCACCTCATATCTAGTGTGTATAGGCTAAACTTTATCAGGGTGTTTTTCTAGCCTCGTCTGTAAGCATGATTAAAAATGGTAACGACGTGTAACATAAAAGGTAATGATTGAGAAGTCTCAAAAAGACTTACTTGGTCATTATGATGGACCGTAATTCTTCCTATACAGAATGGGAATGTATGTATGATATCTAGCTATCACACTAGGTAGTCACAACCTCATGTGATAGTTATATCCAAAAGTCTATCTTAGGTTTTCGTGCTTCTATCATTCTTTACTCCTAGGGACATGCTGCACTTATTCTTAGAAAACGAGAATGAGGATAACCTTGAATAGTATCTGTGATTGCAATTACAGGATCGCTTTGTAACGTCTGGCGGTTGATCACCATGTCCTGCCGACTAGAGCCGTTGACATGTTCCGGCTTGTCCGATAGCTGTAGTAATTCATAGATCTTTGGTTTGGTACATGGAGGCATATGCAGAAAGCCGAGATATTGATATTGGATCCAATTGGTATCATTTACATCGCATAATCGCCGCATTATTATATGCCGCTATCCTGTTTATGCGCAACTCCTAATTTTCATGACAGTATATGAGGAATCATCTCGCGATGAGATCGCGATAGGTCCATTCATGGAAACTGGCTTCATTCTATTTCATCTCTTCATTTCCATAAGTCATTGTGAGGTATACTCAAAACAAAGGACACGTTACGTCTTTTCATATGACCCGTTACAACGGCGTCTTGATGCTATGTCAAGACGATTGCGCATTGGTGAATATGGCCAGCAATGGATCTTATACTGGATCGATTTATTCATCTGGGACTTCCTATGTTTGGCTGTTTCGTACAAGTCCATTGCTAGCCATGATTTGAACGCGTTCTTGCGATACTATCCCATGCGTGTTTGTACGTTATGTCATACGCCAGATGTTAAAATACATCAAGGTTAGGAGGCCAAGCTATGTACGATTGGAACAAAGGTGAAGCACGAGCCGGTTGGTAATCCCTCCATAGTGAGATCAAAACTCATTATGGAGGGATTTCTTTTGTCTTTTTCTCATTCTCCAGAAGTCAATAAATCTCAACTCGGAGAATGAGAAAATTTCTATATATAATTATATTGGATTCATGAGAAACTGGTGTTGGATAGATCGACGGACCAGCATCAGAAATACTTTAAATGTCATAAAGGGTATAACACACAAGTGATGAAGAATAACTACATTCTTCTACTGCAATCACGGAGGTGCCTTTTATGAAAAGCTTATCTGAATTTCTTGATCAAATCACTGCTGTCCAGGCAGTGCACGATGAGGAGAGCTTCAAGGAAAACTTCGATGCTCTCTATGCCATTACCACCCCGAAGGATGATCCCGTTGAAATGAGTGAAGCTTTCGAGACTGCTATTGGTTGGGATCCGATTACCTTCTATGATAAGAAGGCGATCAATGACCAGATCGATGAAGTGGTCGAGAAATGCAAGGACTATCCGCAGTCTGTCCGCCGTCTGAATTCGATGAGAGGGGCTGCGATTGGAATCGTGATGAAGGATATTGGCAAGACCAAAGATTCCGTCATTGCGAAGAATGTCTGGGATTTCGTTGCTGAGCAGCTGAAAGATGTTGGGGAGCTTTCTCCCAGGGACATTAGTCGGATCGGCGATACATTCCTGGACAAGCATGGCATTGGTGATCCCTTTAAGGAGATTGCAACGCCGGCCAATACCGTTCTGGGTGATAACAAACCAAAGAAAGAGAAGAAACGTCATCCCGATGAGTTGGATGAGATGATCGGAGACGATATGGATGATATCGAGATCCCCGATGACTTCATCGATATCGGTGATGATGAATACTAAGAAGAAAGGAGGGAAACTCCATTGAGTGATTCTAGGAAAACGACGACCCCAAGATCCAAAGCAGCAAGGTTGATTCGGACGATGCTGAATCGGATCCGGAAACTTTGCTGTGATCGGACTGGGGCCTGCACTCGAATTCAATATGTGGATCGAGTATTCCGTGATCTGTATGGGATCAAATCTTTTGCGAGAAGGTCTGCCTCTTGCAAGACGATGTCCCAGGTGGTCCAGGTCTTTAACGAGATCGGCATCAAAGAGCTTTGGCTTCTCCTGAGTGATGATACCTATTATGAGGTCATGACTCTTCTGGTCGATGTCCAGGAGAGAAAGGATCAGCTGAAGAAGGTCATCAAGAAAGCTCAGAAGAAGCTGGCTTCCACTGGTGGTACTCTTCGTGTCGATCAGAAGTCTAAGCACAATAAGCGGATCAACAAGTCTCAGGATGAGATGAAGTGGCTGAATAAGCGGTATCGGGATGCCATCGAAGGTCTTCAGGATAATCTGAATATCCGGAGTTCGGATGTCGATGATTATAAGGATCGCTTTGCTGCTCTCAAGAACTTTGCTGATCGTGGTACGATCGGGAATGTCTCCTGGGATATGGAAGAGGATCCGTATAACTTCGACTTTGAAGAATTCCGTCCTCGTCGTCAGCGTCCCTTCGATATGGACGACTATGATATGGACAATCTCGACTTCGGTGAGGATGACTCTGGGAATGAGTATGACGAACGGTTCGAGAACATCGAGAAGAGCATCAACACTCTGGCTCAGATGATCATGAATCAGAATCGTCAGAATCCCCAGTCCAATCCCATGTATGCAAATCCTCCTCAGGCAGCCCAGAAGATCCAGGTTAGTCCCGGAGAGGAAAAGATCCTTCAGATGATTCAGGCTCTTGGCCGTAAGGTTGGAGATCTGGAAGATCGCATCGACGATTTCGATGGCGAGGATGAATATGAGGATCAGACTCCGAATCTTCGTCCTGGTCGTCCTTATTATGGTCAGGATCCTCAGGAACCCTATAATGGCCCCCAGTTCGGTGACATTGCGGACATGATGAATGGGGTTCCGTATACTCCGAATGATCCTAAGATCGCAGGAGTGCCGACCACTGCAGAGATTCTTCAGAGGACTCGTGAGCAGGAAGCTGCCCATGAGCAGACTCCCAAGGAAGAGACTCCGTATCCTACCAATCCGGGAACTCCGATCAATGCCTACAACCGTGAGGAAGTGAATCGGGCTCCGACGGATTATCAGAGGCTCCAGAGTGAAGAAACTCAGTCTGGAGAATCGCCCGGTCCTGTTACACAATGAGAGGAATACTCAGGGGTGTTTGGATAGGTAAATTCAAATATCCCTGAGTATATCATATTAAAGGTTTTCAGGTATGAAGACCGTAATTCAACTCTAACAGGAGGAATATCTTATGAATTCAATCGAATTCCAGAAATATCTGGATAGTCTGAAAGAGTCCACCACTACCCGTGGTCATTCTTCTGGCGTTGCGGCGGAAGTCACCGCCAACATTCTGAATACGCCCGATTTCCAGATGCCGGCCTACAAGGAAGATGGTAATGGCTCCGTCGAGACCACCACCACTACGCCCATTGCGGATTTCCGT
>ULZQ01013050.1_pt1 | contig 30564 bp, 21 predicted proteins | sample 1963261 | NCBI WGS metagenome assembly ULZQ01 (sample SAMEA4835893, study PRJEB28245) | human gut metagenome | biome: gut microbiome; material: fecal sample | place: Denmark | collected 2008 | reverse complement strand
GCAGAACTCCGGTCGGCCCTTCTTCATGGCGCGGATGGCAAGGAGCATCCGTCTCGTTTGCCATAACGCGTTCGATCAGAGACACAGCCAGCCTGCTTGCCGCCGTTCAAACGGTTCAACCACCGGCTCCGTTTCAGACCCCGCTGCTTTCCTTCAATCTTGAAGATCAGTTGCCAAAAAACCGCAAAGTTGCCTTTTCATTGAATTCGCCCGTTCAGACGAAGGTTTCAGAAGCCGCAAAGCAGGCAGTTCTTTCAGCCGTGAATTTTCTTGAAGAGCAAGGTTTTGAAATTGAAGAAACTGAACCGAAACTGGACGGAACTCAGCTGATCAAGGACTATTATCTCGTCAATGACGTCGAATCAGCCGTAATGTTTTCAAACATTGAAAACGCGCTTGAACGCAAGCTTAAAATTGATGACATGGAGCTCATCAGCTGGTGCATCTGTCAGGCCGGCATGGACGTCAAGGCGACGGATTACAGCCGCATGCTCGCAAATTGGGACCAGGCTGCGTTTGTCATGGACGCTTTTCTTGAAAAATACAGTTTCTTCCTGACCCCGACAACGGCTCAGACGGCACCTGAAGTTTCCCATCAGTTCATCAATGAATCAATGCGGGCAAAAATGCGCCACATCTCTGAGCTTTCTTCAAGAGAGCGGACCGACTTGGTTTATGAATTCTTCATGCCTAGTCTTGCAGCAACCCCGTTTACTCAGCAGGCAAACCTCATGGGCAACCCGGCCATCAGCCTGCCGGTTCATGTTGCTTCAAACGGGCTGCCGCTTGGTGTCCAATTCGTTGCTAAAAAGGGCAGGGAGGACCTGTTGTTGAAAATGGGCAAGCTGTTTGAGCAAAACGGCAAATTCAGAATAATCTGAAAAAAGGATGTTTCACGTGAAACATCCTTTTTTATCTCAATTCGATCAAAGCTCCGAGCGTAACCAACAGCCCCAATGAATAAAAACTACTTTTTTCAAGCAGCAGTACTGCTCAACCGATTCAGCCAAGATTTCATTCAAATTTACGGACAAAGAGCACATTTTTGATGGTTTGTCCGTAAGCAAAACGCATTTTACGGACAAACCGGCATTTTCCGGTGATTTGTCCGTAAATTTTTGGCCATTATGCTGGTGATTTACGGACAGAAGACTGTTTTTGGAGCATTTGTCCGTAAAACCAGGTCCGAAACGTCTGAATTTTTACGGACAAACGGCTGTTTTTGCCCATTTTGTCCGTAATCGCCATTTTTCGAGCAGGCCAATTACGGACAGACGCCCCATTTTCATCGATGTGTCCGTAAACGGCAGAGCTCTTGCCAAATGCAGCGCCTGATAAAGCAGCACGCCAAGTTATTTTGCTTATTTCCATCACGGAAGGCGATTGGCATGAATACTAAAAAAACCGGATCAGATTTACAATTGATCGATCCGGTTTTTCGATTTGAGGCAGAGTTTTTTCCCAGCCTCTTCACAATTATTTATGCGCGCTTCTTTTTGACTTCTCCCAGTCCGAAGAACGAAAGCAAAACTGCCAAGAATCCCAATCCTGCAACGGGCACGTTTTCTTCAGAGCCTAAGGCAGGATATGCTTTTTTATTGTCGCTTTGCAAAATTTGCTGCTGTGCTGAAACCAGTTCTTCAAGCTGCTTCGTGCTCAGCTTGCGATTGGCTTGTGCTGATGCTTGCTTTGCATCTGCAAGCACTTTTTTGGCATTTTCCAATTCCTGCAGGCTTGCGTTGTATTTTTTGAGTGCCGCTTCGTAAGCCTGCTGTTTGTTTGCCGCTTCCTGCTTGGCGTTTTCCAGGTTCTTTTTCGTTTCTTCCAAAAGCTTGTTGGCATTCTCTAAAGCATCGAGCTTGTTTTGTGCCGATTCTAACGCTTGTTGTTTTTCTGCCAGAACTTTGTTGGCAAAATCAAGATTGCCCTTGGCTTGTTCGAGATTTCTTTCAGCCTGCTTGAGACTGGCTTGCTTTTCTTCAAGAATTGCCGTTTTTTGTTCAAGCTTTTGTTTTGCCGCTTCAAGCGCCCTGCTTGTTTCCTCAACCTTGCTTGTCGCAGCTTTCTTTAATGCGTCAAAATTTGCAATCTCATAAGCAATCTTTTGCAGTTCCGTTTCAGCCTGTTTGATTTCTGCTTTGATTTCGGCCAGACCTGCAACTGCCTGCTCGACCTTTTGACCAGCAACTTCAACTTTTGCCGTTGCTTGTTTCAAGTTTTCAGCCGCCAGTTTCTGAGCCGTCTTGGCTGCCGTCAGCTCAGCCTGTGCTTTCGTCAAAGCATTCTTCTTCGTTTCTGATTCCTGTTTACTTTTTGCCAAATCCAGTTCTGCAGCCGCTTTTGCATTTTTAGCAGCTTCAACTTTTTGTTCTTGTTCCTTTTGAACTTTGGTCAAATTGTCAAGTTCTCTTTTAAGCTCGGTATTTTTCGCTTTTGAAGCGGACAGTTTCTTGCTGCTTGCATCAAGCCTGCTTTGTGCCGTCTTGAATGCGGCATTCGTTGCGGCCTGTTTGGCAACAGCGTTTGAATAGTCCGTTTGTGCCGCATGGTTTTCGGTTTGTGCGCTGCTCATTTTGGCCGCTGCCGCATCAAGTTCATTTTTGGCCTGATCTGCTTTGGCTTTTGCTCTTGCCAAATCTTGTTGAGCCTCGCTCAGAGCCGTATTCGATGCCTGAACCGATATCGGTTCAAGTCCCTTGATCGGCGTCACGTCAGGAGTTTCACTGCTGTAATCAGTATGGATGAAGAAATGCGATGCTCCCATCGAATCGATTCCGAGGCCAACGCTGCGTTTCGTTTCATCAATAAAATTATATAAATGTCCCCAGGCGCTGCCGGCATCGCCGAACATCATTCCCATAATATCGCCGTAAATGTTTCCCTTGAGCATGTCCATCGTAAAATACCCATACTCCGGCCGATTTTTATAGATGTTGATCACGTTGACGTTTTTGCCGTCTTGATAAAATGAAAGGCCTGATCCCCAATTTTCGCCATAATCATCCAGCCAATACTTAAAAGCCGCCTTGGTAATCGCTTCAACATAGTGTCCCTTGCCGTTCCAAATGCTCCAGTTTTTATCAGAATAGCTCTGCGCAATGTCTTTGGCCGCATTCATATCGACGCGCATTGAGATCATGTCGGTCTTGATTCCCCACTGTCTTCTTGCATCGTTGATCAGGTTCAGCGCATAAATCATCAGTTCATCATAGTCATCTTGAGTAACGTCTTGAAGGCTGCTGAATTTTTTTGAAGAATCGTTTACGATCCTGTACTCGATCCTTCCGTCAGAATAGTAGTAAATCTGATAATTGTTCGTATAAGGATTCGGATTGTCCTTGTCAAACTGCGTATAAAACTTTTTTTGGAATTCTGAAAGCGCCTTTTGATAAGCTGCTTTTTCAGCTGCACTCATCTTTCTGAGCTCATCTTCGGTTTTCCAGCCGTTGACTGCTTTCTTCCAGTCGTCAACGTTGATTTTGAGCGTCCCCTTATTCAACGAATCAAGTTGGTTTTGTGCCTGTTTTTTCTCCTCAACGGCAGCATCATAAGCTTTCCTTTTAGCCGCATATTCCGCCTGAATCTTTTCAAATGCAGCCTTGGCGGCATCTGCTTTTTGCTTTGCTTCTTTGGCCTTTGAATCTGCCTGCCCTTTTTCGGAAACGAGCGTTTTATACTCAGAAAGCGTTTTTTCATAATCTTTTTGTGCACTTTCAAGCTCGGCTTTTGCTTTGACGAGTTCCTTGTTCAGATTTTCCGTCGTCAGCCCTTCAAGTTTTGCCAAAGCATCCTTATATGCCTGTGAGGCCGAATCGGCTTTTGATTGGGCATCTTGTTGATTTTGACCGGCAGCATCAAAATCTTTTTTGGCAGCGTCATATTTTTGCTGAGCATCGTTTAAATTGCCCTGTGCAGTCTTATTTTCAGAAACGGCATCCTCTTTTTGCTTATCGACATCATTTTTGGCTTGATTTGCCTTGTCCAATGCCGTTTCTGCTTTGGTCTGCTCATCTTTTCTGGCCGAAATTTCTGCATTCAGCTCATCTTTTTTGTCATTCAGCTGACCTTTGTTCAAGGCATCATTTTCCTTTTGAGCCTGATCTTTATTCGCTTGTGCCTGATCAGCGTCTGCTTGAGCCTTGTCCTTGTCTGATTTGGCCTGATCCTGCTCCTTTTGAGCCTGATCTTTTGCATTTTCTTTGTCGGCTTGATCTTTTTTGGCTGAATCTGCCTTCGACTGCGCATCATTCAGCTCTTTTGAAGCATTGTCAACATCGCCTTTTGCTGAAGAAATCTGGTTCGATGATGCTTCGTTTCGTTTTTGATGATCATACTTTTCCTGAGCATCTTTTACAGCCGCATCCGCTTGGTTCTTTTCTGATTCGACTTTATTCAAATCAGCTTTATCGGCATCATTTTTAGCCTGCGTCTCATTAAAATCCTGCTGTGCAGAGTTCAATGCAGCATTTGCTTTTTGGGTTTCTGATGCAGCTTGTTTTGACGTTTTGACGTCATTTTTGACGGTCGTTTCGTTCTTTGCGGTCGTTTCGATCGTGTCAGCATTTGCAATCGAATTGACCGTTCCCGTTCCGATAACTGCCGCTGCCAGCGCTGCAGCGGATGCAATTGTTTTTTTCATGGCTAATCACCTCTCTTATCGTTAAATCGGTCTATTTTTGACAGCGCTAAACAAGCTGAAAAATATCTTCTTGAAAAATTCAATCCAAATGCATATTCAAAAGCTGTTTTGCGCTAAAAAATGGTGTTTTTCCGCATCACCGTAAAACACCCTTCTGAAAAATACAATTTCCGCAATCATTGCTGAAGACAAGTCAGCATTCTGGACTGCGCTCATTATCTCTTTATCAGTAAAAATTTCAATTCATCTGCTTCTAAGACGGCTTTTTTTCAGCTTTTTTGCATTTTATGTTCAGATAAAACGCAAGAACCAACAGCATCAATGCAACCATCATAATAATCTGAATCCCCGAATGCATGATTGCGCGCATCTGCGGCAGCAATTCCTGCGGCAAGTTCTTGGACGATTTCGCATCGCTCAATTTGTTCATCATCGCCAGCGTGATTTTTCCGCCGGATCGTTCGACTCCACGATTCAAGGCAACGTTCATCAGCACGCCGTAAATCGATGCCATCAGTGTTTGACCCAAGATTCTGATCAAAAAGCTGAATGACGTGGCAACCGCCATATCCTGCTTGGATGAGTCGTACTGAACCTTGATCTGCAAAACGTTGAAGATCAGACCGACCGAAAACCCGCCAAAAGCCGCAACGATGCACAGAAACACAAACGAAGCACTGGATTTTGCAACAAGCAGGCCGAATTCCGCAACGGCCAAGGATAAAATTCCGAGATTGACCGCACCTGCAAAAGACCACCGCTCGCGAATCGAAGCCGAAAGCTGGGAACCGGCAAAATCAAAGACCGAGGCCGGAATCTGCGTCAGACCGCCCATCAAAGCGCTCAGTCCAAGCAGCCCCTGTGCCCACAGCGGAATGTACGTGTTGAACGCAATCGAAGCCCCCCAGATGACCGCAAACAAGGCAAAATCCAAAACCAGAAGTCGATCTTTGAAAATATGCAGCGGCATAACGGGATCGCTTGCTTTCTTTTCTGCCTGCACCAAACAAAAGCACAGAATGATTCCTGAAACAATCAGCCCGATGACAAGCATTTCCGATTCGTTTCCGATAACCTGAATGCCCATCAAAATGCAGGTCAGCCCGCTAACCAACAGAAAAGACCCCAGCCAGTCGACTTTCTTGTCGACGGATTCGATCTTTTCCTTATACGAAAAATGAATAATCGCGATAATCAGCAACCCGATCGGAACATTGATATAAAAGATCCAGTGCCAGCTGAACGAATCGACGATCAATCCGCCGACAAGCGGTCCCGTAATCGAAGCCGCACCGTAGACTGCCGAAACGAACCCGAGGATAATCGAGCGCGTATGCAGATTTTCATAAACGTTCCCGAAAATAATGTACGGAATCGACCCGAGACCGCCGGCACCGATTCCCATGAGCAGCCGAGCACAGACAAAAAACAAAATATCAGGCGAAAGTCCCTCAAGTGCTGAACCAACTATAAACAAAACCACCGCCAGTTCAAAAGCCTTTTTGTTGCCCATGCGCTCGCCGAATTTGCTCCAAAGCAGCGTAGACACGGACATGCCGAGCAAGAAAACGGAAACGATCAGACCCATGCAGGAAATCCCGTGCAAATCGGCAATAATGGCCGGCAGTGCCGTATTTATAATCGTCGCATCAAGTCCTGACATCACATTGGCCAAAAGAAGGCCAATCGTCATTACGTGAATCTGTTTGCGCGTCAATCAAATTGCCTCCCTTTGGTTAACGTCGATGATTTGCGCGCCAGATTATCCAAAGTTTGAATAAGACGACGCAAACGACATAATAAAGCACTCCGAGCAAGAGCAGCGTAATTGAAAAGCCTTTTCCCGATGCGACCGACATGATTGCAAGCGTAATCAAAAGCGCAACCAGCGCAACAACATGAACGATAATCTCAAATTTGGTAAACTTCATTTATGAATAGTCCTTTCGAAAAAAATCAAACAAAAAATATTATAAACTATTTTTGTTATAATTGAAGAAAGATATCAAAAAAGGGGGAAATCCGATGAAAAATATTTTGATAACCGGTTTTGAGCCGTTCGGAGGCGAAAAAATCAACCCTTCATATGAAGCTTTAAAACTTTTGCCTGAAACAATCGCCACTGCCAAGATACATATTCTCTGCCTGTCGTTTTTGGAAAAAACGGTGCGCTGCTTGAACAAAGCATCGATGAACTTGATCCGGACATCATCATCTGCGTCGGTCAGGCCGGCGGAAGAAGCGGCCTGACGTTTGAAAAAATTGCCATCAACTGCCAAAATGCTTCCGTCCCTGACAATGACGGCAATCAGCCGCATGACGAACCCGTCATCGAACAGGGACCAGCTGCCTATTTTGCGACGCTTCCGCTTTCTCAAATGATTGCCGCTTGTAAAAAAGCCGGCTTCAAAGCCGAATTTTCATACCATGCCGGAACCTACGTCTGCAACGATACGATGTACCGACTGCTCCATCTTTTAGCCTCCGATGCTTCAAAAGCTCGTGGTGGTTTTATTCATGTTCCGTTCGTGCCGGAACAGGTTCATGACAAAAAAACAAGTTCGCAGTCGCTTGAAGAAACGGCCAAGTGCCTGGAATGCGCAATCAAAGCAGCAATTGAAGCAACGAATTAAACTTGAACTTTCAGATTGGGACTCTTTCCTATGATTGATTTTTTGTCAAATGCAGTGCTGCGCAGCACCGGCTCAATCATCAATGCCAGTCCTCGGTTACGGGCAAGCACCCGACTGCTCGTTTTGATACCTGGAAAGAAAAACGACTCCTTTTGATTATTCCTGCATACGAAAAAGCCCGGATGATTCGAAATTCGTTTGCGAATCATCCAGGCTTTTAGTTTGAAGCATATTTTTCAAGCCTTTTTTGCAATCAAATCGGACCGGGATTTTCTCCGGTCTCGATTGCCATAAATTTATTGAACGCCTTGAGAAAAACCAAATGAACCGTTCCGCGCGCACCGGCACGGTTTTTTTCGATGATGAGCTCAACTTCGCCGGCGTCGTTTTCTTTTTGTTGATCTGATTTTACATCATCTGAGTCTTCTTCGCGCTCATAGTAATCATCACGATAAAGAAACGCCACGATGTCGGCATCCTGTTCGATTGACCCGGATTCACGAATATCGGACAGAACAGGACGCTTGTCCTGACGCTGTTCAACGCCACGAGAAAGCTGCGACAATGCAATGACCGGAACGGAAAGCTCTTTTGAAAGTTTCTTGAGCTGTCTGGAAATTTCTGAAACTTCCTGTTGGCGACTTTCTTTATTGGAGCCTTCAATCAACTGAAGATAATCGATGACGATCAGGCCAAGCCCACCGGTTTCCTTATCAAGTCGACGACATTTGGCACGAATTTCAGCCATTTTGATTCCCGGCGTGTCATCGATATAAAGCTTTGTTCTGGCCAACGCATCAGTTGCAGCGTAAAGTTTATGCCAGTCGTCATCATCAAGATGTCCATCGCGGAGATTATCCGCCTTAATGGATCCTTTTGCGCAAAGCATACGATTGACAAGAGATTCTGCGCTCATTTCAAGCGAGAAGATTGCAACCGGCACGTCTGAGTCGATAGCAACGTTTTCGGCAACGTTCAAAACAAATGCCGTTTTTCCGACGGCAGGACGCGCTGCCAAAATAATCAGGTTGTCAGGCTGAAGCCCCGAAATCATTTTATCGAGTTTGTCGTAACCAGTTGAAAGACCGGTAATATCGCTTTTATTATTCGATAAATCATACAAATGATTGTAAACTTCGTCGACGACTTCTCGAATCGGCTTGAAGCCTGCTTTATTGCTTCTCTCAGAAACGTCCATAATCTGACGTTCCGCTTCATCAAGGATATTTTCAACGTCGTCATCCTGTTTTTGTGCCAAAGCAATGATGTCCGTCGAGGTTCTGATCAGCTGCCTCAAGCGCGATTTTGCAGACACGATTTTGGCATAATAAGCCGCATTTCTGGCAGAAGGAACCGAGTTGGCCAATTCCGCCAAGTAAGCAACGCCGCCGGCATCATCCAACTGATTTTTAGTCTCCAGAGAAGATTTCATAGTCAAGACATCAATCGGCTGATCGGCATCGTTCAGTTCAATCATCGACTGAAACAAAATCTGATGCTGACGACTGTAAAAATCGTCAGGCTCAACTTGTTCCATGACATCGGCCAAGGCTTCATGATTCAGGAAAATCGCACCCAGAATCGCTTTTTCGGCACTAATATCCTGGGGCGGCATGTTGCCGGCTAAAAGATCGTTATCCAAACTGTTCATCCTTTCCGAAAACTTGAATCGCGGCTATTTTTCCGAAATATGAACGCGAATTTTAGCCGTTACGTCATTGTGAAGCTTAACTGGAACGTTGACATACCCCATTGAGCGAATCGGAGCGGCAAGTTCCATCTTGCGCTTGTCGATTTTCAAACCGAATTGCTGTTGAATCGCTTGCGAAATTTGTTTTGACGTGATTGATCCGAACAAACGGCCGTCGCTTCCGGCTTTTGCCTTCAGCTCAACGACGTAATCGCCCGATTCGAGTTTTTCCTTTAATTCTTTTGCTTCCGCCAAAAGTTCGGCTTCTTTCTTTGCCTCAGCACGTTTTTGACCCTTGAGTTCGCTCATCGCCTGAGCATTGGCACGCTTGGCCTTGCCTTCCTTGATCAGGAAATTGGCATATCCATCGGCCATTTCCTTAACTTCACCACGTTTTCCCTTTCCTCTGACATCTTGTGTAAAAATAACTTTCATTCCAGTTCCTCCGTTCTATTCTTGATTTTCACGCGCGTTTTTAATAATCGTCAGCATTTCTTCGTGAACGTCCGCAATCGTTTTACCGCTGATCTGAGTTGCGGCATTTGACAAATGTCCGCCGCCGCCCATCTGTTCCATGACGACCTGGACGTTGAATTCGCCGTTGCTTCGTGCCGAAATACCAATCAGATTCTCTTTTCTGAACGTGATCACGTATGAAGCTTCGACTCCTGAAACGCCAAGCAAGGAATCCGCAACCTGAGCCGCAATGACCGGATCGTATATTCTGCCGTCTTCACCGCAGCAAATCGCATTGCCTTGTTCGTCAAATTCAGTGCGTTCAATCAAATGACTTCGCTGCATATAGCTTGCAACGCTTTCCTTCATAAAGTGACGCGCCATCCCGAGGTCAGCTCCGACCGAGCGCAGATAGCTTGCGGCATCAAACGTTCTCGTGCCTGTTCGAAGCGAAAACGATTTGGTATCAATGATGATGCCGGTCAGCATGGCAGTAGCTTCGATCTTGTTGATCGGCTCGCTGTCTCGTCCTTGATATTCAAACATTTCCGTAATAAGTTCGCAGGTCGAACTTGCATATGGTTCGATATAAACCAAAATCGGATTATCGGGAAATTCCTCTCCGCGACGGTGGTGGTCCATCACCATGACACGATTTTGCATCTTCTCATATAATTCGGGCGAAATCGAAATCGATGGTTTTGAATGGTCGCACATGATGAGCAAGCTGTTCTTTTGAACTTTTTCCAACGCATCTTTCGGTGAAATGATCGAACCCTTGATTGCAGGATACTGGTCCAGAGCTTTAATCAGCCGCAGCACGTCGGAATGCAGATTGTCCTTGTCCAAGACGATCCAGCATTTTTTGCCGTTCATGGTCGCAATCCGCCTCAACCCAAGACAAGCACCCATGGCGTCCATATCAGGGTAAGCATGGCCCATCACAAAAATATCATCAGACTGCATCATCAGTTCGTTCAGCGCCTGGGAAATCATCCGCGCACGGACACGCGTCCGCTTTTCCATCGGATTGGTCTTGCCGCCGTAAAAACGTGCCTGACCGGCAATTTCTCTGACAACCGCCTGATCTCCGCCGCGTCCCAAAGCCAAATCGAGATTGTTTTGCGAAAGTCGCGAAAGTTCCGCTAAATCATCTCCGCCGTAAGCAATTCCGACGCTAAGCGTCAGCGGTGAGTTTCGCTTCGACGTGCGTTCGCGAATCACGTCCAAAATCTTGAACTTTTCTTCTTCAAGCTTCTTGAGCGCTCCGGTATAGGCCAAAATAAAGAAATGATCGTCATCGACTCGTTTCAAAAAGATTTCGAATTCTCGTGCCCAATCGGACAAAGTATTCGTAATGAAGTTGTCAAGATTTGACAAATCCTTGTCATTCATGACTTTGGTCACTTCGTCATAGTTGTCCAAGAACAGCTGTCCCAAAACGATTCGCGAATCTTCATACTGTTCTTTGATGGCCGCATAATATGAAACGTCCATCAAAAAAACGGCATTGATGTCTTTTTGAACAATGAACGAATACGACTTTCCGTGAAGCTTGACCTCTGTTGCCTTCTTTTCGTCGCGATGGCTTTTGAGCTGATCTGCCAGCTCCTCATCAACTTCGCTCAGACTCTTTCCCAAAATGTCTTTGCGCGAAAAATACCGCTGCATATAAGGATTGTACCATTCGATGCGTTCATGATCATCATAAAACAAAATCCCGATCGGCATTTTGATCAACGCCTCCTGCTCACCGCGCTTGATGCGATAAGACAGATCAGAGATATATTCGGACGTATCGGAAGCAATCTGTTTCAAGCCGTCATAAGCAACAACAAGAGTTATGATGCTTAAAACAAGAATAATCAATCCGAACACTGCATTTAGCATGAAGGAAAATGCAGTGCACAAAACAACAGCCCCAAAAAGAATCAGGGTCAGCTTTCTCAACCGCTCGTTCTTCAAGAACTCAGGAATCTGATCAGATTTGTTTTCAGGTTCTTTTTGCATAAAATCAGCCCCAAAATTTTCTCTCTTACAATTAACTGCTCTACCGTACAATTTTACCACATGCGGTTATCATTAAGCACAAAAAAAGGAGGGGCTTTGAAAAAACGATGCCTCAAATTGAAAAACCGGATGATTTGCCATCAATTGCAAATCTGATCCGGTTTTGTGTATACAAGACGATCGCCTTCCTTAATGGAAACAGCCCAAAATAGTTTGGCACGCTGATTTATCAGGCACTTCATTTGACAAAATGACTGCCGTTTACGGACACATCTATAAAAATGGACGCTTTGTCCGTAAACGACTTGCTCGAAAAAGTCAAGTCCTAATTTGTGTGTAAAATATTTTTCCCAGGCACAAGTTGTGCAAGGGATGCGAATGCATCCATGTCTGTCCACTATCACTCTTGAAGGAGCTGTCAAGGGTGCGCCATCTGCGCACCTCGAAGAGGTTCCCTTGACAGCTCCGGAAAGAGTGATACACCTTACGCAGCTCTTAGTTTTTGTTGTTCCTCTGCCAATTTTTTGAGTTCAGCAACCGTCTTAGACTTGATCATTTTTGCGTAGGTTGCCGGACTGAATATGGCTTTCTTGGAGCTCACGACATCGTTTCTTTCCAACAGAACGGAACCCATCAGCCGCATCAGCGAGTTCTCGTTTGGGAAGATTCCGATGACAGAAGAACGCCGCTTCAGCTCCTTGTTCAGTCGTTCTATATGGTTTGATGTTCTGAAATATCTCCGCAAATTCTTAGGAAGCGCCATGACGGTCATGGCACTTTCAAAGCCTTCATCGAGGCATGACATGGCAGATTCAGCAACATCTCTGTAATCAGCGATGATTTCATCACGTTTTTTACGTGCATCTTCTATGGTTTCGCAGTTCCACATTTCCTGAAGTTCGGCTCTGATGCCTGCCTGATATTTTTTTGGTGATTTTCCCGAAATGTTCCTGGCAAAATGAAACTGGCACCTTTGCCATGGAACCTCAGGAAATACCTTACTGACGGCATCCTGAATACCTTCATGAGCATCAGAAGTGATCATCAAAAGCCCTTGGAGGCCACGTTTTTTCAGTTTTTGGAGAAAGGAATTCCAAGTTTCTTTGGATTCGTTGTCATATACTTCAAATCCGAGGATTTCACGATGTCCTTCCTGATTCGTACCGTAAGCAATCATAAATGCTTTGGAAACAATTCTGTGTTTATCCCTGACCTTGAAGTAGGTTGCATCCACTATTAAAAACGGGTAGTCTCCGGTCAAGGGTCTGTCCTTGAACTCGTTGACCTTTTCAATCAGATCCTTGCATACTTCTGAAACTGAGGATTTAGAAAATGTCGTTCCGCACAAAGTTTCCATGATATTCGACACTTTACGCGTCGCTACTCCGCTGACGACCATCTCCGCCATACTGGCGATCAAGGCAGCTTCGCTTCGGGAATAGTTCTCGAAAACAAGAGTCTTAAAAGGAACATTGCGATGTCTCGGCACGGTTAAGGTGATTTTTCCTATCCGTGTCTTGAGCTCGCGTTCTCGAGTGCCGTTGCGGCTGTCCGTGCGTTCTTCTGATCGTTCGTAAGGCTCAGCTTTGAGTTGAGCAGTGGATTCCGCCATCAGAATACTATTGAGACTTTTACGAAGCAGCTCACGAAACGCCTGATCGTGATCCTTTGAAAGAAGTTGTAGAATTTCCTCTTGATTTAAGGTAATATTTAATTGAGCCATTTGTTTGTCCTCCTAGTATTATTTTGTTAGGTGATTTAATTATACCTGGGAGACGAGCACTTGGCTCTCTTTTTTTATCAATTTACACCATTATACGGGCATAACCCTCGAAAAATGGCGATTACGGACAAAACGGGCAAAAATGGCCGGTTGTCCGTAAAAATTCAGACGTTTCTGACCCGATTTTACGGACAAATGCTTAAAAAAACGGCTTTTGTCCGTAAATCATCATCATAATGGGTAAAAATTTACGGACAAATCACTGAAAAATGCCGGTTTGTCCGTAAAATGCGTTTTGCTTACGGACAATTCAATAAAAATGGACGCTTTGTCCGTAAATTTGAGTGAGATCCTGGAAAAATCAGTTGAGCAGCACTGTATTTAAAAAAGCCGGACAAAAGCAGTCGCAAACTGACCGCCTTCGTTCAGCTTTCCGTTTAATTCAAGCTAGGAAAAAGACTTTTCCAAATAATTATTCGTTCGTGCTTTTAAACCAGCCGTGCTTGCTGAAGAATGCATACATATCGTTTAAGAAGAAGATGGAATAACTGAAAATCAAAGCAAAATTGCCGTCACCTTGAAGCATCGTCTGAGTCCAAAGAGCAATCGTAAAAACGGATGAAATCGTCCAAACGTAATACTGCTCGCGCTTGCGATTGAGCTCAAGCAAAGAACCCGTAATCGCCATTGCCAGATTCAAACTGTCCAAAAAAACGCGCGGGTCGCTCGTCATGCTGAAAATAAAGTAGATTACGGCCCATGCAGCCCCAAAGAAAATCAAGTATTTGAGCCATTCGATCCAGCTTTCAAACTTTTCTGCCTGGATGTCGTTGTTCCATTTAGGATCAAGGATGCAAAACAGATCAAGAAACAACAGGTAGCCGATTTGTTCCCAAGCAGTTGCGAAATTTCCGGCCATGAATCCGGTGGTTGCGATGCAGATCGCAGAAATTGCGCCTGCCCAGCCCTGAATCCCCGAACGGTTGGAAATCCCGATGACGCAGGCAACGGACAGATTGCCGCCAATGAATGCGATAATTGATTGCAGCGGTGCTTGAGAAATCGACTGAACGAGCGAAATCACCTGCAAAACGAAGTTGAACGTCAATAAAGCGTAACTAAACTTCCCCCATCCTCTGCACTGATTAAGCAGCCATGAAAAATAACCTTTGCGAAAAACATTATGCGAATACTCCGACAAATGCGTCAAAACGTCTTTGTAGCGATCAAACATCTCTAAATTCCTCCCTATATAAAACATAATTTATTATAGGGACTTCACAACTTTATTTCAAGTTAAAACTCAATATGTGGTATCATAAATAATTAATGAAACCTATATCTTGTGCCTATATGTCAAATCAGACATTTGTTTCTCCGTTTTCGACAACACTGAAAATTCGCACAATTTTACTTTTTCTTGAAATATTACAAATACGTTACATGTTATAATCTACTTGGTTGTGGAATTGAAAAATTTCAGAAAAGAGGATAAAAAATGAAATTTAACTTCAAGAAAGCCGCTGCCCTTTTTTTGGCAGCTTTGACTTTGAGCGGAGTTTCGGCAGGCGCAAGCACTGCATTTGCTGACGGAACAGATGATTCCTCAAGCTCCGGCTCAACGCATACCCTGAACTCGTCCTACGTCGTTTACGGTGCTGGCACGAGCTCAGAAGTTCGTTCCAGACTCGATGACGTTTTCCAGTCCGATTCTTCATTCAAGAAGCTGACCGCCACGGCAGCCGATTATTCCAAATACATCAGTCAGCAGGACAACACGACGGATGCCGCAATGATCAGTTCGGTCGCAATCGCTCCCGGCGATCCCGGTTCAGGCGTCAAGGTCAACATCAAAAACTATGACGGTGAAAACAATATCACCAAGGTTACTTCACAACAATACGCAATGGTTGCACAAATGGCCGGCGTCACGGACGTCAGCATCGTTGTCACCGCAAACCGTCCCGTTTCAGGCGAATCGGCCTTGACGGGCGTTTACAAAGCCCTCGCAACCGACGGCGTTTCACTCAATACGCAAAACACTTCCACGGCCAACCAAATGCTTGAAGCAACTCAACCAGCAATTGAGGCCAACAAAGACGATAAAACCTACCCGGGCAAACTAATGGCGGCAATCGGCGACGTTTCAAAGCAGTTGGCGGAAATGAAACAAGACAACAAAAATCTTGCAACCAAACAAGATATTCAGGATATGCTGAACAAAGCGCTTGAAAAGCGCGGCATCGAAGACAAGACTTCTTCAACCAACGTTACGCAGATTACGAATGCTTTGTTCAACTTCCAAAATTCGCCGATTTCTTCCAGCAAAAACTACGTCAAAAACGTTGATAACACAATCAACAACGTTAAGAATTCGGCCGGAAACCTGATGAACAAAGCAAAGAATTGGGCAAACAGCCAGTCAGGAAAAAAGACGATTTCAGAAGCCAAGAGTCTTTGGCAAAAATTCGTCGACTGGATCAAAGGACTGTTCAGCTGATCCGTTTCCGATTAAATAATTACGTCAGGATTTGTAAAATCTTGAATTAAATGAATGCCGGACAAGTCAGTCGAATTGCGACTGATTTTGTCTGGCATTTTTCTTATGAGTGACTTTTTTGACAAATGCAGCGCTGTCTCAATCTGTGCTCCATTCTCTGGGCACGGGCAAAACCGCGATTTTTGAGATTTGCCCAGAAAAGCCGGTCCTCGATTACGAGCAAAATGCGTTTTTTTGAGATTTACCTGTAAATGCCGATCCTCAACAACAAAAAACCCGCAGAGGCAAATGCCTGCTACGGGAAAAAGGTTATGTTATTGGGGAAATTACCGCCTTGGAGGTGGCGGTTATTACTTACATAAAAAGGGGAGAAGGTTGATATCTCATCAGCCTATGTTTGTATGATACATCTGATAATTTAAGGAATGTTAGTGATTTGTTTTAATTTTTATTAAGATGAACATTATTGGTACAATTAAGTTTTTCTTTAGAAAATTCTTGAAAGAAGACGACAAAAAACATCAAAGCATCATGCAGATTGAAAAATCAGCGAGAGTTTTTTCAGTTCAAAAAAGTTCAGCCAAACTTTTGACGTCGAGATCTTTAAGCGAACAGCTGTGGATTGTTTTTAAAAAAGGTTTATCCACAAAGTTATCCACAGTCTGTTGATAACTTTCTTTTTCCTTTTTCCACATTTTCATGCTTTCTGCCACAAATAAAAACTCCGTGGTTGGGGCGCCACGGAGAAAAAAGGTATGTTATAGGGAGTATATACATTCACCATTGGGGGATGGTGATATGTTTTTCTGCTTATAAGGGGGAGTTGATTGATTGATTTTCATCACTCAATCTATGTTTTAATAGTACCAATAACTTGTAAAAAATCCATGTACTTTCGGTAAGTATTTTTTTACGTTTTTTTTCAGCTTTTCTAAAAGCATGTCACTTTTTAGAATAATACATGAATTAAAAACGACCAAAACAAATAATAGTTTCGGTCGCTTTTATATTATCTTATTCAAATGCTCAAATAAAGATTAGTCTTCAGCTACGAATGGAAGCAAGCCCATGATACGAGCACGCTTGATTGCAACTGTAAGCTTGCGTTGGTTCTTAGCGCTTGTCCCCGTTACACGACGTGGCAAAATCTTGCCTCGTTCTGAGATGAAACGCTTGAGCAAGTCTGTATCCTTGTAATCGATGTATTCGATATGGTTGGCTGCGATGAAGTCGACCTTGCGACGACGACGTCCGCCTCTGCGTTGTTGTGGCATGTGATTTCCCTCCTCTTCAATTAGAATGGCAAGTCGTCTTCCGAAACGTCCGTCTTGGAGCCGTTGCCGGCAAACGGATCCTGCATGGCATCGTTATTCACGTTGCCATAGCCGTTATCTTGCTGATAACTGCCCTGATTGTTGGCAGGAGCTCCGTACGGATTTCCGCCGAACGAAGACTGACTCTGTTGACGAGGAGCAGATGATGCCGAACCACCGTGCTGTGCGCGATAACGATCAGATTCTGCCTTGGATTCGAGCAACGAGAAGTTTTCCGTAACGACTTCAGTCACATACACGCGATTCCCTTGCTGATTTTCGTAAGAACGCGTTTGGATGCGTCCTTCAATTCCGACAAGCGAACCCTTATGAGTGAAGTTGGCAAAATTCTCTGCGGATTTGCCCCATACTACACAATTGATAAAATCTGCTTCACGATTACCTTGTTGGTTAGTGAAGTTTCGATCGACGGCAACAGTGAAACTGGCCACTGAAGTACCTGAATTCGTGTAGCGCAAATCAGGGTCTCTGGTCAAACGACCAACCAAAACAACTCTATTGATCATTTCTGCTCCTCCTTTATTTCAATATTTAATCTCTATATTAGTCTTCGCGTTTAACGATCATATGACGCAAGATACCGTCGTTGATCTTTGCAAGACGGTCAAATTCGTTGATAGCGTCCGCATTTTCAGCTTTGATGTTTACGATATGGTAGACACCTTCTGTGAAACCACCGATTTCGTAAGCAAAACGACGCTTAGACCAGTCTTTTGAATCTACGACTTCTGCACCATCATTCTTCAAAATATTGTCGAAACGTTCTACCAAGTCGTTCTTGGCTGCTTCGTCCAACGCTGGGCTGATGATGTAAGTAATTTCGTAATTTGTCATGACTGTTTGCACCTCCTTATGGACTTTTGGTTCTTATTTTAGAACAAGGAGAATCTTAAGCATTTTTGAGCTTAGATACTCACGAATTAAAATTATAACATTAATTTATTAATTTCGCAACTTGTTTTCTGATTTGTGCTACTACTTAATAATATACGCGATTCCTCGCTGTTTTTTTCTTTTTTGCGACTTAAACTTCATCTTCAATTCAAGTCCGCTTCGTGTCCTGTTCATTCATCATTCCTGATTGCTTGAAGAATCTTGCGAGTCTTTCTGATCATTTGATGATTCAGTCTGCTCCGTTGAATTTTCGTCATTTGACAAATTTTTTTCATCATCTGCTTCCGGCTGCTCAGGCTCAACTTTTGCAATCGTCGACACCTTTGCGTCATCATCAAGATTGATCAAATGGACGCCCATCGTTGAACGACCCGTTGTTGAAACGCTCTTGACATTGAAACGAATCATCACGCCCTTATCAGTAATGACCATGATGTCTTCCGTTCCGTCAACGATTGTCAGTCCGGCCAAAGAACCGTTCTTTTCCGTGATGTTTGAGGTCTTGATGCCTTTTCCGCCGCGCCCCTTGATCGGATAATCAGAAGCAGGCGTCTGCTTGCCGTAGCCTTTTTCGGAAATCACGAAGACGTTGCTGTCAGGCTTCAAAACGTCTGAACCAACGGCATAGTCGCCATCGCGAAGTCTGATTCCGCGAACCCCTGAGGCTGTGCGGCCCATCTGACGCACTGCATTTTCTGAAAAGCTTACCGCATATCCGCCGTGAGTCCCGATAATGATGTTTTGATTGCCGTCAGTAATCGAAACGTTCAGCAATTCATCGCCTTCACGCAGCGTGATGGCTTTCAGGCCGTTCTTTCGAATGTTTCCGAATTCTGTCACGGAAGTACGCTTGACTACGCCTTGAACAGTTGTAAAGAACAGGAAGTGCGAATCGTTGCGTTTTTCAGGATCAACGTTGATGACCGTCTGAATCTTTTCTCCTTCCGACAGATCCAATAGGTTGATGACCGGAATTCCCTTGGCAGCCCGTCCGTACTCAGGAACTTCATAGCCCTTCATGCGATAGACTTTGCCGATGTTCGTAAAGAACAAAACCTCATCGTGCGTCGAAGTCGTAATCAGATGTTCGATGAAATCGTCATCGTGAACGCCCATCCCCTGAACGCCGCGACCACCGCGACGCTGAGCTTTGAAATCGCTTGTCGGCAACCGTTTGATGTAGCCATTGTGCGTCAATGCGATTACGACGTTTTCTTCTTCGATCAGGTCTTCGTCTTCAATGCTTAAAACTTCGCCGACCATCAGCTCGGTTCTGCGATCATCACCAAATTTTTCTTGAATTTCAAGCAATTCTTGATAAATAATGCTGTGGACGCGCTCTTCATGCGCCAGAATATCTTTAAAATCAGCAATTGCTTCCAAAGTTTTCTTGTATTCGGCATCGACTTTTTCACGTTCCAATCCTGTCAGGCGAACAAGTCTCATGTCCAAAATGGCTTGAGCCTGCTTGTCAGAGAGTTCATACTCGTTCATCAAGCGATCCTTGGCTACTTCGCCGCTTTGAGAATTTCTGATGATGCTGATGATTGCATCGATATGGTCAAGCGCAATTTTCAAGCCTTCCAGAATATGTGCTCTTGCCTGCGCTTTTTTCAGGTCAAATGCAGTCCTGCGACGAATGACGTCCTCTTGATGCTTCAGGTAATATTGCAAAATCTGCTTTAATCCGAGCACTCGCGGAGTTCCGTCGACGATTGCCAGCATATTGAACGTGAACGACGATTGCATCAAAGTCAATTTGTACAAGTTGTTCAAAACGACTGAAGGACTGACGTCTCTTCTGATGTCGATCGTGATGCGCATCCCTTCGCGATCTGATTCATCGTTGATATCAGTGATTCCGTCAATTTTCTTTTCGCGAGCCAAATCAGCAATGCGCGTTATCAGGTTGGCCTTGTTGACCATGTACGGAATCTCATGAACGATGATTCTTGATTTTCCGTTTGACTGCTCTTCGATATCAACCTTGGCACGCAGCGTCACTGTTCCGTGACCCGTTTCATAAGCTTTTCTGATCCCGGATTTTCCCATCACGATTGCTCCCGTCGGGAAGTCCGGTCCAGGGATTGCTTCCATCAGTTCAGCTGTCGTCGCATCTGGATTTTCCATTAAAAGATGCAGTCCGGAAATAACTTCGCGCAAATTATGCGGCGGGATATTGGTCGTCATTCCGACTGCGATCCCCGTTGCGCCGTTGACAAGCAAATTAGGGAAGCGAGACGGCAAAACAACGGGTTCGCGTTCCGTTTCATCATAGTTCGGCTGAAAATCAACAGTATCCTTGTTGATGTCACGCAACATTTCCAAGGCTATTTTTGACATTCTGGCTTCGGTATAACGCATTGCGGCTGCTCCGTCGCCATCGACCGAGCCGAAGTTTCCGTGACCATCAACCAACAAGTAGCGATAGCTGAAATCCTGCGCCATGCGAACCATTGATTCATAAATTGCAGAGTCGCCGTGCGGGTGATATTTACCCATAACATCGCCGACGATACGAGCCGATTTCTTATAAGGCTTGTCAGGCGTGACGCCAAGTTCGTTCATTCCGTACAAAATTCGGCGATGGACGGGCTTTAAGCCGTCACGAACGTCAGGCAAGGCACGAGCGACGATAACGCTCATCGCATAATCCAAAAATGACGTTCGCATGACTTTTGACAAGTCGACATTGCTGATACGATCAGGTAATTCTACCAAGTTCCTTTCACTCCACTTCTAAATTTTTACATTGCGTTTTGCAAATTAAACATCCAAATTATTGACAAACGTGGCATTGTCTTCAATGAACTGACGTCTTGGTCCGACCTGATCTCCCATCAGCATTTCGAAGACGCTGTTTGCTTCTTCCGCATCAGACAGATTGACGCGCAGCAAACGACGTTTTTCAGGATCCATCGTCGTTTCCCAAAGCTGTTCGGCATCCATTTCGCCAAGACCTTTGTAGCGCTGAACGACCGGTTTCGGGCTAGGCTGAAGGCTTCCGAGAACCTCTTTTAATTCTTCGTCCGAATCAATATAGCGAATCATCTTGCCTTGACGCACTTGGTAAAGCGGCGGCTGAGCGATGTAGACGTAGCCCTTTTCGATCATCGGTTTCATGAAACGATAGAACAAGGTCAAAAGCAGCGTTCTGATGTGAGCGCCATCGACATCGGCATCGGTCATGATGATCAATTTGTGGTAATTGGCTTTTTCAACATCAAAGTCTTGGCCAAATCCAGTGCCGAGAGCCGTAAACAGCGACCGAATTTCTTCGTTGGCCAGAATTCGATCCAAGCTGGCCTTTTCAACGTTCAGAATCTTGCCTCGAATCGGCAAAATGGCTTGCGTCAAACGAGAACGCCCCTGTTTTGCGGAACCTCCGGCAGAATCCCCTTCGACGATGAACAATTCTGAAATTTCCGGATCTTTGCTCGTGTTGTCGGCAAGCTTGCCCGGAAGGTTTGAAATTTCAAGTCCGTTCTTTTTGCGCGTGACTTCGCGCGCTCTTTTGGCAGCCACGCGAGCCTTGGCAGCAAGCATGCCTTTTTCAACGATGCGCTTTGCGACTGAAGGATTTTCCAGCATGAATTTGCTGAACGTTTCAGAAAACATCTTGTCGGTTACGGCACGCGCGTCAGAGTTCCCGAGCTTGGTTTTGGTTTGACCTTCAAACTGCGGATCCGGGTGCTTGATCGAAACAACGGCCGTCAAGCCTTCACGAACGTCTTCACCAGAAAGGTTGTCGTCGTTTTCTTTCAAAATTCCCGCCTTGCGCGCATAATCGTTGATAACGCGCGTCAAAGCCGTCTTAAAGCCTGATTCGTGCGTTCCGCCTTCATAAGTGTGAATGTTGTTCGTAAACGTCAGCAGATTACTGTGGAAGTCATCGGTATATTGAAGGGCAACTTCAACCGTGATGTTTCTTTGCTCTCCTTCCACGTAGATTGGATCGTCGAACAAGACTTCCTTGCCTTTGTTGAGATATTCGACGTAGTGCTTGATCCCGCCCGCATAATGAAATTCTTCTCTGGTCGGAGTTTCCGGACGTTTGTCTTCAATCGTGATTTTTAATCCCTTGTTCAGAAATGCCAATTCGCGGATTCTTGTCGTCAAAACCTTGATGTCATAAACCGTCGTTTCCTTGAATATGTCCGGGTCAGGGCAAAAATGGACTCTCGTGCCATGTTCATGCTCCTGGCATTGTCCGATGACTTTCATCGGATTTTTGACTTTGCCGAGTTCAAAATCGATTCCGTAAACGTTCGTATCACCTTCTCGTTTGACCTGAACGTCAAGTTCGGTCGAAAGGGCGTTGACAACGGAGGCACCAACGCCGTGAAGGCCACCGGAAACCTTGTATCCGCCACCGCCGAACTTGCCACCGGCATGGAGCACCGTATAAACAGTTTCAAGCGCCGGACGTCCAGTCTTTTTTTGAATGTCGACCGGAATTCCGCGGCCGTTGTCCTGAACCGTAATGCTGTTGTCTTTTTCAACGGTCACGTTGATTTCGTCGCAAAATCCGGCGAGAGCTTCATCGATGCCGTTGTCGATAATTTCCCAGACCAAATGGTGCAGGCCTTGCGAACTTGTCGAACCGATGTACATCCCCGGGCGTTTTCTGACCGCTTCAAGTCCTTCAAGAACCTGAATCTGGCTGGCATCATATTCTTTAGCTTTTTCTTCTTTGATTTTTTCAAGCTTTTCTTTATCAGTCACTTCTGCTTCCCGCTATGCAATTGCATAGACTGTCCTTTCCATGATTCGTTTTATTTTTTAGGGTAAAAGATGATCGTTTCCGGTTTGACCTCGATTTTTCCCGCATTGATGCGAAAAAGACGCGGCTGCTTGATCAGTTGCCGTGCGATGTCGTTCAATCCCGGAGTCGTCAAAAAAGTCTGCACTTTGTCTTGAATTGCTTTTAAAAGGTGAGTCTGTCGTTTCCCGTCAAGCTCAGACAAAACGTCATCCAAAAGCAGGACGGGATATTCGCCCGTTTTGGCACGCATCAGATCGATTTCGGCCAGTTTGACAGCCAAAGCCGTCGTTCGTTGCTGTCCTTGAGAACCGTACGTTTGAACGTTTTTGCCGTTGACTTTGAAACTGACATCGTCTCGATGAGGTCCGATCAACGTCGTTCCTTGAAAAATTTCCTTGTCGACGATCGTTTCAAACGTTTCCTTTAGTCTGATTTCAATTGCATCCTGATTCATTTCAAGATCATCGATGCTTGCCGTGCATTTATATTTAAACGTCAGGTTTTCTTTTTGCTGCGTTATGTTTGCATGCAAAATTTTTGCATAGTTTTCAAGCTCTTCCAGGAATTCAAGACGTCTGGCAATGATTTTCGCCCCGCTTTTTGCAAGCTGCTCCGTCAATACTTCCAGATAAACGCGATCCGTTGACTGTTTGGTCTGAAGCTGCTTCAAATAGACGTTTCGATCGCGCAAAATCGTGCGATAGCGCGTCAATTCATAGAGGTAAACGGCGTCGATCTGACCAAATTCCATATCAATGAACCGTCTTCTGACGGCCGGGGATCCTTTGACCAATGACAAGTCCTCCGGTGAAAACAAAATCACGTTTAATTTGCCGATATATTGAGACAAACGCGGCGTTTCCAAAGAATTGACCCTGGCCGTCTTGCCTTTTTTGCTCAAAGACAACGACAAGCGTAAATTTCCAGTCTTTTTTTCAACTATTCCCTCAAGAAAAGCACTTTTTTCTGAAAACTCGATCAATTCTCGATCATTCGTCGTTCTGTGACTTTTCGTCATTGCCAGAACATAGATAGATTCAAGCAGATTCGTCTTTCCTTGAGCGTTTTCTCCAATCAAAACGTTGATGTTCGGTGAAAATTCAAGCTTTGTTTCGTGATAATTGCGAAAATTCTTCAGTTTGAGGTTTGAAAGTCGCATATCATTCTCCGGCTTTCATGACAAATTTACCTTGATCTGCCACAACGACTTCATCTCCGGGATAAAGCTTCTTTCCGCGCCTGTTTTCATGTTCTCCGTTGACAAGAATTTCATCGGCATGCTCTTCAAGAAAGTATTTGGCCTGACCGCCCGATGAAACGATATTTTCGATTTTCAACAACTGACCAAGCGTAATGCATGGCGTTTTCAATCTGACTTCTTTTTCCACGGCTCTGCTCCCTTTCATTGAAATGTTCTCATTTTAGATTATACCTTTTTTTGGGTCTAAAAACAATTTTATGCGCGTTTTAAGACGTTCTTTTTTATTTTAGTACTTTGTGACTCCTAAGCGACAAAATCGTTAAACGTGAAGTTAAACGCGTTAGAGAAAAAAGAGCACTTTCTTTTAGCCTTAAGACGCGTTAATTTGTGCAAAAAAAAGAAAAGCGGCCTTTTCAAGCCGCTTTTCAGTCGTTTTCAAAAAATCAGGCAGTTCTGACAGGAGTAATCAATTGAATGAACGAACCGTCGTCTTCTGAAGGAACTATCGTAAACGGGCGCAACGGTAGCGTGAAATTAAGCTTGACCTCGCTTTGTCCGAACGCATGCAGCGCATCTTTCATGTAATCCGGGTTAAATGAAATTTCAAGTTCGTCGCCTTCAATCTGATTGAAATCAAGAACTTCTTCAACGTTGCCGATTTCAGGAGAATTGCCAAAAATCGTGGCCGTGTTGGCCGCAGGATCGATAACCAGGCGAACAACGTTGTTGTGCCCTTCGTGAGACAGAAGCGAAGCACGTTCGATTGAGCGGAGCAGCGAGTGAGCATCGATTTCAACCGTCGTCGAAGCAGAATTAGGAATCAGTTGCGCCGTATTCGGATATTGACCTTCCAATAAGCGTGAGTAAAACGACGTGTGGTCAAGAATAAAGAGCACTTGATTTTCAGAAATCTGAAGTTCAACGTCTTCCTGAGTTTCTCCCAACATTTTGCTCAGCTTGCTTAACGAATCGCCGGGAACGAGAATGTCATAATTTCCCGTTGCGTTGTTTTCAAGCGTTGCTTTTCGTTGACTGAGTCTGTGTGAGTCCGTCGCAACGGCTGTCAGTTCAGATTCATTGATCGTCAAATGAATCCCTGTAAGCATCGGTCTGTTTTCTTGTTTGGAAGTTGCGATTACGGTTTGATCGATAATTTGTTTCAACAGATCGCCGGGAATTTTGAGCTGATCCTTGGAGTCGATTTCCGGCAGATGCGGATAGGCCTCCGACTCAACACCGTTAATAGTAAATTCAGAGGCGCCGGACACGATCGTTGTTTGGAAGCGATCATTAACGGTCAGCGTAAACGTGTCTTCCGGCAAGCGCTTGACGATTTCGCCAAAAAATCTTGCCGGCAAAACAACGCTGCCCGGTTCTTCAATGGTCAGTTGCGCATCTTCGTCCGCAATTGACAAAATCGTTTCGATCGAAATATCTGAATTGCTGCCGGTAATAGTCAAGGCATCAGCTGACAGGTTAAGTTTGACGCCCGTTAAAATTTCTAAAGTTGTTTTGCCTGAAATAGCTGTCTGAGCCGTATTCAGATATTGGAGAAATGCAGCTCTGTGTACTGAAAACTTCATACAAAAATCGTCCTTTCTGTCTGTACGATAAGAATATATAAAATAAAAAAAGATAGTAGTAATAGTAGGGACTGTGGATATTGTGGAAAACTTCGCAAAAAGGCTGTAACTTCGCTTTTTCGGCTGTTAATAACAATGTGGACGAAATTTCGTTTTATCCCAAAGATATCCACAGCTATCGCTTTAGCTCTTTTAACAGCGCATTGACATCTTTTTTGATTGCGCTGTCTTTTTTGACGGCTTTGGTAATTTTGTCATAGGCGTGAATAACCGTCGTATGATCTTTACCGCCGAAATCCTGTCCGATTTTTGGCAAAGAAGCATCCGTCAGTTCCCGCGACAGGTACATCGCAATCTGGCGCGGGATGACAATCGTCTTGACGCGTTTTTTGCCTCGAAGTTCGGAAACCGTAACGTGGTAGTATTTTGCAACCTTGTTTTGGATTTCCTGGATGGTCAGCTCGTGTGAAGAAGAGCCCTGATTCAAGTCGCTCAAAGCTTCTGCTGCCAAACTCGTCGTGATTCTCTGGTGCTTTAGTTTGGCATAAGCAGAAACGCGCATCAAAGCGCCTTCCAGTTCGCGAATGTTTGAATCGATTTTTCCGGCGATGTAGCTTAATGCATCATCGGAAACGTCGAGAAAGTCGCTTTCCGCTTTTTTTCGCAGGATGGCGGTTCTTGTTTCAAAGTCAGGCGGCGTGATGTCGACTGAAAGTCCCCAACGAAAACGGGAAACGAGCCTTTTTTGAAGCTTGGGGATTTCATTTGGAAGCCTGTCAGAGGTCAAAACGATTTGTTTTTTGTCATCATATAAAGCGTTGAACGTGTGGAAAAATTCTTCTTGCGTACCGTCTTTTTCGGCAAAGAATTGAATGTCATCAACCAAAAGCAAGTCAAGATTGCGATATTTTTGCCTGAAAGCCTCGGAATTTTTGCTTTTGATTGAATTGATGAAATCATTTGCGAAGGCTTCGCTTGAAACGTATTTGATGCGGGCGTTCGGATTGTCTTGCAGGAGCCGGTTTCCGATAGCGTGCATCAGGTGGGTCTTGCCGAGCCCGACGCCTCCGTAAATGAACAGCGGATTATAGTAATTTGCCGGTTCCTCTGCGACGGCAAGTGCTGCAGCATAGGCCATGCGAGTTCCGTTTCCGTCAACGAAAGTGTCAAACGTGTATTTTTCGTTCAATTGGGATTCTGAAGCGTTTGATGACGTTGTTTTGACTGAAAAATCCAGTGCGTCTGAATAATTTGATTGCGCGGCTTGTTCTTCAGCTTTGATCTCTTCTTCAGCAATCGTGAAAGGATTCGGTTCTTCCGGAAGTTTCAGCAGAACGGTAATTTTTTCGCCCAGTGTTTTTTCAAGGAAAGCATCTGCTTGATCTGTCAGATTTTTGTTCCAATAATCGCGATGCGCAACTGACGGTACTTCAAGCAGCAAAGTATTATCCGTGAATTGAAGGGGTTTTGCCGTCGTAATCCAGGAGCGATAAGATACTTCGGTCGTTTTTGCTTGAAAATAGGTACAAACAAGGTGCCAGATGGATTCGAGATCGTTCACAAAAGATTCCTCCTTTTTAAGAAATTTATCATGGATTTATTTTAACATGACTAAAAAAAGTTTTCCACAGGCAAGGTGTGAAACAAGACTTATTTCGTTAACTTATGCACAACTTGTGGAAAAGAAAATTATTTTTATAAACACCCTGTTAATTTAATTATCCACAGGCTGTGCATAAAAAGAGCTCTTGTCTTTTCTTTATTGAGTTGTCCACAAAAGAACGGTACCGACAAGATTGTGATGTCACAAGGAATTAGCGAGTTATCAACAGGAGAAAAGAACAAAAACAACAAGCTGATATCCACAGCCTGTTGATTGTTGATAACCTTGTTATTCAAAGTGTGGAAAGAGCAAAAAAAGTCACAGAAAAAAAGAAGGAAACAGTGGACGATTTCCGCAATATTGTGGATAAGTCAAAAAGTTTCACAGGTTTTGATTTATTCACAGGTGACAATGCTTGATGATTTTTCTGAAAAAAATGACTTTAATTATGATGTAAAGTGTGTTAGTATTACAAAGTAAGTCTGAATTTGTCAGCAAATGAAATTAATCAAACAGGAGGTGTTACATCAATGAAGAGAACATTTCAACCAAAGAAACGCCATCGCCAACGCGTACACGGTTTCCGCAAGCGAATGAGCACAGCTAACGGCCGCAATGTGTTAGCACGTAGACGCCGTAAGGGCAGAAAAGTATTGTCTGCATAGGCCACTGGACCGTCAGTGGTCTTTTTTTTAAATTTATCGGCCAAACATGAATTTGGAGATGTCTTATGAGAAAATCATACCGCGTCAAAAAGGAAGCGGAATTTCAGAAAGTCTTCACTCAAGGCAAGTCATGTGCCAACAAGCAGTTTGTGGTTTATATGATTGAAAAGCCGAAGCAGCCGCATTTTCGCGTCGGAATTTCCGTTGGTAAAAAAATCGGCAATGCTGTTGCGAGAAACTGGGTCAAGCGTCGAATTCGTCAAAGTTTGACTGAGTTGAAACCGCAGCTGAAGCAAGATTGTGATTTTATCGTAATCGCTCGTCCAGGCGTGGCGTTTATGTCGACTGCTGAAGTCAAGCAGCATCTGATTCATGTCCTGCATTTGGCTAAAGTCTTGAATGATGACCAAGTCGACAGTGACCTTCGTTAAGTAGGAAATTGGAGCGAGTGGTCACACCTCAAGCTTGTTGATTAGACTGAACAATAGCTACGTTATTAAAAGTGAGGTAGACCAGTTTGAGAAGAGTTAAACGCACAGGAGCTCTCTTGGGGGTTTTATCTTTGATGCTTGTTCTCAGCGGGTGTGGTACGAGTCCGGTCGATGCTTCAAGCACCGGTTTTTGGGATCACTACATTATCTGGAACTTCATCCGAGCCATCCAAGGTCTCAGCAGAATTTTTGGTCATAACTATGGCTGGGGAATCGTGGTATTTACGATTATCGTCAGAATCATCATCCTGCCGTTGATGATTTATCAAATGAAGTCGATGCGCAAGACGACTGAGATTCAGCCTCAGCTGATGGCACTTCAAAAGAAGTATCCTGATAGAAGCGATCCTGAACAAATGCGCATGATGAGCGAAGAACAAAAGCGCCTCTATGCGGAAGCAGGAGTAAATCCCGTTGCCGGATGTTTGCCCCTCTTGGTTCAAATGCCGATTCTGATTGCTTTGTATCAAGCAATTTTCCGTTCCGAAACATTGAAGACGGGCAAATTTTTGTGGATGCAGCTGGGGGATAAAGATCCTTATTATATCTTGCCGATCCTTGCCGCAATCTTCACGTTCCTTACTTCATGGCTGAGCGTTAAAGCACAGCCTGAAAAAAATGCCATGACAACAGGGATGATGGTGTTCATGCCGTTGATGATTCTTGTCACGGCCATCAGCGTTCCTGCCGCCTTGTCGTTGTACTGGGTGGTCACGAATGCATTTTCCGTTGGTCAAACGTTGTTGATCAACAATCCGTTCAAGATTCAACGCGAACGCGAAGAAAAGGCACGCCTTGAAAAGAAAAAAGCACGCAAGCTGCAGAGAGCTCGCGAAAAGGCTTTGAAGAACAAAAAGCATTAAGCATAATATGATGAAGAGAGGCTGGGAAAAACTGTGCCTCAAATTGAAAAACCGGATGATTTGCAACCAATTGCAAATCATCCGGTTTTTTTCGTCTTCCATGATGGAAATAACCAAAAAGAGCCTGCGCGCTGATTTAGCGGACGCTGCATTTGGCAAAATCACTGCCGTTTGCGGGGCTGCTTTGTCCGTAAGTCTGGATGAAATTTTGGCTTAATCGGGTGAGCAGCACTGCATTTAAAAGGGATAGTTCCGTGTACAAAAAAGAATTGAAAAATGCCTTATGAATTCAAGCGCAAATCGATCGCCTTCGTTCGGCGGAATTTCATTAGATTCAAGAAGGAAACGGAATTTTTTGTATTCGATTAATTCTTTTTAATCTTAACATAATAACGTAAAGAAAAACTAAATTATGATAAATCAAAAATTCATAACGATGTCATAAAAGGTTTTGTACAATTTATTTTTTTGACATTTTTATCAAGATATCAACTCGTTTTATGGATTGAAAGTGAAAACAAAATTAAAAAATGGTTGATATTTTTTGAAAGTTCTGATAATTTTATGAATGTGAGTAGTTCGTTGCAAAGGTTTTAAATAGGGGGTTAAATAATTTGAAGGACGATAAAAGCGTTTCAAATTCAAGCAGGGCCGACAAAGCTCTGCATTTGATAGCAGCAACGGTCTTGTGCGGTGCGGTTTTGAATGCTTCGATCGAGGCTTTGGTGCTGCAATCAAGCGTTTCGGCCGACGTCGTTTCGCAATCATCGAAGTCCAGGCAGATCCTGACCAAGTATTTGCAGGAAAAACACAAGCAAAAGGCCAAGATCGACAAGCAAAAATTTCTTGAAGCAATCAAGGAGCAGCAGGAAGCAAAGGGACAGACGAGCCGGACGGACGAAAATTCCAAGGTTCGCGTGATCGTGACGCTTGATGCCGATGCGGCCGTTGATCATACGGCAAAACCAACCGGTTCGACGGAATCGGTCAAAAAGATCGAAAAAGCAGTCAACAAGGTCAAAGGAGCACAGGCCGACGTTCGCAAGCAGGTTGAAAAAATTTCGGGAAGCAACGTCAAGCGCTCGTTCGGATATCTGGTCAACGGTTTTTCGATCGACGTCAAAGTTTCCGATTTGCAAAAGATTCAGGATCTGAAAGGCGTTGCTTCTGTCAAACCGGTTCGTGTTTATTATCCGGCTGATTCTTCCGCAAATGAAATGGCGGACGTTCAAAAAGTCTGGCAAAATCACAAGCTCAAAGGCGAAGGCATGGTCGTTTCGATTATTGATACCGGAATCGATTACAATCACAAGGATTTGAAGCTTGATGCAGGAACAAAAACCGCGCTTTCAAAAGATTCCGTTGAAGCTAAAGCAAAGGAGTTCGGACACGGCAAATTTTATACGGACAAGGTTCCTTATGGCTACAACTACGCCGACGGCAACGACAACGTCATCGACAACGGCAATGGCGACATGCATGGTCAGCACGTTGCCGGCATTGCGGCTGCCAAC
>ULZQ01065149.1_pt1 | contig 32539 bp, 43 predicted proteins | sample 1963261 | NCBI WGS metagenome assembly ULZQ01 (sample SAMEA4835893, study PRJEB28245) | human gut metagenome | biome: gut microbiome; material: fecal sample | place: Denmark | collected 2008 | reverse complement strand
CTTTTTAAATATTTCTGGATATGGAACGCAGCAGTATCAGTACCTTGATTATGGTGCTCCTGTAGATGCGCCTCAAAATTTATTTGGAGATTGATGTCATGAAAAATAGAGGCTTTGATTTTGGAGATTTTGAAATTACTAAGCGTGAGATTATGGCAAGTATATCCATAATCGCAATGATGCTTCTTATTGGTTTTGTGATTTCTGGTAGAATTTCAAACTATATTCTGGATCGGAACGAAAAGTACAATAAAGCTATTAAAATCGAAAGCTCTGATCTGTTTGGATATGGGATGAGAACCAACGTCGGTTATGCGTTCGTTTATGGAGATTTGAAGGCTGTAGATACTGTTTCATATCCAGAAATTAACGGGGAGTATATGTATATAGAAAAAATAGAGGAACATTACAATATGCATACACGAACCGTCACTACAACCGATTCTAAAGGAAAGACACATACCAGAACTGAAACTTATTGGTCTTGGGACTATGCGGGAAGCGAAGAACAAAGATGTTCGGAAATTACATTTTTAGGACACATCTTCCCATCGAACAAGGTAGAGTTTCCAAGTACTGAACATATTGACACTATAAAAGAATCAAGTCATGTCCGGCATAAGTATTATGGAGTTGATACGGAATATATAGGAACCATATTTACTGAATTACGGGATAAAACCATATCTGATAATTCTTCATTTTATGAAAACAGCACCATTGAAGAAACTGTTGATTATTTGGAAAGCGATTGGGAACTATGGTTATTCTGGGTGATTTGGATAATTGTTATCGGACTATGCGTATTTGGTTTTTACTATATCGATAACGAATGGATTGAAAACTGAAAGGAGAAAATAAATGAAACAGAACATTATTGCAGTAGATTTTGATGGAACTTTATGCGAGAACAAATACCCGGAGATTGGTGAGCCGAACATGGAACTTATTGACTTCCTTATGAATTGCCAGCTGAATGGGGATAAGGTTATTCTTTGGACTTGTAGAAACGAGGAGCAGACAAAGGCGGCTGTTGACTGGTGTTCAGAGAAAGGACTTATCTTTGACGCTGTTAATGAGAATCTTCCGGAAATTATTACAGAGTTCGGTGGAGATACAAGAAAGATATTCGCGAATGTTTATATCGATGACAGGAATGTATCTTTATATTCTTGTAGAAAAAAGACATCTATGGATTTATGGGCTGAAAATGAAGTAAAGTTGGCTTGCGAACATGAGAAATCTGGCGATGACGGAGACGGATTTTCTAAGTATGGATGTGCTTGCTACAGGAGTGCATTAAAGGCATTTGACAGTCTTATGGAGGATGAATATAGTGGTATGAGTATTACTGGAATTACTAGAAATATTCTTAACCGCTTAATTGCAGGAAAGCCATTAACACCAATTGTAGATACTGATGATATTTGGGATGCCGGTGCTAGTTTCGAGAAAAATGGAGAGAAATCAATTCAGTGCAAACGAATGAGTTCTCTGTTCAAGCATGTTAAAGAAGACGGCTCAATTAGTTACAACGATGTAGCAAGGACTGTATGTGTGAGCATTCATGATCCGAACAGTACATATCATAGCGGATTAGCTGACAAGATTATGGATGAGATGTTTCCTATTAGTATGCCTTATGTACCGTCAACTAAACCATTTTATGTATATTGTGAATCTTTCTTATATGATACAAAAAAAAATGGAGACTTTGACACAGTTGGCGTATTTTATGTGATTACTCCAACCGGTGAAAAGGTTAAGATTAACCGCTTCTTTGCTAAGAAAGATAATAAGTTTGAAGAGATAGATATTTTCAAATATGATGCAAGAAAAGAGGCTGCGGAGCAATTAAAGAAAGCTGGTGAAAAGAATGATTAATTTCCTTTTAGGATTTGGTTTTGGATCTATTCTAAGTGTATTTTGTTTGTGTTTATTACAGGCTTCAAGCAAATTAGATGAGATGGAAGAAAAATTCAGAGAGGAGCCGGAGAATGAACAGAACTAGATTTATTCAAGGTTTAAATAGTAATATTGAACTTTCTGATAAAGAGAGAAGACGAGCTATACGAAATAGCATAAATAAGAGACCTTGGAAATTGAATTGCACTATTGCTATGGAGGAATTTGCAGAACTCACACAGCAGGTTAGCAAACAAATTAGAGGTTATGGTGACAGAATTGGACTCATAGAAGAGATGGCAGATGCTTATATTTGCTTGAAACTTCTGGAGTCCATTTTTAATATCTCACCAGAAGATATGCAGAAAGCAATTGATGTGAAGATGGATAGAGAAAGGAAAAGATAGTGAATCGAACTACAAAAATTAATGTTCTTGCATATGCTTCACGACCAGAAATGGATATCAACTACTTCGGAGATATTGTGGAATATCAAGGAAAAAGATATTTTGTCAGCCTCTCCGAAGAAGTGGTTGAATTTCGTGGAATTGTGAAAGGAAGTGGCACAGTAAGCGATATGGAAAATTTGGAAGAGAGGAGGTAATGATATGATATTTATAATTAACAGCCTTAAATACGATACTACCAAAATGGAGTTGATATCAACAAAATGTGAATATAAATATAAATATACCGTAACGATACTTAATATGACTCTCAGATATAGTGGAAAAAATGTAAAGATATTCAAAAGTTTAAAAAATCATTGGCTTTTGACATATGAAACAGATTATAAAAATTGTGCAGTCGCATTGTCTGAGGAAGAAGCTAAGAAATATCTTATGCATTATGATTTAGAAGCATATGAAAAATATTTTGGAGAATTGGAGGAAGCGTAAATGATTGAAATTATTAAACCCGGAACCAAAGAGAAAATCAGTTGCAACTCGTGTGGGTGTTTATTCAGTTATGAAAAAGAAGATATAGAAATCGGGCACCCACATAATTTGTATCCTTTGGCTACAGAAATCAAGTATATAACTTGTCCACAGTGTAACGAAAAAATAGAATTGGAGGCTACAAGATGATGTTATACGTAGTTCATGGAAATACCTATTATTACGGATACGGACATATCGAAAATATATTCGGTATCTATGCGAAAAAAGATGATGCAGAAGCCGCTAAAGAATTAATAACTAAAAAACTCTACGAAAAAGAAATTGCAAGAGGTCAGATGTCTGTTGTTGCAGATATATCAGACGTCGAAGTGGAAATTGCAGAAATTGAAGCAGGCAGACTTGTAGAGATTGAACTTGGAGGGTATTGTGAATGATTAAATTAGAACACGTAGTTCTGGCGAGTCCGGAGCAGATGGAATTTATTATTGAGGGTATGCGTAATCCTATGAATAGCTGGGAGAAGAGCGATAGCGATAGTGAAATTAAATACGAATCATGGCACGATATGTCAGGTGGTAAATATGAGATAGGACCTAACGACCACTCTCTAATGCAGCGCTTATCCAATGCTGGTACAGATCATAGAAAATTTATGAGGATGATGCCGGTGTATGTGAGAATTACAGCACCGTTATATTGGTGGAAAGAATTTGATACTTACAAGGTTGGCACTGTTGCTAATAGTTGCAGTACCATGCATAAGATTCAGGCTAAGGAATTTAGACTTGAGGATTTCAGTTGTGAACATTTGATTTCAGACTGGATCGGAGATAATAACGATGCTATCTGGTATAAAGACCCACCTAAAAATGGACTGATTGAATGCCCGATAATATTTTCTCCTCTGGATGCTTTAATAATCACTATTGGAGTATTAAATACGAACCGAGAAGCTTATCTTAAAACAAAAGACAAAAAGTTCTGGTGGCAGATGATTCAGCTTCTTCCGAGCAGTTATAACCAGACACGTAATGTTATGATAAATTATGAAGTTCTGGCAAATATTTATAAATCTCGCAAAGATCATAAGCTGGACGAATGGAGAAACTTCTGCGAGTGGATTGAAGAGCTTCCGTATTCTGAGCTGATTACAGGAGGTGCGGAATGAATGATAAGTATATAAGCATTATCACCAACTTTGGATGTCACTATACTTGTCCATATTGCATCGTTAAGAATAACAACCTGGATATTCCTAGAACAACAATTAATGGTTTGGACTCATTGTGGTTCGAAATTGTAAGGAATCAATGTAATTGGGTTTCTTTATCTGGAGGTGGAGACCCATTATGGCATTATAGTGAACACAAGGACTGTATGATAAATTTTTTGAAATTACAGAAGATTTAAGCATAGAACTTCATACGAGTTTACCTAATGTTGCTGGAGCACCATATGATGCATTTGACAGGGTAGTGTACCACTTACATAGCTTAGAGCAGTTATACAGTATCAAACGACAAAATTGTGCAATCGTCAGGGTTGTGTTTGTAGTGACCGAGAATTTTACAGAAGATCTTATCAATCGTATAGCTGTATTTTGTGCGAATTCAGATGATATTGACGAGCTTAGTTTCAGACAGATGGTAGATAATCATTATCAAGAGACCTATTACTGTTACGAATATTTAAAAGCTGGTCATAAAAAATTGTGGTGGTATATAGAGCAGAATGATTACAATTTATATTACTGCCAGAATAAAGTCTATACAGAATATAAGAACATTGGAAGATAGGAGATAAGTATAATACTGAAGTGGTTAAGAAAGATATTTCATAAGAAGCCAGATCCGTGTGATGGATGTGATATGGCTATGCTTACAAGTTGGATTTCCTGTGATACTTGCGTAGATGGATGTAATAAGCGGAAAGCTACAGAAAAAGAACTTGACGATTTTATGAAATATAGAGGAAGTCTTATGGGTAAGGAGTGATATTTTGACAGTTATAGTAAAAGACTACTGGAAGTCTCATATCAATACTGTAATTTATGGATATTGTGTTTGTGGGCGAGAGGTACAGCACTCAGCTAAGAAGATTGATGAGAAGTGCCCCTTATGCGGAGCAACTCTTGAGTGGGATTTATCAGATAAGAAATTATGGCATAACGGAAAGGAGAACGAAACAATATGACACATGATAAGTATGATACTGATACTTTAAAAACTCTAAAGTCTATAGATGCGAGTTTGAAGAGTATTGCTAAAAGTATACAGCCAGTAAACACAACAGTCGTTATTGATAACAACTCAGAAGAGGCTGTAAAAGAGTTCCTAAATTCATTACATAGAAAAAATGTTCAACGGGAGGATAAGGGATGTTAGCAAAGATTTTTGGTGTTTGTGTAGCACTATTTATTATATTTGTAGTGATACCGTCATTCGCCATTGGATTAGTTATATGGTGGAATTTTGTTCACTACATATTCTTCGAGCCAAGTAGAAATGAATGTGGAGAAATTGATGAGTGCATCGGCTGTAATATCGAGGATTGTTATGATATTCATGGTGATGGTACAAACAAGAAGTGTAAATGGAAAAATTTAATCGATAAGGAAGCGGAGGAAATGAAAGATGACAATTAATGAGTTATTACCTATTTTAATACTGTTGTTTGTGGTGTTTATTTTGGTATACACACTTACAACTAGAATTTTAGAAAGTTTTGAGTATGAGTCAAAGATGGAGACGCTTGGTAAAATCGCGAAAGCTATGATCGAAAGAGGTTCAAATGTGAATATTGAGAACCTCATGAATGAGTTAGACAGAGAAAAGAAGGACGAAGAAATAATTGGCTAAGGAGAAGTAAATGCGTATGATTAGTGGGTTCGGTTACAGAAATCCAGAAGGTTATCCGGACCCAACTGCGTATAGTGCAATAAATAATGTAGAGAAAACACCTGTAGAAAACAAAACATCACCAGAAGATGAAGAACGTTTTCGCAAGCTTTTAAATACTATATTTACTATATGTGAGTTGGCTGGATTTCATATCGAAGGAAGAATTGCTATAAAAGACTGTAAAACAGGTAAAATTTGGAGGTAACTATATGAAAATATGTAAAGTAAGACCAGATCGCTCGACCTGTTCCGCTTGTTTAGCTACTCAGGAAATGTGTAACGTGGTCGATGATTGTAGCAAATGTAAATTAAATACTGATACTTATGAATTATTGCAGATTGGAGCTGGATTTTTGGGCGTAGATTACGCAATGGTTCAAAAAGATGGAAAAATCACCAAAGTGTCATTAAGTCGTATTTATGATGTAAAGGAGGCTTTATAATGGATATGGAATATGATGATATTTTACAGACATTATGTGATGTGTGGGAAAAAGTTAAGGAGGTTATGAGGAAATTTGCCGAACGATTAAGGGAACTTTTCAGAAGCTTATCTAAAGTCGTTGAGCCTGGAAAACCTATAAAGGTGACAGATTATCGATGTCATAGAGACTTTTACGTTCGTGCAGAGTATACATATATTCCAATATTCCGCAGAAATATGCCGTATCACAGAAGAAATTTTTAAGATTTGGAGGTAAATTTGCAGGTGGATAAGCGTGGAAGACCGCCTAGAGACGACGGAGAAGTAAAAAATAAGCAGTATAGATTGCGTTTGTCGGACAGTGAGGAGTCGATTTTAGATGAATTATCGACTGAATATGGTATGCCAAAGGCTGAAATTCTAAGAAGAGGACTAAGAATGCAGCATAATTTACTGAGACATACCGGGTAAATTGATAAAAATTGGTTGAATTCTTGGATATCCATTTAATCATTTTTGGTCATTTTCTACCCACTTTTGAAAAAATAAAAACGGGCAGAGACTGAAAAATTTGGGCAAAAGTGCGAAAAATATTTAGTGGATATCCAACTTTGGTCAAAAATTTGGGTTTTCTGCCCACTTTTGAAAACGTTTTTGTCCATAGACCGAATGCCCGCAAACCCAGTATTTATGCGGGTTCCGAATTCTTGGATATCCAACTTTGGTCAAAAACCCACTTTTTTTTCAACTCTAATGTGAAGAAAAAGTTTAATAAATATATATAATTAGCAAAAATTTTTGGGTTTTTGTCCAAGAAGGTAGTTCCAGCTCAAGAAGCGACTTTAAATTTAGTTTCAGCTATGGTATAATTTAAGAGCCACACAATCATATATATTGCTAAACGTTTAAGGGAATGACTTTGGTAAAAAGTGTATTCTCTCTTTACTTGTACCCTTAGACGGAAAGCAAGATTGTGTGGCAACAATGGGAGATGCCTTTTTCGGTGCGTCTCTCAGATGGGGCGCACTTTTTATTTTGCGTTTCCATATTGATGTTCTGGATATATGGAGGAGCAAGTGTTATGGATAATAAAAATAACAAACAAGTCGGCGGTAAGAAAAAAATAGAAGCTGGAGGAGCAATAGGTGCTGTTGGTGGAATAATATTCAGTAATCTAATTCAGCCTTACATTAAAGAATTTGTAAATGCTATAGTTAATAAACTTGACTATCAAATAAAGAATAGTAAAGATGGTAAAATAACAATTCCGGATATGTGTCAGCCAGATTTTCCTTTGGATGTAGAGACTGTTGTATCGTTATTAGAAGATAAAAAATTTATAACGGCGACAGTTCCTTTACAATTAAAGGATGCAAATTCAAAATATAAAGATTGCATTAATAATCAAGTTGTAGGAACAAGTCCTAAACAAGGAAAAAGAGTTGAACTTGAAAGTATCATAAAAGTTAGATACATAACTCAAGAAGTGATCGATGCTAGTATAAAAATTTTTGAAGATGAAGAGAAAGCCAAAGCTGAACTTAAAGAACATAAAGCAATAGAGAAACAGGAACGTAAAGACCACAGAAAAGAAAAAGTTTCAGAAGTAACTGATAAGGCAAGAAACACAATCAGTCACATATTTAAGAAAGGAGATTGCAACAAGGTATCTGAGAAATAACAGCTAAATATATTTTTGAAGACAGAGATGCTTAATTGTGTCTCTGTTTTTTTATGCTCTTTTTTTTTTTGCGCGCGAAAAATACATTCCCTTTTATGAGGAGAGAGGTAAAATATGCATTTTTAACAGCATTCACTTTCTCTTTTGATATTTGTGAAAGGAGCTTACAAAATGTTAGAAAACAAATTCCAGGCTAATTTAATTAAAGAGCTTAAGAAACTTTTTCCTGGATGCATCGTTATGAAGAATGATGCGAGTTATATTCAAGGTATTCCAGACCTGCTAATTCTTTATAATGATAAGTGGGCTTCTTTGGAATGTAAAAAAAGCGCGTCGGCTAATAAACAGCCTAATCAAGAATATTATGTGGACCAAATGAACAGGATGTCTTTTTCTCGTTTTATTTGTCCAGAGAACAAGGAGGAAGTATTATATGAACTTCAACAATCATTCCAATCTTGAGGGACAGCACGCTTTTTTAGGAGCTAGTAAATATCATTGGATTAATTACAGCGAAGATAAAGTTGCCGATGCCTATTCAAAATTTCTTGCTACTCAGAAAGGTACCGTGTTACATGCATTTGCTGCACAGTGTATCTCTTTGGGACAGAAATTACCAAAATCACAAAAAACTTTGAATATGTATGTTAATGATGCCATTGGTTATAAGATGACACCGGAGCAGACATTATTTTATTCTGAAAACTGTTTTGGAACAGCAGACTCAATTTCATATAGGTCTGGATTACTTAGAATTCATGATTTGAAGACAGGCATAATTCCAGCACACATGGAGCAGCTTATGATTTATGCCGCTCTTTTTTGTTTGGAATATAAAGTAAAACCTGCTGATATTGATATGGAATTAAGAATCTATCAGAACAATGAAGTTCTGTATCATAATCCAACAGCAGAAGATATAGTTCCAATTATGGATAAAATCATTACCTTCGATAAGGTTATAAGAAAAATAAAAGAACAGGAGGGTTAATCAATGAATCGAATAGCTAAAGTATTATCTCAAATTTCTGATGATATGCTTATGCATTACGGTGTTGCCAGAAGGTCTGGTCGATATCCATGGGGTTCTGGAGATAACCCTTATCAGCATAGTGGAGACTTTCTGAGTCGTGTGCAGTCTTTGAAAAAGTCTGGTATGAGTGAAACAGATATTGCTAAGACTATGGGGCTTACAACAACTCAGCTTAGAACACAAATGGGTCTTGCTAAAGATGAAAGAAGAGCAGTGCAGGTTGCAACAGCCAAAGACCTTAGAGAAAAAGGTTACAGTTTGAATGAAATCGCTGACAAGATGGGATTTGCAAATGACTCATCTGTAAGGTCTTTATTGAATGAAAATTCAGAAGCCAGAATGAACCAGGCGAAAGCCACTGCTGATGTTCTTAGAAAACTTATTGATGAAAAAGGTATGATTGATGTCGGTACCGGAGTTGAAAGAGAACTTGGAGTATCGAAAGAGAAACTTAACCAGGCTCTTTATATTTTGGAAATGGAAGGTTATCCGATTTATGGAGGTGGAGTTCCACAGGTTACTAATCCAGGAAAACAGACAAACATAAAAGTAATCTGTCCTCCTGGAACAGAACATAAGGATATTTATAATTATGAGGATGTGCATTCTGTAAAAGACTATATTTCTTATGATGGTGGTGAATCTTTTAGAAAAGGCTTTGAATACCCTTCTAGTATGGATTCTAATCGACTTGCTATCAGATACAAAGAAGATGGCGGTATTAACAAAGATGGTGTTATAGAACTTCGTAGAGGAGTCCAGGATCTATCATTAGGCGATTCGCATTACGCACAGGTTCGAATAATGGTAGATGGAAAGAAATATCTAAAGGGAATGGCTGTCTATTCTGATGATATGCCAGATGGAGTTGATGTTATTTTCAATACCAATAAATCAAAATCAGTTCCTAAAATGGAAGTTCTTAAGGATATTAAGAATGACCCGGATAATCCTTTTGGTTCTTTGATAAAGGAACATGGTGGTCAAAGTTATTACGATGACCCAAAAGGAAAGTATACAGACCCCGTAACTGGAAAGAAACAGAGTTTGTCTTTAATCAATAAGAGAGCCGAAGAAGGAGATTGGGGCGAATGGAGTAAAACACTTCCATCTCAGTTCTTATCAAAACAGAGTCTATCTCTTATAAAAAAACAGTTGGGTCTAGCAACGGCAGATAAGCAATCTGAATTTGATGAGATTTGTTCATTAACCAATCCTACAGTAAAGAAAACTTTATTGAAATCTTTTGCTGATGATTGTGATTCAGCTGCTGTACATTTGCAGGCTGCGGCATTACCAAGACAGAAATATCAGGTAATACTTCCATTGACAACCATTAAAGATAATGAGGTTTATGCACCAAACTATAAAGATGGTGAAACAGTTGCCTTAATTCGTTATCCTCATGGAGGAACTTTCGAGATACCAATTTTGAAAGTAAATAATAAGTTAGCTGAAGGAAAGAGTGTTCTTGGTAATACTCCGGCTGATGCCATTGGTATTAATAAAAAGAATGCCGATAGATTGTCCGGAGCTGACTTTGATGGTGATACCGTAATGGTAATACCTTGTAATTCTTCAAAGAGCAAAGTAAAAATTACTTCTACACATTCTTTAAAAGGATTAGAGGATTTTGATACAAAGGATGCATATGGTCCAGATTCTAGTAAACCTGTAAAAGTAGATTCTAAAGGAAAAGAATACTACACCAGAAATGGTAGAACATACCAAAGGATGACAAATACTCAGACTGAAATGGGTAAGATTTCTAACCTTATTACAGATATGACTTTGAAGGGTGCTACTGAACCAGAATTAGCAAAAGCTGTTCGTCATAGTATGGTTGTTATTGACGCTCAAAAGCACAAGCTTGACTATAAGCAGAGTGAAATTGATAACGACATTGCAACTTTGAAGAAGAAATACCAAGGCACAACAGATTTAAATGGTCACTATCATGAAGGCGCGTCTACTCTTATCTCAAGAGCAAAATCTGAAACTTCTGTATTAAAGAGAAAAGGAAGCCCTACTATCAATGAAGATGGTTCTCTAAGTTACAAAGAAGTTAAAGAGACATACACTGACAAAGATGGAAAAATAAAAATTCGTACTCAGAAGAGTACAAAGATGGCTGAAGTTAAGGATGCAAGAGAATTATCATCCGGCACCCCACAAGAAGAAGCATATGCAAAATATGCAAATTCTATGAAGTCTTTAGCAAATCAAGCAAGAAGAGAAATGGTTAATACTGGAAAGATTGCCTATTCTGCTTCTGCAAAAGCAACCTATCAGTCTGAAGTAGACTCCCTTATGGGAAAATTAAATGTTGCTTTAATGAACGCCCCTCGTGAAAGACAAGCCCAGACTATTGCCAATGCAGAGGTTCAATCTAAGAAAAGAGACAACCCAGATATGACAAAGGCTGAAATTAAGAAGGCGAGTCAGCAGGCTCTATCGAAAGCCCGCAATTCTGTAGGAGCTAAGAGAACTTCTATAGATATAACTGATAAGGAATGGGAGGCTATACAGGCTGGTGCTATCAGCGAGAACAAGCTAACACAGATACTAAACAATACTAACATTGATGTTGTCAGACAAAAGGCTACTCCTCGTGCCACAACATCACTCAGTACAGCTAAACAGGGTAGAATTTCAGCTCTATCTGCATCTGGCTACAGTACATCTGAAATAGCAGAAGCTTTAGGGGTATCTACTTCAACTGTATCTAAGTATCTGAATGGAAAGGAGTGAACATAGAGAATGGATGTAACTAAGTGTGCATTGACTACAATTGACAACCCTTATGATCCGTTCGACCAGTTCACCGAATGGATGCTATATGACGAGGAGAAAGGCTATCACTCGACATCGTATCTTGGTCGCATTGCAAGGACATCGGATGAGCTATCGGATGAAGAGAATGACAAAGAGATCGAAAGAGCGATAGACGAAATCATCAAATATGATTTTAGAAACATATACAAGAAAGTGAAGAAAACACTAAAAATCACGCAGACTGTCTAAGGGTATAGGGGGGTGTCTAAAAAACATACCCCCACTCATATCGCGGCGGTCTTTATTTTTCCCCCAGAGGGAAATTTTTGAAAAATGTTCTGACATATCAGCAGGGTTTTAAAGAGTTTATAGGATTATTACTGAGCGGTGGCTGGCTCATCTTTAAAGGTTGTCTCCTTTCATATACAAGAGTGTAGTAATAGTCTCTGTAAACTCTTTAAAACCCTGCTGAAACTTTATATAAAGTGTGCAGAAATTACTTAAAAGGAGGCGGTAACTATGAGGAAAGTTAAGCCAGACTCATCTTCTGATACTGCCAGTCAGCGAATGCGACCAGCAATCACACCAGAAGCAAGACAGAAACAGATGATTTCTCTTGCAACTGATTGTGCTGAGGATTTAATGAGGTCTGGTAAGGCGCCATCGCAGATAATTGTTCATTATTTAAAGCTCGGAACAAAACAGGCAGAGCTTGAAATAAAAAGAGCAGAGAAAGATTTAGCTTTAATAGATGCTAAAACAAAAAGTATTCAATCTTCAGAGCAGGCAGAGGAATTGTACAAAAATGCTCTTGACGCTTTCAGAGGATATAGTGGACAAGATATACAAACGGAGAGCGATGAATATGAGTGGGACGATTAAAACATATACAGAGCTTACACGTTTACCGACATTTCAAGAAAGATTTGAATATTTGAAATTAGATGGTTCTGTTGGAATAGAGACATTTGGATTTGACAGATATTTGAATCAAATTTTTTATAACTCAAAAGAGTGGAAAAGGCTTAGAAATGAAATCATTGTCAGAGATAAAGGCTGCGATTTGGCATGTGATGGATATGAAATTCAAGGAAATATTATTATCCATCATATGAACCCAATTACACCAGAAGACATTATTAATAGAAATGATGATCTTCTTAATCCTGAGTATCTGATATCAACGGTATTGAATACTCACAATGCTATACATTATGGTGATTCGAGCTTATTGCCACATGTGCCTGTAGAGAGAAGAAAAAATGATATGTGTCCATGGAGACATTAGAAGGAGGTTACTTATGAGTGAGGAAAGAAAAGAAAATCAGTCAGTGCAGACAGTATCTGTTACCAAGTCATCAGTAGATGCAGCAGATACCAATACAAAGAATGAGGATGTTAAAATTCTTGGTATTGTTGAAAGTTGTGGACATCTGAGAATACGAAAAGAACCAAACAAAGAATCGGATGTTGTAGCGACAATTCCTGTTGGTACAATGGTAGAACTTGTAAATGATGAAGTTATTGATGGCTTCTATGCTGTTCATACAGAAGTAGGAGATGGCTATTGTATGGCTGAGTTCATTCAGGTTACTCGACCTGAAAAGGAGTGATTATATGGCAGCAGAGAGAATGAATGACAGTATATTAACATCTGTGAAAAAAATGTTAGGTTTGTCAGAAGAGTATGACGCATTTGATTTAGACATTATTACACATATTAATTCTGTATTCACAATTTTGACGCAGATTGGGGTAGGTCCTGGCAATGGATTTATGATTGAAGATAAAACTCCTGTATGGACAGATTTTATACAGGATAGTGGAATTTATCAGCTTGTAAAATCCTATATGGTATTAAAAGTTCGATTGCTATTCGATCCACCGATGAGCTCTGCTGTATTAGAATGTTACAAAACCCAAGTAAACGAATACGAGTGGAGATTAAAAACAATGGCTGAAAACCAGGAGGTGAACAATCAAAATGAATAATGAAATTAAACACCATGGTATTAAGGGGATGAGATGGGGAGTGCGTCGCTATCAGAGCAAAGATGGTTCCTTAACTTCTGCTGGAAGAAAAAGACAGTCTGACGGTAGCGGAGAAAAGAAAGCCACATCATCTAATACAAAGAAAAAGATTGCCGTAGCGGCAGTAAGTACAGCAACAATTGTAGCGGCAGCATATTATGTTCATAAGAATCCTGAAAAAATTGGACAGGCAATGTCAAAGTTTAAAGGAGTGAAGATGAAAGATCTTAGTCAGAAAGCAGCTGATAAGGGCAGGGAATATGTTAAGAATGCTGTGAAAGGTGCTAAGGATGGAGTAGAAGAAGCAACTAAAGAAGCACCTAAGAAAGCTGCAAAAGCAGTTGTTGCTGGCATTATCATAAACCAGACCAAAAAGGCTCTTGATTCAGCGGTAGGAAAGGAAGAAAGTGCAAAAATATTCCAGGCAAATGATAATAAAAAAATCGGAAAATTCTGGAAAGTGTCACCTGACGATAAAGATGACGATGATTAATTAATCGAAAGGAAAACACAACATGGCATTATCAAACACAGCCGTCCCGAAATATTACGGCATGTTTCGTGATGCCGTTATTCGAGGTGAGATACCAGTAAATAAGGAAATCTCTATGGAGATGAACCGTATTGATGACCTTATTGCAAATCCTGGAGTATATTATGACGATAAAGCAGTTGAAGGATTTATCTTATACTGCGAAAATGAATTAACACTTACCGATGGTTCGGATCTGAATCTTCTTGATTCATTTAAAGTATGGTCTGAACAAATTTTTGGTTGGTATTATTTCGTTGAAAGAAGTGTCTATGAACCGTCAGAAGATGGTCATGGCGGGCATTATGTTAAAAAGCATATCAGAAAGAGGCTTATTAACAAGCAGTACCTCATAGTAGCACGAGGTGCCGCAAAATCTATGTATGGTTCTTGTTTACAGAACTATTTTCTTAATGTCGATATCACGACAACACACCAGATTACAACTGCACCAACAATGAAACAAGCAGAAGAAGTCCTGTCACCTATTCGTACAGCCATTACTCGTTCGAGAGGACCATATTATAAATTCCTTACAGATGGTTCGATAATGAATACCAGCGGCTCAAAAGCCAATAGAGTTAAATTGGCATCGACCAAGAAAGGAATAGAAAATTTTCTTACCGGTTCGTTATTGGAAATTCGTCCGATGAGGATAGATAAGTTACAGGGATTGCAGCTCAAGGTTGCAACTGTTGATGAATGGTTATCTGGAGATATCAGAGAAGACGTAATCGGTGCTATTGAGCAGGGTGCGTCAAAGGTAGACGATTATTTGATTGTTGCTATTAGCTCTGAAGGTACAGTCCGTAACGGAGCTGGTGATACAATCAAAATGGAATTGCAGGACATCCTAAAAGGCGAATATATTAACCCTCATGTTTCTATCTGGTGGTACAAACTTGATTCTGTCGAAGAAGTTTCAAATCCAGATATGTGGTTGAAGGCCAATCCAAACTTAGGAAAGACAGTCAGTTATGAAACATATCAGCTTGATGTTGAAAGAGCAGAGAAAGCCCCAGCAGCAAGAAATGATATACTTGCAAAACGATTTGGTCTGCCGATGGAAGGTTATACGTATTACTTCACATATGAAGAAACTCTGCCACATCGAAAAAGAGATTTTTGGCAGTTGCCATGCTCTTTAGGTGGAGATCTATCACAGGGAGATGATTTCTGTGCATTTACGTTTCTGTTTCCATTATCTAATGGCGCATTTGGTGTAAAGACACGAAATTACATAACGCAGAGAACATTAATGAAATTACAGCCTGCAATGAGATTGAAGTATGAAGAGTTTATTAAAGAAGGCAGTCTTATTGTTATGGAAGGAACTGTTCTGGATATGATGGATGTATATGAAGATTTAGATAACTACATTATTGAAAGTGGTTACGATGTAAGGTGTTTTGGGTACGACCCATATAACGCAAAAGATTTCGTAGAACGTTGGACACAGGAAAATGGTGTATTTGGTGTAGAAAAAGTAATCCAGGGAGCTAAGACCGAATCAGTTCCACTTGGAGAATTAAAGAAATTATCAGAAGATAGGATGCTTCTGTTCGATGAAGAGCTTATGACATTTACGATGGGAAACTGTATTACTTTAGAGGATACTAACGGAAATCGTAAATTGTTGAAAAAACGATATGATCAGAAAATCGATGCAGTAGCAGCTATGATGGATGCCTATGTTGCATATAAGCTCAATCGAGATATGTTTGAATAAGGAGGAAAAATTCAAAATGGAATTAACAGTTGGCTCCAGACTGAAACACGCCTGGAATGCGTTTCTGAATCGAGCCCCCACCGCCAATTATCAGTATGGTATAGGTGGAGGATATGCATATCGACCAGACAGATTTAGACTCACAAGAGGAAATGAGCGTTCTATCGTTACCTCTGTTTACAATCGAATAGCTTTAGATGTAGCCGCCATTAACATTCAGCATGTTCAGTTGGATGATGAAGGGCGGTTTTTAAATGTTATAAAATCTGGACTTAATGATTGCCTATCATTAGAGGCAAATCTTGACCAGACAGGAAGAGCATTCATACAGGATGTAGTTATGTCAATGATGGATGAAGGTGTTGTAGCGATAGTACCTGTTGACACTACAATCGATCCAGATATATCTAACGGATTTGATATAACGTCAATGCGAGTAGGAAAAGTGGTTGATTGGTATCCGCAGCATGTAAAGCTGGAGGTATATAACGAACAGACAGGTATAAAGCAAAATATTACTATGCCAAAGAGAAGCGCAGCAATTATTGAAAACCCGCTTTATGCCGTTATTAATGAACCGAATTCTACAATGCAGAGATTGGTTCGAAAATTGAATCTTTTGGATGCTGTTGATGAACAGAGCAGTTCTGGAAAATTAGATTTAATTATCCAGTTGCCATATGTTATCAAATCTGATGCAAGAAGAAAGCAGGCTGAACTTCGAAGGAAAGATATAGAAGAACAGTTATCCGGCTCAAAGTATGGAATTGCGTATATTGATGGAACGGAGCATGTTACACAGTTAAATCGTTCAGTTGAGAATAATCTGATGAAGCAGATTGAATATTTGACGAGTATGCTATATAGCCAGTTAGGTATCACTCAGAGCATATTAGATGGAACAGCAGACGAGAAGACAATGCTTAACTACTACAATAGGACAATAGAACCAATTTTGTCGGCGATTGTTGACGAAATGAAACGTAAGTTCCTTACAAAGACAGCTCGCACAAAGAATAAGTCAATTAAGTTCTTTAGAGACCCATTCAAACTTGTACCGATAAGTGAAATCGCTGAGATAACGGATAAGTTTACGAGAAATGAAGTAGCATCATCTAATGAAATGCGTCAGGTAATTGGATGGAAACCATCTGATGACCCTAAGGCAGACGAATTGAGAAATAGTAACATATCACAATCTGACTCTGGAATCGCAACTCAGACAGATGATGAAAATCAAGATATAGGAGGAGAAATTCAAAATGAAGTATGATTTTGGTGGCTATGCCACACGAAACGATCTTACTTGTAGTGATGGTCGTGTGATCAAAAAAGATGCTTTTAAAGCACAGAATGGACAGACCGTGCCATTAGTATGGAATCATAATCACGATGATGTTAATGATGTACTTGGATTAGCACATCTTGAAAATCGTAAAGATGGCGTATATGCGTATTGTGAATTTAATGACACGGATAATGGCAAGACAGCAAAAGAGCTTGTACAGCATGGCGATGTAAAGTCGCTTTCAATCTTTGCAAATCAGCTGATGCAGAAAGGCTCTGACGTAATTCACGGATTAATCAGAGAGGTTAGTCTTGTACTTGCTGGAGCTAATCCAGGAGCTTTTATTGATGACGTAATTGCTCATGGAGAAGATGGTTCTGGAATTATTGCTTGCTATGATGAGGGTGTAACAGTATTTATGCACTCTGATGACAAACCGGATGACGAAGAGAAAACTAAGGATTCGGAAGATAAGAAAAAAGAAAAGTCAGAAGATGATGAGACCGTTGAAGACGTGTTAGCAACTCTTACTGAAAAGCAGCAGACAGCTGTATATGCCATGATTGGCGCAATGACTGGAGAAGACCCAGAAAACAACAATGACGACTCAGATAATAATGAAGGAGGAAAAGAAGAGATGAAACATAACGTATTTGAGAATGGTGCACAGGCACAGGATAACACACTTTCTCATGCTGACCAGGTGGCTATCCTTGAGACAGCAAAGATGAGAACTGTTGGTACTTTTAAGAATGCATTACAGATGTATGCAGAGGAGAATGCACTTCAGCATGATGCAACTAGCAGTGGTGTTGCAACAGGAGATCTTTCTAAGCTTTTCCCAGAGTATGCAGAGGTAAGACCTGGTGCACCGGAACTTATTACTAATGATCAGGGTTGGATTAGCACTGTTATTTCTAAGGTACATAAGTCACCTATGTCAAGAATCAGAACAACACAGGCTGATATCAGAAATATTGACACTCTTAAAGCTAATGGCTACCAGAAAGGAAAGCAGAAGAAGTTAGCAGGAAACTTCAATCTCGTAAGAAGAACAACAGACCCTCAGACAATTTATGTAAAGAATGCACTCAACAGAGATGATATTGTTGATATCACCGATTTCGACTATGTTGCATATCTGTACAGCATCGATCGTATGAACCTTAATGAGGAGCTTGCTAAGGCAATTATGATTGGTGACGGTCGTGATGATGGTGCAGAGGATAAAATCTTCCCAGAGCATATCAGACCAATCTGGCTTGATGACGATCTTTACACAATTCACGTAGACCTTGATATTACGGCTATGAAGGCTGAACTTCAGGGAACAAATACCGGGGCAAACTTTGGTGATAACTATGTGTACGCTGAGGCAATGGTACAAACAATACTTTATGCAAGAGAGAATTATAAGGGAACTGGCACACCGGACTTATATTGCACACCTCATATGACAAACGTGATGCTCCTTGCAAGGGATATGAATGGTAGAAGAATTTACTCTTCTAAGGCTGAGCTCGCTACAGCATTAAATGTTGGTGGTATCTATACAGCTGAGCAGTTTGCTAATAAGACCAGAAAGACTTCTGATAATAAGATAAAGAAGCTTATTGGTATTATCGTAAATCTTCAGGATTACTCTCTTGGAGCAACAAAGGGCGGAGAGATTACACACTTTACACAGTTTGATATCGACTTTAACCAGGAGAAATCGCTTCTTGAGACACGCTGCTCTGGAGCTCTTACAAGAGTCTACTCTGCAATTGTTATTGAAGAAGATGTAACAGATACTAAGGGTCAGCAGACTGGCGGTTTAGCAGGCTAAGCTAGATCGTAGAAAGGAAATTTCAAAATGAGTAAATTTTTTGGAACAATTGGTTATTCCATATCAGAAGAAACAGCTCCCGGGGTATGGATGGACAATATTGTAGAGCATAACCATTATGGTGATGTTAATAGGAGTAAGGCTCAGCACGAAACTGGAACATCACTTAATGACAATCTCAATATTTCAAATGAGTTTAGTATTATTGCTGATCCATTTGCTTATGAGAATTTCCAGAATATGCGATATATCGTATTTATGGGAGCTAAGTGGAAAATTACGAGCGTAGAAGTTCAGTATCCACGATTAATTCTGACAGTTGGAGGTGTTTACAATGAGCAGACGACTTAAACTGCATAGTATTCTTTGCGGCATATTAGATTGCCCAGAGAGAGGAAAAGAATGTCGAGCTTATTTTCAGCCGCCAGCATCTGTTAGTATGAAATACCCTGCCATTGTGTATGCCCTTAATGGAAAAGATAATAGGCACGCCGATGACAGGGTTTATTTGTCTTCAAATCGTTATTCAGTGACAGTTATAGACAGTAATCCGGATAGCGACATAGTAGACAAAGTATCTGAGTTATCAATGTGCAGGTTCAATACAGCCTATACCAAGGATAATTTGAATCATACAGTATATGAAATTTATTATTAGGAGGAAATCAACATGTCAAAACTTACATGGGATAATGAAGGTGAGCGATTATTTGAAACCGGTGTCAGTGAAGTCGCTCTTTACCCATTTCAGACAAATGGCTACACAAAGGGCGTTGCTTGGAATGGTGTAAGTTCTATTACAGACAGTCCTGGAGGAGCAGAGTCAAATAAGATTTATGCAGATAACATCGAGTATCTCAATCTTATGTCTGCTGAAACAGCTGGAGGAACTATCGAAGCATACATGGCTCCGGATGAATTTGCAGAATGTGATGGTTCTGTAGAGGTTGCGCCGGGAGTATATGCAGGTCAGCAGAACCGTAAGAAGTTCGGTCTTGCATATAAGACTATTCTCGGAAACGATACAGAGTCAAATGACCATGGCTATAAGCTTCACTTAGTATGGGGTTGTCTTGCTTCTCCATCAGAGAAACAAAATTCATCTGTAAATGAGAGTCCAGAGCCATTGGCTATGTCTTGGGAATATAGCGCAACACCTGTTAAAGTTACTGCGGCTGTTAAGGGCAAGAAGCTTAAAGCAACAGCAACAATGGCATTCGATTCAACAAAGGTAGATGCTACAAAGCTTCAGAAGCTGGAAGGTATTCTTTATGGAACAGATAGTTCTGGATCTACAGAGCCAAGGCTTCCAATGCCTGATGAAATCATTTCCATGATGACAACAGAAGGTTAATTAAATATTCAGTCTATGCGACGTATTCAGTTCGGCTGGCGTCGCTTTTTATTTGAAAGGAGAAATTCAAAATGCATAAAGAAACTATTACTTACGTTGACTTCAACGGGACAGAAAGAACAGAAGACCACTATTTTAATCTCAGCAAAACAGAGATTACGGAGTTAGAAGTAAGTATGCCTGGTGGTCTTGCTGAGTATCTTATGGGAATTGTAAATGCCAAGAATGTTCCGGAAATTATGGCTTCATTCAAGAAGATTATCTTATCCGCATACGGCGTCAAGTCGGCAGATGGAAGAAGGCTTGAAAAAGGAGAAGAAATCAGCAAAGCATTCACAGAATCACCGGCATATGACGTGCTGTTTCAGAGATTATTCTTATCTGGAGATGTTAATGCTGCTTCTGATTTTATCAATGCAATCATTCCTCAGATTAAGGATGATGTAGCACAGTCAGCAGCAGAGAATAAGAATTTAACAGTTGTTTCGGGAACGGCACAGTAAATTCATTTGGGAGGTGTACAGATGCTTAATATCGTAATACCTTCAGTTGAATTATGGGATGAAAAGAATGAACAGTTCATCCATACAAAGGAACGAAAATTACAGTTAGAGCATTCTCTGGTTTCAGTTGCTAAATGGGAAGCTAAGTGGAATAAGCCTTTTATAAACAAGAAAGAGAAAACCACCGCAGAGATTATCGACTATGTGCGATGTATGACCATTACACAAAATGTACCAGATGATTGCTACAACTATTTAACAATAGCAAACATAGAAGAAGTGAACAGGTATATTGCGTTACCAATGACTGCTACTTGGTTCACTGAAACAAAAAAGAAAGTAACAACAAATCGAGAGCAGATTACAGCGGAACTTATTTATTACTGGATGATTAGTTTCAATATTCCTATGGAATGTCAGAAATGGCATTTGAATAGATTGCTTACTTTGATAAGGGTATTCAACGAGAAGAATCAACCTAAAAAGAAAATGAGTCAGCAGGAACTATATCGTCAGCACGCTGCAATAAATGCTGCAAATAGAAAGAGATTTCATTCAAAAGGATAGGAGGAAATACTATGGGACTTAATGGTATTGATATCAGCGGTTGGCAGGAAGGTATTGATTTATCTGCTGTTGCCGCTGATTTTGTAATTATGAAAGCTACTCAGGGTACTGGATTTGTCAGCAAAGATTTTGTTAGACAGTATCAGCAGGCAAAAGAAAATGGAAAGCTTGTCGGATGTTATCACTATGCCGAGGGAGGCGATTATGTTGCAGAGGCAAACCATTTCCTTGATGTTGTTGGAAATCGCGTGGGAGAAGCTATTCTTTGTCTTGATTGGGAAGGACAGGATAATCCAACATTTGGTGAGAACGATTTCGATTGGGTTAAAGGATTCTGTGATTATGTATTCTCTAAGACTGGTGTAAAACCACTTGTCTATATTCAGAAGAGTGCTATGGAAAGAATTGACGGTATTGGTGATTACGGACTATGGATTGCGCAGTATCCAGATTACACACCAACTGGATACCAGGAGACACCTTGGAATGAGGGGGCTTATGCGTGTGCTATTAGACAGTATAGTTCAGTTGGTCAGATTAGCGGATATAACGGAAATCTTGACCTCGATAAGTTTTATGGTGATGCTGACTCTTGGAGAGCATATGCAGCTATAAACGGAGAGAATGTGTCACCAGAGCCAACACCTCAGCCAGTAGTTAATACTCCAGATGGTTCCACTCTTGAATTAGTTGAAAGAACTATGAGTGGCGAATTTGGAGACGGAGATGACAGAAGAGCTAATCTTGGAACACGATACGATGAAGTACAGAGTTTCATTAACCATATTTATGAAGCTTCTGCCAATGATTTGGCAAATGAAGTTCTTTCTGGAAAATACGGTAATGGTGATACAAGAAAGGCTGTTTTAGGAGACCGTTATTCGGAGGTACAGGGAATTGTAAATGGTGAAGCAGAAAAGAAATACTACACAATTCAGTCTGGTGATGTGTTATCAAAAATCGCCGCTGCTAATGGTACTACGGTTGACAATCTTGTACGTCTTAATGGCATTGGCAATCCGAATCTGATTTATGCGGGTACGAAGATTAGAGTTAAGTAGGGGTAAATACATATGATCAGTTTCAGACAAAAGGGCGACTTCCACAAGCTTACCAGATATCTGGAAAGAGTGAAAGAAGTAGCACAGATAGGCGACCTTGATAAGTATGGTCGTCAAGGTGTGGCAGCCCTTGCGTCTGCTACGCCGAGAAATACTGGAAAAACTGCAAATTCGTGGAATTACGAAATCAAGCAGGAGAAGGGTTCAGTATCTATTAGATTTTATAATACAAATATTCAAAATGGAGTTCCAATTGCAATTATCTTGCAGTATGGACATGGAACTCGTAACGGAGGCTGGGTACAGGGTCGAGATTATATCAATCCTGCTATTCAGCCTATTTTTGACGAAATTGTCAAGTCGGCGTGGAAGGAGGTTACAAGTCTATGAGTACAACTGTTGATCAAAGAGTCGTTGAAATGCGATTTGACAATAAGCAGTTTGAAAATAATATTCAGACAAGCTTATCTTCTATAGACAAACTTAAAAAGCGCTTGAATATGGATGGAGCAACAAAAGGACTTGAAAGTGTTGAAAAAGCCTCTGGTAAGATAAATCTTTCTGGATTATCAAATGCTGTTGAAACCGTTAATGCTAAATTCTCAGCATTAGAGGTTATGGCTATTACGGCATTGGCAAATATTACAAATTCGGCAGTAAATGCAGGTAAAAGTATTGTATCGGCACTAACTATCGATCCAATCAAAACAGGATTTCAAGAATATGAAACGCAGATTAATGCAGTTCAGACAATCTTAGCAAATACTTCATCAAAGGGTACTACCCTTGACCAGGTTAATAATGCATTAGATGAGTTAAATCGTTATTCAGATAAGACCATTTATAATTTTACGGAGATGACACGTAATATTGGTACCTTTACAGCGGCGGGTGTTGATTTGGATACCTCTGTTTCTGCAATTAAAGGTATTGCCAACCTTGCCGCTGTATCAGGATCAAATTCACAGCAGGCAAGTACAGCAATGTATCAGTTATCACAGGCATTAGCGGCAGGAACAGTAAAATTACAGGATTGGAACTCAGTCGTAAATGCTGGTATGGGTGGTCAGGTATTCCAGGATGCTTTAAAAGAAACAGCAAGAGTGCATGGAATAGCTATTGACGACATGATTAAAGATGAAGGGTCGTTCAGAGAAACTTTACAGAAAGGCTGGTTGACATCTGACATTTTAACGGAGACATTATCTAAGTTTACAGGTGACTTGAATGAGGAACAGCTCAGAACTATGGGTTACTCAGAAGAGCAGATAGCATCAATAATCAAAATGGGGCAGACTGCCAATGATGCCGCTACAAAGGTAAAGACATTTTCTCAGTTATTTGACACATTGAAAGAAGCAGCACAGTCTGGATGGACTCAGAGCTGGGAAATTATCGTTGGTAACTTCGATGAAGCAAAAGAATTACTCACAGAGATGAGTAATACATTCAGTGCAATTATAAATTCATCAGCAGATGCTAGAAATAGTATGTTACAGGGTTGGAAAGACTTGGGAGGAAGAACAGCGCTTATAGAAGCAGCAAGAAATGCTTTTGAGGGTGTGCTTAGTATTATTAAGCCTGTGAAAGAAGCATTCCGCGAAATCTTCCCGCCAATGACTGCGCAACAATTATACAATATTACAGATGCGTTAAAAAATTTGACAGCACATTTGAAACTCAGCGATACGAATTCGGAAAATTTGAAAAGAACATTCAAGGGTTTGTTTGCAGTAATTGACATTGTTAAGCAGGCATTCGTAGCAGTTGCAAAAGGAGTAGGCTCTCTATTAGGAGGGACTGGTGATTTAGCCGGTTCTATTTTATCTGTAACAGCTCGTTTCGGAGATTGGCTTGTAAAACTTGATGAAACTATCAAGAAAACAGACATATTTAATATCGCTATACAGACAGTGATTAAATGCATAAAAACAGGTGTGGCAGTAGCAACAGATTTAATTGATAAGGCGGTTGATGCGGTCACAAGATTCGCAAATGCTATAAAGCAAAAGTATGATACTGGTGGATTTGCAGTTATTCATTCTGTTCTGGAAAGAGTACATGCAAGAATGTCAGAAGTTGGAGAAGCTGCTGACGGAATGCGAAGCGGTGTTGAAATTGCAATCGGTGCAATGGGTAAGGCACTTGAAAATTCTAAGTTTTTACAAGTACTCCAGGCATTATGGGATGGGGTAAAGACTATTGGAACTGGTATTGCAAAAGCAATGAAGACTCTTGCAAGTGGATTTGTAGAAGACATTAGCGATATCAATTTCTCAAGTGTGTTCGATGTTCTCAGCGGAATTTCATTAGCTGGAATTGCGGTTGGAATCAATAAATTCCTTAAAGGAATAACAGATGCTGTGAGTGATGTTACGAAACTAACAGACCAAATCAAGGGGATTCTTGACAGTGTTAGAGGTTGCTTTGAAGCATATCAGACACAATTGAAAGCGGGAACTTTGATTAAGATTGCCAGTGCAATCGCAATTCTTACTGGCGCGATTGTTGTGCTTTCACTTATTGACTCTGCAAAATTAGCATCAGCTATTACCGCATTAACAGGATTATTTGCAGAACTTATGGCATCTATGGCTATCTTTACAAAGATAAGCGGCGATCTTAAGAAAGCAACAAAGACAGTTACAATTATGTTGGGATTATCAGTTTCGGTGCTAATTCTTGCATCAGCATTGAAAAAGATTGCATCTTTGAGTTGGAATGAGATAGCTAAAGGGCTTACCGGTATTACAGTAATTTCTGGCGTATTGGCAGGAGTTGCAAAAGTTATTTCAAAAGATGAAAAGACAATTGCAAAAGGGGCGTTTAATCTTATATTCCTGGCAACAGCTGTTAAGATATTAGCATCCGCTTGCAAAGATATATCGCAACTTAGTTGGGGAGAACTTGGCAAGGGACTTACTGGAGTAGGTGTCCTAATGGCAGAAATAGCTTTATTCTTGAATACGGCTAAATTTAGTGGAAAAGCAGTATCAACAGCAACGGGAATTCTTGTGCTATCAGCTGCTATAAAAGTATTAGCATCCGCTTGCAAAGATTTTGGTTCTATGCAGTGGAGTGAGATTGGAAAAGGTCTTACAAGTATTGGTATATTACTCGCAGAGATTGCAACATTTACAAATCTTACAGGCAATGCTAAACATGTTATATCTACTGGTATTGCATTAATCGCTATTGCAGGCGCAATGAAAATTATGGCATCGGCTGTAGAAGATTTTGGTTCTATGCAGTGGGATGAAATTGGCAGAGGACTGACCGTTATGGCAGGGGCATTGGCAGAGATTACATTAGCTGTCAATTTAATGCCTAAAAATATGGTATCAACAGGTGTTGGACTTATTGCCGTTGCCGGAGCACTTACAATATTGTCAAATGTTCTAAGTACAATGGGAAATTTCACATGGGAAGAGATTGGCAAAGGTCTTGTTACTATGGGAGGAGCGTTAGCGGAATTATCGATAGCGTTAAATCTTATGAACGGAACATTAGCTGGTTCAGCAGCATTACTCATTGCAAGTGCTTCGTTAGCGGTGTTGGCACCAGTTCTGAGTATACTTGGTGCTATGAGTTGGGAAGCAATAGCAAAAGGTTTGGTTTCTTTGGCAGGAGCATTTGCAATTATAGGTGTAGCTGGTGCTGTATTATCACCGATTATTCCAAGTATTTTAGCGTTAGCAGGGGCATTTACACTTATAGGTGTCGGAGTTGCTGCGACAGGAGCAGGTTTATTAGCTGCTGGACTTGGACTACAGGCACTTGCTATTGGATTTACTGCGGTAGCAGCAGCTGGAACAGCAGGAGCGACAGCACTTGTAGCAGCATTGGCAGTCATCATTACAGGCGTGGCAGATTTGATTCCGGCAGTATTGGTCAAATTGGCAGAGGGAATTGCTCAGTTCTGCGTTGCATTAGCAGGAGCAGCGCCACAAATTTTAGAGTCGCTGGTCATTATTATTACGGCTTGTCTGACGGCGATATCAAATGTTGTACCACAACTGGTCGAAGTTCTCGTAACATTGTTGGTTACAACTCTTCAAACTTTGGCTGAGCATACGCCAGAAATTGTACAGGCTGTGTTCGATATTCTGATTGCATGTCTACAAGGAATTGCAGATAATATCGGAATGGTGGTTCAAACTGCTATAGATATTGTGCTGAACTTTATCGACGGAATAGCACAAAAATTACCAGATGTGATTCAATCTGGTGTTAATTTGTTGTTGAGCTTTATTGAGGGAATAACAAGTGCTATTGACAATAATTCAGCAAGATTAGCAAATGATATAAGAAATTTATTTTTAGCATTGTTGAGAGCAGCGGTTCTTGTACTTACAGGTGGAATTGTTGACATTAAAGCCGTAGGATCTAAAATAATGAATTCAGGGCTTATTCAAGGTATTAAAGATAAACTGTCTCATCTCAAAGAAACCGTACGAGATTTGATATCAAATGCGAAACAGGTTATTGAAGATAAAATTGATTCCTTTAAAAGTATCGGTAAACATCTTATTAGTGGATTTATCGGTGGTATTAAAGATAAAGCTTCTGACTTAGCAAACTCTGCACTTAGTGCAGTTAAAGGCGCTGTAAATGGTGTAAAGAGTTTCTTGGGCATTCATTCCCCTTCAAAGTTGTTTGCTCAATTTGGTAGATACACTGATGAAGGATTTATCAATGGCGTGAAGGCTTATGCCGGAAAAGTATCCGATGCTACTGTTGATATGGGAAAAGGTGCCGTCGGAGCAATGTCTGACACACTTTCAACCATTGCAGATTTGGTTGATTCGGATATTGATTCGGAACCAACTATAAGACCGGTGATGGATCTGTCAAATATTCAAAATGGTGCTAATCAGTTGTTTAGTATGATGAAGAGCGTTGATGGATATTCATTATCTGGTTCATTAGATATTGCCAATAGAACTGGCAGTCGTATTAATGAAGTAAGAAGTAAAACAACTGATAACTCTAGTGTATTAGATAAGATTTCGGATGCAGTTGGAAACTTTAATGGCGGAAATTCATTCGAAAATACATTTAATATCACAGGAAGTAATCCTAAAGAGATTGCCGAAGAAGTATCAAACATTATTCAGAGACAAGTTGAAAGGAGGGATGCTTCATGGGCGTAATTATTTACAATGGTGTTTCATCAGAAGAATTCGCTATCCAAGTGGAGCATCCGCCTGGATATGAAACTCCGGAAAAAGACTATGAAATTACACATATTCCTGGAAGAAACGGGGATATTTATGTCGATAAAGGGTCATATAAGAACGTATCAAGAAGTTATGATATAGCTGTTGGTGCTGAAAATAAGGATTTTACAATGATGGCAAATTTTATTTCGGAGTGGCTTAACTCTGCGTCTGGATATGCTAAGTTGGAAGATTCTTATGAGCCGGAATATTATCGGCTTGCTGCTTATAAGAGTGGAGGGACAATTGAAAACATATTACAGCACGCTGGGCGTATTACAGTCGCATTTGATTGTAAACCTCAGCGCTTTCTTAAATCTGGAGATATTCCAGTAATTGTTAGAACAACGAGCAAATTAAGAAATCCAACAGGATTCAAATCGCTTCCTATTATAAAAGTGAACGGTTCTGGAAAGGGCAATCTGAGAATTGGTGACTATGTTATCACTATTTCGAACATTAGCTCGTATCTGACTATCGATAGTGAATTACAGGATGCTTATAAAGGTACTACAAATTGCAATTCACTTGTAACGTTGAGCAACGGATTTCCGAAGCTTATAAAAGGCGAAAACGAAATTTCTTTTTCTGGTGGAATAACAAGTGTGGAGGTGATACCTAAATGGTGGACACTATGATTACTCTTCATGAGTCTACAGAAATGTCATTCACAACGAATGGATTAGGTGCATTAAGTGATGCCATTACTTGCGAAGTTACTGAAGAAAGAAATGGTGAGTTCGAACTTGAAATGGAATATCCTGTCACAGGTATCAGATATAAGGAATTACAGCTTAGGCGTATCATTATGGCAAAGCCAAATCCTTATTCTGACCCACAACCATTCCGAATCTATGCAATCACAAAGCCAATTAATGGAATTGTTACAATAAATGCAGAACATATAAGTTACGATATGTCTGGATACCCAGTATCAGCATTTGCAGCCGACACAGTTCAAAATGCATTTATTAATATGAAATCCGCATCAGCGGTTGATTGTCCGTTTTCATTTTCAACGGACAAAATTACAACTGCAAATATGACAGTTCTCAAACCATCGAGTATGCGTTCACTACTTGGAGGTGTTGATGGTTCAATTCTTGATGTGTATGGAGGAGAGTATGAGTTCGATAAGTTCAACGTAAAACTTTGGAATAAAAGAGGCGCGGATAGAGGCGTTAGCATTAGATATGGTAAGAATCTTACTGATTTGAAACAGGAAGAGAATTGCAGTTCTGTCTATACAGGCGTTTATCCGTTCTGGTATTCTGAGCAGGAAGGTCTTGTGCAGTTAAATGAGAAGATTGTAAAAGCATCTGGTACATATAACTTTACAAGGATTTATCCACTGGATTTATCGCAGGAATGGCAGGAAAAACCAAGTCAAGAGCAGCTTAGAACAAGAGCTAATTCTTATATGAAAGCAAACAATATAGGAGTACCAGCTGTATCATTGACTGTATCATTTGCACAGTTATCACAATCTTCTGAGTATGCTAAATATGCACTTTTGGAAGATGTGCATCTTTGTGATACAGTAGGTGTTGAATTTCCAAAGTTAAATGTTAGCGCTACAGCAAAGTGTATAAAAACTATATATGATGCAATTAGTAATAAGTATGCGTCAATTGAACTTGGCGAATCAAGAACAAATCTCGCATCAACTATTTCTGATCAAAAGCAGGCAATTTCTGATACCATTACCAAAACATTTATGCAACAGGCTATTGAGAATGCTACGCAGTTAATTAGTGGCGGTCTTGGTGGATTTGTGATTATGCATAGCAGTACTGGTGGAAAGTATCCGGATGAAATTCTTATTATGGATACGGATGACATTGCTACTGCGAAGAAGGTATGGCGTTGGAATAAAGGTGGATTGGGATATTCTTCAACAGGATATAATGGTCCATTTGCTTTAGCTATGACACAGGATGGTCAGATTGTAGCAGATTTCGTTAAAACTGGAACTATGAGTGCAAATCGCATAAATGGAGGCACTTTAATTCTTGGTGGAAGAAACAACTCAAATGGTACAGCGCTTATAAAAGACGCAGATGGAAATGTTCTTATTCGACTTGATAGGGATGGAATAACATTGTCGGAAGATGTTCAGATTTCTTATGAAAATATTTCAGACGCTCCGTCAATTCCAACTAAAGTATCAGAACTTACGAATGATAGTAAATATACAACTATGTCGGATGTTGAAAAGAAAGGGTATCAGACAAAGGCTAATGTGACCAAAATCACTAAGGATACAGTTACAACAACATATGTAAATGCTTTGAATATAACTGCTAAACAGGTTAATTGTAAATCTGGTAGTAAAGAAGCTAATATTAATGCCGGAGCATCACATTATAAATATTCAGATGAGTATATAGGCGAAATAGGTACAAACGGTTGGACTGGCGATGACAATCGTAGAGGATTGGTATTTGACCTTGACGAGAATGGCGACTACATGACATGGGCTGCACAGCCTAAAAGTGGTCAAAATTATTTAGTTAAACTTTTATATGAAAGAAATGGCTATAATTCAAAGGGTGTAACCTATGATGCCGATACTATAAATTTAGGATGCGACATTGATATGCATTACTATAAACTCAAGAATGTATCTTGGGAAAATGGTGGTGGAATAACCGGAACTATGAGATTTGTTCAAGTAGGTGGAATGAATAGCGATGGAACCGTTTCAAATTGGAGCAATAACGCATATTTACAATTTGAGAGAGGCGTTTTAATTAAAGCTGGTTGGTATGATTATTAGGAGGTTTTATGGAAGAAAATATTACAGAAGTTAAAGATAAGAACCTCGTATTAATCGAGGCTGATAATGAGGCATCTAAGCCTGATAAAGGCAAAGATGTTATGCAAGATAATTCCGAGCAAGAACAACTTCGCTCTGATGTTGAATTTTTATCAATGATGACTGGCGTTGATTTAGGGGGTGATTAAAAATGGGTGTATACACACCAGACTCAAATAGAGTTGTACATTATACATACGCTGATATGACAGCTCGTCAGATTGTACGTCCGGTTCATCTTGTGCAGTATGATCAGGGATTACCGATTATTGCGGTAAAATTATATAATGACGGACTTGAATATACGATACCTACGAATGCAACTGTTAATATCCGATGCGGTAAGGTTGATGGTAATTTTGTATATAATCCTGCATTAGGATGGGATTCAGCTATGCATACGGTTTACTTTGAAGTTACAAAGCAGATGACCGCACTGGCAGGAGAAATAAATCCTATTGTGGAGATTGAGTTAAACAACAAGATTGTATCCAGTGGGGCTATTGCCGTGCAGATCGATTTCAACCCTGTACAGGAACAGAGCATAAGGTCAACGACAGAATACCTCACTGCTAAGCAATATGCAGAACAGGCAGTTGATGCAGCAGCAAAAGCAGCAAGTTCTGCAAGACAGGCATCTGGATATGCTAGCACAGCAAATTCAAGAGCAAACGCAGCAGCATCATCAGCTTCAGGTGCGGCTAGCTCTGCAAGTGCAGCTAATACGAGTGCAGCGAATGCGAAAAGCTATGCTGATTCAGCCGCTTCATCGAAAAACGCTGCGGCATCGTCGGCTTCTAACGCATCAGCATCAGCAACAAATGCCAAAAAGTCTGAAACAGCGGCAGCGAACTCAGCATCTTTAGCGCAGGCAGCATATGAAGAAATTCTTGGAGCAGATGTCGGCAAATTTGGTTCACAGCTTGCTAATGAACATTCTGTATTACAACCAATTTATGACTCATCTGGACAGAATATATGTGATTCAAGCGGAAGAGAAATACAGGGGCGTATAATATTTGCTGATGAGAGCGAAGTTGTATCATTACGACAACAGGTATCTCATTTAGATACTTTTATAAGAAGTGTTATCAGTAGATTGGGATATGTAACAGACCATGCACTGTTAGACAGTGACTACAAAGGGCTTTAGAGAAATCTGAGGCTCTTTATTATTTTTTAAGGAGGATTAAAGAAAATGCCTAAAGTAACGGATTATTCCGCAGCAACCAGATTTGATAGCGGAGATGTAATTATTAAAGATGGTACTGGCGGAACAAAGAAAATGACAGCAGCAAATGCAGCAGTAGAGTTTGCCGGGCTTGTATCAGCGATTAATCATCGCAATGTATATAGAGGAAAGAACCTCGGCTCATCAGTTACAGCAGCCCAGAAGGCAGCTATTCAAAATGGAACTTTTGATGATCTGTTTATCGGAGATTATTGGGTAATTGGCGGTGTGACCTGGGTTATTGCAGATATGGATTACTTTCTTAGATGCGGTGATACAGATTTCACAAAGCATCATCTTGTTATTGTTCCAGCTGCATCGCTATATAGCGGTCCGATGAATGCGACTAATACAACAGAGGGCGGATATGTAGGCTCTGTAATGTATAAAACAGGATTGGATAATGCGAAAGCAAAATTTAAAGCAGCATTTGGAAGTATGCTTCTTACACATAGAACTTATCTCGTAAATGCAGTTGCAAATGGAAAGCCATCCGGAGGAGCATGGTTCGATGAAACAGTCGCTCTTATGTCAGAGGTTATGGTATATGGTGCACATTATTTCGAGCCCGCAAATGACGGAACGACAGTTCCTACAAAATATAGTGTTTGCAATTCACAGCTGGCACTTATGTCACTTAACCCAAGAATGATCAAGACAAGAGAAACTTATTGGCTACAGAACGTCGTTTCTGCGGCTTATTTCGCTTGTGTGAACGGCAGTGGCAATGCGTACTCCTACTACGCTTCGCTCTCTTA
>ULZQ01042338.1_pt1 | contig 84197 bp, 63 predicted proteins | sample 1963261 | NCBI WGS metagenome assembly ULZQ01 (sample SAMEA4835893, study PRJEB28245) | human gut metagenome | biome: gut microbiome; material: fecal sample | place: Denmark | collected 2008 | reverse complement strand
ATTCACCTGCCATAATGTAAGAAATCCCTCCATTTCTATTAGGAAAATCTTAATGGAATGTCAGAATTGAATAAAAAAGAAAGCTCCCCATGTTCTTATATGGTAAAGAAACATAGGGAGCTTTAAGGGGGTAGATAGCGGGCATAGGAGTCATAATACGGAAGCAGAAAGAGATATCATTATGAAAGGAAGTCATGTCATTGCCCATGATGAATATTCAACCGGAAAGGAATCGGCATATTCATTGCTATCTCTACCAAAATAATATATAGGAATAATTCTTTTTCTCATACTCAATATACTAGGCCGAAAAACACTGCCTTAAATGATGAAGGTAGGTGATCATTAAATATGGCCCTAACTAGCATTTCGGCTCGAGAATTTCAGTCTGCATTATTGGAGATATCGACGGATATCACCTGGAAGGATACCTATCGAGCACAAGAAGGCGAAGATAGCGCCTACTACTTTTTGATTGACAAATACTTGGCAGCTGCTAGATTGCTGCTTGGAAAATACTCTTCTACTACATTGAATGTCTATCTGGATTACGATAAGACGAAGTTTGATAACTTCATTACTTCATCCAGTAACAACGGTACCATGACAAAGGAAGAAGCTGCGGCATTCCGTACGATGTATAACTACGTCGAGCATAATGACTATTACAGGATGCTGAATGGTCTTCCAGCTATGGGAGCATTGGATGAGTATCTCGTATATCCAGATGGATTTTATGATCCTCTTACCAGTAACCACTATGAAAAGATCACACGAGTAACTGCCTTGGAAGATATACCAACATATCCTTCGTATGTATCTCCCTATCCCACTGATACCACTTTCAAAGAAGGAGAGACATACGATATCTTGGCAGAAGCGAATAATCGTTATCGTATCTCGATTATCAATCTCAATAGACCGATTGATGAATTCTGGATCGATAAATCAGATACCGCTCTGAGAATCTTCCAGGTAAACTCACAAAAGAGAATCCCGGTGCATAAATGGAGTAGCGTTGATATTCTTCGATGGGAGACTACCGATGATTTTACCAATTTCATTGCGGAGCATTCCTCGGATCAATATCAATATCTTCAGCATATGACCACCAAAAAGATTCGTCCTTATGTAGCTCGTCTTGCTGATCGATTTGCTCTTCTCTATTGCCCGACATCGGATCCTGAAAACCTTTCGAATGACTTTAAGGATGCCTATGAGAAAGCGAGACTCATGATGATCTCTGTCTTCTATACAGAAGGTCTTCGTCAGAGGGAAGGACGTTACTATGAATCCTTCATTGCAATGTCCATTCTCTTTATGGCCCTCAACTATATGAATTACAAATATCTCGATGTCGATATTGACAGAGACTTCTACGATTTGGATTCATTGAAGTTGATTTATGAAGCCTATGGAGTTCCTTTCTATGAGGATATTCCTCTTACCTATCACAAGAGAATCGTTAAGAATATTAACCGACTCATCAAGTATAAGGGATCCAATAAAGTCTTCGTAGAGCTTTGTGATCTATTCGATTATGATATCCTTGGTATCTATCAATACTATCTCCTCAAAAAGAGAAAGTTTGATACCAATGGAAATCCGATTACCGTCTACAAACAGAAAGAGGATGTTGCTGGTAATCTCCAATATGAGACTTACAAGCAATTCAAAGCCCTGTATGACTTGAAAACCTATCCGAATAGTCGCACAGGAGTTCCTGCTAAGTTTATCGCTCAGGCAGGAAGAACCTATGAGATTCTGGATGAGACAGATACTCGATATGCCATTCGTGGTACTGGTAGTGCCATCTATTGGGTAGCGAAGAATGATCAGGTTATGACTGTATCGGATGCTACTCATGTAAAACTCTTTATCTCCAATGCGGTGGATACTTATAACTCCTATGAGGATATGAATACGCCTGGAGCAGAAGTATCTCACTGGAGACTTCCTGCTGGTACTACATGGGAGATCAATGAATATCCTCCCACTGGTGTAGATCGTACTGGGTATAAAGAAAGCTGGGTATGTATTACCCGTGAGTCTACCAATCCCATGTATGATGGTAAGATCTATTATGTGAAGCTCAATGCTTCTGCCTATATGGATGATTATGAGTATCTGAATGATGCAAATGGATATCGGATTCCCATCATGATAGAAGACTCAGAAGCGATGTATGATGTGTCCTTCTTGAAGTCTAACATTGAAGAGAATCCCTATAATAACATGAGTGACAAGGATAACTACCTTGGATATCATGAAGTCGTTGATATTGACGATTACTGGTTCGATGATACTGATACCAGAAATACCATGTATAATAACGACTATAACTACATCGAGACGAAGTATATCGGTGTGCAGCTGACATTTGATCTCTGTGAATTGGTATATGAATCATGCTACTTCATGGGTATGCTCAGAGATAATAAGGAGTCTACCTATCCTCTGATGATTTCTCATGATCGTATGGGCATGGATGTCCCTCTGTGGGATTTTGTCTTGTATGTATTTGCAGCAATCTGCAAGAAGAATGGATATCCTGGTGTCATTCCTCATGAACCCTCTAAGGTAGCTCGTATCTATGGATACAACTATAAAGGAATTTTCCAGATATTGAAAGAAACCTCGTTACAGGGTCTTCAGATTAAGAAAGACTTCTACGATGAGGAGACTGGTCAATATATTGGTCAATTCAATAAATTCAATATCGCCATTGGTAATACCGAGTATCATGGAGATACCATTCAAGACTGGGCTTCTTTGGAGAAGCATCTGCAAGAGACCCAGGAAGGAAAAGAGCTCTATACAGAATTCATTCAGTCTCTGGATAAACTCGTTATCTCGGATATGGCCAGTGTTGATGTAGCCTATTGTACCATGAAGGATGTCATGGAGAAGATCAATTACTTCTTAACAACTTCTGCCAATAGACTGGAATATCAGGCATGGTCTCAGCTCTTCCATATTGTCTATTCCACAGAATTGATTGACGATGTATTTCGTAAATCAGATGGTACGATTGCGGAAAGCTTCATGGATCTTCTGGAGGATTCCAATCCTCTTATGTGGTCTAGACTGGAGAATAATGATTCTGAAACCGATTTGAATTTTGAGATTAACTATTGCCTGGTGCAATTGGAGAATCTCTGTAGCGAATTGAAGTATATGGAATTCATTGATGGTGCTGATATTGACATCATCACTGAGTATCTGTATAAGATGCTTCGCTATTTCAAATCTGCTAAGGTAGACTTGGTAGACTTTGATCTGGTATTCAGAATCACCAATCGTACTGAGAATATGCTGAAGCTTCTTGCGGATCTGGATGTTATCGTTCATAAGACCTATATTGACGATCCTCATCTGACCGTAGTGGATGTGGTGTGGAAGCAGCTTCTGAAGAATCATATCTATGATAGAGACTTCGTCTTCTACTTTACAGATTACATCACACAAGAGATGCATCTTGAAAGACTTCCTGATGATCACTTTGAGACTACTGAGAGTATCGAAGATCAGATCGAAGGTATGCTTCAAGATGAGATTAAGAAAGTAACTCATGAATCCTCTATGTATGAGCAGCTTCCCTATAAGGATGATATTGAAATTTATAAAGAAGCTACCACTGGTAAGGGAGTCATTGAGACGATGAACTTTACCGATGCTCTGATTCTTTTGGAGAGTCATACAGAAGAGGAAGAAACTCCCTAAGTATTTTTATATCAGAAAGGCTTCTATGGAATTTCTCTATAGAGGTCTTTCTGATTTTTTATTTTTAAAGATTGAAATGGGGATGATCCGAGTACCTTAGGTTAAATCCATAGGAAAGGAGATCACAAGATTCATATGGAAAAAGCATATTTTGGTATGAATACACTCCGTGTGACATATGGCCCTCATGGGAATAAATCCCACAAGAATTCTTGGGCTATTGACCTCGGTGGTGCAGATACCGGAATCGACCCTTTTTATGCTCCCTATACGGGAATCGTCCGTAGACTGAGATCCAATTCGAATGAATTGTGGTTTGAGTCTTCCGAACCTGTCCAGTGGGCTGATGGTACCCAGGACTATGTAACCATCATGATGGTCCATGCCAACTCTGTACCGGTAGCATCTGGTCAGACTGTGAAGCAGGGTGAGCATCTCTACAATGAAGGTACCAAAGGAAATGCCACTGGTAACCATATCCACTTCGAAGTGGGTAAGGGTAAATTCGTTTCTCCCTATGGCTGGTATGACAATGGCAAGGGTGACGATGGATCCTCTGTGTGGAATATCTACAATCAGGTGGATCCTACCAGAGTATTCTTCCTGAAGAAAGATACCAAAATCATGGCCGTTGGTTCAGATAACACCACTGGTGCTTCTCTGAATTGGAAGGTGGATGATGGTACCACTCCTGGTACTCTGGAGAAAAATTCGTATTTCACCGTCGGTGTTGGAAATATGGAGTATTTCAGCACCACGGATGTCAATTCGAATCTGGGATATCTGGAGAATGGAAGAACCTACATTGCCTATGACTCTTATGTGGGATCTGATTATACCTGGTGGAGATTCCGTCATCCTGATGGGAATCTCTATTGGACTGCCATGATCTGGAATCGCTGCAGTGCCTATGGTACCATTGCGGAAACCAAGATTGATGGTAAGGTGGCAGTGGCTTCTTCTGAGACTGCTCTGTATAATTCTCCGGATCCCTTCAATGTCGCCAATTCTGTCTTGCCTTCCAATAGTCGGACTCCGATCTATTCTCAGGCGAATCTGACTCTGTATAATAAGACCTGGTATAGCATCCAGGTAGGTGGGAAAATCTATTGGGTTCCTTCCGATAGTATCAGTATTGAAGATACATCTTGGGAAGATCTGCTGACGACTCTTCCCTCTGGTAGCACTCTGACCACCATTGTGGATGGCGTCTACTATTATTCGGAGCCCAATCCGAGTAAGGCAATCTCTCAGCTGCAGTTGGGTACCACACTCACTGCTACCAGACAGTCTTGGACTGGCATCATGAATTACAATTGGTATGAAGCGATGCTGGAAGATGGGACTCTGGTCTATATTGTGGTCAACGATACCCAGGTCACTCTTACTAAGGGTGGTGGAGGAACTGTGGATCCTCCGACAGATCCTGGTGACTATACCACCGAGATTACTGGTATTGACGTATCGAAATACCAGAGTGATATCAACTGGGATCAGGTGAGAGGAGACCCTCAGAATATTCAGTTTGCATTCATTCGTGCTGTCTCTACTCGAGATGCAACCGCTCCCTATGTGGATGAATACCTGATTCAGAATATGCAGGGTGCTCAGGCTGCTGGTATTCCGTATGGTGTCTACATTTTCACATACGGTGACAATGAAGCTGAGATTGATGCAGAAGTGGATCTGTGTATCAATCAGCTCTCTGGTTTCAATGTCACTTATCCGGTGGCTTGGGACTTTGAGGCAGATAACTTCAAGGATACTTCCAAGAAGGAATACAATACAGATCTGATTCTGTATGCTCTGAGAAGAATCCAGAAGCGTGGATATCTTCCCATCTTATATACCTACTACAACATGATCAAGAATTACGTGAATTATAATCGTATTCTTGAGAATGGGTTTGATATCTGGATTGCAGACTATCGTGGATACAATGGATTTGTCAATGAAGGTGGTAAGTGTACCATCTGGCAGTATACCTCTTCTGGCAGTGTCAATGGTATCTCTGGTAGATGTGATATGGATACTTCTTATTTCGATTATCATCGGTATATCACCGACAATGGTTGGAATAATGGAGCTACTTCTCAGTGGCCTTCGGAAGAATTCTATGGATATCTGACCATCAATGCTTCCAATGCAGAAGCATTCCCGTATCCCTCTGTCAATGCAGAAGGCAATTACTTCCTGCTGAATGGCGCAAGCTATTCTGTCATTGGTAAGTGCACTTCTGAGATTGAAGGATACACCTGGTATCTGATCAAGGACAATAACCTGATCCGGTATGTGCCCTTCCTTGGAGATCGTATGACTCTGACAGAAGGGAACTTCATCACTTCCAGTTATCGTTTCTATAAGACAACTACGAAAACTTGGTTGTCTAACTATGAGACGATGGAATACTTCGATGAACCCAATGTCAATACTCAGCTGGGTTATCTGACAAGGAATAGCCCCTATGAAGTATTTGGTATTCTGGTGGATGTGGTCAATGATTACAAGTTCGTCATCATCAAGATGGACTCTGGCTATCATTACTGTGTCGACTTCTCGAAGGATGATAAGTGCTTCCTCTATGAGAGTGAAGACAGATATCCTCTGGATACTGTCCAGTCTGGTACCAAGCTGACCACCAATCAGGAATGGATTGGGTATTGGGAGATCCCCTCTACCTATGACAATAGTCCTCTGGAATTCCTGGATCCTGGAAAATACTACGATGTCGTCGGTAAGCTGAAATATCAGTATGACCGAAAGACATGGTATGCCGTCAACATTCCGGATGTGGGAATCTACTATGTCATGGATGATGGCAAGAGCACCATCGTCCAGAATCAGTATAACATTCCGTATGACTATCAGCCTGTCGAGAATACCAATATCGAGATCTGTGCTGCTACCAATGGATATACATCCTGCGATGAATCTTCCACCGGTACTCCTCTGGTCATTGATAAGGTATACTCTGTCTTTGGTAAGATTACGGATTCCTCTGTGTCTGGTGAATGGTACATTATCATTCAGAATGATGCAGCTGTGTATGTCAAGAATACTGAGAATGCTACTCTGATCTATACTGGAGAAGCCTATCAGAGAACCGAATGCACAGATTATTTCATTCCGAATGCAGAAGCTACCTACTATGACAGTCCTTCTACCAATCCGGATGCTTCCACTGTCAAGGGTACTCTTGAGAAAGGTACTGTGATCAAGCTCAGCGCTAAGATCAATCGTACCATGGTTGGTGGTGTCTTCTATGCATTCACCATGAATGAACAGACATTCTACACCAATCCGGAAGCAGTGCAGAGCTTTGTCGGTACCTTTGATCTGGAGTATGAACCTCCTGAGATTGGATTCTATCTCCAGACTACTGTGGGTATTGACTATCGCTCAGTTCCTCATAACTATGCAGCTGCTATGGGTAGAGTGGAAGCTAATGTCCGTCTCCATGCTCCTCTGAAGATGAAGAATAGTGCTGATGGAAATACCTGGTGGGCAATTGCTTCCAGTAATCAGCAGTATGTCTTTATCATGGATGATGATACTCTGACTTCTGGGTATCAGTATACCATTGAGGATATGGACAGTAACTTCTATTGCACAAGTGAAACCGCCAATGTGGTGATCTACTCTCATTGTGCCACTGATCCGGATAGCGTCAAGGCGATTGTCGAAGCTCCGGCAGAAGTCCTGGTCTATGGTAAGGTAACTGACTTTGAATATCCGGAATGGTATGCTACCACTCTGGAAGATGGAACGGTTGGTTACATCTGTGCCAATGAGAATTACAAATTTGATTATCAATATAACATCTATCAGCTGAGTGACTATGCTCATGCTAGAGTGTCTCAGAAGGTTACTGTCTATGAGAGACCCTCTGTGAAATCCACCGTCGTGAAAGAACTTGATGTGGGCGAATACTCGGTTGAGTTTATGGTGGGTGGAGATGGTACTGTGGATGGTACCTGGCTGATGATCGATGATGATCAGTTTGTCCAGACTGGTTCTACTGTCACTCTGGTGTATATCTATCCTTCGAATGTCGTCTCTAAGTTCCTTGTGATTAATGTCACAGGCGCAGATGGACTGAAGGCATACACCTATGCAGATCCCGCAGCTTCTACCACTATCATTCCCTATGGCATTCAGGTGAAGCCTACTTCCACCTTTGAAGCCAATGGTCATACTTGGTATACTATCAATTATGCTGGTAGTGTCTACTATGTCATGAGTGATGATCCGAATATGACTCTGATGAATGTGTATGATCAGAATCCGGTTACTGAAGGATTCTGTGCACATGTATTGGCAGATGGTGTTCTGATCTATAATGATCCCTCTACGATGGAAACTTCTATCGAATTGGATAAGGATCAGTATTATCAGATCAGCTCTTCTCTGGTGGATGAAATCAACTCCAAATATTGGTATTCTCTCATCTTCATGGGCCAGGCCTATTATATGATGAAAGATCAGATCAATGTGGAATTCCTCTATAAATATCCTTCTACTCCGATGGATACTGGAATCTTCCTCCAGCCTCTGATCGATGACTACGAGATTGTCAATAACCCCATTGACAAGGAAGTGGTTGGTACGATCGATACTTCTACTTCGATTGAGGTATTGGAGAAATTGGATACCCAGTATGATGGTTGCACTTGGTATATGGTCCACTATAATGACCAGTATTCCTATGTCAATGTCAATGCTGATGGCACCAATGCTCGTATCTATGATGCAGAAGCAGATTCCTATCTGAGAGAGTTGAAGAAGATTCTGGCTAGTCTCCAGACTCAGAAAGAGTCTATTACTCAGCAGCAGGATTACATTGCTGAATTGAGCAATGCTCTGGATGCTATCGAGGAATCTACCAATACTCTGGCTACCTCTGTGAGCTCTACTATTGAGAATCTCCAGAAGGTGATTACCAAGATGGAAGAAGACGCCGCTGATGGCAATCCGTAAGTAAACCCTATTAAGACCCTCATGGATGATTGGATTCCATGAGGGTCTATTTTTACTATTCTAAAACATCCGGTTAATGCTATAGCACTTACAATGACTCTTTTATCCTATAAAAAGGAGCTGATATCAGCAATGAGTTCGATTCATTACATCAAAGACAAACTCGGTCTTCAGGATCGTGGGTTTGTCGAAGTGAGCGATCAGGTCGCTGTTGAAATGAAGCGCAGACACATCCCTACTTTTAGAGGAGTCCTCTATGAGAAGGATGAGTTTGGCAATCTTCTCTTTGTGAAAGAGAATACTGTGGTTCTGGGTGGTTCGATCAATGCACTGGAGAAACTCTTCGGTGTCTTTGCCGAATATCGTCCCAGTTCTTTGACCACACTGTATCGGAGTTCTCTGACCTTCCCGTCAGATCTGGCTTCTACCTACAACGATTCTTGGGAGAGAGATCATGATCATGAGTGCCACATCGCTCTGTTTGGTGTTGGCACTGGTGGCTGTGCTCTGGATATCTCCGCTGTCTATAAACCTGACTTCAAGCAGAATACTCTGAATACAGATGATTCTGTGGAAGAAGGTCAGACTGGTAACTGGATTCCTCTTCGCGTATCTCCTCAGGCAAGTCTGGATAGCCCTGGAGTTCTTCCGGGTACTGACAATGCTGTGGAGAGAGCGAAGTATCATTTCCGTCTGCCACTCTCTACCGAAACTGGTACCATGTATGGTTGGTATCTGAAAGAGTTTGAGAGTGAGCCCACCATCAAATCTCTGTGGAAGAATGCTCCGGATCTGTCTAAGGATGGTACCGAGATTACTTCTGACAGTGATCTGGCCACTGGTCCTGATGGTGTCGGCATCGAAAGCTTTGGTGAGGTTGTTATTCACATTTCTGCTGACGATGTCCGCGATTACTTTGTCTCTACTGGATCTACCGAAGTTCCTCGTTTCAACTCACTGGGTCTCTTCAGTGGTGTGAAGCGTGAGGCTGTGGATGGAGAGTATGCGGAATACTACAATGTCCGCCTTGTCTCTGTCGTCAACTTCGAGAATGTTGCCAAGAGACTGAAGACCGATTCTACATACGTTTATCGTATCTACTCAGCTCTGTAATCTTTATACCCTGATTATCCTGGGAATTATATTCTCTAAGATAATCAGGGTTTATTTTTATAGAAAGATCATACAAAATTCTTAAGTTTGCTGGTGTGTCCGAGTGGTTTAAGGAAGCAGTCTTGAAAACTGTCGGCTCGAGAGGGTCCGTGGGTTCAAATCCTACCACCAGCGCCATATACTTTCTATAGAGTCATTCAAGAAAACACCTAGGTTAAGATATACCTTAACGCAAAGCAGGTGAACTTGAATGGCTCTATATACATTGTCTGAGATGGTACAAGTCATTCTTGAGGATATCGGTATTGCCGATTTGCCTATTATCGAAACCGTTGGTATGGATAAGATCGTACAGAGATTGGAGAATTCTGCTCTGAAAGAATTCTCTGTGCGTTATCCCTATATCAAACACTTCGAAATGAATGATGAATGCCTTCTTCATAAGAATCAAGATGATGCCTTCTATAGCACCACAAAAGGAATTGATTATGTCATTCCTAGAGAAGAGTATGAAGGTCATCAACTCTTAGGTATTGCCAACATTGTCACCAATGCTGTATCTGGATATAATGATTCGTATATTCCCTATACGTATTCTTTCTCTCCGGATGCAATGATCAATATGTTTTCAGACATTCAAATGACTGCTGATCTTGGAAGAATGATGGCAAAATCTATGACTTGGGAATTCACCAAGCCCAATAAGATTCGTCTGTATAATGGATGGCTCTCTGGTAAGTATGATGTGTCCATGATGCTGACACATGATACTTCTCTCTCTACCATTCCTGATACAGCGCTTACTCATTTCAGAAAGCTTGCAACCTATGATGTGGAGTGGTTCCTCTATAATCGCTTCAAGAGATTGCAGAATCTGGATGTCGGTATCGGTAACTTCGAATTGAAGATTGATGACTGGGCGGATGCTCAGGACAAGTTCCGTCAATATCTGGATGATATTGATGAAGAAGGGAATCTCGATATCGACTCCATCACCTATTTCTAAGAATAGGGATCGATGTCATATTTATGGATATCTGCCTACAAAGATTATGAAAAGATCTTATGTGGGTAGATATCCATATTATGTCTTTGACATCAAAAATAAAAGAGAAAATTCTGTATATTATTCTCTTGAAATAGAGAAGGAAACTCTATAAAACCAGAAAGGAATTCACTATGGAAGCGAAGAAAACCAAGATCTATTACCCTCTGAAGAATAAGGAAGGGAAGCCGATCACCATCTGTGGCCTTCCGGTCTTTACCTTTTCCAACAATGAGGGAAAACGGAAGAAGCCGGCCGTATATGGGTATACGGGAGAGACCTATGGAGTCGACAAAGATCCCAAAGCATTCAATATGAAGTGTGACATGCGCTTCATTCCGATTACCCCTGCAGTCCGGAAGCTGTTTGATGACAATCCGGAACTGATTCGTGTGGCTGGTACCATCATGGGGACCAGCTATTATCTGGTCCCCTTTGTGGCTCCGGATTGGTTTATCTGCAAGACCAACTTCCGGATGGCACAGATGTGGATTGCAGAAAGCTTTCTCACCACTCCCTCGAACTCCTATGGTGGTGGCGGAAGTTATATGGCTCTTCCTCTCAACTTCCTCATTGCTCTCTGTGATGAGCTGAAGGTTGATCCGAAGACTAAATCGGCTGCTATCACTCTGGCATCCCATGCGATCGTCAAGGTCAATGGAAGTGCTATGCATACGCAGTATGACTCCAATACTATCTCGATGTTGGAGTATTCTGCCAGCATGAATTCCATCCTTGCAGTCCTCTTCCGTACTTCTCACAAGAAGCTGAGTCTTACGGAATACAAACTCACCAAGAAGGTCGTTGCGTATGATTGCAAGATCGTCAAGAAAGTGAAGAAGGTTTCTGTTCCTGAGGAGCAGACCCAGAAAAAGAAAAAGAAGAAACCCGTCACACAAAAAGCCAAGTAAGGAGGGCTTTTAAATGGATAAAAACGATAATTTCGATCAGAAGAATCTGAATGAAGAACCCACCAATGAGCCTGTCAAACACTCTAAGATCGTTGAGGCAATGATCAATTCCAGCGATGATCCTGAGAAGGATAGAAAAGAGTGGGATGAAATATCCAAGGGTCTTCAGGAGTCCAAAGAGGACTTCAAGAATATGAAGAAGGACTTCGACAAAATGGTGGATGAAACCAACAAGAACTTCGAGAAGGCAAAGCCGAAGACTCTCATGGAGAAGGTTATCCACTTTGGTATCCTTCTGTTTGTCATCGCCATCATCGTTGGTATCTTCCGCAGCTGTGCTGCTAACACTCCGGAGAACCGAGCCATCAATACTGCGAAGGACATGATCTTCTCGGATTATGGTGAAAGCAACTTCGAGATCTATGTCGACACTTCCTTGGAGAATGTCGAGTGGGAAGCTGAGAATCTGGGCAATGACAGATGGGCCGTCTACATGAACGGTTACTCTCCCAAGTATGACATCCAGTTGATGACCCAGATGGTTATTACGGATGAAGGCGATAGCTATAGTGGTGAGATCGTCTATGTCGAAGTGGATGGCGTTGGGTATTCTGATTACGACAGTATCCGGTATGCCTTGGCTGTAATCTACGATCGCGTAAACCAGGAGTTTGTCTCTGACTATATGGGATATCTCCTCGGCTTCTAATCCATTAGCACAAAATGCCCGGTATGAGGTTTATGATTCCTCATACCGGGCATTCTTTTTATTCGTAATCCAGGATATAGTCTCTTCCCAGATTGTCTGTCACTGTGCCAAGATCATCATGGACTGTAAAGCTGAGATCTTCAACATGAGACGGAAGAGGATAATCCGGGATTTCAACACCTTGATCATCCTTAGCCACCAGTCTTTTTGATCCAGTCTCATTATCAATGACACAATGAATCTGGATATTTCTTCCTTCATACTGAAGATATATATCTCCCTCTGAAGGAGTTTCTTCTCCAAAAATCTGTTGAATCTGAGCATCATCGTCAATGGATCCAGCGCTATTGGAGTTATCCGTAGAATTAGTAATCTCATCACTATTGACAGTGACTGTATTAGGACCACCACTGAAGAGTTGCTGAATTGCCATAGAAGCACTCAGAGAAGCATCTTCCTGAGCACTATTCTTAGCTTCCATTTTCAGCTTCAGATCCGCAACCGTCTTCTTGATGTTATTTTGCTCCTTTATAGCACTCAGTTTGGTACTATAGAGAGAAGACTGAGCAGAGATTAAATCCGACATTGCCTTGAAATTACGAGATCTTGATACTCTCATATTGGCAATGTCTCGACCGACACTCTGAATATCGCTATCCAGATCGGTGATCATCTTTTTCAATGCACTTTCTTGTGGAATGAATTGTGCCTGAATGTCAGATACTTCCTTACTTCCACCTTCATGTGCATACTTTCTTCCAAGTGAGATCAGATTATTCTGTAACTCTATATCGGAATCATCATCTGTGAATCCATCAAAGATATCATCCATATTGAAGAATTCATCTTCAGAGAAGTCTTGATCAACTCCCTTGATGATCTCTTTGACATCCATATCATAATCGTCAAGCTGCTTCTTGGAATCCTCTTTGTGAGTATCCATAAACTTCTTGACGGTACCGACACCAGAATCGGATTCCTCCAGTGAAAGCGGCGGGATCGCTTTCATAGAATCTAAGAGTCTGCTCATAGTTTCCTTCATACCCTCCTTAGAATCTCCAGAGGATAGAAATCCTCAATCGTAAAATTACAAAAGTGTTAAAAGTCATGAACTTTCAAGATTTTGCATATATCATATCCATATGAAAGCAGGAGGTAAAGACTATGAAATTTTTGGATGGGGTAGGACCAAATCAAGAGGTCCTACCTTTGAATTATCTCTATTTCAATGAAAGGAATTTTAATGCAGATGATGTGTTGACCATCATCTATAAAGACGTAGCTTCTGGAGAGACCAAGGTTCAGAATATCATCAAACCAGAGATTGAAGTCTGGATCGTAAAATCGGAATATCGAGAAGCTGTTAGATTCAATCGTACCTGGGTAAAGAAGGAGTACCTAGAACCTCATAAAGTACGATATAGAAATCGTTATCGGCAAATTGCAAAGATTCTTGGATTGCAGGATGAAGACATTGATCTTGCAAAGACAAGCCCATTCGTCTTATTCTCCAATCTGGATATCCGAAACTATTATGCCCTTCAATTCATTCACGAGTATAATGTCCCGGATAGTTTTAATTTGAATATTGGCCTCTTCGATATTGAGAATGACATCATTGACATTGATCACTTTCCTCAACCTGGTGAGTGCCCCATTAGTCTGATTGCCTTCATCGATGTATCGAATGAGACTGTCTATCAATTCATTCTCGAACCTCAGAATCATTCCCATACCATCAATCCAGCTACTGGGGATTATTACGATTACCGGGATCAAGTCCAGCATCTGAAAGAGCATGTCAAGGAATATGTCCAAGAACTCCATGAGATGTTTGATGAATCCTATGGAGTATTGGAATATCATATTCTCTTCTTAAAGAGTGAAGAGGAGATGATCTCGAAATTCTTTAAGCTACTGGATGTCTTGAATATCGACTTTGCGGAAGCATGGAACGCCGCATACGATATGTCCAATCTGACCAGTAGACCGGATAAGATTCTGAGTGATCCCATTCAACTGATATGCAGTGACAAATTCCTGGCAAAAGAATGTCTCTTTGTAGAGGATAAGAATCCTCTCTTCCATAAGAGAAAGCATACCTGTCAGATTGCTCATCCAACTGTCTTTATTGACCAAATGGTCATCTATGCAGGTTTGCGATCTGCTATGGGTAAGATTCCTTCTCTGAAGTTGAATGTCATTGCACAGAAGGAGATTGGAGATACAAAACTGGATTATTCCGAAGAAGGGTCTATCAAGGAACTCCCCTATGAGAACTTCTGGAAGTATTGTCTCTACTCCATCAAAGATACTCTGCTGCAGCTTGGTATCCATAGAAAGACAGATGATATCTCCTCTGTCTATTCTCGTATGTTGGAAGATGGTCTATTGGCCAATGAGGTATTTACTTCCACAATTCAGTTGACAAACTCTCTGTCTACCTTTCTTCTGGAGCATGATTATATCCCAGGAAATAACTTCAATAAATTCAATGATGAGCAGAAGCTCAAACAGCAAGCATTCTTCTATGGATCTGGTAACGACATTGCTTCGGACGAGAATGATGCCATGATGAATGCCATGGTAGATCCGGATGATCTGGTGGATACTTCTGATGATGAGGAAGAAGAGGATGATTCCTCCAAGAAGAAAAAGAAATTCTCTGGTGCCATGGTCCAGGATCCGAATCGAATGCTTCCCACTGGTTTCAAAATCAATGGGAGACTCAATTCTCGTATTCATAACAATGTCGGTGACATGGATATCACATCTGAGTATCCCACAGCGATTATTCTCTCGAATATGTCTTCGGAAACTCTCATTGCCAGAGTCGAATTTGTGGATGATCTCTATGATTGGATCTATGTCAATAAAGGACCGAAATGGATCGAGGAGCATCGCATCGTAAACAATGCCATTCGGTTTACTGCAGAGGATATGATGGATTACCGATTCAATCGTCTTCCGATGTATAACTATGACTTCATTGATGAAGATGCTGCCAAGTATAAGTTGAATATGAGTGACACCATTACCATGCTTATGGCATTTGATGATGTGGTTCACATCGGCACTCAATTCTGCAATCTTCCTGACTATGATGAGTTGGTTCGGAATAATATGGTCATCACCAGGAAGAAGACTGCATAAGATATAAAGAAAGGTGATTCTGATTATGGCGAAGAAAGAAAAAGATATCGTCACTTCCAAATGGAGAAGCTTTGTCTCTATCATCAAAGCATTGGAACCACTGGCAAAAGGAATTGTCAAGACAGATCTGAATGAGATCTTCCTCAATATGAAGGATGGTACCTATAAGGAATCCTTTGCTGTCATCCATGACAATGAGATGACTCCCCTCTATCAATGGCTCTGTACCGATCTGGATACCATGCTGGGTCAATTGAAAGATAAGAAGATCCAGACTAAGGGAGTTTGGATTGAGGATACGGATACTGAGATCAAGATCTATAAGGATGATGTCTTGGAAGTGACCTTGACAAAGCTTCCGATCTTACAAGATCCCTCTTCAAGAAGACTTCAGGCTTATAAAGTCTATAAGAAACTTCCGGAGTATTATGAGCAGCTCATTCATACTCCGGATAAAGAGTGGATCCCAATCGAAGACAATGCCTTGGAGATGCTGATGGATAAGAAGCCAATCTCTTACACCGTCATCTTCAACAATGTCGAGCAAGAAGTTGGATCTGTGGATATGATGCTCAGTCCTTCTTCCTTCCCCATGATCAGTAAAGTGATCCATATGGATGTCTGTCTTCTCAATGCAGATCGTGTCAATGAGAAGTATTACATTGGCATCCGAGAAGAGTATTCGAACTTCACTCTCTATTCCATCATCGCCATCATGATGGTGGATGACGACTAAAAGATTTATAAAGGGTACCCAGAGACAGGATTCTGGGTACCCTTTATTTTTTACACGAAAACACAGCCTTAAAATGAGCCTTATGGAAAGGAGTGTTTTCCTCTTGGCAAGAAATACAAGACAGACGGATGAGAAGAGGGCAGCTGATGCAAATAAGAAAGCTTCGAATTTAGACAAAGCCATTACCAAATTTATGGGTTTTGCCGATCCTTCTTATGAGCCTATCCAAGATATTGTCGATCGAAATGATCGTTTTCAAAAGGTATTAAATCAGCAGAACGATATCATTCATGGTATCTCTGGTGGTTCTGTCGTGGACTTTATGCAGATGCTGCAGAATGATCCCATGACAAGAAGTTCTCAGTATGGAAACCGTCGGGTGATGACAGATGTCAATCAGATGGATATCACTAGACAGTTGAAGCAAAGTTCCGGAGATCTCTATGGATATTTTCAAGATATCTATTCCAATAAGTTTGTGGAAATGGCGGATCTTGAATTTATCCGTAAATTTATTCCTGCTTTGGGTGAAGCGGTTTCTACCACTCAGGATGCAATCGTAGCCTCTGATTCTCTCAATGGTACCATTAGTCGTACCATTGATTTCGATTCGTCTGTATCCGAGTCTATTCGAAATCAGACGATGAAGGAAATTGAGAAAATTGAAAAGGATCTGAAACTTCAGAAGAAGATCAAGAATGTAATCGTAAAGAATACTTTGGTATCTGGTACGTATTACATCTATGCGATTCCTTACAATGATCTCTTTGAGAATTATTCCAGAGAAAGAGCGGAAGCAGTTGCCACTGGTACAGGTCAGCAGTTTGGTAAGATTACGGAATCTTCCACATTTGAGGCCTTTGTCAGTGGAGAAGACTTTCAGGTGAAATTGGATGCTGACTCTGTGGTGGAATCTCTCATGAGTGGAGAAGATCCTTCAGATAAAATGGAGAATAAAAAGAAATACAAAGAATTCGTATCCTCCATTCAAGAGCATCTTTCCACTGTGAAAATCATTGGCTCTCCTGTATTGGAAGATCTTCTTCTGGATACAAGAAGTCTAGATAAAGGAGCCATGGAAGCATCTGGCAAACAGGTGACTGTGAATGACCCTTCCTATGTGGGAGTCTATACCAAGTATTTTGGAAAGACACCTATCACAGGAGTGAATGATGCCGGTGTAGTCAATACTAACAAAGGTGTCGAAATCAATGCCGAGCATGGATTCGGACAGACTGGTACCTATGTGAAGTATATCAACCCTCGGAATATGATTCCGATTAAGTTGATGGATGAGACCGTAGGATATTATTATGTCGCAGTGAGAAAGAGCAATGGTGGTACCCAGAATCAGACGATGAGTCGGAATGGTACTCCCATGATCAATACTCAGTCTGTACTTGGATCTGGTTCTAACAATACCATCTTTAGCACTGTGAATCTCACAGATGCGAAGAGAACCGCTGTTGTGGATACCATCATCCAGGCTATGACACAGCAGATCATCCGTAGATTCAATAAGAAATTCGTCATTGCCAATTCCAACTTTAAGAAGGTCATTGCAGACTGTATCAATTACAATGGGTATATGGATAACGAATATCACATTCAGTTTATTCCTGCTCAGTATGTAATTGAATTCAAGGTAAATGAAGATGAGAATGAGAATGGAGTCTCTATGCTTCAGAATTCTCTCTTCCCTGCAAAACTTCTTTTGAGCCTTATGGTATCTCGTCTATTGAATTATCTCAATAAGAGTGCCGATAAGACCTTGGTATATCTGGCAAAAGGACCCATTGATGTTCATACAGGAAATCAGGTCCAGAGAGTTATTCGGAATATCCAGGAGACCCAGATTACCTTCAGTGATCTTCTTTCTACCAATATGGTCTTCAGTAAGTTTGGAAGAAATCAGAATATGATCATTCCGAACTCTAGATCTGGTAAGAGATTGGCAGAATTCGAGACTCAGGAAGGTATGCAAGTGGATATGTCTCCTGAGTATGAGAATAAGCTTGAGCAGATGGCAATTCTTGGTACTGGTGTGCCGAGTGTCATCATGGAATATATTGGTCAATCTGATTTTGCTAAGGGATTTGAGACAGGCAATATTAAATTTGCCTCTCATATTGCTTCGTATCAGATGGACTTTGAGACACCTCTGACAGAATTCTATCAGAAGCTGGTAGAGAATTCTGAATTGTCGGATAGTGTCAAGGATGCTGTGAGAAATAAGTTTGAATTCCATTTCCCGAGACCCAAAGTGTTGGCTGTCTCGAATAACTCTGAGAATCTGGGTAATCTTCAGACTCTCATGCAGGTCTTGATCTCGATCTACTATGGGGAAGATACGCAGTCTATTCCCAAGTATGAGCAGAAGAAGACCAAGTTTATGCAGTTGGCTGCGAGAAAGTATGCTCCGTATATCAACTGGGATGAATTTGATGATTTCTTCAAGAAAGCCAATCTGGAAGTGGATGAGAATAAAGTCAACCAAGAGACCAATCGGAGCTCTGGTGTCTAACTAACACAAAAATACCTAGTATGATTCTAGTTTCTATATACTAAGAATCATACTAGGTATTTATTTTGTCTTTAGCGAATCATGACTTCTTTGCCAGATCCATCCATCTTCTTATAGAAGACACTGGGCATATCCTTTTCATCAAGCTTGGTTCCATGGGCAATGCCAATCATCTCACTGGCGCCACCATTGAATCCTTCCATGGTGATATGAGTTGTGATCAGAGGATCGTACCCAGCACCATAGATCTTGACATCCATGACAGGGCTGCCCGCATAATGCTCCAAGACAACTTTGTGAGCTCTTCCATGATAGAAGTCAACCAGACTGGCAATCTTATTCATCTGAGCTTTGTAGCCTTCCATGACTCTCTGCTCCAGAATGGTTTCCTTACGGACATTCACAGGAGCATTGAGCTCTTTCAGAGTAGACTGCATAGACTCGATAGCAGAAGACAGAGCCTGATGAGACTTATCGAAGTAGGGATCATCTGTAGGAATAGACTGATTCAGCTTGGTCAGATTTTCAATCCCAGATTCCAGAGCATCAATCTTCTCATACTTGGTCATATTGAACCGAGGACGAGAATTCCGAATGGTCTGAGCCACAGAGGAAGCAACAATCGTCTTCATATCGTTATACTTTCTCTGGATGGGATTGTAAGCCTCTGTAACGGCTTTCAGATCCATGACAGAGGGTTTCACCAGGTTCATGGTATGCAGAGTCTCGATCATGGTGTAGGCGATAGTCGCATCAACCAGAGCAGACTCAACCACAGTCTTTCTCTCATCCTTATTCAGCTTCTGAGAGTTAGTATAACTCATCACGAAGTCGAGGGCTCGATCCGGACTGGTTTTGGTAATAAAGGTATCGGGGAGTGTGGATTCCAGAGTGAGATCCAGAATACGATCCTTAGAGATCTCATCGGTATCCATCAAAGCCACATTCTCTGTAGCCACAATCTGCTCCATAGCCTTATTCAGGATGGAGTTGAAGAAGGATTTGTGCTGGTCAGGTCTCCGAAGAGCACCGCCGGAAATACGAGTAAGAAAAGATTCGGTAGCATCCAAATCGTCTCCATCTTCGTCAGAGGAGTCATCCTTCTTCTCACCTTTATCTTTCTTTTCGTCTTCCTCGTCCTCTTCATCTTCTGAATCAGAATCTTCCTCTGAATCCTCCTCATCCTCGTCTTCCTTGGATGTATCCTCTTCATCGGTATCTTCCTCATCTTCCATACCATCATCAGAATGATCAAATTCTTCATCCTGAGATGCGATGGCTTCTTTCAGAGCCTGATTGACCTCGTCATTCCGAGCACGTGCTTCACGCTCTTCATCCAGAGTCTTCAGCACTTTCTCTTTGACGATTTCAGCAACACGATCGAGATCCAGCTTGTCAGCCTTCTCGACGTATTCCGCATACTCCTTCTTATCCAGAGTAGGCGCTACCATATCTTCTCTAGCAATTTCTTTCTTGCCAGAGGAAACACGGGAGATTGCACGATTTGCCGTTTCCAGACAAACGTCCCGCATATCAGAGAGGAACTGTTTCTTTGCAGGATCCTTCTCATTATTCATTGCGTATGTCAGAGTATCAAAGCCTCCGAAGCTCTCAACCACTTTCAGAGTGTACTCCGCAAGAGTCCGCTCATTTTCTTCACTCATGTCGAGACGATTGAACGGAAGAGCATCCATGAAGGCCTCATTGACAATCGCAGCGAAGGTCGTGTTGAGAAGCTTATAAGAAGCGGAGCTTTGATAGACAGCATTATTGATCTTCATTGCTATCCGTCTCCTTTATTTGGAATGTGTGGAAATAAAATCGTTATTTACGTGTTTTAAACCTGCTCCACATTAGAGGTACTGAGCTACTTCAGAAGAAGGATCAATCTCGACTCCATACTTATTGGCAGCTTTCTTAATGCGAGAAGCAAGAGCGCGTTTCTTACCAGGAGGTGCTTTATGGAAATATGAGATAGCAGATCTCACATGGGCAGCATCCGTAAGAGGATACTTTCTCAATTCAGGAATCCCAAACTGAGAATCCTTCAATTGATTTCTCTCTTTGGTAGAGAGCTCTGCTTCCATGATATCGTAATTCATAAAGAAGCTTCACCTCACTCTTCCAACATGGTGATCTCAATAGAGGTCACCAATTCGTAATTCTCATTCGAAGTATCGATGTTGATAAACTCAGGCACATACTCGTTATAACCCAGATCACGAATCTTAGTCGTGAAGTTCGATACGATCTTCTGTGCAGAGCTATCATAGTCATTGAATCCATAATACTCCATATAGAGAATTTCATCAAAGTTGGCTTTGCAATCTGCAATGAGGTTCATCATGTAGATCGAGCGACCCTCATTCTCAATCTCATTGACAGACTCAATGTAATTCTTGACCCAAGCAGAGAATCGCTTTCTAAAGTCAGCCTCAGAAGACAGAGTATCTAGCTTGATACCAAACTTGAGAGTGCAGTTGACATGATCGAGATCTTTCCTCTGCTCAAGATCATTGCCAGATCCAACCTGATAGAATCTAGACCTACCATAGGTATTGAAGAATTTCATATCGATAGAGAAATTCTCTTCCAGATAGGTATAGACATCACGGATCTCTTTGTAATTGGAGAGGATGCAACTTACAAGGAATTGTGAGTTTTCGATATTCTTAACCCACTGAGCCTTGATCAGAGGAACTCCATTCAGAGTATAGGTAGTCTTACCATAACTCTTCTGAGTTTCATTGATCGGGTCATCACTGAAAGGATCATATTCTGCAATAGCAGTAGACCGGATGAATTCAATGGGTTCAATGAAGGAGAAGGATTCGGTTTCAGCCATGGTATATTGGTTGGTAAACGTATAGTTTCCAAGAATATACCGGTTGCTTCCATACTCTCCAGGGTTGTTATTGTCTGCATACTTGATAAAGGTTACGATATCAAATGTGCAGTTATTCATTGTGATATTGGCAGATTTGGTATCGACCTCATTGCCATTTGCATCATAGACACCATGAGACAGAATGGTAGTATTCTCCGTAGAGATCATATCAGAAGCCTGCACATAACCACGGAATGTATAATAGTTATTTTCCTGATCGTACTCTTCCAATACCATCGGGATGAATCTACCGTTATTCTCAGTAAATTCTTCTCCATTGACGATCAGCATCATACGCATGAGCTGCTTATCCTTCAACTTACGAATGGCAAGAATGTCATTCTTATTGAAGGTATCGGCAACTTCATACTGCATGGTATATCCGGCATCAAACTGATAGTTGGAAGTGCCAAGAGACCAGTTCTGAGAAGATACACGAATCTTTTCAGAAGTACCATCATCATAGACGACCGTAGCATAGACACCGGATCGATAATCCACACGATTATCACCGGTACCAATGGTAAAGGGTTCCTCGTACCGAATGATGGAGACATAGCCACTATTCTTAGCACGAATCAGGATGGTACCATCTGCATCATTCTCTTTTGTGATATCCAAATCATTGTAATCACAAGCAAGATCCAGGAAATCCGTCTCTTCTGTAGAGGGAGTGATCACAGCCTCGAATGCATAGAAGTTCTCACCTACAATAGCATTCCGAGTTACCTTCATACTATTGAGGAGGAACTGGATGTAGCTGACTGCGCCATCGGCAATCGTCTTGTAGTCGAAGGTCAGTCTGGTATTGACAGAGTTGAGATAATACATCACCGCATTGGGTTTACGCATGATGGAGATAATAAACGGATTGGTATAGAGGAAATAGGAGATATCTGCATAGATAATTCCATCTTCCTCCTCAATCTGAGTATAGTCTTCCATATGCTTAATTGTGATCTTATTATTCAACTGCACATACTCGATGATGTCCGCAATGAATTTGTCCAAAGCGACGCCAGTGACTTCGAAATGGTCACCATCAATCTCGGATACGATGATGTCTTCGGAATACATATAGAGTCTTCTGATGGCAGTACGAATCGCATCCGAGATTTTCTCGTAGTTATTCATATCCGTCGCCAGAGAGAAGTTATGATCTCTAAGACCCATATACTTGTATCCTTCTTCACCATATCGGAAGATTGCACCAGGCTTCAGAATCAGACGATCTGAAGTCTCATAGTAATCATCGAAGTCAGAGTATCCCGTATGCTTCACAGTCATGGATACGGATCCTTGGCCAGATCCAGCAATCGAGATGATATCAACATAATCCTCATAGCAATCTCTGATACGATAGTATCTCGTAATACTATTGAGGAAGATTTCGATGAAGTCTGTAGTAGATACTCCACTAAAGAGGAAAGTATCTTTATTTTGAGTCACACTGGTGATTCGATTATCAAAGTTAGGAAGATCAAGAGCACATTTCTCAATCTGAGTAATGACATCTTCATACGTTGAAGTACGAGTGTCTACCAGATTGGGATTGACAATGGTGCTATTGGTCTGATCCACACCTTGATTCAATTCGATATTCAGAGTATTGGAAGGAATCACCATACCAGCAGTATCCTTCATAAGCATGAAGGCACCATACAGACGCTGGAATACGTCATCTCTCTTCTTAAAGAATACGATCTTATTCGTATCATTCAGCATCTTCTTGTCGAAATATCTCTGAAGGTCAGCATCCGTACAGATGGTTTCGTTGGTAGCATAGGCATACTCAACCTCAGTACGGAATTGCTCAATCTCTTCGATATCGACACCGCCAGTAGAAGCACCAATGGTCTGACCATCAATAATGACAGTAGACTGTCTGGGTGTGTTGGTACTGGGGAAGGTACAGGTAAGATTCCCTTTATATTCATCAAAGTTGCCATCTGCACCCAAGGTAGTGTAGAGTCTCACTCTGATGGTAGAGTTCCACTTCGGGTTGAAGTAGATATTGGCAGGGAAGTGAATCCGAAGAGTGTTGTTATCCCTAAGCATATACTGCACAAAGGGAGTCCTCGGTGTATCCGAACCCAAGAGAATCTTTTCCAACTGAACTTCTGCACTATTGGCATTCTCCTGATAGAAGACTTCGAAGGATGCTAATTTACCAGAAATAGCAATATCATTGGTAACGACATCGACCAAAGAGTTCTTGGTAATCGCAATACTCTTCTCTGTCATAGTAACCTGACGGAGGAAGCATGTGATCAGAATCAGTCTTTCTCCATTCAGAGTCACAATCTTATTCTGGAGATAGACAGTATTGTCTGTATCCAGAGAATTCTTGGTAGAGATATCATAGCGAATCGTATAGACGTAATTGTCTCTACGAGCAATGGCATTGGTACCGGTATTAACAGTATCCTGAATCAATCCGTTATATTTCGATCCAGTAACCACAATAGGATGATCCAGCATAAAGGGAATCTTATTTGCCATAAACTTGATATCATCCCGGATGGTGTAGGATTGAGAATTCTTAATCAGATTGATGATGTCATTCTCTTTAATAACAAGAACGGATCTGACACGAGCTGGTACACTCATAGGAGCATCCAGTCTCTGCAGAGCTGCCATACGATAAATCGATTCATCATACAGAGCATGAGTCGGATAGAACTCTCTACGAGCTACAGAAACCGCATTGAAGACATCTTCCGTTACGGTACCCATAACTTCGTTGATATATCCGAAGATACCTGTACGATAATTCGCTACTTGATCAAAGTTAAAGTATTTAGGAGCAATGTCATCTATCCAGTCTTTGACCGCAGTCGTAAGATCTGTATAGTCTCTCAAAGATCCAGCCATATCTCAGGTAAGCTCCTTTCTTTCCTTATTGCTCATGATCATACTTGATCCATTGCAGATAGTAGCGACCCTCACTATTGGCGACTATCATAGGAGATCCTGTGATAATTCTGCCACTATTGAGTTTATTATCGTGATGAGGTTCGAAATATTCTCTCATCTGGGCTGGAGTCGAAGGTTTACCAACCGAGGCACCAAAATAGATATTCTGATTATTGGAACCAAGATCAGCAGCCGCACCGGTACCAGCTCGTGTCTGAATATTCTTCATCACATGGGCATTGTAATTGAATTCTCTCACAATGATAGGATTCCAATGCTCAATACTAGCTGCAACGAACGAGATGGAACGATCCGTATCCGGAGCTCCACCTCGGTTAAAAGAAAAATCACTGAGAGGTACCCCAGTGGGAACCGCTGCGGTGATTTTTGAGAAGTATTTGATTTCCTGACCATCAGCAGCACACATGATGACATAGATGCTGGTGAAATAATCAGCAATTTTATTTCTTCTATAGACATCATTCGCATAGATCTGTCCATCCATCACCTGATGAATATAGTATTCCCAGAGATAGAAGAACTTCGCTACACTGAGATCTTTGTCATCTCTGAAGTCCATAGAAAAACTAATTCCCGAAGTAGATTCATCTGCTTTTCCGAGAATGTAGTATTTGTAGTTACTGAAGAGCTGTCCCACAGCATCGTTTCTGATTTCGAAATCCTGAATGGGCATAGACTTGGTTCTACCTACCAGGAAAGGAACGAAATCGTGATACGAGGAATAATCAGCTGACAGCATCTCTAATAATTCTCTATTTTCAGCAGTTTGGAAGAAATAATTGAAAACGGGATCCGCCTGAGCAGATTCCGATAACATAGCAGTTCGGGTAGAAGATGCGCCACCATTGAAATGCACGATATTGAGATCTGGCCTGACCATAAATACATAGGTGATAAAATTATCAATCTCATCATCTGGATAGATTAGACCATATCGGTTAAAGCCGTCAAATCGAGCATTCTGATTTTTCTCGTAAATGCCGTGAAGATCGTGAAAATCGTCGCTCGACATGGTACTGTAAGTGTTAGAGATAGCACCCAATGCAGAATCCTGCAGGATCTCAATATCAACAGGACTAACAGCCATTACAAGTGTCACCTGCCTTCACATAGCTTAGATTTTAAAGGGGTGTTTTGTCACTGGATTTCATGCACTTTGAAAGAATCAAAAATTTCTGTATATTATTTACTTGCAGTAGAAGGATGTAGGGACTCAACATCACCGATGTGATATCTCTTTTAAAGTATTTGAAAGTGCTTTGAGAAAGGAGGTAGATCATCATGTCCGCAACAATTGGCTCTATTATCGGTGCCGGTCTCAAGGGGATCATTACGACTATTGGTTCGCTGACCGTTCCCCAGGCATTTGCTGTTGGTGCTCTGATTGGTGGCATTGCATATACTTTCTGGGTAAAGTATAAGGCTGCTAAGAAGATGACTAAGAAGGCGAAGAAAGCTGAGACTGTGACCCAGAAGATCAATATGGATAAACTCGATCGGGATATGGAAGAAATCCGTACTCGTGATGAGCGGGAAACCGATCGGATCTATAAAGATATTCTGGACGAGATCGATGAGGGTTCGAATATCCGCAATCGTGGTAAGAATCATCAGTATACCAAGAAGAATGCGAAGAGAGACTTTGCGGCCGTTGACCGTATGAAGAAACGGAAGAAGAATGGCAGCAACTTTGCTCGGACCATCGACGAGGAAATCGAGAAATTCTATCGGGATTGTGAAGATATCTATCGGGCTGAGGAAGAGAAGAAGTTCGGACGGTTTGTCGGGGAAGACGATGACTTCCATCGGCAGGCTGTAGAGACCTATAAAAGGGATCAACAGAAATTCAATCCTTCCTTCGTCTGATATGACGAATCTCGTATATAATTTCTAAAGCGTACGTAATGGGTTAATGTAAGGAGAACGATCCAAGGTCTCCTCAACATTAACCCATTATTTTTATTTGAATCAAAAAGTTAGATGAAAAAGTATGTATATTATCTAACTAGAAAGGAGGTGAAAATACCTTATGGATAGACTGATGTATGCGGATCACATTCTTGTCAGTATGGATGGTTATGTCCGTGCTTATCAACATGATGAATTCGTATGTGGCGGGGAGATTATGAGAGTGGAGAATATCTTCCCCTATTACGAAAATTCTCAGGATCTCATTCTTCGAATCACCACAGGAAGAGAGTATTCTCGTCCTATGGTGATCAAGCTTATTGTGGAAGCTGATGAGGATGGGATGCTTCATGCGGATTATACGAAGGCAAGACCTTCTGTGATCACTGATGAGAATTCGATAATCCAAAACAGAAATGCATCGAGTTACATCTCTCTGGCATCTATTTGGAGAATGGATCTCGGGCAGTCCGTGAATGGCCAGCTGATGCAGATGTATCAGCGATTAAAGTCCGTTGATCACTATTAATTTTCTGCAGGTGGTCAACGCAACCAAGAAAAACAAAGGAAGATTAGCTATGAAATACTTAAACTATGAAACCAAAAGAGGACGCCAGAATAAAGAGGATTCTGAACTTCTCTCTGACCTCAAGATCCGGGCTCTGTCCGATTATCAGATCTTTGAGTACATGACCAACATGATCAAAGAAAATCCTGAGATTACAGAGCCCGATTTCTCTCTTAAATTCGAGTCTCATCCTTATTCCATTCGCGGTATTCTTAGCGGATACACGGATGGTCATTGGTATCATGCCGGTAATAAATTATACGAGAAATTCTGTAAAGTCATCGGACAAGAACCGTATCTCTATATGAAGAAGATACGGTATTCTAATAATCCAGAGATACTTCAATCCTATTCCAGTGTCTTCGATAATTTCGTGGATGACTGCTGCGAGAAGAAAGATCCTCATGATCCATACTGCGATATGAGTATGCTCGATCTGTATCGGGCATATCTTATCTACGCCGGCACTCATGGATCGGATACGGTCTATGGGTCTCTCGACAGCTTTAAACATGCTTTTAGAGAGTCTTTCCCGAATATAACGACTGAAGGCAATGCCGGTTACATGATCATCATCCGGAATTTTGGTCTGAAGGGAGAAGCCAAGAAGAAGTTCGGATTGTGCTCTGAGGATGGATCGGTCATCCCGAATGGATTGGCTCCGTGGGTTCTGGTTCTCGACTTCATCGATAAATATTGCGATATTGATCCATCTACTAACGTTCTTGCGGAGGATCTCTATGAAGCATATCGGAAGTATGCTATCGATAGAATCAAGAGTGGAACGATCTCTACGGCATATACCAGAACTGGATTCAACATGTATCTCACCAATGCGTTTAGCTTCCCCTTCCTGTTCTTGAAGAATAAAGGAATGCACTCTCAGAAGAAGATCATCTGCGGTATAGGGTTCAAAACTGGACCCTTCATTGGACCTGTTGTGGTTCCCTTTAACCGCATCTAAGACATAAAAAGAATGGGTACCATCCTTGGAGTGTATTGTAACTCCTTGTGATGGTACCCATTCTTTTTTATTTATTTTGTGACCTACGAGATCTCTTGGCAGCTTTCAGTGAAATTGCTTCAGCTTCCAATCTTTCTTTTTCATTCTCTCTGTCTTCGATCTCTTGAATGGTTGGAAAACTTCCTCTCCTATAGACGATCTTTCCTTCACCCTTATTCACGATTTTGGAAGGATCATCAAAGTGAATCGTTTTGGTATCTCCTGTATCAAGAGAAACAGAGAATTCTGCACCTGTATCGTCAATCGAGCAAGACAACCCCTCGATGTGATGTTCCAAATCAGGACTATCTACACACTGATCTTGAATAAAATTACAGAAATCAGTGAATTGTCCATAGTAATCTCCTAAGATGGTAGAATACTTATCCCCATCAACACTCCGGAGATCATTGACAGATAGATCCTTAAAGATATCGATTTTATTCAATGGTCTTTTATCACCTCGAGTCTGCTGTCAGACGGAAGATTGTATTTTATTATCGCTTCATTGCCCTCATCTGTTTATTGAGAGCTCTGGATTCTTTCGAGTTATTTTGTCTCTGGATACGAGCTTCTCTTCTTCTCTTAAGAACTTCCAATTCTCCAAAGGAGAGATTCTTGATATCCTCGACACTCAGTTGCCCGGCAAATAGGTCCAGGAGTTCCTCAACATACGAGAAGTACCCGTTTATTGGATCCTGAATTCCTCCCGGGCATATAGAAAAAGCAACTGATCCGCAGTGGGAGTGAACTCAATCTCATGCTTGCAGTTCGGGCAGGTAATCTGCCCAGAAGAGAAAGCAGGACTGTAGTAATAGTTGAGTGAGAACTGATTGATCATACGGAAATCTTCATTGGGGAGAGAAGGAAGGAATCTCAGGACATCTTCAATCTCATCCGGTCCAAAGTAGATATATCCTTTATCTTTGTCACTGTAGATGTAGAGGCTATTGAGCATCATAGCACATGCAATGACAGTGGTATTCAGATCAGCTTCATCCGATCCTTCATCCACATCATACAAATGCAGATTATCAGCAGCCTGCATCACCTGTTTGGCTCTGGAGATAGAAGGAGTCTGTACAACAAAGCGGTTCTTAGAGATAGGAGACTCCATAATGGTAGCCTGCATCTTCTCATTAGAATGCTTGGTCAGCCATTCGACATCATTGAAATGAGCATGAATGGCATCAAACTCCTTACGAGAATTCTCATCAAAGTCCTTGATGCTCAGCATCTTATCTGGGTGCATATCCCATTTGAAGGGCTTACGGCAACGATTGCAAGACAGATCAATGGTGAGATATTCCGGAGAAGAAGCAGAGTAGATTGCATACTCAGCCATGGGAATCTCGAAGAAGGGGAATTTGTCACAGAAATCCTGATAGCTCAGTGTGACAGCATTCTTGTCATCATACTTCGAGAAGGTATGGCATTGCATGAAATGGTCATATAAGAACGTAGAAAGTTTGTCGATACTCTCAAGAGGAGATTTGGTCTCCAGAGAGATACCGGAACGAATGATCTCAGCAGAGGTAGCACTTCTAAAGGTAACAGTGTCACCCAGAGCAGGCATGGCAACCGTACGAGCAGCCATAGAGTTCAGAGTCCGGATATAATCCAGCTTGGAGCCTGACTCAGGTACCGAAGCCAGCTTGGTATGCTTGAGATCTTCAGATGTAACCAGATGCAGTTCAATGACATTGGTAGAGACCAGTTTCTGATGCTCTTCCTCTGTCAGCTGCAGCTGATCTTCTTTTCCTTTTTCGATGGTAATGACACCCGTATGAGGATGATCATCCAGCCACTTATCATTGAGAGCCTTGGTTTCTCTCTTGGTACGAGACTGGACAGCTTTGGTAGCTTCCTCAGGAGTCATACCTTCTTCGGTAATGAGGCGATTCCGATATTCCTGCATTCTCTTCAGGATAGCATCTGCTTGACGGGTTCTCACAGAAGCTTCCATATCAGGCATCAAAGAAGCAATATCATCTTTGGTGATCATACGGATAGATTCATCCTTCTTAGCAACATCAGGATTTGCCTGACTCTGCTCAGCTTGCTGGATGATGGTCTGTGCTTCTTCGACATCCAAATCGTCATCAGTAATAACAGTCCCTGCTTCCTTCGAAGTTTCTTCTGAAGAAGCAGGTTCATTGGTAGGAGTATTGTCATTGGTTTTCGCTTGATTGAGCTCATTCATATGCTTGGCATGAGCCTCTCTTGCGATTTCTTCCAAAGATTTATTCGCCATTTAGAGTTTCTCTCCTTTTCTTTACAGAATAGAATAGTCAATATAGTCAGCGACTTCCTTAGCGACAACCGTCACACATTCAATGGTATCGGCATCGGTACGGAAGTTAATATGGTAAATAGCGACATCGGGATATTCGGAGGGCAATTCTACATCCACACTATCAAATGGGATATCTTCGCAGTATTTCTGCACAGCATCGTTGATATTAGGCACCACCGTATGCTGGATATACTCTTCATTCTGAAAAGTCTGGGCAGTCAAGTGACAACCGATTCCTTCATCCGAGGGGAATGTACCGGGTTCATAAAACATGAGTTCGAGGATATATCGAGCCCATGCATCTTTCCCAGAATATTCCAATGGTCTTCCAAAGGAATCTAGATTGAAGCTCAAACCAGCCTTCTGATAGTTTTGATAGTTCGGCATTCAATCACCTCTCATACAAAGATGATATTAACCCTGTGTAATCATGCTTAAAAATAAGGCTATTTTATAGTCAAACGAATTAGTAAGGCTTTTCTTCGGTCATCACGCTCTTTATACTTATCAAAACCAAAGTGATCAAAAAATCTTATTTGAGAGGTATTCATAAGAGATATGGATAGACTAGAAAGCGGAATCTGTGTATCAGTAGTCCATAAGACAGGATCTTCGATTATGATGGAGATCTACGGAGTTGCAAAAGATTCCGACATTGACGCAATCAAAGAGAATGTCTATAAGATTGCGAAGGACCTGACAGGGAGCAAGACTCCTAATGTCGCCATCACCACAAGACAGCATGGCAAAGATAGTATTCCCTTGAGAGAATTGACCATGAATGATCTTCTGTGATGAACCCATAAACGAGTATCCATCCTTCTTTGTATAAAAAAGAAATGGATACTCGTTTCTTTAAATAAAAAATATGCCCGGGTATCCATAGATGTAGGAAGGACGGAATCAACCTACATGGATACCCGGGATTTGTACCTCTCACCAGCAAAGCCGACCGAGTTTTACTGGATAGGATGGTAGGATTATGGCAGACGCGTGTGAGTCATAATCCTTACCTAATTATTCCCTGATTTAGAAAATTTAATTAGGCATCGTCCTTTTCTTCTGAATCAGAGAGGTCGATGAAGTTGTAGAGGGAGGTGTTATAGGGCTCTTTGTACATCCGGAAGAGAATGGTCGGCTCTCCTTTATCATCCTCTCGGATATTTCTGGTCTGGATATTTGCGTTGATGCAGATACCCAGCTTGGTTCGAATGTCATATCCAGTGAAATACCCGGTGCATCCCAATCTCGGGAATTGAACCCGGTAGTAGTCATGGAGGTCTCCTCTATAGATCCCCATATACTCGGAAGTTCGAGGAGCATCTACCAAGGTGGCATTCAGATTCAAACCAGGGAATACCTGGAATCTATCCAGAGGAAAATACATCACAGAGCCATGATCCGGAACTCGATAGTATGCATATTGGGCTCTTTCCATGATATACTGGAAGATGGTGTCCTCTTCAGGAATATTCACGAAGATTCCAAAAGAGGGATTGAGAGTGAGATACCCACGACTCTCTCCTCTATCCACATACCCAACTTTGAGATTCGAGAAGTCTACCTTTTTCAAGATATCCTCGAACTCATCCTCATAGGTAGCCGGGAATTTGTAATAGAGGATGAAGTGATTCGCAGGATCATCCTCGGTGTAATAGACACGGATCCCTTCCTCAAAGTAAGGACGATACTTATCAAGAGCTTCCTTACTATCGATATTGACCTTGACGGTATAGTCATCTACCGATATCATCTCAACAAAGGGATGCACATCGAGATTGACGAATGGATACATAGGAACCAGTCTGTCATACCGAGGATCAAATTCATCCTCAAAAGCTCCGGTTGTTAGATTATTTCCTCCATGGGCACTGTAATGAGAAATGAGTTTTTCCATAATCTCCAGAAGAGTGACTTCTTTCGTAGTCAACTTCATATAGAGAATATTGAAGAAAGACCGAGTTGCTTTCTTGGGATGATCATCCCGAGGAACCCATTCGTAGGATTCTTCCAATGCTCTCATCCAACGATGCATCGTCCGATACACCATAGAGCAGTTGGAATCCACCATCCCTCGATTGTAGAGATAGGATTTAAAAAAAGTAAACTCGGACATGAAGGATCTCATGAGATAGACAGAGAAATAGGATCTCGAAGTCTCGAAGGAGAGATCAATGGCACTGTCTTCTTTTTTCTCAAACTTTGTCGGATCTAGATAGACCTTCTTGAGAATGTCATGGATATACTCCTGATCCAGACTCCTATCTTCCGAGAGACAGACAATAGGTCTTACCAAGCTCATCGTCTTGGTGGGCCTCTTTGGAATGTTGAAGGTAGTCACATGCTCAAAGAGGTAGAGACCATCATTCATGGTATAGAGATCGGTATCGTTACTGATCAATACCATATCACCCATGACCCCAACATAAGAGTCAATTCTCCTATTCTCTTTGCCATCCTCCAATGTCTCTTTCTTGTAATAGCCGATGATGACAGAATTGTAACCCTTATTCATACACAATCACATACCTTTCTTTTTATTTTTGTGGATTTAATTCTCTTGATAGAGATCGGGTTCATGTATCTCTATCAAGAGAATAATATATGGAAATCTTATGAGTCTTTTTCGATACCCGTAAGATTTCCATATATTTGATTTTATTTTCCACACTTTATGAGTGAAGATAGTATAGTATTATGATGAGATCAGAAGACGAAGATTCCTTCTCATGATCTTCAGATTGGCAATGTTCGTCTGGCACAGAGTAAGAGGATCTTCTTTCTTGATCTTCTTATAGGCTTTATAGATGTCCATATCCTTTGCATCCATCATCTGATTCTTGGAGATAAAGAATGCATTGTATACAGATCCACCGGCAGCAATGAAGGGAATCTCCAATTGCAAGAGAGAAGAGACAGCGACAATGATCAAGGTGCCAATCAACTGCATGATCTGCATCCCCTTGACATTCTTCTTGTAACCTGCCAAATCTCCTCTATGCTTAAACTCCTCTTCCAAGATTTCCAGATTGGAGATGATAGTATCACATTTCTTGATCAGATCCTTACAGAGAGGAACAACTCTCTCCGGTTGGGTATCATAGATCTCAGGAAGTTTCTGTACCATCTTCTGAAGATATTGAATGTCGCCATTCTCATAAATCATCAGAGCCAATCTGGTAATCTTATCCAATTGAGCATAATCTGCCTTGGTGATCTTGACATCTGTAAAGGTAGCCTCAAAGACAACTCTGTCAAAGAGTTCTGCATTACAAGACATTTGGATGAATCACCACCATATCTATACTTAGCATTTTAATGATTTTGTTTTTCTGGTATTCTGATACAGAGTTTATAAGTCTTTTCGATAAGGAGATACCAGAATCCTTATGAGGTTACTCAAAGATCTTCATCTATATTCTACGATTGGATTCAATGAAATCAAATTTTATGATTCATTTGATTATGTCAGATCATTGATTGTGGATCCTTATTGTATCATGAGATCACAGGAAGATTCTTCTTTCTATAAGAGAGTCTTCAATGATGGAAATCTCATCCTCTCCTTCCATAGAGAAATGCATCATCTTACCAGGATTCAATACAATCTCAATCATAACTCTATGACTAGATTGTATCTGGATGCCGATGCAGTTTCTCCCTATATCTACAATGTCTTGGAATGGGTCATCCTTCATGATCAAGATACTGTCAAGTTAGGAGAGGAATCTTATCATTCGGATAAACTCCATATGGATCTCTTTCATGTATCCAATCACATCAGACATTTATCTCTCATTGAATTATTTCCCTGAGAGAGTATACTACAGGCCCATATCGGGTAACCTCAAAACTCCAACTTAAGTAGATATAAATGTGACCCGTCTATGTTTTAGTAAGACGATAGGGGATCGTCATACGAAAAGGATCGTTTAGCAATTATGGCTACTTATCTTCGTAAGCTGAAAGACGCCAGTGGTTCCTTCGTCGTTCCTGCAACCGTCGCTGATGGTGTGTATATTGGAAATTCCAAGATTACCGATACCTTCACCGTCGCTTTCACCTATTCTGGGTGGACAGCTCAGAGCAATGGTTCTAAGAAAAAGACCTTCACATGTGCCAACATGAAGTCTACTTATAAAATCTGGGACTGGAAAGCGGTTGCTACTGGAACTCCCAAAACGGATGACATCATTCGTGAGAACCTGGGGTATATCTCCACTATCACTCCGGGTAATGGGCAGGTTACCATTGTCTGCAATTCGGATACTCCCACCATCGACTTCACACTGCGTATCAGGATCTACGGCAAAGATTGATTCACATCTCTGCGCAATTATCTTCACATAAAATCTACACAATCAAATATTTGATAAAAAGGAAGGCATACATCCCATTGTGGGTTGATGTATGCCTTCCTTTTTTATTGCTTAATCCTTAGATGACCTGGAAGATGGTTTTATTCCCATCGGTGTCATCCACAATCCGGAGGAAGGATGTGATATCCTCCTCCATCATTTCGAGATCCATCTTGGTCTTGTATCCGTATTCGTAGTCGAGGTAGTATCCATTCTGCTCAGGAGCTTCCTCAGATTCGACATAGGTACCAGTGACATGGGGAGATTCGACATACTCATGGAGAGAATAATCCACTCCATTGGTAGCAAGATACTCCTCATAGGTGACTTCCTCACCACGGGCGATCCGATAATGAGGAACGATGTAGTGATTCCGAATCTTATGGAAGGTGGCATAGACTCCAAACTTCAGATACTTACCAGATTCATTGGATTCGGTAGAGGTGAAGAGATACCCATAGGGTAATTCGGGAAGTTTTCCACCATTGAGAGACTCTGTACCAAAGACAGAGTTCATCCATTCGGTGATCTTATCCTCTGTCATAGAGGCAAAAGAAAAGACATCCAGACGAATTTTGTGATCCTGATATTCCATGGTATGATTTCCTCCTTACTCTTTATGAGCGATAAGTTTTCCTTCGATTTCTCGGATTTCCTCGTCATCGCAGACATGATCATGATAATGATTACAGAGGAGCATCCAGATGAGTTCCTTTGTATGTTTATGGATCTCCTCCGGATCATATGTATCCAGAAATTTGCTGCAGAGATCCTCGTAGAACTCGATGAAATCATCCTTCTCCTCTTGGCCGTATCCTATAGGAATACAGATGGGACGAACCCTCTCTTTGGACATAGAATCCATATAGGACATACGAATGACATGATCGATCCTGGGTGTATGATCTTTCTCAATCATAACAACCTCAGAGATAGGATACAGATAGCACCGATCTCCATCTACGATCTGTTGAAGTCCAAAAGACCAATTCGAATACCAATAGACAATTTCTTTGATGTCATTCACGATAGAAGTCTTCTCGAATACATCAAAGCCTATGATATCCGGATAATGATACTCTCTTTCCATACTCATATCTTCCCCTTTGAATATCTTAGAGTAATAATCCTGCGAGATGTGTAAACATGATGGCTGATCCTTCCAAGAACTCATATCCAAGATACAGAAATCCAAGAACCATCAAACCAATTACAATTCCAAGAAGTAAATATGCTAAGCGCCTCATTCTTATAAAACTCTCCTTTCCATAATAAAAGAAAAATAGGATGGAAGTATCCACTTAGAATAAAGTGGATACTTCCATCCATACTCTTCTTAGAAGGAAGAGTTTGGTGTCGAAATCTTGATGATCTCCCAAAGTTTCTGGGAATTCAACAAGAATTTCTTTTGATAACTGTCTCGCATAGACAGACAGGTGAAGGTCAGTCCAACCAGATCAGCGTCATTGAGATAGATTGGTGCTTCCGACATCATTCCGATCTTATAGAAAGCCTCTGAATGAGACCTGTATCGATAGGGTTGTACAGTCCATCTTCCCATAGAATCCGGGTCATTGTAGATGATAATCGGATCTTGTGAATTACAGACAAAATGGAATCTCTCTACCAAGAATGCAATTGGGAAATCCTGAAGACAGATCAGATATCCATATCCCTCTCCAGGGACAGACTGGGAATAGTCAATGAGATCGTATCCATATTGTTTGATATGATTCTTATAGTCTTCTTGAAGATCCTTTATGACATGGGTATTCATATGATGGTCTCACTCTTCTTCCGTTACAGATTTCGAGACAGTATCCTCATCTGCCGTTTCATCTCTGGCCTCCTCCGAAGATTCTTTCAGAGTGTCATCATGCATTTTGGAGGTGATCATAAACATCATCTCCTCGGTGATACTGCCAAGATCAAGTTTCTTTACTTCCTCTTGTTCGAAGACCCATTTCCAAGCTGCCTTCATCGGAGCTTCCTTGTCCGAGGAGACCACTTCATAGGTATCCATAAACTCATTATAGAGATCAAAGAGCTTGTCATAAATCGGTTTCCGAGAGAGACGATCCACCACAGTGAATCCATGGGTACGATACTGACGGATCGTATCCCGATAGACATACTCGTATTCTCCCTCTACATCAAAGTCAAGCTCAATGCCCATACCTTTGAGATAGGCAGCGAGAATGTCCACATTGATATTCGTGAAGTTTTCTTCTACCTTGAGCTTTTGGATGTCGAAGGGATCTCCCGATGCTTTGAGAATCCGATCCAGGGACTTTCTTGCAATGGGAGAAGAACGAGTGAAGAGGTTGTGCTCTGCAATGGTCAGACCCGACACAGCTGCAAAGAGGTTGTGCGTCTCACCAATCTTGATTGGAGACCGAGAATAGGGAGACAGATTGGATTTCTTGTCATTGCTCTTTGCAGGGACCTGTTTCTTATCAGTACGACCAGTGGACCGAGCACTGAAATTCTTATTGGAAGTCTGCTTCAGAAGATACATATATTTGCTGCCGATGACAACCGGCCTCATGATCTTTTTACCTTTGATCCCAAAGAGATCAATGTAAGCATCATAGGGTTTGATATCCGGCCATTCATCATAGATCTTCCGAAGACAGTCATACCGCATTTTGGAATCCGGACGTTTGACGATATAGAACCCATTCTCCTCGACATCCTGGATGAATTTCTTCTTTGCTTCTTCATCCACGATCTCAACCTGGATTCCATCCACATCAAATTTCTGATCCCAACTATTCCACATCTGGAGGAAGAAGTCATGCTGCTCCAGATTGAGGAGTTCGAGGAATCTCAAAATAACCTGCATCTTATCCTCGATGTCGGTCATCTTCTTGATCTTCCTCTGAAGTTGTTCTGCGATGAAGTTGATTTCTACTTCATAGAGCTGGTCTGTATTCAGACGACGAATCGAACCAGAGGAATTCAGAAGAATGTCGGCGACAACCTTCTCTCCATCCTCGGTTACATAATAGGGCATATCACAGTCATCGACAATCGAGACCTCTTTGGCATTCTCAGTCATGGTTTCCGGATTGGAATCCTCACTGAGCTGATCCACGATATTGTCAACGATGTGATTGAAAGACTCCGCAGGCTTCATGCCAAACTTCTCACCTGCATTGGTGATCTTGGAGATAATACCTTTATCACCATAACGACCTGTGAGTTTGAATCCTTCTTCCAGATCCACCACAGCAATCGTCTTGAAGATGACAACCAGATTGGCGAAAGCTCTGTCTTTGTCTTTCCATTTGTATTCTTTATCGTTGAAGCGCTGATACTTTGCATTCAGATAGGATACCTGAGGAGTATAATGAGATCCAGAGGATTCAATCATCCTGCACATCTCAGACACTTGGGCAGCATACTGGCATTCCTGATCATAATACTTCTTGAGCTGCCGATAGAAGACATTTTCCGGGAAGGGATCGTCTCCATTGTAGCAGACATCAATGTCATAGATCAGAGAATTCTTCGGAGCAAAATATTCGGTATCGGTATCCGAGATGGTACGAAGTCTTTTATCCTGGAAGTCAAAGATGGCATGATTCAGATTCACACGGGCTACTGCACATACGGTGGAATTCTTGACATACTCACCCACTTCCGGGAAGCATTTGTACTCACCAGGAGCACCATATACATTCTTGAGGATGTCGTTCGAGTTGACAGAGACCCGAACCTCATCCACTTCCACAGATTGGACATCCTTGGCCCATCCTCTGCGAAGTTTGATGGCATCTTCGATCGTGGCATTGTCCGTCACATACATGACACGGGCATTTTTGCCAATCCGATACTGCATATGCTCATCATAGGAAGTTGATTTATAGAGTACCTCATTCTGGACGGTATCTCCCTCTCGGAGAGAATCCATCTTGGAGGTATTGTAAGCGAATCCAAACTTTTCGGTCAGATTCTCAGCGATTGCCTTCTCGATCACATCCCAAGTATCGGTCTCTGCATTGTAGAGAAACATGGAATAGACATGTTTGCCTTCATACTTGGGGATGATCTTCTTAACTTCCCACGTCCCTTCCATCTTCTTATAGGCATGAGAATACTTACCAAAGATATTCTCATAACCAGTCAGAATATGGGGGACATCGGGATTCATCATGGTAAGGAACTGCTTCTCATTCGAAGAAAACATGTAGAGACGGGATGAGTCAACGCCTTCGGGAAATCCTAACAAAGTAGGACCGAAAACTTTCTCCATTTTGTCTCCCCATTCTTCGTCCATTTTACGAAATTCGTCTGTGCCTGCCATATTGGTTTCCTCCTTTGGTTTTCTATGGAAAAGAGATTGGTATTTAGATGGTTATCAGTTTCCAGAGACCATACACCAATCCATATTGGCATTTTCTGAAAAAGCTAGATTTCGGCTCCTCTCTTTTTAAGTCGGTATATTCTAATTTATCGATAGGATCGAGTCGATCCGATTTCACTCCTAATAATTTCGGGTTGATTTCTTGTAAGTAACGGATATGCGAGAGAAGATTCTGTCTCATGAGATAATAGGTGGAATACTGTAGAATGAGATTGTCATTCCAACGACACTCAGAGGCTTCCTTTCTACAGACCTTGAGTTTTTCGTTCATTCTCTCCACCTGTACGTTGAAGAGATTGACATAATATCCCTGTAATAATATACAGAAAGTTTCTGCGGCTCTATCATCTATGTCATACCGAATCTTCCCGTCTCCTACATGAAAGAAAAGTTCTATCTCATTCCAGAGAAGAAGAGTCCTCTTTAAGAAAGACTTCTCTTCTTCCAAGGAATACGTATCCGAACTGGGTAAATTCGGGATTTGTAAGGTTTCTACTTCATTCGCTAAAAATTGATCATAGAGTATGGATACAATGATCGAGCCCATAGACATTGTATCACCAACTTCCTTTCCGCCAGAACGAAATTTATACTTCAGAGTTACTCATCAGCATATAATTGAAAGTTGATGGGAATATCATAATCTACCGGTTCGACCGAGTATACGGGTATAAAAAGAAAGTCCCCTTACTAGATCTTGATATTTCTAGTAAGGGGAAATCTTATTTTTCATTTTTCAGATTGCAGGATGACTTGTAGCAAGATCCGTTGTTGGTATTGGGACATTTGTTACAGAGAGACACACCTGGTTGGTAATTCCCAGGGATTCTCTCATTCCGGTCACAATACATGCAGGCACAACCATTGCATTTACTTGCTTCCATGATCTCAGTATGGACCTCCTTCAACAGTAAAGTCTGCAAGGAGTCCGTTTGGATATTCCTCCGGATGATTGGATCTCCGAATCACTTCACGAATGGCTTTCTTCGCTTCTTTCTCAGTTTTGAAGGCACCAATCGTAGAAGAGATATAGGAATGATTTCCAGTATAGGATCCGGGGTAATAGGCAACGACATACCAAACTTTGTATTCCTCGTTATAGGAAAGATTAAAGGTCAGGACGTTGTCAAGATTGACAAACTCCTTGTATTGAGTCTGAATAAACTGCGCCATCAGATATATGCCTCCAATCTAATCTCTTAGTTTTCGACATATTCTTTCCGGAGGTCGAGCAATACCCAGTCTTTGTTGACATTGGTGATCCGATCCATGATCTTCTCCGAAGTATCGTGAGAGACATCATGTTTCAGAATGACTGCGGTCTGAGAAGCTGTGATTCCAGCCATCAGAGTAAACTTGGTGGCTTCATTTTCTACATTCTCAGCGTAGATCATCGAGATCTCACTCAGCTTCAAACGGACTCCATTTTCTGTGATAATCCATCTCATAGTTGTAATCTCCTTTGAAATCATCTGGAATCTAAATAAAGTCTAGACTTTATTTATACTCAAGTATTCCAAGAGATTACAACCTATATGCTGCATTGTTAGGGGATCAATCGCAGCATATAGGCCAAGCAATCTTACGTCATCACATGCATTACCATAAAGGGATTCTGTCATCTAAGAGACTCATAAAGTCACAGGGACTCGTAGGTCCGTCAGGTAGTCGTGCTTATATAATTTGGGATCTCCCTATGTCTAAAGGGTGTCACATCGTTCTCCATATTTGGTAAAGGAGAAGATGATCGTATTCACACTTCTAGCCAACTTTTCTGTCGCCTGAGCTACTTACCTCTCAAGCAAATAACTTTATGAATTCATCAGAGATGATAATGAGACATACTCATCAGGATCACGGGAATTCATTTCTTTCGATCCCAGAATCATCTTCAGGTATGGAGTCAAACATTTCATCACACCTTCCCGGAAATCCGGTTCGTTGATGAATTTCGCACGGAAATCCTTGCGATTGAATTTGAACTCTTCTAGACCCTTGATGACGAGATAAGGGTTACGGCCACCGACCAGATTGCATTGCTCTGCAAACTCGTATAATGTGTAAATCGGATCAAAGCCGATGTCTTTGTTGAAGCAAGCATTGATCGTGGAACCGATAAAAGAAGTTTTAGTCTTACTTACCTGGATTTGACAGCGGAAGCCCTCAAATCCATTATCTTCCATTGTATACATGTTTCCTTTCGTAGCAGTGCAGCGGAAGATATTTTGGGCCAGATAGACAGGGGCGTTTCCCCGAGGAAGGCTCTCCCCAGGCTTCAACATCATCAACTGAGACGGAGATGCCTGATAGGGATTGATGTCCACCTTTGCTTTGATGTGATTCACCGCAATGATGGAAATATTATAGTGACTCATCTTATTGAGACACTTGGAATAGAACTGAGAGATCTGACCAGCTTCTCTTCCACCCAACATCTGTCCTTCGAGCACGTCTTCCTTACGCTCTTTGCTGTTGAAGGTGGCAAGAGAATCCAAGATGAATACCGTAGGGACATACATCTTGGTCGGCTTATCAGGATCCACCCAGTATTCTTGAGGGATCTCATACATGGCAGAATCTCCAGCTGCCTCTTTTGCATCACAGATGGTATCGAGAATATCGAGGACATCCTCAATACTCACACGATCCTTCTGGAGAATGATGCGAGGATCATCTGGTTTTGCACCAGTGATCTGGAGAATTCTTGCTTTCATGGCAGTCTTCTCAATATCGAAATGGATCATAATCCCATCCTCAAAGGGTGAGATAATACTCCAGGCGATTTGATCTGCCAAGGTAGTTTTACCAGATCCAGACAATCCAATGATGGTGGTAAAAGTACCTCCCAGAATTCCAGTGACAGGAACCATCCGGCCATCTCCCATAGGGGCCATGTAGCCGTTGGCAAAGTCCAAGGGAATCAGTGAGGTACTGTAAGGTACAAAGGAGTCATTGGATGTGAAGTATTTGTTTTTGTCTTTCTTACGGAGTTCTTCAATAAGCATATTCTATTACCTCCTATCAAGGCTATGATATATAGGTTTAAAATGCTTACTGATTATTTCATATAAGAGGCATTGACAAAAATCTCCACATTGGGATCGTGGTAGCGGACTGTCTGAGCAGTCGTGACGTTATTTTTAAGTCCTACCAGTCCGAAAAGATTAACAACGAGCTTCGATGCAATCTCAGGGAAGCTATGAGGACCATCATGATCGACCATGTAATAGATCCGATCATTAAACATCAATAGGACAGGACCAGACTTACCAACCTCCCTGGATGCAGGAGACTGGGCAAAGTCAATCATCGATCCAGAGGAAGAGAAGTAATAGACTTCCAACTGGATGGTATTCTTATTGGTATTGACGGAATTGACCGGAGTCTCAGAGTTCTTCTGCTCCAAATTGACGATTTCACTCATAATATAAAACCTCACTTTCATAATGAGAGAAAAGATTACTCATAGGTTTTTCGATGACTAAAAAGATGGATGAACCAGTCTCTATCGATCTATACAGAGATTGATTCATCCATCTTATCAGATAAAAAGAATGGGCTTACTTCCGCTTGGTATTGTTGAAGCGGCCTGTTCCACGACGATTGTTGTTGCCCTGACGATCGGTACGAGGAGCACCTTCATACTTGCGATCCTCATATCGACGATAGGGACGGTCAGAATCCTTGTTGAATTCCTTCTTGGGCTTGTCGAAACGCAGGCAATCCTTATCGGGGAACTGATACAGATTGAAGGGATGCTTGATACGCTCAGGCTCACCTTCGATCACACGGGGTTCCTCCGGCTTCATGGTGAATTCACCATTCTCATACACAACGGTACGATCGACATAGACGGTCTTACCGGTGGGGAAGCGCTCCGGATTCGAAGTACCCTTCTTGCGAGTACGCTCCGGATAGAAGTAGTGAATGGTGAAGGAAGCATCTCCATCGGCAGGGAGTTTGTCCTTGTCGACCATGACGGCCAGCCACAGCATCTTGCTGTAATTGGCATCGCCAACCTTGATGGTATACTTGGTGGAGATCACGATGCGATTCTTCAGAATCCGGATCCACTCAGGCATGTCATTCTGATCCAGATAACCACGGAAGGGAATCGCAAGCATGAACAGATCTTCGTCATCTCCAATGTTCCGATCGCCGGACGAAACACGGAATGTCTTGGCACCAGTTTTGGTCAGAATGCCACGAATGTTGAGCTTACGGTCACTTTCGTTTTCGCAGGAGAATTCACGCACCTTCAAGAAAGGCTTTTCAGGACGGGGATGTTCCTCGTCATACTCGATAAAGTCGGGAGGAGTGAAGCACCGATCGGTATAGTTGGTAGCAGGATCAGAGATCAGTTCTTCTTTGAAAAGTTCTTGATTAAGATATTTCAGCATAATGATACCCTTCCGTAAAATAGAATTTTGAATGTGTGAAAATAGACGGCGGCGATTGCCTCTCAGAGGCATTAACATAACGTATAGAATTTATTAAATTAAAAAGAAAGGATACCTCAGGATTTACCGAGAATTATCCTTTCTTTTTGAGAATTACTTTTTATTCATCGTCTCATCGGTCATGACCTTGGCTGTATAGGGGAAGATAGACTTCCTCTTGATGATCTCATGATGAAGGGCGTAATTCTCTCTGAATTCTTCCACTGTGCAGATGGGGAATTCCCATACGATCATATCATATGATGATTTGAATCGGACTGGATAATAGTAGCAGCATTGAGAGACCATAGGTTCGTCATTGAGACTGTGCTCCACATCGTAATCAACACGAATGGTGTGAATATCCGGAGGGCTGATGAAGGACTTGACGATCATGAAGACGATGGCTCGAGGAAATTCATCCTTTTGCTCCTCTTCATCCAAGATCACCATAGATCCTTTCTGAATCTCATACATCCAGGATTTCTGAATGGGTTGCACATACCCAATCGTCTCTCTGGCATAGATGTAATTCTTTCTTGTGATTCCTTTCAGACTGGAGAGTCCCTCTTTGTCTTCCGGACTAACAGGCAATTCCATATATGCCACATTGGTATTGTATTTCTTCGCCTCTTCATAGGGAAGTTCCATCCCATAGAAATCAGATTTTGGTCTGTTATTGGGATCGGCACTGAGAATCTCAATGACAGAGACGAAGGAATCCATGATATTGGGGAAATCCTCTCTAGATCCTATAATGACAAAGAAGGGATTATTGGCCACTACCTTTGCCTTATTGGATCTGGCATAGGCTTCGATGATATAATACTTACTATCATTTTCATCAAGCCGGATATTCCACTGAAAGAGATCTGGATTGATGACATGGTAGCATTCAATGAAGGTACTACTCGGCGCTTTCATTGGTATGACTCACCTCCATATAAAAAGAAAGGCAGTTTACAGATCCATCTCCCCAGAGATCCATAAACTACCTTGTTTGGATTAGACTTTATCCTTGGCTTTGTCGGCGGCTTCCTTGATGATCTCATTGATCTTATCAACATAACCAGACACGACATGAGCCAGATTCGGATATTCCGCCTCATCCAGATTCCGAAGATCGGCACGGAGTTCATAGACATTGTCATTGAACATCCGGCTGATCCTCTTGGTATACAAATCCAGCATCTGGGTCTGAATCTGCTCGGGCGCATCCTCAAGAACATCCAGAGCGAAGGTAGTCAGAGAATTCCAAACCTTCTTCACTTCGGATCCCTTGAAGTCATTGATGCGATTCATACCCTCGAGAAGGATATAGGTCGCAACCTCAACCACATTGGATTCACCCATAATCTGAGAGAAGAACCGACCCCACTTGACACGATCCATGTTCACTTCATAGGAATCGACGATCTCATAGATGTCGGTCAGTACCCGATTGGCATAGAAACCAACCTGATACTTATTGATATACTTGGGATCCGGAACTCCCAGGAAAGCACTCCGGCAGATCTCCACCGGCATATTGGAGTCATACGAGACTCTCTTGGCTCTCCTCTTGATAATCTTCATGGCGGTCTTGATCAGATCCTTGAGATTATCATTATACTTATTGATGTGGATCATCTCTTCTCTGGCTTCAGACCGAGAGATGTTTCCTTTCTCCAGATCACTCCGAGTCCGATCTTCAAACTCTTGAGAGACCTGGATACCAGCCAGAGCAACAGTATGCAGGAAGGTTGCCACAGACCGATCGAATTCATCATAGCCATTATAGGCTTCTTCTTCGATCGCATTAACAGTGGTCTTGATGACCTTCCGATGGGCCATCATGACATACATGTCCTTGGTATCCTTCTGCAACTTAGCACGATCGATCTCTTCCGGAGGATTGAAGAGCATCCTCATAAACTCTTCACTCTCCAGATAATAGACAATCGCTCTTTCTGCGGTAGACGCAGATACTCGTTTCTGAATGATGTCATCCAATAGGTCATTGAATGAATCAATCGTAAACGAATTTCGTTTGCGCAATCCCATAGGTTATTCCTCCTTTTGTATTTGGATTACTCTATAATGATATACGCAATTAGAAAATATCAGGAATGTCAGTCAGCTTTGCCTTGTCATTCCGAACGGAAGAGACACCGAGAATTCGATTCCGGTTGGCATCATTCCGAGTGGACTTGATGGCAGAGAGATCTGCCAGCTCATCCGACACAGAAGCCGTATCAGTATTGTTGAGGGCTTCACATTCCTTGGCAATCTCAGTGCATTCCGAGATACGGTTGATAGGCTTGGACATACCAGACATGATGACAGAGAAGTCAGCACGCTGGGCATTCTCCACCGTATAGTTGAGGAAGGTAGCCAGAGGACGACCGGTATATCCTTCCAACTCAGAGAAGTTCCCAGACTTGCAGGGGTCATTCGTCTGATCCGGAGTATTCATGATGATACCGAGATTCCGAACGACACGATCCTTCTGAGGATCTACAGCCGCAGTATGCTCCAACATATCAATCATGATCGCCTGGGAAGATTTCTCAGACAGATCATTCTTGGTGATGTTGGCACGATGGTTGATCATCATGTATCCTTCAGTGGAGAGCATGGTCAGCATGTCAGACTCATCGATCATCCCATAAGGAGTTTCCTTGAGATAATCACCACGAATGACACTGACACAATCTGCGATATACTCCGCAGTCTTCCGATAGGCTTCCTCCATCGGATCATCCTCAAAGGAATGCAGATCAGAGAGCATGTAGGTCATATGCAGCTTGGGATTGGTGACCTCATTCATGCACTCAACGGTGTTGAACTGAGCCTGAGCAGACTCAGAATGCTTCGGAAGAATCCCGAAGAAGATGATGACCTTATTGGGATAGAAGGTCATCAGACGATTGACGAGAAGCGGACCAGCACCAGAGCCAGTGCCACCAGAAGTAGATGCTGCCACAATGACAACATCGGCATCCTCGATCACATCGGTAAAAGCAGGAGTCTGATTGAAGAGGCGTTCGAGTTCGATGGTCAGAAACCCTTTGGCATTCTGACGGTTCTTACCCGCACCACGCTTATTGCCGATGAGGAAGGACGGAATGGTCTTATCCAAGATCTTATCGTCCAGATCCTTCTGGCTCGAGTTGATGCAGAAGACGGTGTGACCCTTCTTGCGGGCCACTTCGACTGCCTGGCAACCAGCGTTGCCAATACCGATGAGTGAGACTTTCAAATTCGTATCCATAATATAGATACACTCCTTTCTATTTTAGTATAAAAATAATATATGTAAAAATTCCGTTTCCTGAATCGTATAGGAGCCCTGAGATTAACAAGCTCTAAAGATATGGTTTTCTTAGAAATACAAAAATGTAAGTACCGAAGAATACGATCTTCTCTGGTGCTTTCGGGCTATTCGGATTGTGTTAAGATCCGGACTAAGATGGGCTGTCTTAGTTATTGGCTAATTCCTCCTTAGATGTTTTCTGACATTTCGATTTCCTCCTTTTAGATTTCCATTCGGCAAAACCTCCCATAGGATTCCAAGCGGGTATACGGAATCCTATGGGAGGTTTTATTTGTTTCGTTAGATATAAGGACTATCCTTGTCAGTGAGAGCCTGACTTCTTTCTTCATTCTTGGGTTTTGGAAGAAGATTTCCACTGCCAATCAGATTGGTCTTAAACCCTTGCATGAGGAAGTAGATATTCAGTGTATTCAGAGAAGTCTTATTGGCCTTGTCATTGGTAAGATCCTTCATGGATACATACCCATTCTTCGCAATGGCAGTGGCCATCTCGTTTCTGGCAACTTCATCATCCGCTCTGGGACCTAAGAATTCCTTCAGAGCATATTCAGCACCAGTGGCAAGAAGAGAGTAAGTCTCCACGTCAGAGTTACGACCATTCTTGTCATCACCAGTAACCTGACCAGTCAGAGGATTTCTCTGAGTATTGGATGTAGATCCGGAGTTCTTCTTCTCCAATGTCTGCATCATTCTCTTTTCATGGATGTAACCAACAGGAACCTTCTCAGGTGTCACGGTTACATTCTCAAGATCATGGTTGATATGAGGGAGATAGACAGTCTCATACAGAGGGACTCCCAGATATTTGGCAGCCTTCTCAATATTCTCATATTTGATATCTCTCATATACTCAACGATCTCAAGATAGAATTGCTGAGAATCATCTGCAAAGAATTTACGGATGTATTTGTCAAATTGATCATCGCTCATGGAAGAGAAAAACTTCTCGTACTTCTTCGCATTATCTCCCGAAGGATCCAAGAGATTAAAAGTATCCAGAAGCATCTTCATGAACTTCTTTCTCTTTTCCGCAATGGTAGCCATAATGATTTCTTTCCTCCTTAGCTCTTCATCGCACTAAACACGAAGTAGAGGAAAATCGCTCTGCGGAATCCGTTTATGGTTCCACTAGAGGTAGTATTGCGATAGGTTTTGCTTCCTCTCTTCAGCCACTGATGAGAGAGTTCCTTGATCCGAATGACATTGGGTTCTTTGGAGTTACCACTCTTGTAAGCTTGCTCTGCTATAAGAGCAAATGCCTTCGAGTGAATATCCTCATCCTTAGCATTCGGATTCCGGCTGAAGAAGAGAGTGAAGAGAGCAGAATAGAAATCTGTAAGCTCATCGATATGTCTCTCTTGTCTCATATTCTCCAGACAGAGAATCAATTCATCTGGAGACACTTTCATTGCTTTACAGATCTTGACAATCTGACCTCTATTCAGAGAAGTGGAATAGAATTTCGACACATTCAGAGAGACGAGCTTGCTGATTCTACCAGAAAGAAAATCGGTCTCGATGACATTTCCTTCATCATCTCGATTGTCTCCCTGAGAAAGAGAGACATTTCCTTCTTTGTAATTCTCCATATACTTCTTTCGAATGGAGGAGAATTGTCCATTCAATCTTGTCTTCAACTGGTTGATCATATATTCCATTCCCCAGTCTGATCCATCTTTCCAAAGTTTGTCATAGTCATACTTGGAATTGGAAGACTTAGAAGATTCTGAATTCATCTTAGGATCAAAGACTCGATTGGCCAATTTCTGCATCATGACTTCGATAGAACCAGCCTTCTTCAGAATCATACCATTCTGGAGATTGTCAATGGTGTAAACCATGGTGGCAGGTCTAGCGACTCCATATCTGAAATTGGAAGAGAAGAGAGAATAGTAGAGATTGTATTCATAATAGAGCTTACACATCTCATACTGAGTCTTCTTTTTCTCATTGAATTTGTAATAGCGAATCACAAACATGAGAAGCACCCTGAAGGGAGTGATATTCTTCTGCTCCTGGACAAAAGGAGGTTTCTCAAGATCCTTGATCAACTTATCCAATTCATCCTCGTCCACTCCACAACAGGTAAAGAGGATATTCTTATCATTATCCGTAAAGATCATATTCTTCAAAATATAAATATCAGAAAGAATATCCACATTCTTATTTCGATAGGATTCAATGTATTTTGTGAGTGTCGCTTCATACTTAGGGAGATTCTCTTTGATCTTGGGATCCAGAAAGTCTCTCAGTCTGAAGGACTTCATATTTCGATCTGCAAAAAGAGAGCGGATCATTCTCCGCTCTTCTTGTGATTCAGGTGCATCCCAGTCATCTGGCTTTTCAAATGACTTAGCCTCGGTGACAGGAAGATCCATACTCGAATCATCTAAGAGATCGCCAAAGGTCAACGGAGATACTTGGGTCTCGTTGAATACCATGTCTCTATACCTCCTAGATAGTTGGATTTGATAAGCTTATCGTGGTGTTTTGAGGCTAAGGGATCCAGGGGAAAGAAAAGATTTAACAAATGAGTAAAGTCGTATTTGTATTCTCCTTCATACGACTGACATTTCTGAAATCATTTGCCCATGTTCAGTTTTTACCTTTCTTTTCCTATCATAGTTGAATCTCCTTTGTCTGAATCCCCAGATACCTAGCGCCAACTATAGGTATCTGGGGATTTGTTTTCTTGAATAAAAAAGAAAAAAGATGGGGACCCGTAAAAAGGTCCCCATCTTTGTGCTGGCATGGAAGCCATTGAGATTTACTCAACAGCTTCCGTGGCAGCGGTGTCGGGCAGGTCGTCTTCCAGGTCACCCAGATCGACATCCTCGGCAGCCTCGGTGGTAGCCTCTGCAGCCGCAGTAGCCGCCAGCTTGCTCTTGTCGATGGCATTCTTGATGTCACCGACACCATTGGCGATCATGATACCGCCGCAACCGACAGCGCCAGCGCCGATAGTGATTTTGCCGATGCCCTTCAAAATTTCAGTGTTGATCATAATGATATTCCTTTCTGGTTTTAACGACTTTTCCTTGTCGTAATTTTGGTAGTAATAAAGAGACTTATTCCCTCTATTCTACTTTAATAATATACATGATTTTGTACCCGACTTTTCGATTCGGTGATAGGCTTCTAACTACTGTCATCATCGTCGAATACCTCTTCCGGGGCTTCAAAATCTTCTTCAATTACGGCCCCATAATACCCGTTCAACTCATTCAATAAATTACCTCCTTTCTACCTATATAATATATAGACTTTAACCCCTCACTTTTCAATTCGAGCAGTTTATAAAAAATATCCCGAATAAGATCACACAAAATTTCGATCTTATTCGGGATTTTCTTTTTATAGTGAGATTTTACGGTTCGGTGACTCCGACATAGATGATGTTATCTCCACCCAGAGACAGAAGCTTTCTTCCCTTGGCTTTACGAGACATAGTAGGAATTTCATCAAAGCTGAGATCCTGAGATCCATTCTTGGTGGCTACCGTAATCACAGACTTGGGATTGATCGGAATGACGGTATAGAGAGAAGTCTTATCATCCATCGTGGTAATGTAGGAGGAGACTCTCTTCTTGGTCAGATCTCCGAATTCTTCTACGGCAATCTTCTTGACATAGCCGTTGTCCATGATACAAGCGACATATTCACATGCCTGAGGAAGAATGCAGAATCCCACACAGGAGTCATCTTCTTCCAGATTGAAGCAGCGATTTCCTTGAGAATCTCGAGAGATGACAGGGATATCCTGATTCTTAACGATTGTAAAATGACCCTTCTTGGTATAGACCAGAAGATCAGGAGGTGCCAGACGTACTTTCGGTTTCTTCTTGGTAGATTCCTCCTCAGGATAGCACATCAATCTGGAGGCAGCTACCAGAGAATCATTCTCCTTCAGAAGCTTGACACATCGCACAGATTTTGGCTGCTTGATATTCCGATACTCTTCCAGAGAGGTTCTCTTAAGATAGCCAGACTTTGTCAGAGTGACAATGTAACTCACCAGACCAAAGTCGGAGTAAATGAGCTTGGAATCTGCCTCTGTCTCCTCATGGTCAACCGTGATGATTTCACCCTGAAGTTTGGTTACATCATAGACACGATTCCCTGTATTGGAAGGAATGGTATTGTCAAACTCATGGACAGGGACAATGCTGAATCGACCTGTGGAATCAAAGAGGATGATATTCTCAAGATTCTTACACCTGGTCGCAAGAATGGGATAATCTCCATGTGCCATAGCTCCATATCCTTTGACTCTGGAGTTCATGACAGTGGGAAGTTTCTTATAGAATCCCTTCTTGGTAAAGACCATGATGTGCTCGGTATCCGAGATAGCCTCTTCTTTTCCTTCCCGGATGATGGTGCAGTATCTCTTAGGAGGAGCATACTTCTTCAGATCATCCAGATCCGAGATGATCAATTCATCGATTTTCTTCTCTGAATAGATCATTCCCATGATCTTCTTGAGCTCTTTGGCAAGTTCATCTCTCTCCTCAATATACTTCTGATGCATATCACCAGTGAATGCTCTCAGAGGCATATCGACCACTTTATGGGCAATGAAGGAATTCATCCCATAAAGTTTCATCAATTGATCCTCAGCAGATTCCTGGGAAGATCCCTTGATGATCTTGATGACCTTCTCGAGATTGGTCTTCTCGGTGAGTTTGATCAAGGTCTCTAGAATGGTGATTCTTGCATTGATCTTGGAGACCTTCTTATTGAGAAGACGACGGATGTATTCTCTCCGGTTATCAATCCATGCCAGAAGAAGAGTCCGGATGTTATAGTGGTTGACATTGACACCATCGGTGACTGCCCAGAATTGGACCGAGATCGTCTTCTGGAGATCGGTAAGCTTATAGAGTTTCGCTTTCTCCTTCAGAGGATCATATGCCTTATGGAGATAGAGGCAGTAGTCAATGTCATGCTTCTGGAATTCATCCTTGGATTTCTTAGCAAGAGCTCTGGTCCGATCTGACTTATCATGGAAAGACAGATTCCCAGCTTTGCATTGCTGGACGATCTGCTCACCGATATTCTGCATATCCGCCAACCAGGGAATACTCCGAATGTGGAAGACATACTTATTGGTATCTTCCTCAATCTCAATATGGGCTCTCATGGTTAGAGATCCAGATCCAGTCTCAGCAATCGATTTCAATCCCTCGTTGAAGACAATTTCACATCCGTCAACGGGCGGGTCTGGGAGAATGTCGATTTCTGGATCCTCTGGGTCAAGGATGAGCTTTTTCGTAACCTCAAGGACATCATTGATGTTGTAAGGCGGTATGGATGAGTTGAATCCATATCCAAGCCCAGACACTCCTTCGATGAGAATGTTGGGGAATTTGGATGGTAGATAGACTGGCTCATCGGCAGATCTGGTTGCGTTTGGTTGCATCTCAATGCAATCAGGATCAAATTCGGAGAAAAAGCACTCGTATCCATAGTCAGAAATCGAAGCCTCCGTGTAACGATCAGCGCCCACCGTATTCGGATCACAGATGGAACCGAAGTTGCCATAGCCTCTCATGATAGGAGCACCCTTCTTGAAAGGCTGAGCCATATTGACCATGGACATGTAGATGGATGCATTGCCATGCGGATGATAATTCAAAGTCTGGCCAATGAGAGAGGCAGACTTGACTTTGTTATTCTTATAGGCCTTCATGAGATAAGCGACCCACAAGATTCTTCTCTGCACAGGAATGAGGGAATCCTCGAGTGCAGGCAACTGTCTTGCACAGTTTACATTGAAGGCAAAGAGACCCATGGTGCCGGTGTTGTAATCACCTACATCCACATCATCGATATTGCCTTCCTGCTGAAAATCGGAATCTGTGATTTTATCCCAGAGACCGGTTGCTGGTTTTTCTTTCTTTTCTTTCTTTGCCATAGCAGGAATACTCTCCTTGTATCAGTTGTCAATATCTTCAATGGTGTATCTGCCTTGATAGACAAGATTCTTCCGGAAGTCTGCATTCTCTTTTCCATGGAGATTGGAGATCTGCTCAATGGCACGATCTGCAGAATGCATGGTGATCTTATACAGCTTCCGAATCGCAGGATTCAGAGTGGAGACAAACAGAAGTTCGCCATCCATCTCGCCCAACCCTTTAAAGCGCTGGTCAATGTCCGGACTATACTTGGAAGAGACAATCGAGAGGAATTGACCGACGGTCACCTTCATAGGATCCGATTCTTTATTGGATCGATTCTTGAATGACACAATCAACGAGGGATTCTCTCTCATAATCTCAAGAAGTCTCTCGGCATTCTTCAAGAAGATATTGTCCACAATGAGGGTGATGTCTTCTTTGTTATAGGCACCACGAAGACTGTGCTCAGCAATATCAAACTTGCATTCGGGGAATACCTTCTCGATGAGCTTCTTGAATTTCTTGCTATCTCCTTCTGAGGCGAGATACTCCCAGCATACAACCTCTACGATATACAGAGGAGCTGCCGATTTCTTCACCATATTCTCGAGATAATAGAGATATTGAAGGTTGGTTCTCATCCAGCCATAAGCTTCCTTCTTACTAAGAGGAATCGGTTCTCCCTTATCCGGAAGGAGAGTGATCTCGACATTGTCAGCAACGGCTCTATCATAGATGTCATTGTATTGATGCTTGTCGAAGATATATTTATTTCCCTTAATAAAGGAATTCTTCTTGTTATCCTTCAGAAGATAGAGAGGAGGTACCGCTTTATACAGTCTCTCTTCAATGATAATCTGAGGGAGATGAATTGCAAAGAAAGCACAGAGAAGAGATGTGATGTTATGGCCATCAATATCTTCATCTGAGAGAATGATAATCTTGTCAAACCTCAGATTGGAGATATTGAAATCTTTTCCAATACCACATCCGAGAATCTTGACGAGATTCCGAAGGACATCATTCTTCATCGCTTTCTCGGTAGAGACCCCGAACGCATTCGGAATGACACCACGGAGAAGATAGACAGCCTGATATCTGTGGTCAACCATATTGGCGACATGACGACCTGCAGAATCACCCTCACAGATGAAGAGTTCTGTATACCCTTTGGTATTTCTGTCAGAGAGACCGATATAGGTGGGAACTTCTCTTTCGTCTGCCCAAGTCTGTGTCTTCTTGCCATCCAGTCCTTTCATAGAATGGGAAGCCAGACGAATCTTTGCCATCTTTCTCAGATAGTCGATGATTTTCTTGAGGGTGGCTTGATTGGATACGAAGTAGGTATCCAACGCTTTCTGCATCTGCTTCCGAGAGTCTGTCTGCATATATTCATTACCGACTCTCTCTTTTACCTGACCAGAGAAATTCGGTCTGGCCGCTTTGCAGTTGACGACCAGAATGAGCCCCTTCTTACAATCTTCGAAAGTAACAGGATATTTGGATTTGGGGTCTAATCTCTGCGCAGTCTTGACAAAGAAGCTGCACAGAGCGGATTCACATCCATCGACATGTGTACCATTCTCGATGGTATGGACATAGTTACAGTAGGAATCGATTGTCTCTCCATCCAGAGTCAGATCATACGAGAAAGACATCTGAATGGCAAACTCTCTCATGGGATCTTCTTCCGAGATCTGGTCAAATCCCACTGTCATAGGAGCAAACTCCAGATCATTGCCAAGATACCGGACATCCTCAGCCAATCCCTCTGCCTTATAGGTGCGAGACAGAATGACATCCGATTTCTTTCTCTTGGATACCAGCTTCATGGTAATTCCTTCCGGGCAGATATAGCTCATGCAACGGAGCCATTCACAGATGTCATCCGCAGTGAGATGAATCTTACCCAGATATTCTTCAGAAGGAATAAACTCGACTCTCAATCCAGTCTTTTCCTTCTTATTCTTCATAGGTTTGGACTCGACGATGTCCTTTCCTTTTGTCACCGTCAATGTCTTATATTCCTTCCCACGATAGGAAGTAACCTGATAGTAGTCGGAGAGAGCAGCAGTCACCTTCAGACCTACACCATTCTCACCGGCGGATTCTACATTGAATTTTCTTCCTTCCTTGGTCGTGGTATGTTTCTTAGTACATACTTCTCTGAGTTTCTCAAAGGGAATACCACGACCATTGTCTTCAATAATAATGCGGAGTGTGGACTCATCAAAGTAGATATCAATCTGATCTGCCGGAGAATTCTTGCTCACACATTCATCCAAGGCATTATTAAAGATTTCCTTGAAGAGATGAAGTGCGGCTTTGGTTCCACGGTAGGAGATGTACATACCAATGAACTTTCTGACCTGGTCATACTCATCCTTGTAGTATACATACTCATCATCTTTGATTACATTTTGCTTTACTTCAGATTTCACAAAGTATACCTCCATATAGATTTATTTCTTATGGAAACTAATATCTTGTTATATACCCCGTATGAGTGTACGGACATAAAAATGATATATAAACTTATTTTCGATCATTCTAATGAGAAGAAAAAATGTGGTATACGCCACAGACGTATACCACAGATTCCTTAGACGTATCGACCTCATGATTTCTCGAGTTAATCACGAGATTCAGTATGGATGTATATAAATTGATTTTACCAACTAATGGTGACGTTCGAATTGCCCTCACGACGGGGACGATTCTTGGAGTTGTTATTGGCCTGCATGATCTTCTCCAGGACATTCTTGATCCGGAGAGAATCTTTCTGATACTGGACAATCGCCTGGACAGCTACACTGTCAGGATCACGAGCCAGAATCTTGGCGCAGTCACACTGTTGATCGATCGTAGCAAATGCCTTGTTGAAGGTATCCTGATCGATTCGAGAGATCGATACGATCTTGTTGCAGAGAGAGCACCGGAATTTGGATCCTCCATCACTGCTTCCATCATTCAGAGGAATCAAGGTAGGATGACCGAATGCCCGATGAAGACATTCGCATTGCTGACCTTTCTCAGCTTTGTCCAGTTTTCCTCTTGTTTCGTGAATGAACTGGATGTTCTTCCGAGTGTTCTTTCCATTGAAGGGTTTTCCCTTCCGTTCATTGAAATCTGCCATTGCAGTTTTCTCCTTTCTGTAAATGAAAGCGAAAATTCTTCCATTAAAATAAAGAATTTTACGTCTAAGGTTCCTCTATCTTTAGAAAGTTACTCTCATTTACCTATAAATGATATACGAAATAATTTTTATTTTGCCATTTTAATGAGGCTTGTCTACATCGATCATTTCGATGATCTGAGTATGGATTTCATTCATGTCTCTCATGACACAATCTCCTTCTTCTGTCATGATACTACAAGGAACGATATCCCAATTGTATTTATCGGCGACATAGTTGGCAGTAGCATGACAGATCTCCATATAGGATTTGTCTCTCTCATGAATGTCCATCTTGGAAGTATCTCCTTGGTATCTTTTCAGGAGATTCTTTTCGGAGATCTGAGGATGAATCTTGAGATAGATGACTTTATCAGGTCTGGGTAATCCGCACTTATTGTATTCGAAATCATCCAACCAATCCAGGAAGGTATCCAATTCAGGTTGACTCATGTGGAATTTAGCCCCCTGGTGGATGAAATTGGAGGTAGAATATCGATCCGAGATTAAGGTACCTCCATTCTCATAGAATTCTCTCCATTCCTTCTTCTTGTATCCATAGTAACGATCGGCAGTATAGAAGGAAGAGGCAATATACGGGTTTACCTCATCAGCGGTGCCGAAATCTCCATGGAGATACATCTTGAGAAGAGCAGATGAAGGAGAATTATAATCTGGGAAGGAAATGATCTTGTGTTGAATTCCGAGGCTATTGAGAAAGTTGTGAAAGAGCATCGTTTGTGTCGCTTTACCAGATCCATCCAATCCCTCGAATACGATCAATTTTCCCATAGTTGATTTCCTCCTTAGTAATAGGATTCTTAGTGGATGGTATCGGAATTGATAAAATAAAAGAGAGATAGACTCTCTAGAATGTAGAAAGTCTATCTCTCATAAAGAATTTGGAATATAGATTAGGCGATAGGACGAGCAGGCAGGTCGTCGGCATCAGCACCCCAATTGGAAGCATATCCCAGGACAGAAGTCGGGATGTTGTCCAGCTTGGTCTTATCAGCAGCAGACATCAGACCATCAGTGGACTGAGTTGCCTTCTGATAGGTGGTATCCTGACCAGGAATTCCCAGAGCAGTGATGTCACTCTTCTCCACAGCAGCAGCCGCAGAGACATGACCAGTGGCATCCACAGTGATTTTATACAGGCCAGAAGCCTTAGAAGTGTAGCTCGGGTGAGTGTACTTGTTAGCACCAGCCTCGATACCATTCAACTTGGTCTTGTCGGCCGAAGACATCAGGCCGGCAGTAGAGGTAGTAGCTTCCTCGTAGGTGGTATTCTCAGGAGTACCCCAGGTACCATCAGCCTTCAGGAACTTAGCCTGATCACCCTTCGCAGGAGCCGGAACCAGACCGGTTCCACCAGCAGCAGAAGCAGAAGCACCCTTGAAGGCATTGTAGGTTGTATCCTGAGCAGGAATGCCCAGACCGGTGATGTCAGACTTAGCAACCGGGGTAGTGGCAGTCACATGGCCCAGCGCATCAACGGTAACCTTATACAGACCCGCTGCGGCAGCAGTATGAGACGGGTGAGTGTAGTTGTTAGCATTAGGAGCAATGCCGTCCAACTTCGCCTTATCCTCCGCACTCATCAGGCCAGCTTTAGAGCCAGTAGCTTCCTCGTAGGTGGTATCCTGAGTATTGAAGGTACCCTTAGAACCATCACCCTTGGTGAAGGTAACCACAGTTCCCTTAGAGGTCAGGTTGGTGACATAGCCGGTGATATCTTTACCGTTCTTGTCACCAAGAGCCTTGGCGACAACGCCAGCCTGAGAAGACATGATGGAATCAAGAGTGGTATTATCATGGAAATAAACGCCTTCAGCACGAGTTGCGGGCAGAATATTATTGCCTGCATTATCCGTCAACTGACGAATATAAGTTGCCATAACAATCGATTCCTTTCATTTTATTTATTGAAGATCTAAATGGGGATTATCAGTGGAGAAGACAGTACCCATTTGGGCCCTCACTTATTCAAAAGCTCTAGAAAAAGACTGACATGGAATTTGTGGCTTCCATGTCAGTCTTTATTAGTTAGAGATTATAGGGTACTTCGATGAATGATGAATGAATGAGGTGGATTCCTCTTATTCATTGAAATCAGGCAGTGCAGTGGACTCGCCACCCCAAGACTCGTCGACAGTCAGCATGACAGTCGGGATCGCAGTCTTGTCAACCTTCGCATCCAGAGCAGTCTGCAGACCATTGACATTGGCGATCTCGTGGGTGTGATCAGCAGCCGCCTTAGCATCCAACTGAGCCTGCACGCCAGAGGTAACTCCGGTCATGTAGTTCAGCTCAGTAGCAGAGGCAGTGACACCGAAGGTAGCCGGGGTGACAGAAGACCAGGTACCAGCACCGGTCAGGAACTTGTCCTGATCGCCCAGAGCGGGAGCCGGAACCAGACCAGTAGCACCTTCAGCCTCGGCAGAAGCGCCGGTCATGGCCTTCAGGTCAGTGATGTCAGCCATCACATGCTGGTGGGTCTTGTCAGCCTTATTGGCCAGAGCAGCATCCAGACCATCCAGCTTGGTCTTGTCCGCAGCGGACATCAAACCAGCAGTAGAGGTAGTAGCTTCCTCGTAGGTGGTATCCTGATCGGGGATGTTGATCTCCACAGGAGTGCCATCACCCTTGGTCAGAGTCAGCTTGTGATCATCAATAGAGGCATCGGCCAGATAAGTAGCAATATCCTTGCCATTCTTATCACCCATAGCCTTATTGACGACACCGCTGGTGGCAGACATAATCGAGCTCAACTTGGTGTTATCGGAGAAGAAGATACCTTCCGCACGAGAAGCAGGAAGGATAATGTTGCCCTGATTGTCTTTCAGTTGGCGAATATAGTAAGCCGTGATTCATATCCCCCAATATATTTGGATTTTATAAACTGAGACTTATTCGAAACTCGGAAGAGCGGTAGTTTCCCCACCCCATGTACGATCCACATCCACTTTGTCAGTTGACAGAGAGTTGATCTGAGTCTGTACAGAGGAGGTGACCCCACTCATATAATTCAATTCCTCAGAAGTAGCAGTGATACCGAGATCTTCGAGAGATCCGATTCCACCACCTTCGACGGTGGGCATAGCCCAAGTACCGTCACCACGGAGGAACATATTCACATTTTCTTTCTTCGGTGCAGGAACGAGACCTGCAACACCATCTTTTTCAGATGTAGCGCCCTGCATAAGGTCTCCAGCGCCTACGACAGTCCAAGATGCTCCATTGTAGAGATAGAGCTTCTTGGTTTCCTTGACATAGACACGAAGGCCCTCAGGGCAAATGCCTGAAGTAACCAGTTCATCCCGGTCAGAAAGTGTGTCGAGAATTTCTCGAGCATCGAGAGGTTTTGTACCTTTGAGGGCAAACCCTGCCGCGACCGAGATGCCTGACAGTTGCAGTGCCATGGCGAAGTTCCCTCACTTTCCCTTATAATTGATTAATAAGAGAAGGTAAACGTCATTTCGCCCATGAAGGGATCATTATGGTAGACATAATAGTCACGACCATTGATCGTAACCTCTGTCTTATTCTTTGTAAATTCGGAGGTGTTATCGAGCTGGTTCTGGTCCTTCACGGATTTGATTTCACCGTAGGACTTGGGAGCGCAGAAGTAGACGAACTGCGTGGTTGGATTGTTGACAGAAACAACCTTGGTTCCCTTAGCGGAAGCCTGCGTTGTCTTGTCATCATCACCATTCACAAAGGTTTCGTCAATCACTGTCTCACCAGGAGCGGTGCCCCAGTAATAAGTCTCTACGAAGTTGAAGGAAGCAGTCTTGACAATAGACTCATTACCATCCAGATCCATGGCTCTAACGGTCAGATACTTATGGTTACTGGCCTGAGTCATCCGATACGGAGAATTTAGAGTCACTGTCTGCGCACCTTCCGCAAATCCATTCTCATAATCCTCACTATACAGCTCACCCAGCGCCGTATGGCTGTCAAAGTCAGAATCAACATCATAGACCTGATAGGACATGATCTTGTTTCCATGAGCATTCGACAGATTCACGCGAACGCCGGTAATATTCTGCGTAGTAGCAATACCGACAGTACCACCATTACGCGGAAGCATAGTAGCGGTCAGTTCGGGAGCTACATACGGATGCAGCAGCTTATAGATCAGATCGAGAATATCAATGCCGCTAGAAGGCGGAACGTATCCTTCATTAATTCCTCCCACCGCAGCGGTAGTCGGAACCTGAGACGTATACTTGATGGAGACCTCTCCACCAGCACCCTGAATGATTTTCCAGGTACCATCCGAGGCCAGGAACTTGTTGGCATCTGCAGCAGCAGGAGCCGGAACCAGACCAACTTTACCAGGATTAGATCCATCGGTGCCAGTAAACGGATCGCTCACACCCGTTCCACCAGAAGGCAGATCGAGTTCATCCGAAGTTTCGTCACCCTTGGTCACAGTCAGCTTAGAACCAGACACCGAGAGGCTCTTGACATAAGATGTCAAAGCGTTTCCACTGGTATCCTGAGTCGCAGCCTTCACTGTGGCTTCGGAAAGATCAGAAATGTCACTTGCGGTGTGACTATGTGTTGCGTTCGCCTTTCCACTCAGAGCGTCAGTCAGCCCTTCCACCTTACTCTGAGCCAGCGAACTTACCGTCATGATTCCTTCACCATCCACCGTAATTTCGGTAGATGCTCTGACGATACCAGCTACCTCTGTTGTAGCAGGAGCATACGTAGTGTTGGTATCCACCGGCACAGCCCATGTACCATCGGCTTTCAGGAACTTGTCCTGATCACCAATAGCGGGTCCCGGAACCAGACCATCACTACCAGCACCCTCCGCAGAAGCGCCAGTAAATGCACTATAGGTAGCAGCTTCCGGCAGTTCGATCTCTGTCGAAGAGCTATCACCTTTAGTGATGACAATCTTCTTGTTATCTTCGGACTTTTTGACATCGGCCACATACGTGGTGATGTCCTTTTCATTCTTATCTGTCGTAGCTTTAGCAGCTTCCGCCACAGAAGCAGCAGACAGATTCAGATCGGTAATATCAGAGACTGTGTGGGTATGCTCAGTATCAGCCTTAGCACCAAGAGCGGCAGTCAGTCCATTGACCTTCGCCTGCTCAATGGTACCAATACCCAGAGCACCATCCACACCAACAGTGACTTCGGTAGACGCTTTCACCAGACCCGGAGTGGAATCAGTGGCAACCACCAGATCGGAGGCTTCCAGCTTGTTATCCAGTGTAGTCTGGAGATCGGTAACGTCACTAATGGCATGGGTATGCACACTAGCAGCTTTACCGCCCAGAGCGTCGGTCAAACCAGTCACTTTATCCTGCGACACAGCAGTGATGCTCATCGCACCATCGCCAGCCACAGCGATTTCAGAAGAAGCTTTAACGATACCAGCTGTTTCTTCAGTCGCAACCGCAACATCAGATCCAGCTTTGACAACCGCCCATGTACCGTCGGCCTTCAGGAATTTATCCTGATCACCCTGAGCAGGAGCGGGAACCAGACCAGCACCACCAGCAGCATCCGAAGACGCCCCAGTGAAGTTTGAATACACGGTACCCTTAGGCAGCTCAATCTCAGAAGAAGAGTCATCACCCTTCTTCACAGTGATCTTATTCTCAGCGAAGGTCACATCAGCAACATAGGTCGTGATGTCTTTGTCATTCTTGTCATTGGTAGCCTTACCAGCAGCAGCGACAGTCGCACTCGCAATGTCGGTGATCTGAGATACCGTATGAGTATGCTCAGAATCAGCCTTCGCTTCGAGAGCAGCGCTCAAGCCAGTAACACTAGCCATTTCATGAGTATGGACACTATTGGCTTTACCAGCCAGGGCAGTATCCAAACCAGTCACATCGGCAGTTTCATGAGTGTGCTCAGCAGCAGCGGCACCAATCTTCGCCAGAGTGATGTCCAGAGTCTGGGCAGCCGAACCATCGAATGTCACGTTATTCTCAGCCTGCGTACCGCCGTTGAAAGTAACGCTCAAAGCGTTGGTGGTCTTACCAGCCTCTGCAACCACAGCAGAGTTCAGATCAGTGATATCCGCAGCCTTATGAGTATGCTCAGTGGCTGCCTTACCTGCCAGAGTAGTCTCCAGATCGGCGACTTTGCTCTGAGCAATGCTATCAACTGTCATGGTACCATCGACACCAACCGAGATCTCGGCAGATGCCTTCACGACACCAGTATTGTCAGTCGTAGCAATCGGGAGAGTAGAGGCTGTCAGTTTCGCATCGAGCGCATCCTGCAGACCATTGACATTAGCGATCTCATGGGTATGAGTAACATCAGCCTTCGCACCCAGAGCATCAACGAGGCCAGTGACCTTAGACTGCTCGATACTAGCAATGCTCATGGCACCATCTTCCGGAGCAACCGTGAATTCGGCACCAGGCTTCACAATGCCAGCCTTATCAGAAGTAGCGATGTCAACCGAGGTATCATCCAAGGTAACAGTAGCCCAGGTCCCATCCGACTTCAGGAACTTGTCCACATCGGCACTCACAGGAGCGGGAACCAGACCAGCTTTTCCATCGCCAGTACCGGTAGTACCGGTAAAGTTGGAATACACGGTTTCCTTAGGCAGATCGATCTCACTAGAAGATCCATCACCCTTGGTAATCGTGATCTTCGAATTCGCCTGGGTAACATCAGAGACATACTGAGTGATATCCTTACCATTCTTATCCTGAGTAGCCTTGGTGGCATTGCCAACCGTAGCATCAGCCAAAGAATCAGAATCCACCTTAGAAGCCAGAACTTCCGTCAGTCCACTGACCTTATCCTGAGCGATCGAAGCAACAGTGAGCGCTCCGTCTTCACCAACACTGATCTCAGAAGATCCTTTGACAATACCAGTGGTGTCACCAGTGGCAATACCAGGCAGATCATCAGATTCCAGTTTGATATCCAGAGCATCCTGCAAACCAGTCACATCAGCGATCTCGTGAGTATGCTCACTAGCAGCCTTCCCATCAAGAGTCGTCTGCAGATCGGTGACATCACTAATTGCATGACTATGAATAGTGCTCGCCTTTCCACTCAGAGCATCAGACAGCCCGTTTACGGAATCCATCTCATGAGTATGAGTAGCGGCAGCGGCTCCCACTTTGGCCAGGGTGATATCCAAGGTCGCAGCAGCAGAGCCATCGAAAGTGGTAACATTCTCTGGAGTGTTATCACCATTGAAGGTGACAGTCATAGCATTCGTGACCTTAGCAGCCTCAGCAACCTTTGCGGTGTTGAGATCAGTAATGTCAGCAATGTCATGGGTATGATCAACATCAGCCTTAGCAGCAATAGCAGCAGGCAGACCGTTGATCTGCTCAGCATCCAGAGTGATTTCAGGGATGTCTTTCAAAGTATGGGTATGCGCAGCGTCAGCCTTGCCAGAAAGAGCCGCTGTGAGACCAGTGACTTTCTCCTGAGCAATCCCGGCGACAGTCATCACACCTTCACCATCCACCGCGATCTCAGAAGAGGATTTCACGAGACCAGCAGTTTCAGAAGTGGCGACATCGTAGGTGGTATTGGTATCGACCGGAGTGCCCCAAGTGCCATCGGCTTTCAGGAACTTGTCCTGATCACCCTGCGCAGGAGCAGGAACCAGTCCAGCTTCACCAGCTCCCTCAGCAGAAGCACCAGTGAAGTCTTTATAGACGGTACCAGCAGGCAGCTCCACATCGGAAGTGCTAGAGTCACCCTTCGCAATCTTCAGAGTATTACCCTGCAGAGTCACACCAGCAACATACTCGGTGATGGGTTTACCATTGGTATCCTGAGAAGCAGCCTTAACGGTAGCTTCCGTCAGATCCTCGGTATCGACCTTACCAGCCAGAGTAGTTTCCAGATCAGTGACATCCGCAATTGCGTGAGTATGGACACTAGCGGCTTTACCCGCAAGAGCAGTATCCAGACCGGTCACATCAGAAGTAGCATGAGTATGAGTGACATTCGCCTTAGCATCCAGGAGACCCTGCAGATCAGTGATGTCGACAGCTTCATGCGTATGCTCAGTATCTGCCTTACCATCAAGGGCTGTGGTCACATCCGAGCTCTTGGCATAGTCACTCATATAACCGGGGATATTGGAATTGAAGGTGCTCTCAGTGGCAAGATTCACACGAATCGTTTCCGATCCGATGATCTTATTTCCAGCATTGTACCATTCCACGGTCACATACCAACCGACATACTTGCCAGCGGTAGAAGAAGAACCGAGATAGGTCCAAGCAGAGTCACCAGCATCGTAGGTGGCAACCGGCAGTCTGGTCTCAACATAGTTGCGTCCCAGAGAATCCGGATCACCAAACGCAGTCACTTCGCCTTCCGTGATCTCATCTTTCAGGGCGATACGGTAATCCGTAGCATCCGCAGGAGCATAAGCACGAAGAGCCATGGTCACAGTATTCGGATCCTCTGCCCCATCCTGGGGAGCCCAGGGAGTCAGGGTAGAATACATGACACGAATCTCTTCATCACGATAAGAGACGCGAGTGTCTTCGAACAGGCCATCGGTAATCTCAAACTTGTTAGAAGCCTGAGACATGGTGGCAAAGGTATTCTCCAGGTTGGTAACCTTCGACTGCGGGATAGACGAAACCGTCATCACGCCTTCTCCGTCAACCTGGATCTCAGACGAAGCTTTCACAAGACCAGCGATCTCGCTAGTCGCCACGTCGTAAGTCGTGTCATTGTCGACAGGAACCGCCCAAGTGCCATCGGCTTTCAGGAACTTGTCCTGATCGCCCTGCGCAGGAGCAGGAACCAGTCCTTCTTCACCAGCACCTTCCGCAGAAGCACCAGTAAAGGCATCATACACAGTTCCCTGAGGGAACTGAATCTCACTAGAAGATCCATCACCCTTGGTCACAGTGATCTTGGTATTGTCCGAGGTGACATCCGCCACATAGGTCGTGATGTCTTTGCCGTTTTTGTCAGAAGTGGCCTTACCAGCTTCACCGACCACAGCAGAAGACAGAGTATCGGTCAGATCGGTAATGTCAGCAGCCTTATGGGTATGCTCGGCATCCGCCTTAGCACCCAGGGCATCTGTCAAACCGGTGACATCATCCATCTCATGCGTGTGCTTAGTATTGGCTTTACCAGCCAGATCATCAGCAACAGCACTCTGGACAGCAGCATCGAAATCAGTGATTTCAGACGCTTCATGTGTATGAACAGCAGCAGCCTTAGCATCCAACTGAGCCTGCACACCAGAGGTAACTCCAGTCATGTAGTTCAGTTCTTCCGCAGTGGCTGTAATGCCGGCAGCTTCCAGGTCAGCAGGAGGTGCATCAACCCAGGTGCCAGCACCAGACAGAACCTTATTCTGATCACCAGCCTTGGGAGCCGGAACCAGACCAAAGGTACCATTTTCGCTGTCAGTCGCACCTTCGAATTCAGAATAAGTACCTTCCGCACTGATGGGGACATTGATAGAAGTACCATTGCCCTTGGTCACAGTGAGGGTAGTACCATCCGCAGAGATGCGATAGACATAATTAGAAATATTTTTGCCAGTGGAGTCCTTCACGGCAACATCCGCTTTGGCCACATTGGCATTCGCAATGTCAGAGATCTGATCAATGGTGTGATCATGGTCAGCCAACGCCTTCTCATCAAGAGCATCCTGAAGACCAGTGACATCGGCGATTTCATGGGTGTGAACGGCTTCGGCTTTACCCGCAACCGTAGTCTCCAATTCTTCGATCGATGCTTTGATCTCCTGATCAGACATGACGAGATTATCGGTCATTTGCTTCAGACCAGTGACGTCATCGAAGCCATGAGTATGCTCGGCATTCGCCTTACCCTCAAGCTTCGTATTCAGATCTTTGACAGCAGTATCGACTTTTGTAGAGAGATCGCCCATAGCGGTATGCATTTCGGATCCCTGAGCATCGATCTTCCCCTCCAGATCCGTTTTCGCGGTCTCGAGATTCTGATCAGCTTCATCGACCCGGGCATCCACAGCGGCGATATCCTCGGGAATTCCGTTGATTTCCTCAGCAGTCAGAGTAACTCCGGCATCAGCAAGAGAAACAGCAGGCTTCTCCCAAGTGCCAGTAGCACTCAGGAACTTACCTGCATCTGCGCGACAAGGAGCCGGAACCAGACCAGCTTTACCATCCTCAGTGTCCGTTGCCGGAACCAGATTGTGAATATACTCTGTGGTCACAATATTACCGTTACCCTTGGTAACCGTAATCTTGTTATCCGAGATAGTCACATTGCGGACGTACTTGCCGATCGGGGTGCCATTGGCATCCGTCTTCGCAGAGTCAGCTTCCTCAGCGTGTTCGGCGTTGCGGACACTCAGGGTATCCAGACCACTGATATCGTCGACGGTATGAGTATGCTCGGAGAGAGCTTTAGAATCCAAAGCATCCTGCAAACCTTCGACATCAGCAATCAGGTGAGAGTGATCCACATCGGCCTTTTTCTCCAGCTCAGCATTGGTGTCATCAGGAACATTGGGCAGTTTCAGAAGCTGGGCTCTAGCAACAGCGCTAGTGGTCACCTGAGCATTCTCATCGGTGATCACAACACGGTTTTTCTGAAGCCCAACAATCCGGTCAGCCGTGATGTTGTTGACACCCAGGGTACCACTTTCGTCATTGTAATGAACCATGTTGTTTTCATCAGACGAAGTGATCTTGTCCTGCTGGCTTTCAATCCGAGTCAGCTGATTCTCCAAGTAATTCATGGTTACTGCAGAATCTGCGTCGGTGCCCTGTGCTACATGCAATGATGCAGTGGATCCATCCTTGTTAAGAACGCGGAAAGAATCTGCATCAAACTTGATAGTAGCATGGACATTTTTATTTTTGGTACCAAAAGACATTTCCGTCTTCGTGGTACCGTCCAGATTGTTCATGACCATACTGAATTAGTCCTCCATTAGCTAGATAATGTAGCTATTGCTATGTGGAAATCTTATTACAGACATCCACATAGCATCGGAAAAGCTCTTTATCAACATGTTTTTGCCTAAAAAATACGGGCCATTCATGCTTGATAAAGAGCTTTAAAGTGTGATTTTTATATCATACCGTCATGGAATTAAGGACCTCATTCAGTCGATCACTATCCTGATTCAGCTGAGAAGCAGTTGCATTCAGGTTGGATACGACAGAGGTGGTGGTCACTTCATCCGCATACTCCAGATAGACTTTAGCAGATCCCTCTGTGTATCCACTCAATTCCATAGTGAGATCCACGGGAGATTCTGAAGTCGCTGTAATGGGATAATAGAAATCCAATTGCAGAGGAGTATCCTTGGTGAGAGTAACCTCTTGGTTATACATGATATATTCTCCAGCCTTGAGAGTCAGAGTAATACCAGTATTGTATGTGACCGTAGGATTGATCGTAATGGTACGAATGAATCCATTGGCCAAGAAGGAATGAAGAATCATAGACTCGTTATAGAGATTCTTAGAGATCATGAAGAGATCAGACTCTCCAGTCTCCAGATTCTGATAAGAATCGTATGCATACTCGAGGTATACAGTGGCTTCTCCACCTTCGTAATCATTAAAGTTGATATGCAGAGGATCAACAGGAGCATCCAGATGCAGATAAGCAGGATGCTCAAAGATACTACCACTCATCATATTGCTATTGGTTTCGGTATAGATGGTAGTATCTCCTCTGGTAATGGTAAACCCAGATGCAGTAATGTCACTTGTCACTCTGACAGTGATTTTCTTAATGGTAACTCCATGAGTGAAGATCATCATGTCTCCACCAGAAGTGACACTATAAGAAGCCATTGTCACAGCGTTCTTTCTCGCATACTGAGAGAGAAGAGATTCGACATAGGCAGCAATACCAGATTCTGTCAGGATCACATTGGAAGAAGGCTCACTACTCATAGATGTAGCAATCGTCTTACCAGAATCCTTATACTTTCCAGTATTGTCACTGAAGACCAAGAGATGGTCCTTAGTGGCAGATCCATCCAGGTTATTCCCAGTCTCAGGAGCCCACTGAGGAGTTCCATTGACTACCTTATAGACTTGACCATTATTGGCATCACTATAGGAAGCAACATGGTTACCATGAGATGTGGGTGCAGCACCAATGGCTTCAGGTGTCACAATGACATTCTGAGCAGAAGATCCATCAAAGGATGTAAGTTGACCATTGGACCCGAGCTTGATACCCAAGGAATTTACAAGCTTCTCCGCAGCAATGGCATTGCCACCTGCTGTAGAAGAAGCAGCGTAGTTGTGAGTATGAGATGTAGGAGCTTTTCCATCCAGCTGAGTCTGAATAGAAGAAGTGACTCCCTTGACGTAATTCAATTCGTCTGTGGATGCGGTAACTCCCATATCACTAAGAGAAGCATTTACCTTCTCCCAGGTACCAGAAGCACAAAGGAATTTACCAGCATCCGATCTCATAGGACCAGGAACCAGACCAACCGATCCATCTCCTGATCCATCTGTGCCGGTAAAGACAGAATACTGCACAGGATCATCCTCAGATGTACCACCAGCTCCCCATGCCAGCTGTCCACCAACTACCATGAGAACCTGATTGTCATTTGCAGAGGAATAATTCGGAACGTGATTACCATGCTGAGTAGGAGCAGCTCCAATTCCTGCAGGAGTGATGTCCACTGTAGCAGCTGCAGATCCATCAAACAGAACTTCATTCTTACCATTGGTAAGAATATGAAGAATATGATTGACTTTCTCTGCAGAAGAAGCAGGGCCACCCACCGATGCAGAAGCAGCATACTGATGTGTATGAGAAACATTGGCTTTGAGCTCCAGATTGTCATAGAGATCATTGATCTGATTCTGGATATTACCAGTCAATCCAGTGCTGTAATTCAATTCAGCAGCGGTTGCAGTAACACCCAAATCTCCCAGAGCTGTATTGACATCTGGATAGGCCCAAGTACCATCACCACGAAGGAATTTATTCTGATCTCCAGCCAAAGGTCTAGGAGTCATACCAATGGTACCAGGAACTGAAGCCGATGCACCTGTCATAGGAGTCCTGAAAGATTCCTCAAAGGTAGAGAGCTCATTATTCAGGACTTCATTGAAATCTGTAAGATCAGCGACTCGGTGTGTATGGGTCGAGTTCGCCTTACCACTCAAGATTTCATCCAATCCAGTAATGGTCGCAGTCGTGTGATTGTGACTGTCATCAACAACCTGGACATGGCCATCTGAATTGACAAGAATGTCTTCCCCAGCCAAAATACCACCGAGGGTAGTATTTGTAGCTACCGGGATATTTGCCATACTTCCACCTCCTCCCGATCTAGAGAAATGAAACCATAGTTTTTCATATCGTTCGTCTCTGCTCTCTTCTGTATCAGACAGAGCGAGCATCATATCACCCTGCTCTACTTCATAGGTACCAAACATACCAGGAGCTGTGATGACATAGGTATATCCTCCATGTGCTTGAGGGAATGGAGGATTATTCGTACAATCCATCGTACCAGCGATCTGCATCTTGATCTGATCCCAGATGATGGTCTCATCCAAGGTCGTCTCAACATGTATCCCGTCATGGTTCAATGTGATAATATCCGAATCAGTATGCTCTAGGTCAGAGACGCGCATTCTTCGCTTTCGATTCTTTTCTTTCTGGTCTCTCATATGAGCCAGACTGTACAGAGGCATCGTTTCACCTCCTTTACCAGTTAAAATTAAAGCTGAGAACGGCTTTTATTTGACCGTTCTCAGCCATAAGATTGTCAGAATTAAGAAAGCTTAGGAAGATCCGTTACCAGAACTCTCTCACCCTCATCACACATGATCATCAGAGCCAACTGAGCAGAGGTGATGGTTGAAGTAGAAGCATTACCAGATCCATTAGTCACCATGACCTTGGAATAGGCAGAAGATTTACCATGCAGAGAGGTAAGAGCTGTGATCGCAACAGAAGAACCACCAGCAGTCAGCTTACCGTTTCCATTTGTGATGATCGCCACATTGGGATCCAGAGAGGCAGTCTGACCAACATCAGAGGGAGACAGACCAGTGTCATAGAGGTTGCCATTGCTGTCAACACCCAGCATAGTAGGTCCAGTCTTAATGTTGGCAAGAGGAGCCAATTTGGAGGCATCCACACCCGTGGAGACAATGGTACCATCACTGGAAGAAGAGGCCAGAATCTTACCCATATTCTGGGCACTATTCAGGGCACTCAGAGCAGTGATGTATTTGGAAGCAACACCATTGGCAGTGGTCAGAAGTCCACCACTATCAGTGAGAACTGCCATGTTGGGATTCAGAGCTGCCAGAGCATTACCCTGAGAGATGGTCGCATTGATCGCAACCATTCGTCTCGGAGTAGCTGCAGTAGTTGAGTAGTTGCGTGTGGCAACCAGACGATCTCCATCAATCGACGGAGAGTCCAGATCATGCCAGATGGTTCCTTCACCAGTGTGGTCATAGTTGTCTGAAGGATTGAAGTGGTCTTTGATATCTTCAAAGTCCTCTCGATCCGTAGAAGACATACCACCTCCACCAATGGCAAAGAACTTACCAACGTCATCACCAGAAGGCTGACCACTGAAATACAGATCGATATACGAACCTGCAATGTAGTCACCTTTTGAGATAGGATTGCCCATGCTATTGACAATGTCATAGCCTTGAGATCCATTGACAGACAGTTTGGCCTTATCACCAGAGGGAGCATGAAGCTTCAGAGTAAACTGAGCTTTGTCGGCTACCACAGCTGAGGAAGAAGTAATTTTATACAGAAGGCAGACACCCTCTGTCAAATCACCGGTAGTTTCCAAAAAAGCAGGCTCTGTTGCGATCACCCAGTCAGTCCAGTTAGAACCACCATCCTTCGAAGTACGAGTGGCAGTAGAGCTGGAGAGCTTGACGACCTGCGTCAGAACCACATTGGATCCAGAAGATGATTTGTAGACATCGAAGTTGATCGGAGAAATATTTCCAATACCAACAGGACCATTCGTGATGTAATCGGCCTGATAAGATCCGGGTTCGACACAGGTGTTGATATCATACGGAGAGTTGACGACACTCTCCAGTTTGATACAACCAATGCTATCCGGATTAAAAGCGAGTGCTTTACCGATCGCTTCATCGATTTCGGGTCCGCTATATTGAGTGCGATAGTTAGCCATCTTTATAGTCACCCCTTATACATCAATGATTCAATGAATGACGATTCGGAAGAATTCTCTTACCGTCTTCTGTCTTTGTGGGACATACGACGAAAGATTGAATCTGATCCAGAGGAATAAAGGAGATCAGTTCATACTCACGAACTCCCTGGTCAGCCTGGTGATAGTAATGCACTTCGAGGAAGTCTTCTCCTCCCTTAGTGGTGACAGTGATGTCATCCATCGTGATCGGAGAAGTGGGATTCTCATCCACCAGCTCTTCCAAGGCAGTACCATCGTTATCCGTCTTGATATCTTCCATGTCATAAGTCCGACGAATCTTGCCGGTCTTAATATTTTTCACAAGATACTCGCCATACCCAACGAAGAGGGCACGACCATTATCCAAACCGATCAAGCAGCACTGATCGGCGTATTCGCCTTTCAATGCTTCAAAGCCAGCTTTGGTCATTTAGGTATTTCCTCCTTCTTATGGAGTATAAATAGCGCTATAAGGAAATCATAGCTATCTTAGTCGTCTGTTTTTAAACAAAAAAGAGTGGGCCTACGTATGAAGTTACGCTTCACACTCACTCTAGGTCATCCAGGAGATGGACTCATGAGAATCGAATTTTCGGTATCCGATCTTTTCTCCAGTGGATGACTTCGTAGTCTTAGACCCACAGAAAGTGACGACCAACATATCTTATCAGTGCCTCATCTCATAGTGAGATGGGTCTTACCCTATCCATTCGGTATCTCGTCTGAACCCATAGTTGGTGATGGTGACGACCGATAAGCCTAGCGTCTGGAAGACATTCTATCACTTTCATACTATAATAATATACATAAATTTTTGAAGTAGTTTTCGATTCGAATATACCCGTCTTCTTTCTTAGGTATATTCGAATCGATGATTAAGATTTTGGTGATAAACAGATCTTGTAGATATTGAGACCTTTATTCCAATAGATATAGATGTCTCTGGTATCTCTATAGGCGATGTGATGATCCAATAGAAATTTGAAGATAGAAGGAGCTGCAATAGGCTCTAAGAATCTACCAAAGAATTTGTATTGGATGGTACGATCTTTATCAAGATAGATCGCAGGATAGACAGAATGATTCCTTAGAAATAGTTTGAAATTATAATTATCGGAATTTCTGTCATAGTCTCTTACATATTTATCTGCATCCCGAATCTCTTTGACAGAGAATACTCGTAGAATATGATTCCGATCTTTTCCATCTATGAGTAATATTCTCTTCTCTGGATTGGTAGACTTCTCATACTGGATATGATACTGCTCAATGATCATCGTTTTCTCACACCTACCTTGTAGATTGCGTTTCTTCTCTTGACGGAAGAGGAAGATACCATTGTAGGTACATTGGTAGTCTTTAAAATAAACTTGGGAGTCCCATACTTCTGTATACTGGGATCCAATTGAGTAGGAAATTCTATATACAGGATTCTGTCATCCAATATGGTAAAAATGGCATCTTCATCCAATTGGGAGAATTTCCCAAATTGATGTCGGAGAGTTCTTCTCTCATAGATTCTCTCTACGATGAGAGGAAGTTCCAGAGGATTGATCTTTTTACCATTGAGATAGAAGTAAGAGGTATTTCCTTCATATCCTCTGGTAAATCTCAGATAATCTATCTTCTTTCTATGAATATCTGTCGTTCTCACTACCTTGAGTCTCCTCAGTCTCTCTTTGGATTCTTTGATAGACTCAGCAGAGATTGCCTGAATACTTTTCCAATAGTCTCGATAGACTCCATCTCTGGTAATTCCTCTTGAGTAGACGCAGAGTATATAGGAAGGATCTTTGGAATTGATCTTTCGTATATAGATTGGCCTATGCTTAGTACCGGTATTGTGTCTAATTAGTTCCGTATGTGACCCTCCTCAACGAATTTCTTATTCACATATGAATATCCTTTCTCCATATACCTCATGGTATGCTTCCATGTAAATAATATACAGAGAAATCCCTAGAATATTTCATTAATCGAATTGAAATATTCTAGGGATAATAAGGATCTTTTAATTCACAGAGTCTTTCTTCTTAAAGAGATCCGCATAGGATTTCTCAGAAGATTCCATATTCTGGATGTCCACCATTTCGTCATTGAGTTTATCCATATTGGCATAGACGATAATGCGATAGGTAAGCTCAGGATCAGAGTTGTGCACTGTCAATCTCATGAGACTCCAATCGACAGTAAAGTCTTTACCTTCTTCCAGTTTATCCTGACCTGCAAATACCAATACTCGGAAAAGAATATCGCTGGGGATATCCGAGGTATCATACTTACGAATGACTTGGATATACTGGGGATGAATGACACAATGAAGATCCAGTGTATCATCTAGATGATAATTCTCCGCTTCTGTCTGGAAGATGGTTGTGGTATACATCTTATATCCATTCAGAAGCATGTTATTATCTTCGAAGAGTCTATCCATAGTATAGATCGGAATATAGGAGGTTGTATTCTCACTGACATCCGATCGAATCTGGATATTAAACTTATGTGGAGTCATCTCATTTCCATACATGAGAAATACACCAGGCAGATTGAATTCACACCGGATACTGAAAGAGATTTCATAGGTATCATCGACCATTCCTTTCTTACTACCCTGGTCAATATTGAGATCTTCTAGGGTAATCATGGCAGGGACTCGATAATACATAAAGAATTCCGGTTGAGAGGTGGAATTCCGAATCTTATAGGTGATTGGATAGGAAGAATGACTCTGAAGATAATGCATCATAAGGGGAATATGCTCAGGTTTTGTAAGATCAAAACCATTCATACTCGCCATATAGTGAATCAACTCATAGGGTATGACCGATTCCAAGGCAAAGGATCTCTGGTAAGGACCTCCCCATTGCATATTATTCTGCATCATCTTATAGACATCCAACTGATCCACCAATGTCTGAGTTCGAATGTTACACTCAAATGGAATGGCATCTCGATTCATTCTGAATCCAATGATGATCCGATTCTTCTGATCTTTAATCAGAGGATAGACAGACTTGACTGAGATGGCATTGCTATTGGCATAGACATTCGAAGTCAACATGGTATCCGTAAACGGAATATCCTTATTATTCTCAAACGAAGGTCTGAGTAAGAAGAGAGGTTTTTCTCTTTTCTTTAACTCTGCATCCGTGAAGAATGCCTGATGCGCTTCCTCTCGGAATACCAACTGAGAAGAAACGTGAATATAGTTAAAGTAATCCTTAGGAAAGTATCGGAGCAATTCCTGCTCCAACGCTTTGATGACATTACCATAGGTGCATGATGAGGATGTAGACCCCATCGAATACAAAATGGGCATAAGAAATATGCACCTCTTTCTATAGTGAGAGTGTCAAATTCTTATACCCGTGTTTTTGAGCCTTATCCCTTTAAGTCACTCTCTTCCAGATGTTCACGACATAGTAAGGTGGCATGAAATATAAATAATTATAGTGCATTAGTTTATAAAAAGAGAGGACCCATATAAATCCCCAATAGGATCCTCTCCATATTTTTATCCTAGGATAGAAACTTAAAGATTAAACGATTTAGTCTTAGTTTGTCAAAGGGTTATCCAATGACTGGATGAAGCTGTAATACAGATCTCGTAACCCTGGATGCCAGAGCATGAGTTCTCTAAACCACGGCTTATTCTTCCACGAGCAGATAATATATTCTTGGTGGGTGCCAATCATATAATTCTGATCGGGAGAATTTGGTATGAGATATCTTGCGGCATTCCATACCTTATAGGCCTCTGTGTTATTACGATGCTCCTTCTGAATATCTACATCATGTAGAAACATGACTACATCGTATGGAGTTCGAAGTGACTTCATAATGAGTCCTCCTTCGATCATTCCCCTAAAAGCACCATTCATCCATTCCTTGTGTCAGAAGGATAGATGAATGGTGCTAATGCTTTTAATCAAGTCTGTATTGATTTATTATCCTAGGATACCTAAATAATATATAGACTTTATACAAAGACATTTCGAATCGATAAAAGAAATAAAGCATAGAATATCAGAGATTGAATGTAATCTCTGATATTCTATGCTTATGATTTTCACTCAATTCGTTTCCACATATTAACCGATAGATAGGGAGGCATATTATTATGTGGAGATGAGGATCCAACAGAACCAGTCTGTGTGGTCTCGGAATTGAGTCTATCACCGAGAAGGCTAGTGGCATCGCCTCCTCCATAACTTCCAATTTTAAGATGAGTGTATTCATGACTATGAGAGGGAATCTCCTCTAAAGATAATGTGTGAGTTGCTTCTCCTCCAATAGATCCATTGGTATAGGATGAGCTACTACCAAGAAGAAATACTCCCTCTATCTTTTCCCATACTCCCCCGAATAATTGGGATGGAGATGCATCTTGTGTGGAGATGTAGATAGCTCCCACTGGAAAGAAGCTAAGTTTATCAAAAGTGGTATTGTCTTTGAAGTAGATTCCTTCTGCTCTAGTGATGGGGAATACAGTAGTTCCATCGTTCTGTTGAAGGATACGAAACTTACTAGACATTCTCTAGTCACTCTTTCTTGTATAAAGTATATAGTCTCATAGGAAGGATCTGTATAACAAAGTAAGGCTATGAAATTGTTTTTTTTTTCATTTGGATGAAGTTTTTGATAGGAAGAGAAATAAAAAAGATAGGCTATATTGCAAGCCTATCTTTTTATCTGTTATAGAGAGATTCTGGATTACCAGCAGAAGGTGAGAGATTCGGGATACAAAGAGTCAACCTTGACGACATTGACCTGGATGTCGTTACTGTCTCCCCATTTCTGGAGGTTGTCAAAGAAATACTTCCGGAACTCATCCGAAAGTTTCACATCGTTACCGTCCAATCCATAAGAGATGACGGTCTCGGTATCAATCACGACGCTGAAGGCACCAGTGGAAGCATAATACTCCAGTTTCTCAGTGAGTTTCTTGATGATCTTGTCCATGATGAGATCATAGTTCTCATAGATACTGGTCTTCTCTTTGGCGATCTTGTGGAGTTTCTCTCCGAGGGTTTCATTCGAACGTACTACATCGGAAGTAGAAGCGCTTCCTTCCATCTTTCGATTCGGACTGGTTGCGATAAGTCCATTGGCAAGTCCGTCAATGGTATGACCAAAGATACTCATAGGGTTATTCCTCCGGATTTCTGAGTGTGATTAAGAATATTCCATGAAAGACCTGAGTCTCCAAATCCTTCATGGATGCATCCTGAATCTTAAATGTGACATCAAAAGAAGATTTTGGAATTACCTGATGAATCCGAGTGCGGATAACAGGGATTGCTGTTTCGATCATCTTCTTCTGAATATTAAGAGCTCTTCTTTCACTTCCAATCTCTACAGAGTTGAATCCTATTTCCAATCCTTTGATGATACATTGAAGATCATTGAGAATTTTACCCATATCGGAGAAGTCAGGACTCAGAGTGCTATTGGAAGTGAATCCATTGAATCCTATATGAAATTGCACTTCATACTTCATTATCTACGAACCCTCCATTTCAGAGACAGTTTATCCAACTGATAGTTGCAGCTATCCCAAATCTTGTTGATATATTCATCAATGGGAACACCTTCTCCGATATCCACCATATTATCAAAGATATTGAATCTCTGATATACATTGGTGTGCTTCCCGAGAGGAAGCTTCAGGAGAATCTCCAATCTCCTCTTCATGTTTCTCTTCATGAGATCTGCAGAGGAGATAAAGACTTCATCTCCGATCATATAGAGACGACTATGCTCAAGATATTTGGATACCTTGGATCTTGCCTCCATATTCTTGGATACAGGAGAGAAGACAATGGAAGTACGAATCATGAATCGAGCATTTCCAGAATAGTTTGGAATCACAAAGCTATCCAGGAAAGAAGGATCTGTGAAGTTATTGCACTTCAGGAAGATATCCTTATCGTCACTAACGGCAACTCTCATGGATTCTTTGAGTTTTCCTTTGGCAGAGATGGGAGTGATGAAGAGACTCCGATTGTTGAAATCCATCCACCAGTCATATCCAGATTTGAAATCTCCTCCACTAAAGAGAATTTTAAAGAGATATAGAAGCTCCAGATTGATCTTTTCTTCCGTGGTGATATAATGAAGATCCACATACTGACCCATCGTCTTGGTATTGAAGTTCCCTGTGGAGATCATCGAAAGAAGAGAATTGTCATCATAGATGATCTGCCAAGCTTTCATGTGAACTTTCAATCCATGGCAGGAGTGCTTGACATGAACACCAGCTTCTTTCAATTCCTTGATAATCTTCTGATTTGCCTTCTCATCTCCACGAGCAGTGGGTTCGATATAAGCATATACGAAGACTCCCTTTCGGACAAGATCTTCGAGTCTTTCAACGAGATACCGATTCTCTCCAAGACGATAGAGAGAAATGAAGACAGTCCGGATCTTTTTCTTCTGAAGATTCTCCAGAGGATGGAAGAGAAATCTCCAAGGAACTCCGGGAGTCTCAAAGAGTCTGGATTTATTCGGATAACTGCTGATCAGACTATCATACCAATTTGTATATGTCAGATTGGTATTGACCTTATTCTCCACAGACTTTTCCTTCATCTTGTCAATGAGATTCTTGAAGATGGAATCATCCGGAAGGGTGGATCCATCATTCTTACTGATGAAGAGAATCGTGTTGGGAATGTTATGGACAAACTCATCCACAGCAAGAATCTCCGGATAAGGTACCTGAAAGAATGTAGCATTCCCAAAGGAAGGACGTTTCTTCAGAGTATATTTGGAGATCTCCTCCGAATAAGAAAACTGACTGGGACGAGGATAGGAAATAACTGCAGAATATCTCATGATCTGATTGCTGGTATTGACGACCAGATCATAGTCAGCATCCTGACCAACTTCATCCACTCGTGCATTGGGAATGCATCTTGCAAAGGTTGGAAGAGTGAAATAATTCGGATTCTCAAAAGACTGAGATTTCTTCAGATAGTCTTCCTTCCATTCCGATACATGGCTCCGGAAGTATTCCGATAGATCAAAGTCTTCTTCCACCAGAGGAAGATCGATGCAATCCTCAATAGGAGCACCATCTTTGATCATACCAGCACCAGGGAAGAACTTCTTCACTTCGTAGAAATACCGAAGATCTACACCAGGCTCGTTATGGTGAGCGACGCTATCATAATAGAGCTTCGGATACTTGTTAAATCCTTCTCTATTCTTGTCGGTAGAGGGATCCATTCTCTTTGTATTCCAATCATAGGATGTATGAATGGGATAGAATGCAAAGAGACCTTTCTCATGAACCTTGGCGAAGTTTCTAAAGACGTAGGGATACGTCTTTTGCCAGGTATCATAATACTTCTTGATGAAGCTGTGGAGTTCGATCGCCATATAGGTAAGAAACTTCTGGACATGGATATCGATCTCCGATTTATATTTCGGATTTGTGATCTTGGGATAATTGACAGAGAGGAATTCCATCAGATTATCCATGGCGATTTTCGTATAATTCAGATAGGATGCAGGATCATCACTGACATGCATCCTTCCATACTCATAGACTCTGACAGCAAAGTCTATGGTGCCTGTGTAACGATCAATAGCAAGAGCTCCCTCTTCCGATACATGACGTTGCGTTTCATTATCGAAATACTCCTGAATATCCATGATCGTTTTGCTCATTTCATCCATATAATGACCTCCTTAAGATGTGTGAATGAATATCTCATATCAAAATAATATATAAAGAAATACCCATTCAATTTCAATTTACAAAGGAGTGTGTACCAATGGTAGAATGTATTAAGAAGGAATTTCTGAAAGAGACCGTTGAGAATGCCTGGAAGAATTACAAGTTCGAAGATGTGATCATTCAGAGTGTCAACTCAATCTTTACAAAAGCTTATACCAACATGATCATGAAGATCAATCGACTCGGAGAGACACCGACCTTTGATTATTCCAGAATTGGATGTGCTGGTATCACCGGTAGTGTAGAGATTGCCAATAAAGCTATCTATAATAAGGAGAATGAACTCAAAGGACCGGAAGATCTTGCTAAGAGTATCTCGATTGCGATTGAGAAACTTAAAGAGGCTGGATATGAGGTTCGCATTATTACCGACAGAATCAGCTTTGATCTCAAAGATGGTGGTAAGCTTCCGGAGTTCTTCTTTTCTCTCTATGTGGCTCCCTTCAATGTGGAGGAATATGCAGACGAAGCTGCTACCTTTAGTAGAGCCGAAAAATGTCCTGTGGTGACAGAAACCACACAGGAAGAAATTCTGAATGCTCTGCTGTCTGATAAATATCAGATGGAAAAAGAAGAGGAAGACGATTAAAGAAATAAAATACCCAGGAAGATTCAAGTAGTATCATTGAATCTTCCTGGGTATATTTTCTCATTTTATTTCCTTTCGTTTTCTTTGGATTTCAACCTCTGTATCTTTAGAGGATTTCTTCTTAGAATTCGATACATTTGTATGATCTTTCTGGTGTCTCTTGACTGCAGGATCCTTTTTGGTTGCACTCATAGGAGCTTCTATATGCATCTCCTTCAAGAGAGATTTGGCAAAGTCGATCTGACCGCTATCTCCACAAGAAAGATTGGCAATCTCCTTGATAGCTGCAATACAATCCTCTTTGTCTGTATAGGCATCCATGATGGCATAACACATAGACCGACTTGTCTCATACATAGCACACCGAATGGGGAAATTATCATCGGTGGAGGGATCTACATTTTTGCAGAGCCAATTCAAGAGAATCATATTGTGTTGCTCAATGGCTACCATATAATAGATGGAAGCATTCTCAATGACCATTCCTTTAGACATCAGATAGTCCATGAGATCTGCTTTGGTCTTATATCCAAGAATAGCAGGTCCTGGATTTCTACAGGCAAGTCTACCAAAGATAGATCCTTCTTTATTGAAGCTGACCTCATGCTCAATGTTAAATTTGATGAGCTCTTCATAGCATCCATTGAGATTGAAGAGAGGAGACCATGGTTCTCTCACATAGGTATTGATATCAAAGCAGTCATTGAAGGCATCCATTAGATTGGTAGATCTACTACTGGAGCATTCAGAGACACAAGTTTGATAGAGAAGCTGAATATAGGAAGGAATCTTTGCAGTATTCCCATCAATGGTTTTCATATTATTCTTAAGCTCAAGAAGAATACCACGAATGTAATCTCCTACATATCCATCTTTTCCTTTTGATTTCAATACCATAAAGAGCATGGTAACTCGATCTTCTACCTTATTCCTTCTCATAAAGATCTCCATAGGATGATCCTTATGGGAAGGACCATGATACTCTGTATCCAGATAGGGATATTGCTTATCCACCACAGTCAAGAATAGATCAGCATAGCTATTCTTTAACTTCTTAGGATAGAGATTATCTGGAATCAATTCAGAGAGTCTGACCATCTTGGTCTTCCATTCAGAATCAAACATCTCCCAGATAGGCTCATGATAGAATTTGATGTAATACATGATCTTGTGATTCAGATTCTCATCTTCATGAGTCTCAAATGCATCGAATAACTTTGATACAGATATTGCTATGCTGATATTGGAAGAATGACCCTTACGAAAATAAAAGAATCCATAGATCCTGGAAGATAATGGATCTACGGATTCCACCTTTGTTGGATTTGTAGAATATTTCTCAGGATATCTAGCCGCCATCAGCATAGCAGAAAGGAAGGTAAAAATATAATACTCCAGACAGATATTGACGATCTCTGCCTGGTATTTCTTAACAGCTCTCTGTTTATCGAGAGTGGTAGAATTGTCACTCTGAAGAAGTGTGATGAGATTCTTATAGGATTCCTCATGCTTGTATCGTTGCGCATTGAGATACTCGATATGATCAGAAGATTCTTCAATGAGTCTCTTCATCTTACGGATATCAGTAAGAAGGAATTGATTCTGCAAAAACTCCTTCTTTTTATCGGCAGACTCAAATTTCTGAGCCCATTTTCCGAGGCTATAGAATCTTGTAAAGAAGTTCTTATTTGTGTTATGCTCGACTTTATCATTGACTTCTTGGTAGATTCTTTCTCTCCATTCATATAGAGTCATTCGGATTTCATCCTTTCTCCTTTTGGCGGAAGTTTTGGTTGTAACGGATGTTAATTGGAATGTGTGGGTGTTAATTCCTAAATATAAATTCGAAGTCTCTATGATACATTACAACTAATTCATGGCTTCTTCTTTGCATTGTAATCTTTTATTTTGTATATCATTATGCTTGTCTAAGGCTATAATGCAAAACTTAATACGGAAGCCTGGATAAAGGAGGAAACGTTTATGTCCTATAATGGTACCAAAATCAAAAATGCCAGAGTTGTGAAATTGGACCTGGACAATGAATGCGACTATGATCTCGCCATAGGTCGAGGTATTCGCCTTCAATCGACAGAGTCCTTTCACAAATCCGAAAAGGTAGAAGACGGTCTCCAGTCTCCATTCTTCGGAACGGATTTCTCGGATGAATTGTCTTTTGCTGAGAGGTATCGATGTCAATGTGGTTACATGATCGGGATGATGTATGAAGGAGAGATCTGTCCTAAGTGTGGAACTCCAGTCACCTATGTCCCTGTGGACATGAAGAAGACTGGATGGATTATCCTGAATTGCTTCAAGGTCATGTCTCCCATCTATGCCATGAAACTCTCGGAAGCACTCGGAACCGCTGATGGTGAGAAAGTGCTTACGAGAATTCTGTCGAGAGATTTTGACCAGGATGAATCGGACGAACATGCTGTCATTCTCAGAGAGAAAGAAGCCGAGCTGAGAAAGAAACATCCTTTCGTCTATAAGGGCACTCAATGGTTTGTCGATCACTTTGAAGAGGTGATCAAATTCTACATGGCCAAGAAACCCGGAAAGAGAAAGCTGTTTGAAGAGCTCCTTCATGATAAGGATAAGGTATTCACCTCTTGTATCCCTGTCATTACAGCAACCCTTCGTTCTGAGACTCCTGGTGAAAAAGATCGGAAGTTAATTAAATTCCGTATCAATACCATCTATTCTGCCATCATTCGTCTTACCAATGAGATCAACGAGATGGGAGATATCAAAAATCTCGATGATGTCAAATTGGTGACAGTAGACAGATACCTCTGTAGCATTCACAAAGAAATTCTTCAGCTCTTTGATGAGCTTTTTAATATCCTCAATGGTAAGAAAGGAACCATTGCCTCCAGGATTATTGCCGGTCGGTGGACAAAAATGTTATGCCGACATTAAACTCCTTGAACTGCCTGGAAAATCAATAAGATCTATATTTGTCCCATACATACACAAATTTCTTGTCGGATCTTATTTGACAATCAGCAGCTAAGGGTCAAAATATAAGCTTCATTATGATAGAAAGAATATGAAGTTTGACCAAAGTTCAACGACTATCGAAAGGGTATCCTATAAGAGCAATCTTTAGGAGAGTAACTGAGTAGAGTACCGCCATGATTCATAAAGATGGACGTGGTTAGTATCTTGGTGAGATGTAACCAAGTGTAATTCTATTAAAGGGAAGCGGGGAGTACGAGGTTGAAAGGCATCAACCGTTTATGTCCCTATGGGATATATGAAGTAATGATATAGTCTAAGCACAAAACTACGAAGAGATTTTAGTCTTCTTATTAAGAAAGACTAAAAAATGACGTAGCATCGATAATTTTTCGACAAGGAACATCGTCAGTGCTTCATCTGGCGAGCTTCGGAGCAATGAAGTTGACATTTGCTATCTCGATGCGATGGAGCTTTTCCGTTATGAGCTGACAAATCTCTATGCAAAATTGAAATCTTGCACTGTTGAGGAAGCTCAGCAAGCTTGGTATAGAGCAACTCGTTTCTTCGATCCTGTCTTTTATGGGATCATGAAGTATATCATAGCTCATAATAAGGATGATATTGGAATCATCATCAACCGTAACCCGAGTGGACTGAAAGTTATGCTCGGCTTGGATAGTAATATCCTTGTGCCTCTCATTGGCGTTCTTTGAGAGGAATCCCTCGTGAATTGCTGGAATACTCAGACGGTTATAATATCTGAAGGAATCAGCAGCCAAGGTCTTTCTTGTATTTTATATAAAAGAAAGATAAGGTTCATCGACTATCGAAAGCTATATAGAAGATCTGTAATCTTCTTGAAGATAAGTCTCTTATAAAAGAGATGAAGCGAGTAAAGTAGGGAGTAATGCTTCCGAAGTGCGAGGGCACCTATAGTGAGATCAGGTGTATGATATAGTCAGCTAATTAAAAGATTCGAATGTTAAGCGATTAACTTCGGTTCCTTTATGTATGTCAAAGTGCATGATGTGATTCCCAATATCAATAACAAGACGATGCGTTTGAATACCCGCGTGATTCGGACAATGGCCGCAGACTTTGATGGCGACCAGCTCAACATGTTCAGAGTCATCGGGAAAGATCTCAATAAGAGATTTGCTCGTACCATGGATCCTCGATACAATCTCTACATTGACCGCATCAATGGTAGAGTGAATGAAGACATGTTACCTCTGAAGGATGAGGTGGTAGGATTCTGGTTCTTTAATTCCTGTGATTAATAAATACGCAGAAAAGAAATTAATCAAATAAGAGAAATAAATGGGTATATCCAAGATCTAGAGAAAGGATAGATTCTTGGATATACCCATCTTTTTTATTTTATATAGGAAAGAAGCTTACTTAGGGAATATCAGGGACAGAAGATCCCCAAGATGTGTCTACGACGACAGAATTGCTGAGGCTATTCAGCAAAGTCTTGTCAGCGCCAGACATGAAACCAGCCGTAGAAGTTGTAGCATAGTTGTGAGTGTGAGAAACCGAAGCTTTTCCATTCAGAGCGTTGGTAACGACAGAGTTACGGACAGGGTTCTTGCTGGAAGTAGACAGAGAAATATCCACTGTAGTCTTATTGGCTCCAGTCTCGATACCATTCAACTTGGTCTTGTCCGCAGTGGACATCAGG